>PVBE010865886.1_pt1 | contig 10070 bp, 16 predicted proteins | sample 1631181 | NCBI WGS metagenome assembly PVBE01 (sample SAMN08397723, study PRJNA350692) | Marine metagenome, whole genome shotgun sequencing project. | isolation source: water | place: Pacific Ocean | collected 2012-04 | reverse complement strand
TACTGGATGTTCAGCAGTCTCTCCACCTAACAACTGCATCTCTGCCATCTCACATCCTTTAATAATACCCTCCATAATCTGATCCAATTTAGGAGATATCTTACCAGTAGAAATATAATCTAAAAAATATAATGGTTTAGCACCAGAACAAATTACATCATTAACACACATAGCAACTAGGTCTATACCAATAGTGGTATAATCCATAAAAACTCTTGCTATATTAATCTTAGTACCTACACCATCTGTGCCAGAAATTAATACAGGATTTACATATCCCTTCGGGATTCTCATCATTCCATTGAAACCACCAATGGAAGAATTATTTTTTCTAATTTTCTCTACAAATTCTTTTCCAGATTCAATGTCAACCCCTGCATCTTTGTAATTCATAATTATAAAATAAAAAAAAGAGAACCAAGGAGGTCCTCTTTGCCATCTCGAACTCATCTTTATTTAGAGATAGTCCTTACGAGCATGATGATCTGGAACTATCTTTCCTAATTGTACTACAAGGAGTCCATCTTCAAAGCTGACCTGTCGTACTTCGCAATCTTCGGTGAGCGTCCATGCTCTAGTGAAGTTGCGTTGGGCAAGTCCTTTATGGACAAATTCTCCATCTGCTTCCTTATTTTCTTTGATGCCTTCCACATATAATTTTCCAAACTCCGTATAGACTTTGACTTCATCTTTCTTAAACCCCGCAAGGGCGATTTCGAGTCTCGATTCGACATTATTAATCTGTACTAAGTTATAAGGTGGATAATTTGTGGTTGAATCATTATCCCAAAACCTATTGAGATAATCATCCAATCCAATGCTGTTCCTATTAATCTTCTCAAGCAAATCAGGAAGATTCGCAGCGTGATACCTGGCTAATGTGCCCATGATAGTAGCTCCTTTAAAAGCGAGCTTATGTTTTGTGGACCCCGAAGGCATCCATATCTATTTATAGCACAAACCCCCATTTTTAGGGAGTCGGAATACCCCATATCTTGGTACAGTAATCCCTAATAGATCTATCAGATGAGAAGAATCCTGCCCTTGCAGTATTAAGAACAGACATCCGTTGCCAGTTCTTCCAATTCTTCCATGCACTACTTACACGATCCTGAGCATCACAGTAATCAGAAAAATCTGCCATTACACAGAAGGGATCATGATTCAATAGATTATTTAAGAGTGGTTCAAACTTTTCCTTATCACCATTACTAAAATGCCCACCCTTAATAAGGTTTACTGCTTCCCATAATTCTGGACTCATATAGTGCTTAGGTTCATATCCCTTTGCCCATAAATCTGCTATTCCTTTCTCATCATTACCAAAGAGGAAGAAATTATCTTCACCTACAAGATCACGTATCTCTACGTTAGCACCATCTAATGTTCCAATAGTCAAAGCACCATTCATCTGGAACTTCATATTACCTGTACCTGATGCTTCCTTACCAGCAGTAGAAATCTGTTCAGATAAATCAGCAGCAGGATATACTTTCTCTCCAAGTTTAACACTATAGTTTGGAAGGAAGACCACACGTAACTTACCATCCATATCAGGATCAGTATTAACTACTTCTGCAATGGAGCAAATAAAATTAATGATCAATTTAGCAAAATAATATCCAGGTGCTGCCTTACCACCAAAGATTACTGTCCTTGGAACTATATCATGACCATTCTTGATGCGAAGATATTGAGATACTACCCAAAGAGCCATAAGATGTTGTCTCTTATACTCATGAATCCTCTTCACCTGCACATCAAACATACTTGACGGATCAACAGATATCCCAAGTTCATTATGAATATAGGTTGCAAGATTATGTTTTCCAATTACCTTACATGTAGCATACTTTTCAATAAATCCTTCATCATCTATATGTTTCTCTAACTCTTTAAGAGCATTACCATCAGTAATCCAATTAGGAGCATACTCATCAAGAACTCCTAGAAGTGGTGCATTAGAAGCAGCAACCCATCGTCTTGGAGTTACTCCATTAGTTACATTAGTAAACTTATGGGGCCACAAATCATTAAACTCTGGCATCAACTGTGTCTTAACTAACTCAGAGTGTAATGCAGCAACACCATTAACATGATGTGAACCTATGGTTGCAAGGTTTGCCATACGAACTGACTTACCTCCACGCTCATCAATAATTGACATCTTCTCTAACATAGAATCATCACCAGGATAATTCAAACGGACTACTTGTAAGAATCTTCTATTAATCTCATAGATGATTTCCATGTGACGTGGAAGAAGAGTCTTAAAGAGTTTAAGATCCCATTTCTCTAATGCTTCTGGTAGAAGAGTATGATTAGTATATGCAATCGATTTACTCGCAATCTCCCAAGCAATCTCCCAATCAATATGCCTTTCATCTACAAGAAGTCTCATCAACTCTGCTACAGCAACAGAAGGATGAGTATCATTTAATTGAACTTGATAACGATTAGGAAACTCTTCTAGAGAAACATTACACTTCTCTAAGTTACGCATCATATCTTGAAGAGAAGCACTAACAAAGAAGAACTGCTGCTTCAATCTTAATATCTTACCTGCATCAGTACCATCATTAGGATAAAGAACCTTAGAAATAGTTTCAGAAGTAACACTCTGCTCAACAGATCCCATATAATCACCAATATTAAATGCATAGAAATCAAATATCTCTGTTGCATCTGCTCTCCACAACCTCAATCTATTACAAGTATCAACCTTATATCCTAACTGAAGTACATCATAAGGAACTGCTACTACATGCTCCTCAGGAACCCAACGAACTCTATAATTATCTCTATCTGAAATATAATTCTCTACTCTTCCTCCGAAACCTACCAGAACAGACTCATCTGGTTGTGCAAGTTCCCATGGCCAATCGCCATGCAACCAATTATCAGTAACTTCCATCTGCTGGTTTTCCCTGATAATCTGTTTGAACATGCCAAACTTATATCTTATACCATAACCAGTAGCAGGTACTTGTAACGTTGCTAGAGATTCCATATAACAAGCAGCCAAGCGTCCTAATCCACCATTACCTAATCCAGGTTCTTCTGCCAAATCAAGAACCTGTTCTAGGGTCAAATCATATTCTTTTAATGCTTCTCTTGCTTCTTTTTCTATCCCAAGATTGAGCAGATTATTACCAAGTTGTGGTCCAATTAAAAACTCTGCTGAAAGATATGCAACCTCTTTCTCATTATTACATACTGCTGGACCAAGATGATAAGTCATCATTTGATCTCTGACAGCATAACATAATGCCATATAGACATCATGAGAACTAGCAGTTTCTGGACGCTTCCCTAAGGTGTAAAAAAGCCTCTCATTAATACCATTACAAAGATTGTTCACCATAAAATTTAATCAGATTCCTCTGCTCTTCCTTTCTTACCTATATTATACTTCTGTTCTAAAATCCAGTCGTTTTTGTCTTTATATGGTAACACTTTAATTTGATTAAGAGGAGCAATGTCTTGAATAACTTCTTCCTTTACAACACTAATGAGACCCCAATCAGCGAGAAGGCGAGTAATACGATTCCTACGCTGAACATCGTTAACAGTAAGGTTAGCGTACTTGCCATCTAAAGCAAATAACTCCTTAAAATGTACTATGTAATATTTACCTTGCTTATGCAATATATGACAGGATTGGTAAAGTTTCTTTTCCTTTCGTGACGCTACCCCAATCCTTGTAAGAGTTTCTCTAACTTTAAGAAAATCATCAGGTTCATTCAATTTAACCTCAACCATCTTATCTTGAGACCAATTAACCTGAGGTTCAACAGTTTGAGTCATTTTGTACCACCAATTTCAAGTCGTTGCTTAATGAATTCGATTTGCTCATTAGATAAAATTTTCATGACTTGATATGCCTTTTCATTACTATAACCATAGTAAGATTTAACAGATTCCAAATCAGACACTTTATCTTTTCGAATCCAAGGAGAGAATCTCTTCCTTTTCCTCACACTATTTAGATAAAATTTATATTGCATGTCCTTGTCTAAAGAATGATATTTGTTCATTTCATTAGCAAAAAGAACTGTATCTAAATGCCCACTAAGACAACGATTAATAATATAAGGAGAGTAATCCCTAATAACACTGGGATCATCTTCCACCAAATCCTCCTTATTAAAATTAATAGAATTTAACCAATCTTTTAGTTCCAATGTCTTATAACCCCCGCAACAATAAAACAGTTGGTCACCAAATAGGTACCCAATATTAAACTACGAACGATAACAATAATATTATCATATCTCTTAGTCTTTTCGTCTGCAAAGCTACCAAGACTATACTTCCAGATTCTCCACACTCTTTTCATAATTAAATATATGTTGCAACTAAAGCAACCCTCAAATCTTTTTTAGGTAAATGTATATAATGAGTCTCTCCCTCAAAAATAACCACATCATCTTCCCTTGGATCAAAAGACTCCTTACCAACTACAAGTTTTCCCCCTGCATTTGTTAAGTACAGCAAAAAATTATAATGAGGGAATTCATGATCCATATGAGGAGGAGTGGTCTGTTTACCAAAAGGTACAGGATATACTAAATTTAAATTAAGTCGAAGAATAGACTTTATTTCAATATTATTGTGATCCATTATTGTTTGAAATAGATCAACTATCTTTCTACTGTAATTAGATACATCCTGAGGAAATCTTCCCCAACTTTCCTCTGGTCTTCTAATAAGTACATGTCCAAAAAATCCAGGACCAGAACTAGTAGCCGGGTTCTTATACCACGGAAATTCCACATCTAAAACATATTCCTTAAACTCCTGATAATGAGGTGATGGTATAAGAGGATTTTTCAATTGAGTTATCATAAATCACCAACCCCACACTGCTCCAGAATAACGTACTCCTCTCGTTGCTTCAGTTACACCATGAGGAAATAAAAATAAAGAAGGAAATATAACAATATCCCCTTTGCCTAATTCTATCACATAATCTTCCCAGAAAAATAACTCAGCACCGTCATAATCATCATTGAAATTCAATACCATACTTAAAACTGGTATTCCTTTTTTATTTCCATCAAAAATTGAATGAATATGATCATGATGTTGTCTCATAATCTGTCCAGGTTTATATCTATTAAACCTCACAGGACTAAAGGCATTCATTATATTTTGTGTTTTACCCGGTCCTTGGAACATATAATTAGACTTATATCCCCCAAATGCCTTAAGAATAGCTGGATTTAATAACTGCTGAAATTCTGTTGTTATGGGTTGAACATCCAACTCCATTGTTTCTTCAGAAAAACTTGATTTATTCTGAGGGTCATACCAAGTATGGGGTTTCCATTCCCTAGTTTCAATATCTTTAATAACCCTATCACACACATAAGAAGGAATAATTTTCTCCTCTATGTAAATAAGATCCTCTAGCTTAGAGTAAGGATTGTTTCTCACCATTCTGGATAATATTCAATGTTGCCGATGTATTGATAGATTAAATCCCAACCAAATACAAAAGTCTCTCCCCTCTCATCTTGAAGATAAAAAGGGATATTTGGATGCATCATCTTTGCTCTATAATAATGAGCAACTACATTACAATCATCATCAATATGACGTTCCTTTTCTAATTCTTCTTCAGTCATTGTATTGTCCAAGGATCAATTTCTTCACTCAATTCGTCCACATCTCTGAGAAGATTACTATACTTCTCATCTGATGCAGCAAACTCTTGTTCTTTCTTAGTAGTATAATGACACACTACTGGATTAAAGAACTCTTGATGCTTTTGCTCTATCCACCCATGAGTGACATCCTGAGCACCAAAGAGACCTGCATAAGGACCTATCCTACTAAGGATAACCCAAAAAGCATACTCATCCACTATCCTAGGATTAGGAACCGGATAAGATATTATACCATCTCTTAACTTACACATCAACTCTACTAATTCACCCAAACGATCTATAATATCGGTATGAAGACCATTATTGAATAAAATTACTCCACAACAATATTTGTATATCTGTTCTTGTCCTCCTTGCTCAACAATACATTGATCAACATAATCTAAAGCTTCTCTTATTGTCCTTCCTCCACCAATATTAGGGTCATGTCTGAATCCAAATTCTTCCCTCCCAAAAACCTCCATATAATTATAATGGTCAAAAAGATACTGAACATCATCATAGAATATAGTATCTGAATCTACATATAAAATATTAGCATCAATTTCATCTGCAAAATATTGCAGATTAAACCATCTATAAATGAACAGCATACCATGATTGGGTTGCTCTTCAAATGGTCTAATTCTTACTTTATATTCAGTCCTAAAATAATCGGGGATATAATCAGGATCATCGCAAAAAAGATAAACAGGTATTTCATTATTAAATTCCCTCAATGAACTAATACTATGTTCAAAACGATCCATCTCATGAGTATTCACATGAGGATGTTTATTCATTTTATAAGAATAATATATTATATTTTGACTCATTAACGACCCTCTCTTGATCTATTCCTAATTGTAATATGATTTCCCTCGATTGCAAACTCTAAGAGATCTCTATGGTCCCACATCAACTCTTCATATAAATGATCAAGTTTCTGCATGTCATCCCAGACATCTGTAGGGGTGGGTTCACCCCAATAAGGATTGTCTTCCATTAATGTCCTCCATATGGATCGCTATGATCATCAAATACATCCTCTGATTGATATTTATTTACGCTTTGTTCCCATTCTTTAAATGATGAAGAACAATCAGGTGGTTCAGGATCTTTATATCCCTTCATCTTCTTCCATTTATTATGCAAGGCACCCATCATCCATGACTGGGCAAGACTCTTGGGTCCATTATCTAAGAGATCTAACTCATACCTGCTAGAAGTATATCCCTTCATCTCTTCTCTCCAATTAGAGTCATCATAAGGTTTTTCCATTATAAATCCTCTCTTAATGAAGCACTAGTATTAAAATTGCCAGAAATAACACAACGATTCTCACACCCATTAGGGGGAACATGATGTTGCAATCTACTTTCAAACACTACTAATTTTCCAGTCTCTGGTTTAACTCTATATCCGGATGTTGAAAATGTCAATGAAGAAGATCCTCTAGGAACATTTACATAATAAGCAAAAGAATAGGATGAATGATGATTATGAATACCTATAGAATCACCTTTATTATAAAATACACCCCACACACTTCTACATTCACAAAAATCTCCACGAGAAAAATCTCTAATTATTAATGATTGTATCCATTGAGTCAATAATTCAACTTCTTTGCTCTTAAGATTCCATTTAGTCATCTTAACATGCACATTAGGATATTTTTGTTTATCATCCTCAGATTCTTGAACTAAAGAATATAAAAGAGGATTAATCTTTTCTACATATGGATAAAAATATTCCTTTATTTTTAACCTTTCACGCAAGTGTTTCATCAGAAATTATGAAGTAAGACCCTCTTTCTTTAGTTTATCATAATTAAAACAACCCTCAAAATTTAATTTAATTTTTGGCCCTTTAGTATAGTTAAACAACAACAATTCTTTTCTTTGATGTTGCTCCCTCATATACTCACCTACTGATCTCAATGTATATGTATGCTCAAACTCAGCAGCATTCCAATTCTTAAATCTATCTTTAACCAATTGATCTGAATTATAACTAATCAACATTGGAATATCATACTTATCACAATCTGCTGCAAACTTATCATGATCAAATCCTTTATGCATTGATCCTTTCTTTCCATAAAGGTTATCCTTAATATCATAAGGAGGATCTAAGTACATAAAAATACCATCATGCATATCATTGGTCATTAGATATTCATAAGAATACCCATTAATATGCCAACTAGAAATTAAATCTGAATATCCAGGCAACTTTTCTATTCCTCTCATAGAAAAATTATTATTAGATGCCTGTGCAGAAAAGGATGAACTCTCTGTCAATCCACTAAAAGAACATTTATTAACGATATAAAATGCTGCAGCACGTTCAAGGTCACCAATGCCTCTATCATTAATAACTGACTTTGAATTATTAAAAAGTTCTCTTGCTGTTTCTGGGTCAGAATGAGTAGATTTATAATCTCTTATTCTATTGGTTAATTCATCTCCAAATGTTTGCAACTGCACCCAAAAATTTATTAATGGTTCATACAAATCATTAACAGTAATCTTTAAGTGTGGATACTTCTTAGTTACATGAAGGGCTACACTTCCTCCACCAAGAAAGGGTTCCCTAAACTCCACATAATCACGGAGATCAGGAAAATAGGGATCCATCTTTGTACAAGCACGAGACTTCCCACCAGGATATCTTAAAGGGGTCTTAAGAGACTTCATCCAAACTCTCCAATTTACTCAAATAAAGTTTGCAATAGCATTTAGCCATTAATTTAGCATCTTCTTCTGTTAACTGATCAATCTCTCTACAAATCTTTTCAAATTCAAAAGTTCTTTCTAAGGAATAAAGCTCAATATCTTTCAAATAATCCATGATTATTCCTCTAATCATTCCATATGGGTCCATTAAATTCTACTCTTAAAGTCCTCTTTATAAGCAGGAGGAACTGCTTTAGGAGGATTTGTAGGATGATATAGATTCCCATCTTCATCAAAAGGATCATGCCATCTGTGACGAGGAATACCAAAATCTAAGTGTATAGGAGAATCTAATACACTCTCAAAACTTTCAGCCATTCTCCTGAAACCACTTCCCACCAAAATCTGACCTGAACATACTGCTACAGTACATGTTCCCCAAAAGATATAATACCACCTAGATTTAACTTGATGTCTTTGTTTTTGTTTTTTCTCTTTCTTGGTCATAAACTTACTCATGGTTTATCAGAGTGTGAGGTTTGTTCAGTTAATCTTCCAGTAACAGGACCATCATCAGAGTATACTTCTAACCGATGAATGTTAATAGAATCCTTTTCAAATATTGTAACATTAACCTTACCATCCTCGCAAGAAACAGTGACAGTTCCATTACAGGACCATTCCTGAGGATCAGTGTGAAACTTATATACAGGATAAGGATCTCTAGTTTGAGTAGATGCTACCACTCTATAGTTCATTTTTTAATCCTCTCTTCAAACATTTGAGTTATCAGTATAAGCATAGCATAAATTTCCCCCAATCATAGTTCTTTCATCACAATTATTAGGAGGAACAGAATGCCAGACCCAAGATGGAAAAAGCACTATTTCTCCAGCCTTAGGAAAAAGTTTTTTCTTAGACTGATCAAAAACCAAAGGAGATGATCCCTTAGGAGTATTTACATAATACACATATGAAATATGATAAGGAATATGATCATGACCTACCTGATAATCTCCCTTATTATATAATTGTCCCCACAAATTACCCTTCCTAAGTTCAAGATTTGGGCCCATATTTCTTCCCACCCACTTTTCTTCTATCATAATATTGCTATCAGATCCCAGAATAAGATTTATAGCAAAATCTTGAATTAAATTAAATTCTTTAATATGTTGCGCATTCCAATGAGTCATCAATGCTCCCTTATCCTTATTGACTGCTTCTTTAAGAATAATCTTATGAAGCTTAGGATTTAAAGTGTCAGCATGAGGAAATCTACACCTATAAATTCTTACTTTCTGATTAATTATCATTTGAACTCACATTCCATATTTAAAATAATCTTTCTGTTTAATATGCTTCCACTTACCTTCTTCTTTAATGTAATAATAACCATTTGCTCGTTTTCGGATTGTTCCATCAGGTTCTCCAAATTTCATTCCTTTGTTCCAAGGAGGTCTATTACTTGGAATCAAAACCCACTCACCATTTTTTTTAATATACTTTATTGGGTTTCGTTTATGACCATCAGGATGTGTAGTATTTCTTCTATGATATATGATTGCATCTTCTGGTAAACACTTTACTTGTAAGTTTTCTTTATGAGTTCCCCATTTTAAATTTGTATAATGATTATTACGAGGATTTTCATCTATATGCAATATCTCTGTGTGTTTATGTGGATTTGGAACCCAAGTTTCTGCAACTAATTGATGATTTGATTTTTTAATTTGTT
>PVBE010845177.1_pt1 | contig 10070 bp, 8 predicted proteins | sample 1631181 | NCBI WGS metagenome assembly PVBE01 (sample SAMN08397723, study PRJNA350692) | Marine metagenome, whole genome shotgun sequencing project. | isolation source: water | place: Pacific Ocean | collected 2012-04 | reverse complement strand
GGGAGAATACGCCGGGGATAGGCAGAATATAACCAGGCTTCAGGCAGGAAGGGCGTGTCATCCAGGTGGCACGCCCTCTTTATTTTATGACCCGGGCTGATCCTCCCCTTCGGAACCGGTTTTAGTTCCCCTCTTCCCGTGGCGAGGGTACCTTGTGGCTTCATGTCCGACCGGATTCTCGATGCCAGTTTCAATCGCGCCCGGGAAGCACTTCGCGTATTGGAAGATGCCTCCCGGTTTGAGGGGGAAAATCCGGCCCTTTCTGCGGAGCTGAAGCGGTTTCGCCACGATCTTGACAGGCTTTCCCGGCCCTACGTGCGGCGGCTTTTTGCAGCCCGGAATGCGATAGGGGATGTCGGGCGGAATGGGGATCTTCCCGGGAAACGGGACGTTCTTCCCGCCAATTGCAAGCGGGTTGGGGAGGCGCTCCGTTCCATTGAAGAGCACAGCAGAAATTCGATTCCAAAAATATCCGCGGGAGCGCACCGACTTCGATTTCAATTTTATGGTTTGGAGCAGCGGCTCCAGGGGCCGCGTGGGAGGATTGCAGCCGCCCGGCTCTATGTTCTGCTCGATTCATCCATCAGCCCGGTACCCCTGGAGCGTGCCGCGGAGGAAGCGATCCGGGGTGGGGCGGATGTGTTGCAACTTCGGGAACCTTCCGGATCGGACCGGCGTCTTCTGACGCTTGCCCGGAAACTGGTTCGAATCGCCCGCGCGGAGGATGTGCTTTTCATCATCAATGACCGTGCGGACATCGCGGTGGCGGCCGATGCAGATGGGGTGCATGTTGGTAACAGCGATTTGTCTGTTGAGGCTGCGCGAAAAGTAGTCGGCGGATACCGGGTCGTGGGGGCGACAACCCATTCGCTCGCGGAAGTCCGGCGGGCAAAGGGGGCGGACTATGTTTCCGTGGGACCGATGTTTTCAAGTTCGACCAAGCCCGGCCTGAAACCGGGAGGATGGAAATACCTGGAAGCGGTGAAGAAGTCGGGGAAGACGCACTTCTGCATCGGGGGGATTACACGGGAAAATGTAACGCCTGCAATGGGCCGGGTGGCGGTCTGCGCCGGGGTGATCCGCGGAAAGAATATAGGCTCCGCTGCCCGGGGGATTCGGAAGAAGCTCTTTGCCGGCCGGCAGGGACTCTGATAATCTGTACGCGAATCCGGTTGTCCTTTTCGACAGCGAAGAGCGATGTTGGCCCGTGGTGTAAAGGCAGCACGAGGGTTTTTGGAGCCCTTTGTCCAGGTTCGAATCCTGGCGGGCCAGCCATCATTTTCGCTTCCAGGGTGCGTGGTTACTCCACGGGAACCGGACGGCCATCATCATCCACCGCCACGTAGACAACGCGGGCCTCGGTTACCCGGACGATTTCATCCGGGTTTGACCTTCGCTGGGCCTCGACATCGACCTGGACCGAGATCGACGTGCGTCCCACCTTCTCCAGGCGGGTGTAGAACGAAACGACATCCCCCACATGGACCGGTTCTTTGAATTCCACCTCGGTCAGGGCCACTGTTACGAAACGGTGGTGCGAAAGTTTGCGCGCCTCAAATGTTCCCGCAAGGTCAATGTGGGAGAGAATGACGCCGCCGAAAATCGTTCCCCGTTCATTGGTGTCGCGGGGAAGAAGCACAACCCGGATTGCCGGATCCCGTTTTTCCATGCACGGATCATACCAGCTTTTCGCTCCCGATTTAACGGGCTTGGCATATAATGCCCGCATGATTCGATTTGGGATTGTGACCCACGGCGGGGTCGGCTCCTCCTCCGACTGGAAGGACGGGTGTGAACGTGCGGCGGAGAAGGGCTTCGATCTCTTGAAGGAGGGTGGCAGTGCACTGGATGCCGTGCAGGCAGCGGCGGTTGTCCTTGAGGACGATGGCCGGTTCAATGCAGGTTCCGGGTCGATTCTTCGTCTCGATGGAAAGACCGTGGAGGTGGATGCATCCCTGATGAATTCCGGGGGGGAGATCGGTGCCGTCGCTGCGATGGGAGCGGTCAAGAATCCCATTCTCGTTGCCCGGGAAGTGATGGATACCCCCCATATGGTGCTGGCCGGTGAAGGCGCAAGGAAATTTGCCGGGAAGCGCGGGGTGGCCGAGCCTTTTCCCGGCCCGACCGAAAATGCGCGGAAACGGTTTGAAAAAGTCCGGCGCCTTCTGGGTGAGAAACGGCACTCGGAACTTCGTAAATCCTGGGGGAATTTTGATCTACGGAGTCATTGGAATTTTGATATGGCCTATGATGAAATTTTCGGCCACGGGGACACCATAGGTGCGGTTGCCCTGGACCGGGACGGAACCCTGGCCGTTTCCAATTCCACGGGCGGGGCGAGTCCGATGTTGGCTGGCCGCGTGGGGGATTCCCCCCTGCCCGGGTGCGGCTTCTTTGCCGGGGCCGCCTCCGCGGTTGCCTCCACCGGGATCGGAGAGGAAATCATCCGGAGGATGATTTCCATCCGGGTGTACGACGAGATCGAGAGAGGCTCTTCCACGGAGGAGAGTTGCCGGGAATGCGTGGCCCGCTTCCCGGGGGAGTATTCCCTTGGGGTCATCGCGATTTCCCGTGACGGATTTGGTGCTGCCCACAACCGGGACATGGCTTGGGCGAAACGGATGGCGGAGGGATCATGAGTGAAGGGGATACTTCCCGCATGATCCGGCATCTGGATGGAGATGCCCGGAAGATCGTCCAACGACTGCGCCGCCTTCAGGAGGTGGGGACGGCCCTTACCGGGGAAGGGGACCTGGAGCGGCTTCTTGCGCGGATTCTGACAGAAGGACGGGCGCTCTTGCAGGCGGAAGCGGGGTCGGTTTTTGTCCGCGAGGATGAGGTGAAGATCCTTCCCCATGCGACCGGGAAGGATGAAATCCACAAGGTCCGCCCTCAACTGGTTTTGAAGATTGCCCAGAACGATTCTATCCGCTTTCCATTCAAGGAGATGCGTCTTCCCTTTGACCGGAAGACCGTTGCTGGATATGTGGCGACTTCGGGGAAAATCGTGAATGTGGCGGATGTATATGACCTGGAGAAGGAGAGTTCCTTTTCCTACTCAACGACGTTCGATCATATCAGCGGCTATCGTTGCCGGTCCATGCTGGTTGTCCCGATGCAGAAACAGGATGGAGAAATCATCGGTGTGCTCCAGCTGATCAACAAGAGGTCCGGTGGAAACCCCGTTGCCTTTGACGAGGTCGATGTGGAATACCTTCTGGCTCTTGCATCCCAGGCCGCGGTCTGCGTGGAGAAGAACCGTCTTCATTCCGACATCGAGGGGATGTTCGAAGCGCTGGTCAACTCCTTCTCCCTTGCGATTGAAAAGCGGGATGCGGCTACGCACGGGCATTGTACCCGCGTTGCCCAGTATGCGGTTGCGATTGCACGGGGAGTCAACATGGCACCTGCGGATATGTTCGGCGGGGTTCAATTCGGCGATCCCGAGCTTCGCCAACTCCGGTATGCAGCGCTTCTTCATGACGTAGGCAAGATCGCGGTACCCGAGGCGATCCTGGGTAAGAAGAACAAACTGACTGATGACCAGCTCGCCGTGATCGAATATCGGTTTGCCTATTGGAAGGAGCGCAGACCAGAGGATGCGGAACGCCTGGAGGAAATCCTTGAGTGGATCCACAAGATCAACATTCCGCGCGGGATGAGCGATGCCGATACCGCGTTTCTGAAAGAAGCCCGGGGGGTGAAATTCATCGACCTGGACGGAGAAGAGAAACCTCTTCTGAGCGATTTTGAGGTGAAAAGCCTCGGAATCCTGCGGGGGAACCTTACCTCGGAAGAGCGGGGGAGGATTGAACGTCACATCGTGGATACCTGGGAGTTGCTCAAGCCGATTCCCTGGCCGAAAGGACTCCGGTGGGTCCCCAATATCGCCTCCTGCCATCATGAGAAGATCGATGGCTCGGGGTACCCTTGGGGGCTTCTTGGGGATGAAATCCCGCTGGAAGGCCGGATCCTGGCGTTGGTTGATATTTTCGAGGCGCTCACCGCAAAGGACCGGTCCTACAAACCCGCCTTTTCTGTCGAGCGGGCCCTCGAAATCCTTCAGGAAGAAGTCGACGCAAATCATATCGATCCAGGCCTGTTTCGCCTGTTTCGAGAGCGGGAAATTTATAAGATGTTCGTGGATCAAACTGGTTTTGTAACGATAAAGGAGTCCAAGAAGGATGCGCCCGAAAAATAGCCGTCTTCCCAGGAACGCCGTACTTTATGCTTCGAGCGAGGGGGATGCGAATGTCCTCTATGCCACGAAGTTTTTTGCTCCTGACCCGATCCTTTACCTGGAGCGGGGGGAGAAAAGCATGCTGGTGCTGAATGACCTGGAACTCGGGAGGGGCAAGAAGGAGGCGTCTGTTGACGACGTCCTTTCCCTTTCCGAGATCAGCAGGAAGATCGGGAAGAGCCACCCGGCAGATGTGGTCAAATCCCTTCTCAAGGGGCGGAAGAAAGTTCGTGTTCCCGGGAATTTTCCGGTTGACCTGGCCGATGGGCTGCGCAAGAGGGGCATCGACGTGGTTGTAAAGCCGATGCCCTTCTACGACAGGCGGATGGTCAAAGAGCGCCGGGAAATCCGTGCCATCGAAGAGGCGCAAAGGGCAACCGAAGATGCGGTCAATACCGCCTTCGATTTCCTCCGGCGTGCGAAGGTGCGGGGCGGAAAAGTGTACAACAAGGGACTGGTCACGGCGGAGTCCCTCCGGCGCCTGATTCACAAGGAACTGCTGGACCGGGACTGTATTGGAAAGGACACGATCATCGCCTGTGGCGAGCAGGCGTGCGACCCCCATAACCGGGGAAGCGGCCCGATCTACGCTGACCAGCCGATCGTGTTTGACTGTTTTCCCCGATCTTCGAAGACCGGGTACCATGCCGACATGAGCCGTACGGTACTGAAGGGGAAGGCTTCGCCAAAAGTACGCCGGCTCTGGGAAACCGTCCGGGATGGGCAGCAACTTGGCTGCGAACTTGTCCATGCGGGTGTCAACGGGGCGAAGGTGCACCGGGCCATCATGGATTTCTTTGAAGAGCAGGGATACAGGACCGAACGGAAGAAAAAGGGATGGGTCGGCTTCTTTCACGGCACCGGGCACGGCATCGGTCTGGATCTTCATGAGCCACCCTGGATCGGAAAGAACCGCGAGTTCATTCTTCCCGAAGGCACGGTCGTCACGGTGGAACCGGGGCTCTATTTTCCAGGCCTCGGTGGGGTTCGGATTGAGGATATGGTTCTGGTTACCAAGAAGGGATGCCGGAACCTGGCGAAGTTGCCCAAATTCTTGGAGCTTTAATCAGATTCATGTCAATCGAATGGTACCAATGGTCGGGCCAATCCTTCCGGGAGGCCGGCGAAGAGAGTCGTCTGATCCTTCTTTTCCTGGGCGCATTCTGGGATCCGGCCACGCGTGCAGTGGATGAGAAGGTCTTTTCCAGCCCCAAAATCGCCAAGCTGGCGAACGAGGAATACATTCCCATCCGTGTGGATCTGGATCAACGCCCCGATATTTACGACAGGTATTCCACCGAGGGTTGGCCATGCATGGCGGTCCTGACGCCCCGGGGGGCCCCGATCTGGGTTTCGAACACGTTCGGAGACGCGGAACTTCTAGAGATGCTCTCCCAGTTGAACTATGCCTACCGGGAGCGGAAGGAAGCGGTGGATCAGGAGATCGAGGAAAGGGAGCGGAAGAATGGAGTGGAACGACGCAAGGTTTACCAGCTCACCTGCCAGGTAAATGACGAAATTTTCCGGAAAACGGTACGCGGTATCATGGTCTCTTTTGATATGGATCACATGGGTTTCGGGGATGCACCGAAGTATCCCCATGCCGCTTCCCTGCGCGTCCTGGCCCACGCTTTTGCCTGTGTGGGTGGGGCGGACCTGGAGGAGAATCTGGCGGGAGGGCTTCAACCCCTCCAGGCGCTTTTCGATTCGAAAGAGGGGGGCTTTTACCGGTTTGCCCGGAAGAAGGACTGGTCCAGTCCCATGACGGCCAAGATATGTGAGGAGAACGCCGAGCTGATCCAGATTTGCCTGGATGGGGGAAAACTTCTGGACGAGCCCACCCTTCGTGAATTGGCCAATGCCACCATCGAGTGGGCCATTTCCAATCTCTGGGATGCAAGGGTTGCCCGTTTCGCCGGAAGCCAGGCGGCCGGGGAATTCGGGTCACCTCCCCCTGTCGATCCGGTCCAATTTACCTCCGGTTCGGCCGCCATGGCCTCCGCCTTCTTGCAATCTTCGGTCGATCTGGACCGGCCCGATTGCGCGAAGATCGCCCTGCAATGCCTGGATGGGCTCTGGGCGGAAGGGTTCGATTCTGAAAAGGGGATGTGTTCCCAGTTCGCTCCCGGGCCTGTCTTTGCAGGACTGGCGCGTTCCCAGATTTCGATGCTGGGGGCCCTTCTCGACACGTACGAATATACAGGCAAGGATGTCTACCTTGAGAGAGCGGGAACGCTTCTCTCTTTCTGCCGGGAACGGTTCTGGTCTGATGAGGAACGGGGAATACTCGACCGTCTTCCGCGAGCAGATGAGATCGGCGAGGGGATGCAACCGCGAAAAAATCTGCATGAGAACGCCCTCATCGCCGAATCTGCCGTCCGGTGGGCATGCCTTACGGGAAAAGATGACCTGGGGTTCCCCAAGCAGGTTCTCGAGGCATTTCCCGATTTCGAGGGGAATTATGGCCACTACACTTCCCACTATGCCTTGGCAGCGGACCTGTGGCTGCGTCCGGCAACCGAAATCGATCTGTTCGATCCGACCGATGCCTGGAAGCGCGCGGCGCTCTACCCCTTCCTTTCCCGGAAGATGCTCCGCTACCATGCCGGGGAAGGGAAGCCCCATGCCCGGGTCCGGAAGGGAAAGGACTTTGAACAACTCGTTCATTCCCCGGAGGAACTGGCCGGATTACTGACCGGTTTATGATCGGGTCAGAGCTTCCCTTTCCTTGTTCTCCATTTCGAGAATCCCTTTCCCTCTTTTTCCTCGTGTTCTCTCCGTGGCCAATTTTCCCGGAACCGGGTAAGCTGGAGAAATGCCCCTCTCCCTGACCGGAAAGGTCCGCGCGAAAGCCCAATCCCTGGGTTTTGCGAAATGTGCCTTTGCACCGGTGGAATCCCTTCAAAAGGCCGGGTTTTACGGCGAATGGATCCGGAAGGAATTCCACGGGGAAATGGCGTACATGGCGCGAAATCCAGAAAAGCGCCTCTCACCGGCCACGCTTCTTCCGGGGGTCCGGTCGGTAATCTGTGTGGTCCAGAATTACGCCACCTCCCACATTCAATCGGAAGATCCAACTCGTGGGAGGATCTCCCGTTATGCCTGGGGAGAGGATTACCACGACGTGATGAAGGACAAGCTCCACATGATGAGAGCCTTTCTTGAGGAGCAGGGGGCGAGAGCAAAAGTATGTGTCGACACGGCAGCGGTCCTGGAAAAATTGTGGGCCCACCGGGCGGGCATCGGCTGGCAGGGGAAGCATACGAACCTGATTTCCCGGGACCTGGGGTCATGGTATTTCCTCGGGGAAATTCTCACGGATGCAGAACTGGAATACGATGGGGCCCATGAAGGAAGCCATTGCGGAAGTTGCACCCGCTGCATCGATCTCTGTCCCACGGGAGCGATCGTGGCTCCGTTCGTGCTCGACAGCCGGAAATGTATTTCATACCTGACGATTGAACACCGGGGTGTCATTGACCGGGACCTCCGTCCCGCCATGGGAAATTGGATTTACGGTTGTGATATTTGCCAGGATGTCTGCCCCTGGAATAAATTCGCCCAGGAAGAGACGGATCCCCGTTTTCATCCTCGGGAGGGAAATCTTGCCCCTTCCCTGGTGGGGCTGCTCGATCTTACCGTTGAGGAGTTCCGGGAACGGTTCCGGCGCAGCCCGGTCAAGCGGGCAAAGTATCCCGGCTTTCTCCGAAATGTCTGCATTGCTCTCGGCAACAGCGGAGATCCCTCCGCAATTCCCGCGCTGAAGAGGGAGCTCGAACACCCGGAAGCCCTGGTCCGGCTTCATGCCGCCTGGGCTCTGGGGAGGCTTGGTGAAAAAGCGGCGCTCCGGAACCGGGAATCCCGGGAAACAGATGCGGGGGTCCTTGAGGAGATTGCGCTGTCGCTGGCAGAATGAGAATTTGCAAGAGGCCTTGAGGTCTTTGTAGAATCAGGCCATGCTTGTGGATTCCTTCCAACGGACCATCCGAAACCTGAGGATTTCGATTACCGACCGGTGCAACCTGCGTTGCCTGTATTGCATGCCGGCCCAGCCGCACTGGATGCCCCGCCGGGAAATCCTGACCTTCGAGGAAATGAGCCGACTTGCACACGTGGCGGTCAATTTGGGTGTGGAGAAAATCCGGCTGACCGGGGGGGAGCCGACTCTTCGGAAAGGTCTTCCCGATTTCGTTCGCCGGATTGCTTCCCTGAAGGGCTTGAAGGATCTGAGCCTGACGACCAACGGGATCCTGCTTGATCAACTTTCCGTTCCTCTCCGGGATGCGGGACTGCGTCGAATCAATGTCAGCCTTGATACACTCAGGGAAGACCGGTTCCAGGAGATGACCCGGCGGGAGGCTTTTCAGCGGACCTGGCGTGGCTTGGAAGCGGCGGACAAGGCAGGCTTTTCCCCCCTCAAAGTAAACGTGGTTGTCATGAAGGGGTACAACGAAGATGAGGTCGTCGATTTCGCGAAGTTGGCGCGGGAGAGGTCATGGCAGATCCGGTTTATCGAATTTATGCCGCTGGATGCGGAGGGGAACTGGAGTCTCGACAAAGTGGTCTCCTCGAAAGAGATCCTGGAGCGGATTTCCGCGGTCTCTCCCGTTGAAGAGATTCCCCGGGTTTCTCCCTCTGATCCTGCCGGGCGATACCGGTTCAGGGACGGTTCCGGCGAATTTGGAATTATTGCCAGCGTGACGGAACCGTTTTGCGGATCCTGCGACCGGATTCGGATTACAGCGGACGGGAAGATACGGACCTGCCTTTTTTCCCATACGGAGACGGATCTCAAAAGTCCGCTTCGGGATGGTGCAGGGGATCGGGAACTGGAGGAAATCATCATCAAGGCGGTCTGGAAGAAAAAGGCCGGGCATGGGATGGATGATCCTGGATTCATCCAGCCGAAGCGGGCCATGTATCTGATCGGAGGGTGAGGATGAGTGAAAATCCCGTTACCATTTATGGAAAAGATACCTGACCATACACGACCCAGGCGCGTGAGGATTACGCGAAGAAGGGCCGTGCCGTCGATTACGTCAATGTCATATCGGATCCTGACCGCATGAACGAAATGTTGAAATGGTCCGGCGGGCGCAGGGATGTACCTGTAATCGTCGATGACGGCCAGGCGACCATCGGCTTCGGGGGAAGCTGAGGGGTCTGATTCCGGCCCCGTCGGGGCTTTCCAGGCTATTCCAGGGAGGTTTCCGGTCTCTCTTGGTTTTTGATAAATAAAATATGTTTTTATACCATATTTAATGCATTACCGTGTATAATGTGGGTCCGGGGGCGGAGAGGAAACGAGGTGTTCTGGTTTCGGAGGAGATTTGAAATGGTGGAAGCGACGGGTGCGGTTCTCATGGAACGGGCGGCGACAGGCGACCGGGTTGCGTATGAAGGCGTCATCAAGCGGTATCACGACAGGATCCGCCGGGTAAGTTATCTGATGCTTCATGATGGTTCGGCTGCAGATGACGTTGCCCAGGAAACCTTTACACGCGGGCTGGAGCGCGTCAAAGCTTACCGATCCGATGGGGAACCCCTTAACTGGTTTTATGCCATTGCTTTAAATTTATGTCGTCAAAATTTCCGGAATTCCAAACGGCATGCCCACGGAGCGACCACCGGAGTCCTGGAAACCGGTCGACGCCCCCGGGCTCCCCGGAGGGGAATCCTGACCAGTCTTATTCGAAGGGAGACCCGCATGGTGCTCGCGGTGGCTTTGGGCCATCTGACCGACCGGCAGAAGGAGACCTTCATCCTTCACTATGTCGAGGAGTTGCCGTATGAAGAAATTGGGCGAGTCCTCGGGATCTCGGCGGGAGCG
>PVBE012765973.1_pt1 | contig 10071 bp, 8 predicted proteins | sample 1631181 | NCBI WGS metagenome assembly PVBE01 (sample SAMN08397723, study PRJNA350692) | Marine metagenome, whole genome shotgun sequencing project. | isolation source: water | place: Pacific Ocean | collected 2012-04 | reverse complement strand
AGGGTCCGTAGGGGACTTCCACCCCCAAGTCGTCGCCGGGCCACCACAGCCCGGCAAATGGTGCTTTCGCACCGTGCGCCATGCCTGGCACACCGCCCCCGCGGAGGCTGCGGACCGCAGGTCCGCCGCCGTGAGCGACAAAAAGTGCAACATGAGCGACCTTAAGAACTTCTACCCCGCCAGCTTGCCAGCCAAATTCCCGCCACCACACCGGCCAGGCCCAATCCGAACAGCAGCGAAACCGTTTCGCCCAGAAGCCAGGCTCCCGCCGCCGTTGCCACGATCGGCGCCAGGGGCACGAAGATGGCGGTGCGCAAGGGCGAGAGGCGGCGTAGCGACCAATTGAAGAGCACGAACGAAAGCGCGCCGCCGCCGATACCGAGGAAAGCCACGGCGCCCCAGCCCGAGGGCCTGAGCGAGGCCACGCCCTCGGCAATGCCCTCGACTGCCGCCAGCGGCAGCAGCAACGCCACGCCGCTGGCCATGGCCACGGTGCTGACGGCGGCGGCGCCATGGCGGGCCAGCAGGCCGGGCGAGAAGGCGTTGTAGGTGGCGCCGCACATGACGGCGCCGAAGAACATCAGCTCACCCGTCCAGTTGCCGCCGCCTCCGGCGCTGTCGGCGAATGCCTTCTCGCCCAGCGCCAGGCTGACGCCCACCACCGACATGACGGCGGCCAACAGCTTCAGCGCGGTGAAGCGCTCCTGGCCGCGCAGCGCCGAGAGGGACATGGTGAGCAGCGGAATGAGGGAAAAGATCACGGCGCCGCGCGAGGCCGGGATGTGCTGCAGCCCGGAATTCACTAGCCACTGAAATATGCCGAACTGGAAGGCGCCCAAGAGCGCCATGCGCCAAAGATCGGCCCGCCCCAGCCGGCCGATGCCGTGCAGGCAAAAGGGCAGCAGGCAAAGCGCCGCCAGGCCGTAACGCAGCGTGGCCAAGGTCGCTGGCGACGTTTGTTCCATGACGAAGCGGATGGCGACGAAGGAAAGCCCCATCAGCACGCCGCTCATGGTGGCGGCGGCCATGGGCAGCAGGGTCCGGTTAACGTTCAAGCGAGCCACATCACACTGGTCCGGCTCTGGTTATGGCGCGATTTGGCCTCGGGCACCACCTGTGATTGGATGGCGCCATGAGCGCCGAGTTTCTCCTGACCTCGCTGATCGTGGTGCTGGTGCCCGGTATCGGCGTCACCTATACGCTGTCGTGTGGCCTCTTCCGCGGCCGCCTGGCCAGCGTCGCCGCGGCCTGCGGCTGCACCACCGGCATCCTGCCCCACATGGCGGCCGGCATCTTCGGCCTGGCGGCGCTGCTGCACGCCAGTGCGCTGGCCTTCCAGGGCGCCAAGTTCGTCGGCGTGGCCTATCTGCTCTATTTGGCCTGGGGCATCTGGCACGATACGGGCACCCTCAAGGTGGCCAAGCCCGAGGGCGTGGCGGGGCTCGGCACCATCATCGTGCGGGGTTTCCTGATCAACATTCTCAATCCCAAGCTCTCGATCTTCTTCTTGGCTTTCCTGCCCCAGTTCGTGGCCGCCGACGCCGCCCGGCCCATCGCCACCATGGTCGGGCTGGGATTGGTATTCATGCTGATGACGCTGGTGATTTTCGTGATGTATGGCCTGGCCGCGGCGGCGGTGCGGACCTACGTCATCTCGTCCGACCGCGTCATGACCTGGAGCCGCCGCGGCTTCGCCGCCAGCTTTGCTGCCCTGGCCACCAAGCTGGCGTTCAGTGAGACGTAGGCCGCATGGCCGCAGACCGAATATCCGCGGTGAAAGTGGTGGAAAGTGGTGACAGGCACCACTTTTTGACGACCAAGCCCCTGTCGCTAACTTCCTGATTATCCAGGAAAAATGGCAGAAAAAATGGGGACAGGGACCACTTTTCCCCCGCCCCGCCGGCTCTAGCCCGGCGGCGCCGACTGGGCCGTGTGGCCGAGATGGCGGGTGCGGTGGTGGTAGTCCTGTTCGCCCTTGACGACGCGGTGGTAGGCCGTGTTGAAGACGCTGTAGGCGCCGCAGCGCGTGCAGTCGACGTCGTTGCCGTAGCAGCAGAAGGTACGCTCGAAGCTGCCGCCGTCGCCCATGTAAAGCGGCAGCGTCGCCATCATCAGGCAATTCTCGCCGCGCTCGCCGGTGAACTCCATGCAGCGCTCCGACTTCATCAGCTCGAGCGAGCCGACGTGCGATTTGACCAGCTTGGGATATGTTCGCTTGAGGGCGATGAGGCGGTCGATGTCCTTGTCGCGGTCGCGCAGATCGTCCCAGCCCAGGCCCGTGTCGTCGTTCTGGCGCGGCACGTAAAGCGTGAAGGCGACGCCGTTGACGGGCCAGTCCTGGACTTGCTCGACGAACTCCTCCATGCCCTCCGCGTTCTGGGCCGTCACCGTCATCTGCAGCATCACCGTGGTGCCGTCGCCCAGGTCGCGCTTGGCGATTTCCTCTTTGACTTTCTCGAAAACGCCCGCGCCGCGGATGCTGTCGTTGAGTTCCTCCGGGCCGTCCAGCGATACCGTGACCAGGCCGCCGGGCAGCTTGGGAATGCCGTAAAAGGCGTTGGTGACGATGGCCGGCAGCTCGAAAAGCTTGGTCGCCTCCATCACCAGGTCCTTGCGGATCATCGGCTCGCCGCCCATGAAGAGCATGGATTTGATGTTGTGCTTGTCGCGCAACTCACGCAACTGATGCAGCATGGTGGCATCGTCCATCTTGTCGCGCGGCCGGTTGGGATTGTCGGCCCGGAAGACGAAGCAGTGCGTGCATTCGAGATTGCAGGCGTTGGTCACGTTGACCAGCGCCGTGGCGTAGTCGCGCTCGCCGAAATCGGTGGGATCGCTGAGTTCGGTTGCTGCTGCCATGACGGACCTCTCAAGTTGCCTTGGCGATCGGCGCTATTCTAGCGCTTGATCGGGCGCTACAGCGATGCCTTTTTCGGCTTGGTAGGCGGCTAGCGCCCTCTCGAATTCGGCGACCTCTGCGGCCGGCACGGGCTCGCCGCATTCGTAACAGGCGTTATCGTGGCGGTCGAACCAGCGGCAGCCGCAAGCCTCGCAAGCAAGCTCCGGCGCCCCTGAGGGATTGCGGAAGATCACCGGCAGGCCCCCATGTAAGAGAGCCCGAGGCTCTCGAAAAAGTCCTCGAAGCCGAGCTCGGCCAACTCGTCCAGCGGGCGCATGACGAAGGACAGGATATCGCCCGAGCGAATACCGTCCCGCACTGCCGTGGCCAGGTCGTTGCCGGCTGCGGTCAGGGATTCCACCACTGCGTCCTCGGCCACCCAAAGCATATCGACGCCGGCCTCGGCATAGCCCGGGAAGGGCTGGCTGGCGGTGTTGACGCCATCGGCGCCGACTTCCCAGACCAGCATCGGCCCCTGCCCGCCATCGACGATCTGGCGCGCCACCACCCCGATACGAGCACCGCTTTCGAGCTCGGAAAACATCCAAAATGCGCCCGTGGCGCCGCCTAGAGGCGGCAGCCCAGGCGGTAGCCTTCGTGGATGGCCTGGTCCAGGCCGCGCGGCATGATGGCGTCGCCGATGCCGTGCAACTCGTCGACCATCCATTCCAGGCCCTGGAAGAGCTCCTGGTTGGGTTGGCGTTGGCTGGCGATGACGCTGTCAGCCTCGAGGAAGACCTCGCCCGAGCCGTTGGCCAGGGCGACGCCGCCGGGCCGCACCTCGACCACCCGGGTTTCGGTCAGCGTGGTCACGCCAAGCTCGCCGAGCCAGGCGCTGTGGCGCCACTTCCAGGTCGGCGAGACGTCGCCGGCGATGCGCTTGGCGGCCTCGACCACGGTCACCTCGCGGCCCTCGCCAGCCAGCGATTCGGCCAGCGTCAGGCCCACCTTGCCGCCGCCCAGCACGACCACGCGCTGGCCCGTCTCGGCCCGGCCGGCCGCCACCTCGGCGCCATCGAGCAGGATACCGTTGGCCTCGGCCGCAACCGGCTGGTCGAGCACCATGCGCGAGCCCGCCGCCACCACGGCAACGTCGTAGTGGTGCAATACGCTGCGCATCAGCTTGGGATCGACCTCGGTATCGAGCTTGACCTCGATGCCCAGTTTCTCCGCCACCACCCGGTAGTGCCGCACCAGCGTCATCAGATCGGCGCCGTGGGCGCGGTCGTGGGCGGCATAGCCCATCAGCGCGCCGCCCACCGCCGGGCCGCGCTCGAAAACCGTAACCTTGTGTCCGCGCTTGGTGGCGGTGATGGCGCACTCCATGCCGGCCGGGCCGGCCCCCACCACCATCACGGTCTTGGGCGAAGGCGTGGGCGTGATGCGGTATTCGGGCTCGTATTCGTGCCCCAGCGCCGGGTTGACGGTGCAGGTATAGGGCAGGTCGCGAAAAAGCCGCGACAGGCAGTTGAGCGAGCCGACGCAGACGCGTTTTTCCTCCAAGCGGTCTTCGCGCGCCTTGTGGATCAGCTCAGGATCCGCCAGCATGGGCCGGCAGACCTCCCAGAAATCGAATTCTCCTTCCGCGATGCAGCGATCGGCATCGACCGGATCCGGAAGGCGCACGCCGAAGGCCACGGGCACGCTTGCCGGCAGCACCTGACGCGCACGCACCGCCAGGCGGTTCCAGTGGCCCGGTGCCACGTCGCGGCCGATCGAGGATTCCGGCGCTTCCTGCCAGCCCACGGTGACGCTGACCATGTCGACGCCGGTCTGGCCGGCGATCTCGATGATCTCGAAGCAGTCGTCCTCATCGCCACCGCCCCATTTGTCCATCAATTCGGCGCCGTTGAGGCGCACGATGAGGGGGTGTTCGTCGCCGATTTTCTCTTTGATGGATTCGATCAGCTCGACCATGAACTGGCAGCGCCCTCGCGTCGAGCCACCGTATTCGTCAGTGCGCTTGTTGGTGAAGGGCGAGTTGAAGTTGGCCAGCAGATAGCCCATGAAGCTGGTCAGCTCGACGCCGTCGAAGCCGGCCCGGATGGCGCGCTCGGCGGTCTCGGCATGTTCGGTGATGCAGAAGCGGATGTCGTCCTTGGTCATCTCGCGCGGCGGCCGGAAGTGGGGCAGCGTCTGCGGCACCACCGAGGGCTGCACGCAGTAGCCCAGATCGATGCCGCCGTAGCGCCCGGCGTGCAGCAACTGCTGGATGGCGACGGCGCCGGCCTCGTGAATGTAGCCGGCGATGGTTTCGAACTGGGGCATGAACTTGTCGTCAAAGAGAGCGATCTGGCTCCAATAGGCCTTGCCCTCGCCCGAGGCGTCGGGCGAGGCGCCCTGGTTGGTGACGATGCCGGCCCCGGAAAAGGCGATGACCTTGGTGCGGGCCAGCTCGCGCTCGCTGATGAAGCCCTCGCGGCTGTTGAAGTTGGAGACGCAGCAGGCCCCGAACTTGATGCGGTTGGCGCTCTCGAAGGGGCCCAGCGTGCCCGCCTTGAAAAGATCGGGAAGCTTGGCGATGCCGGGATCGGCGGTCATGACGCGGCCCTTTCCTGTTCGACAGTTTCGGCGATCTGCTCGCGCAACAGGCGCCGCATGATCTTGCCGGCCGGGCTGACGGGATAGCTTTCGACCACTTCCAGGCGTTCCGGCAGCTTGAACTTGGCGATCTGCTTTTGCATGAGGAATTCCACCAGCTCCGCGAGATCCATGCCCTGGCCCGCTTTAAGAATGACGAAGGCGCAGGCCTTTTCGCCGTAGGTCTCGTCGGGCATGGCCACCAGGATGGCGTTCTCGACCTTGGGGTTGCCCAGGATCAGGTTCTCGATCTCGTCGCAGCTTATCTTTTCGCCGCCGCGGTTGATGAGATCCTTCTTGCGCCCCTCGGTGTAGACGTAGCGGCCCTTTCGCCGCACCACGTCGCCCATGTGGTAGAAGCCGTCGGGCTCGAAGGCCGAGGCGTCGGCTTGCGCGTTGTTGTAGTAGCCGCGGATGGTATAGGGCCCGCGGGTCAGCAGCTCGCCGCTTTGGCCGTCGGCCACTTCGTTGCCCTGGCCGTCGACCACCTTGATCTCGTCGGCCGGCCCGGCCGGGGCGCCCGAACTTTCCAGCACGTATTCCTCCTCGGCATCCAGCGGCACCATGTTGATCAGGCCCTCGGCGGTGCCATAGGTCTCCTGGAAATGGCAGCCCACCAGATCGCGAACCTGACGCCTGAGCTCGGGCTGCAGGCGGGCGCCGCCGTTTTGCAAGACCTTAAGCGTGCTCAGGTCGTAGTTGCCGGCGATGCCGGACTTGAGCCAGCCGGTGACCACCGGTACGGCCGTCGAGGTCATGGTCACGCCTTCGCTCTCGATCAGGCCGAACACCGTGGCCGGGTCGATCTCAGGCGCCAGCACCACCCGGCCGCCGTGCCACAGCGCGCCCAGCACGCCGGGCGAGGCCAGGGTGTAGTTGTGGCCCATGGGCAAGAGCGCGAGATAGACGGTTCGCGGGCCGATCTCGGCCACCACGCTGCAGCTGCGAAAACAGCAGAGGTAGTCTTCGTGGCTGCGCGGGATCAGCTTGGGCAGCGCCGTGGTGCCGCCCGATAGCAGCATCAGCGCCACCTCGCCCGCGTCGGGGCGGCGGGCGCTGAGCAACGCCTCGGCGTCGTCGCCCAGCGGCCGAGCCAGTAACTCTGCTATCGAGACCTGGCCTGGGCCCGCCTCGCCGGCCACGATGACGTGTTCGAGGTTCGGGTTTTCGGCCTGCATCTCGGCCGCCATCTGGCGGTAGTCGAAGTCGCGGATCTGGTCGGGAATGAGATATCCCCGGGCGCCGGAATGGCCGAGGAAGTGGCGGATCTCGTTGTGCCGATGGGGCCTCAGCGCCATCACCGGGATGACGCCGATCTTCTGCAGCGCAAAGAAGGCGAAGACGAATTCGGGAATGTTGGGAAGCTGCATGACGACACGGTCGAGGGGCTTAAGCCCAAGCTTGGCGAAGTGGTAGGCCAGATGATCGGCGGCCTGTTGCACCTGGGCAAAAGTGTAGCGCCGCTGGCCATAGGATAGCGCCTCTCTCTCGCCATGCTCGGCCGCCATCTGGTCCAGCACCTGGCCCAGCGTCAGCCCCAGCCAATGGCCCTCACGGCGATAACGCGCCGCCACCTCGGCCGGGTAGGGGGTGCAACCTTCGAGCATAATGTCCCTCCAAAAAACAAGGTCTTGGCCAACTATAACACCCTGCACCGCGGCCGGCATGGCTTGCGGCGCCAGCGCCCCAGCGCCAATAATGAACGCCGTTATTTTTCCCTACCGAGGCCCCGCCATGAGCGCCGACGATTTCACCTGGACCCCCGACGCCGCCATCATCGCCGAGAGCAATCTCATGGCCTTCATGCAGCGCCACGACGTGGCTGATTACGCTGCCCTGCTGAAACGTGCCGAGACCGATCCCGACTGGTACTGGAACGCCGTGCTCGAGGATAACGACTACCGCTTCTACCGGCCCTACGACCGCGTGCTCGACACTTCAAAGGGCGATGCCTGGGCCGAGTGGTGCGTCGGCGGCACCACCAATGCGGTGCTCAACTGCCTCGACAAATGGCGCGGCACGCCGACTTATGAGCGCGACGCCATTTCCTGGGAGGGCGAGGACGGTTCGCGCCGCCTGCTCTCCTACGCCGAGCTCGACGCCGAGACCTGCCGCCTGGCCGGCGGCCTCGCGGGCCTGGGGCTGGGACAGGGCGACGTGGTCGGGGTCTACATGCCCATGCTGCCCGAGGCCGTGGCGGCCTTTCTCGCCATCATCAAGATCGGCGGCATTGCGCTCCCGCTGTTTTCCGGCTTCGCCGCCGAAGCCGCGGCGACGCGCATGAACGACGGCGGCGCCAAGGCGCTGATCCTGGCCGACGGCTCGCTCAGGCGGGGCCGGCCCATCGACATGAAGGCGGTGGCCGACCAGATGGCGGCGGAGGTGCCGACGCTCGAGCACGTCGTGGTCTTCCGCCACTTGGGACTTGAAGTGAATTGGCAGGAAGGCCGCGACCACTGGTGGTCGGACCTGATAGCCGACCAGCCCGAGGCTGCGCCGAGCGAGGAGATGGGGGCCGAGGACCCCATGCTGCTGGTCTTCACTTCGGGCACCACGGGCAAGGCCAAGGGCACGGTGCACAGCCATTGCGGCTTCGCCAACAAGGTGGCGCTCGATCTCGGCCTGATGATGGACCTCAAGCCCTCGGACCGCATGCTCTGGATGTCGGACATGGGCTGGCTGGTGGGGCCCATCATCATCATGGGCAACCTGGTGCGGGGCAGCACCATCGTGCTCATCGAAGGCGCCCCCAACTTCCCCGAATCGGACCGCATGTGGCGGGTGGTGGCGGATCACCAGGTGTCGTTCCTGGGCATCGCGCCCACCGTGGCGCGCTTGTTGATGGCTTATCCCGAAGAAGACCTGACGCGCCACGATCTCTCGAGTTTGCGCATCTTCGCCTCAACCGGCGAGCCCTGGAACCCCGATAGCTGGCTGTGGCTCTTCGAAAAAGTCGGCGGCGGGCGGCTGCCGATCCTCAATTATACCGGCGGCACCGAGATCGGCGGCGGCATCCTGACCACCACCGTCATCCACCCCATGCGGCCGTGTTCCTTCACCGGCTCGATCCCCGGCCACGGCGCCGATATCGTCGACCAAGACGGCAACCCGGTGGCGGTGGACGAGGTCGGCGAGCTGGTCATGCGCGTCCCCTCCATCGGCCTCACCCGCGGCCTCTGGCAGAACCGGGAACGCTATCTCGATACTTATTGGAACAAGATCCCCGGCCTCTGGGTGCATGGCGACTGGGCCAGCCGCGACGCCCAAGGCCTGTGGTACGTGCACGGCCGTTCCGACGACACCATCAACGTCGCCGGCAAGCGCACGGGCCCGGCCGAAATCGAATCGCTGCTGCTGAATACCGGCCGCATCGCCGAAGCCGCCGTCATCGGCGTGCCCGACGAGATCAAGGGCTCGGCGATAGTTTGCGTCGTGGTGGCGGTGGCGGGCGAAGAGGCGTCGGACGAGCTCCGCGGCGCCCTTTCGTCCGCCGTGGTGGCCGGTCTCGGCAACCCCTTCCGGCCACGCCAGATCGTCTTCGTCGGCGATCTGCCCAAAACCCGCAACATGAAAATCATGCGCCGCGTCGTGCGGGCAGTTTATACGGGCCAGGATCCGGGGGATTTGGCCTCGTTGGTCAATCCCGAGGCGGTGGAGGGGTTGAAGGCGGTGTTGGAGGGGTAGAATTTGGCCAAAGCCGAAATCAGGGATACAATCAAGCCATGACCAAACTGCTCGACAGCGCCATCGAACAAGCCCGCCGCTTGCCGGCGGAGCGGCAGAACGAGGTGGCTGAAATTCTGCTGACCGTCGTTGCTCAAGACGAGCCCGAGGCACCTCGCTTGGGCGAAGAACAGACGGTGGAAGTCCGTCGCCGGCAAGCGAACCGGACCTACGCCAGCGACTAACAATCTGCATCGCACCAAAGCTGAACCACTTCCAGCGAAATATGCTCGATCTGGAGCCGACAATTTAGGTGCCGCCACATCATTTTGTAGTCGACCTTTCATTCGCCTGCCTGATCCGGAAGCACCAACCGCCGAAGAAACAAAATCGATAGAGGCAAGTGAGGTATTGCCTATTTGGCAATCTAGAGAAATTGACGCTCTGTTAGATCGCAGCATTTTCGATCCGGCCTCCTTTGGTCGTGTAAAGTTTCACGACTCAGAAGTCGAATACTATCTCTCAGCATGTTGGTTATTGAGCTGTCGAGAAGCTGGCCAACCGTACTCAAAGATAAGGCGTTTTTTAATTGGCGAAGTCGCAGGTGACCATCAGCCAATTCTGTCTCGAAGGCAAATTCTTGGTTGGTTGGCGACAATCTCAGATGAAATACGACAAGACGCTATTGACGCAGCTCCTGACGTTGTCTTGTATTGCGGAGATGCGTCACAAATTCCAATTGAACAATGCGATAGCCATAGCGGCCGTACGTCGTCGCCAATTCAATATCTGCGCCCGTCAGGGCGTCCTCATCATCGCGCGCCCGTGCTGCATAGCGCTGCGTCGCCCGTGCCTGACCCAACACATGGCAAGCGCGGCGCTCAGAGACCCCGAGATTCTCTCGAACATGCATGACGCGGCGTCGCCGT
>PVBE012403890.1_pt1 | contig 10071 bp, 11 predicted proteins | sample 1631181 | NCBI WGS metagenome assembly PVBE01 (sample SAMN08397723, study PRJNA350692) | Marine metagenome, whole genome shotgun sequencing project. | isolation source: water | place: Pacific Ocean | collected 2012-04 | reverse complement strand
TTATTCCTGCATGCTTTATCTAATCTCATGTCAATCTCGTGGTTCATGGGCTGGAAGCCCATGCCACGTTGCTCCGCGTTCTTATTCCAATTTCCCGTGTAGCGGGTTCTGACTCGCAATGACAGGTGTGGATGGCATTTCTTGAGAGAGCAGTCGCGCTTTGGTTTCGCCAATGCCGCGTCGGGTAGAGAACAATGGATACTTTCCTCCGGATCATGGTTGATGCGCGTTGACGGAGTCAAGACCGGCGGCCGCCAGGGATGCGAAATTTGCCTTATGTTCCTTTTTAGTGCTCTTTTGGACTAGAATAGTGCGTCACGAGGAGCGAATTGCGGGAAATCAACCAGTCGAGAGTGGCGGTTCACAGACGCGGAAGCTCCTAAGCAAGCGGGATCTCTCCGTTGGGACCGGCCCCGGGAAAGGGTAAATATGAATGCCATGCGCAAAGTAATCGAGATTGACGAGGCGAAGTGCACCGGTTGCGGGGAATGCGCCACGGCCTGTGCTGAAGGAGCCATCGAGATTGTTGACGCGAAGGCCCGGCTCATCTCGGATACCTACTGCGATGGATTGGGCGCTTGCCTCGGGGATTGTCCTGAAGACGCGTTGAAGATCGTTCGGCGTGAAGCGGGCGAATTCGATGAACAGGCGGTCGAAGTTCACCTCGCGGCGATGGCCGAGGCGGAATGCGATCACCTGGAGTGCGGTTGCCCCTCGACCCAGGTGCAGTTTCTCGGTTCCGCCGAAGAGCGCCTAGCGGCGACATCCGAGGCGGACGGCGATCACCTGGATTGCGGTTGTCCCTCGACCCAGGTGCAATGTCTCGATTCCGCGGGGCACGGCGAGGAAGATTGCGGTTGTGGTCATCAGGATTCCGATGCGTCGGAGTTGTCTCATTGGCCCGTGCAGATTCGCCTGGTTCCGCCCAACGCCCCCTTCTTGAAGGGCGCGGACCTGTTGGTGGCGTCTGACTGCGTTCCTGTTGCCTATCGGCGTTTTCACCAGGATTTTCTTAGCGATAAGGTCGTCCTCATGGGTTGTCCCAAGTTGGATGACGCGGAGGCGCACGTCGAACGTTTGGCCGAGATACTCGCGGCAAATGACATCAAGAGCGTTACGACCACGATCATGGAAGTGCCGTGTTGCGTGAAAATGACCCAAATTGTCTCTAACGCCGTCGAGCGTTCCGGCAAGCAAATCCCGGTCGAGGAAGTGGTCATCGGCCTGAGGGGCGAGGTTTACAGAAAAGGGGCGGGGCACCCCGAGAGAAGAGGAATGGAAATCGCGCACTGACGTGGATACTTTCGGAACGGCGGGCAGCAACTAAAATGGGCGCGCTCAACTCTTTCTTGGCTTGGGCGCCTTTCGCTTCCTGTCACTGCGAGAACGAATCCGTTACGCGATAGATTGGGATAAGAACGTGGGGGCAAGGTGGCATGGGCTTCCAGCCCATGAATCACGGGCAGGATGCCCGTGCCACTTTGTACGCGATTGATGCAGTTCGTCTTGCTTCTATCGTGAAATTCTCTGGGACCGGCGGAGGCCCCACCCTGGTCGATACTACTGGATTGCCTGCATGGTCAGAGGAACCACTTCTGCTTCCCTCCCTTCCAGCAGTGTATGGCTAAGTCGACGGCGGTGAGAATTCCAACGAAGATCCAGAAGAAGATGGGGCGGTCAGTCTCGTCGAACACGAATGCGCCGCCGCACACAAGAGCTAAATACCCCAAGTCCACCAGCCATCCCTGTCAGCAAGTGGCGAATCCCCAGCCGATGCCGAATGTTTTCGTGCGAAACCACACTTCCCGCCGGCCTGATATGCCCATCGCCGTGTTCTCCTGACAAGGGACGATTCTACCGGACATTTCCCAGTCACACAAAGACCCTCGATACACGGAGATTCCACCCATCCCAAACTCCCACGCGCCCCCGTGAGAACGCATACGGGGCACACGCAACAACACACGCGTTCGGCAAAGGTGGATGCGTAAGTCTGCATTCCCACGGAGGAGCGTGGGAACGAGCAATCATGGATTGGCGGGGAATTCCTGATCTATGCCCGCTGTTTCGATCCAATGTCATGAGCATCAGCAGGCAACGCTCCACCGCAGGCGGTAGGCCGCCACACTGAAAAGCAGACACAACGCCAACCCCGAACCCGCGATGAACAGGGCGCCGCCTCCTATGCCGTACCGGAGCACCACCAGGCCAAAGCACTGAAGCGTCAGCGGCTCGACGACTCCTTCTGCGGCTCGCTGACCGAGGTAACCGTGGCGCGGGCACTGCCCTCGATGGCTTCCTGCAGGCGCGCGGCGAACAGCGGTTTTACCAGAGCGAATAACAGAAAGTAGACCATAAGACCGATCACTGCATACGCGTCCTGGTGCAGGATCGCGATGACCAGGATCCCTCCAGCGAGAAACAAAACCGCAAACAGTCGGCTGAGCGGCACCCGCCGAAACCAATGCGCTGCGACATTGTCAAACGACTGGGCGGCGTAGATGGCACAGAAAAGATATGTGACCCAATCCTTTGCGAAGCCTTTTTCATACAGGAGTGGCCCCACGTACTCGTCCAAGATACCGGGGAGAACGAGGATCGCGCTTGAAAGGGCCACGATGAAAAGGATGACTGGATTGGTTGCCACCTCCCGCAGGCCCTGGCCCAACGTGGATAGGTAGCCGGCTTGGTGGCCCGTCCCAGTCCTCGGGACATCACCGATGGCAAAGGCGATTACCAGCGAAGAAAGCAGCGGGAAGACCGCACTCAGCACCAAGACCGCTCCATACCCGAACTGGATCAAGACGCCTCCAAAGGAGCATGGCCTGCCCCGCAGCCAGGGAGTCAAGGGCCTTGATGCGCCCGTACACCTTCGTGAAAATGTCCGTATCGCCAAACGCCGTCAGGGCGTCGAAGAGCAACGACTCCGTCGTGCCGGACGCCAACACGTCAGCCATGCCCCAAAGGACGAAGCCAACCAGGTAACCCGGAAAGCTCTGGGAGGCCAACCATACCAGGTAAGCACAGGCTTGGCTCAGAGTCGAGGCCACAAGTAGCCGCTTACGAGATACCCGGTCTGCCAGCGCGCCGGAAGGGATCTCCAACACTATGCAGATGCCTACCCAGACCGTCAGAAGTACAGAAAGCCCGTAAGGTCCAACCCGCGGTCGCCAAACATCACAGCGTATAACGGGTAGATCGGCACCAAATCCTATAGAAAGAATACGGCATACCATCCCGCGAACCGTCGCCAATGCCGGGGCAATTGACGTTATTCTTCGCTCTTGCCGGTGCCGTCCGTATTGGCCCGCGCCGGATCAGTCGATCACTTTGAGGAACTTCGGTTCTTTCCGCGTGGGCATGTCGGGAACTTCCTTGGGATAGCCGATAATGACGGGGGCTACGATCTTGTAGTTCTCGGGGATGGCCAGTTCGGCCAACAGTTCCTTGTCTTGAATGAAGGCTCCTTGGGCCACCCAGCAGGTGGCGAGGCCGCGCGCCGTGGCCGAGAGCATGAAGTAGGCCCCGAGCAGAGAGCAGTCCTGGGCGATGGTCTGCATCTTGGCGGTGCCGACGATGTAGATCAAGGAAGGGGCGTTGAAGAAAATGTTGAACTCTTCGTTTCGTAGCTGAGGCTCGTAGGCCTTCCAAGGAGAGTTCGGATTGGCATCGAGGTCCGCCAGGAAGCCCTTCTTGTTGGAGTCCGATATCTTTTTGATCCATTCCTTGTTGTTCACGACCACGAAACGCCATAGCTGCATGTTGCCGGCGTTTGGGGCTTTGATGGCGTCGTTGACAATCTCTTCGATGAGTTCGAAGGGCACTTTCTTGTCCTCGAAATCCCTTACGCTTCGCCTTTTTTCGAGAAGTTCATAAAAATCCATGGAACTGTGTCTCCTTGGTTGGAATTGACGATTATGTACAGAGTCTCTATATGATTTAGACGGGTGAAGAAGGGGGCAGGCCCTGTCTTTACACAGTCAAAGCGGAATGGCCCGGAGGGACTGCCCACTCCTCTCGCCTTTTATTTTGAGATAGGCGTCAGGTTCACGTTGCGGTACTCGATGGGGGTGCCTGCTTCGTTTTGCAGGGCGATGTAGCCTTTTTTGAGACTGGTTCCAGTGGCCTTGTTTACGAGCTCTCCGTTCACGCTCAGTTCGATGGTCCCACCTTCGCATAGAACCTCGAAGGTGTTCCATTCGCCGAGCGGTTTTTCGGCCATTATGTCTTTTCGGACAAACATCGCGAAGGCCGATTCCCGCTCTGGAAGTTCTTTGAACTTCGCGCCATGGCCCATCGCGACAATGTCTCCCGCCCTCTTGTGCATGAGTTGCGCCTCATAGCATAGGGGCCAGAGTTTGTCGGGATCTTGGGCATGGAGCAAGAGTCCGCTGTTGCGCCCTTCTCCGGGCCAGCGCCATTCCACGACGAGGCGATAGTTCTCGTAGGGCTTCTCCGTCCGCATATAGCCGGTCGGCGCGCCGCTGCATCTGATTACGCCGTCGTTGACAGACCACACGGTGGCGGGGTCGACATTATTGTCGGGAATGAAGAGCTTCCAGCCATCGAAGTCCTTTCCATTAAACAGGGAAACAGTTTTGGCGGATTCTTCGGCGAAAGCCCACGCGCATACCAATGCCGTCACGAGAAGAACGGATGCTGTTTTCTTCATGGCCTTACTCCTTTCACGCTGTTGCGCGTATTCCTGGAATGGGTCCAACTGCCGCGGCGGGAGTCACCGGTACGCACGACCGCGGCTTAACCCTAGCCCAGTCAGACCGAGTATCCGCGGTACCCCATATGGCCCCACGAGAAGCTGTGTTGTTACATTCCCCTCGATTGTAGTCCACTTCGGCGGCGCTTTCAACGCCGCTTTTCCCGCCTTGGGGGCAAGAGCGGCACAACCGGCCGCAGACGTGCGACGGGTTGACTCGGCGCCCCTTCGAGGGGGAGGACGTCAATTCGCGATCACGCGCGTGGGAAGTCCTCCGATGATCTCGGTGCTTTCTTTCACGATCCCATCCACGAGTTCCTGAACGAGGGGCAAGCTATCGATCCGCTGCGCACATTCGCCGCCGGCGAACATGGAGTTCTCCGCGTCCCCTCGGAATGCGGCCTCGAAGCCAGCGCTCTCATTCTGCATGAGCTGCTTAGCCCCTTCGCTTTCGCTGTCGTCTGGCCTGCCGAGGAAGACGCCAGGGGACAGCTTTAAGGTTTCCTCCTGGTGCTTGAGGGTCTTCGGCGTCTTGATCCAACGGGCCGGCCCAACGAACCCGCGCGCGACCAACGTTCCGCGGTCGCCGGCTTTGACGATGCCTTCCTTCCACACCGGGGCAAAATCGCTCTCGGCTGTGGCCAGGAAGCGCGTTCCCATCTGGACGCCCGACGCACCTAACGCTAGAGCCGCCGCGAGCGTCTTGCCGTCACAGAACCCGCCCGCGCCCACGACCGGTATGCCGGAGCCTGCGAGGGCCTCGACTACCGCCGGCAATAGGATCATGGAATGGATGGGTTCCCAGTGGGTGTGCATGCCTCCTTCGTGGCCCGAGGCAACGACGACGTCGACGCCGGCCTTCTTGCATCTCAGAGCGGTCTTGACGGAGGGCACGATATGGATCCATTTGAAGCCGGCGCCCTTGATCTTGTCGCCCCACCCTGACGGATCACCTGCCGAAGTGAAGATCACCCGAAAGCGATCCTTCATGTCGGGGTCTTCGTCTCTGGCTTTGATGGCGTTGCTGATGATGAAGTCGGCAAAATCGAGTTGTTCCGCCGAAACCATCACGTTGATGCCGAAGATGCCGCCAGAGCCCTTGGATTTGTCACAGGTTTGCTTGAGCGTCTTTGCCAGGACGGTCGCCTTGTCATCCTCGAGGCTTGCGCCGCCCGTCTTGACGAAATACTTGTAGACGTTCCCCGGATTTTTTTCGTCGCCGTCCAGACCACTTGTGGAAATTAGGCCGAGAACTCCAGCATTGGTGGTAGCGATGCTCAACTGATTATTGCTAAAAGGTCCCATGCCCGCTTGGATGATCGGGTGTTTGATTCCGAGTAGGTCGGTGAGTGCTGTCTTGAGCATTGTCGTCTCCATTCTTTCCTTGGTTGGTCGAAGTTGGCCCGCTGAGGGCATCCATATATACGCCGTGACGCATCTTCTTGGCAGCTTTGGCCTCTATACTTTGTTTACAGGCCAGGTACTGAATGAATCCCCCCAGCGCACGATGGGTTTCGCCCTAGTTGTACTCCCTTGGGCAGCTTCCAGTCAAGACGTTGCCGTCATAGAGTCGCGGTAGGCTCGATTGACTGATCCGGGAGGTCAGACTACAATCGTGAAAAGGCTGCGATCGGGGGATATATGGGAATACGAGCATCGGTAATTGATCTATCTTTACGTTTACGAGGAGGGTTTTCGGGTTGCGGAGAATAGAGAATGCCTTTATCGATTCGGCTGTTGACAATCGTCGGCGTGTTGTTTGCTCTGGACGCGGCGGCGCTTCCCCGGGCGTCGCACGAGTCTTGGTGGCGGAACTATTGGGAGAAGTCCTCGGTGTCAGTTCCCAATGCAGTTGTGGAACGGCAATGGTATTTGGACACGTACAAGTTTGGGGCCGCGAGCCGGCATGGTTCTCCGCCGATTACCTTGCAAGGTCCTTGGACCGCCGACAATGGCAGGTTGCCGCCGTGGAAGGGTGACTATCACCATGCTCTGAACACGAAGCTGAGCTACTGGCCCTGTTACAGTGAAAACCGGTTGGAGGAGGGGCTGAACTTCCTCGAGTTGCTGTGGGATACGCGCGATAACTGCCGGGATTGGACGCGACGCTTTTTTGGCCTGCCCGGCCTGAATGTACCGATGACGACGGATCTGGAGAATAGTCAGATTGGGGGCTGGCGGCAGTATACGCATTCGACCACGACGGGGGCTTGGCTGTCGCATCATTTTTATCACATTGGAAGTACTCGGGGGATGGGGAGTTTCTGAAGACGCGCGCTTACCCGTATCTACGCGAATGCGCGGTGTTCGTCGAGGCGGTCACAGAGGAGCACGACGCGGCGGGGCTTCGGGCTCTACCGCTGAGTTCTTCCCCCGAAATGAATAACAAACGGCCGGACGCGTGGTTTCCCTCGATTACCAACTATGACTTGGCGCTGATTCGGTGGCTGATGACGGCGACGAGCGAGTTGGCCGAGGCCTGTGGCGAGGCCGGAGACGCTGCGCATTGGCGAGGCCTTCTGCGTGAGTTTTCGTCGCTCAGCGTTGGGGCGGATGGGGGTTTGCTGGTAACCAGAGGGTATCCGCTCAATTACTCGCACCGGCATTTCTCGCATCTGATGGCAATTCATCCGCTTGGTTTGGTCGATGTGTCGCAAGGCCCCGGCGCCTTGAGGATCGTCAGGGCCTCGTTGCGCGGACTGGCGGACAAGGGCACCGATTCCTGGAATGGGTACAGTTTCGCGTGGCTGTCGAGCATGGCGGCGCGCGCGCGACGGCGGGAAGGCGGCGAACGCGTTCGAGATCTTCGCGTCGGCTTTCACGTTGCGCAACAGCTTTCACTGCATCGGCGATCAGTCGGGCAAGGGCTACAGTAAGAACACGCGCAGGCCATTTACGTTGGAGGCCAATTTCGCGGCGGCGGCGGGCTTGCAGGAGATGCTCTTACAGAGCCACACTGGCATCATCGAAGTGTTTCCCGCCATTCCTAGCGACTGGGATGACTGTTCTTTCACGACGCTCCGCGCGCAAGGGGCCTTTCTGGTGTCGGCCACGCGCGTGGCAGGCGTGACCAGGCGGGTCGAGATCGTTTCCGAAGCCGGTGGGACGTGCCGACTGCGTTCGCCGTTCAGCGGAAAGTTGCTCGAGTTCCCAATGGAGCCCGGACAGAAATTGGAATTGACCGCTGATCCTTGAGATTCCGCAAGCTCGGCAGATTAATTTCGACCAAAGCCCATAATTCTCGCGCGACCATAGTTCACCATGCTCCAATGAGGCATTGAGCGCGCACAGGGCCCCGAGGAGATGGTCGGACCAGTGAAACCCGAAAGTCTCCCGCCAGTGCCATGCCGCATCGCCCTGCGTGGTCGGGTCGTCTTCCTTCCAATGTGCCAAGCCTTCTTTCAGGTTGCGGTGTATGTCAGTGAGATCATCAGAGAGTAGTGAGATGCACGACGGCTCAGGGTCGTTTGCATCGCGAGGAGCGACTAGATGCCAGTATGTATTATGCCGATCAAGCTCTTCTTGCGGACGTGAATGGATCTCCTCGTGTTGTCTGTACAAAACACAACTGGGCACATCTTCATCTGAATCTTCCTCCCAAGTCAGGGAGAGGGCCTGGAGGTACAACAGTGGGAGAGGCTCTTGGAGCGCACGGAGAAAAGGCAAGAGTTCCGAGATCCCCTCCCCCTCAACCAACGCGCAGTATCGGATGGCGGATTGACGAAAAGTGTGTACACATTCTGGTGTCATTCTAGTTCACGCTACGCTTCCGCGGACAACGCGCTGCCTAAACCGGTATTTTCGCTATTGCAGAAGATCGCGTTTGGTGGAGGTGGTTTCCCATTAGCGGAATATGCTCGCGTTGCCCTCGTTTTCCTGCGCTTCGCCGGGCGTGCTTCGGCCCCGAGCGACGTACTGTTGCAGCAGGGCCGTCATGCTCTCTACGACCTCGGGATACTTGTCCTGGAGATTGGTAGTTTCCGCGATGTCGGCGCTTAGGTCGTAGAGTTGGACGGGCGGGAGGCCCTTGGCGTTCTCGGCGCCGGGCTTGGGGTTGCTCCAGCCTCCGGAGCCGCGGCACAGTTCCAGTTTCCACTTGCCCTGACGAATGGAAAAGGCCCCCTGGATGGAATGGTGCACGGTCGCTTCGCGCAGGGGTTCGGACAGGCGCTTTCCATCGAGCGCAGGCAGAATGCTCACACTGTCTTCTCCGGCGTCGTCAGGCAGCGTGGCGCCGACGATGCCGGCTACGGTCGCTATCAGGTCGGTCAAGCATATGGTCTCGTTGCTGGAGGAACCGGGCTTGACCCGTCCGGGCCAGCGCGCGATGAAGGGGATGCGGTGGCCCCCTTCGAAGATGTCGGCCTTGTGGCCCCGGAATATGTAGCTGGGGTCATGGCCGAATTGGGCCAGCTCGGCAAAATCGGCGCCAGGGGTCGCGCCGTTGTCGCTGGTCACGATGATGAGGGTGTTGTTTTTCAGGCAGTTTCTTCTCAGGGCATCCATGACCTGGCCCACCGTCCAGTCGACCTCCATGACGAAATCACCCCATTCGTTCATGCCACTTTTGCCCTGGAATTGTTTGGATGGCAGGATGGGTTTGTGCGGGGCTGTCAACGGAAAGTATACGAAAAAGGGCTTATCCGTGGACTGGGCATCGATGTATCTCCCCGCCTTTTCGGTCAACGTGGCCATGACCTCGATATGCTTGAAATCGGGGGCGATGGGGCCTTTGCGCCAGAATCTCTTGCCGCCGGAACCCTTGATTTCCGTGTCCGGCACCGCGGTTACCCTGTCGTTCTCGACGTACACATAGGGCGCCATGTCCAATGATGCAGGGATGCCGAAGAAATGGTCGAAGCCACGCGTCGTGGGTCCGTGTTCAATGGACTTGGAGTAGTCGACCGCGCCGAACTCCTGATCCCAATTCTCCGGGTTCGCGTTGTCCCGAGAAAGCTGCCATTCCCAGCCGAGATGCCATTTTCCGAAACACGCCGTGTTGTAGCCCTGCGCCTTCAACAGCGAGGCTACGGTCATTCGGTCGACTGGGATGAGCGGCTTGGAATAACCTCCCAGTACCCCACTCTTCATTCGGGTTCTCCAGCAGTATCGGCCAGTCAGAATGCCATACCTTGTCGGTGTGCAGACCGCCGAACCCGAATGGGCGTCCGTGAAGATCATGCCTTCGTTTGCCAGGCGGTCCATGTTAGGGGTTGGGATCTTCGAGTCCTTGTTCAAGGCCGCTACGTCGCCATAGCCCATATCGTCGGCGAGGATGAACACAATGTTGGGTTTCGATGGCGATGCCTTCGCGGGCAGCGCGCAGAAAACGGTCATTGCTACTGTTACGGAGACGG
>PVBE011385182.1_pt1 | contig 10072 bp, 7 predicted proteins | sample 1631181 | NCBI WGS metagenome assembly PVBE01 (sample SAMN08397723, study PRJNA350692) | Marine metagenome, whole genome shotgun sequencing project. | isolation source: water | place: Pacific Ocean | collected 2012-04 | reverse complement strand
CCGTCGAGCGCGTCGACCAGCCAGTCCTTGGCGCGGCTCATCCGGAAGAGCGCCGGGGCGACGAGCAACACCAGCGTCGCGAGAGCGAGGCTGGTGATGAGGTGGTCCATGGTGGTCGGCCCGGTCGGTTGCTGTGCCGGCGGGGAGGCTCCCGGGCGGCGAGGTACGCCGAACTTCCTTGGCACCGGGCAGGCGACCGCGCAAGAGCTGACGCCTGCGCGTCGACCGTCGGTCGGGGACTCGTCGGGTCGGCCCGCGCAGACGCGAGGCGCCAGACGTCACTCCTCGAAGAACCGTCGCAGACGCGAGATCGTCGGCGCCGACAAACCGGACTCCTCGATGGCAGCCATGTGCGCCTCGACGTCGTAGTCGATGCCGTGGTGCTGCGCCGTCCCGGTTCCGAGGTCCAACTCCAACCAGGTCGAGCCGACTCCGCGTGGCTGCCCGACGGAGCCAGCGTTGAGCAGCCAGATGCCCTCGCCCCGGAAGTCGATCTTCGCCCCGACGCGCATGGGCAGCACGAGGCCGCCCTGCACCGAGACCGCGCGCGCCCGATGCGTATGACCGACGCAGAGGACACGAATGCCGCGCCTCGCCACGTCGAGGGCGGCGGCGCGCTCGTCGTCGGACCGCCCGACGTACCGCCAGTCGCCGTGTTCGAACGGGTTGGCGTGGGTGACGAGCAGGTCGCCGACGCACACCGCGTCATGCCAGCGGTAGCGCACCGCGAAGTCGATGTCTTCCATTCGGTCGAGCGTCCAGCGAACCGATTCGACGACGAAGGGCTGCTTCGTGCTGAAGATCTGCTCGTCTCCCTGCTGGCCGCCGAAGTAGAAGAAATCGTGGTTGCCGGACAACTGCACCGTGTCGAAACGGTCGACCATGTCGTCGAGGAGCTCCAGGCACTCTCGCGGTGCGCACCCGTAAGTCAGCAGGTCTCCCTGGTTGACGATGCGCTCGACGCCTGACTTCTCGATGTCCTGCAGAGCCGCGCGGAAGGCGTGCGCGTTGCCGTGAACGTCTCCGATGACCGCGATGCGAGCGCCCTTCCAGTCGGGGCGATCGAGGACATCGCCGAGTCGCGTCGTATCGATGGACGCACCGGATCGGGTCAAACGGCCGCCCTCCCCGCCCGACGGCGGCGGGACGACCGCGACGCAGAGTCGGCGCCGGTGGCGGGCGAGACGGTGTTGGCGGCTTCCTGGATCATCTGTGAACACCGCGCGATACGGGTCCTCTCGATTGTGGATCGACTGGCGCACACGTCAAGGCCCTCACCGGACAGGGGCGGCCCGACGACCTCCTCGGATCGCCGGTGGAGCGGCGTCGGCGACACGACCCCAGACCGGCTCCGGGCTTGCGGCGACAGGGGCGAACGCGTATCGGGCGACGATGACGAGAGAGCAGCGAAAAGCAGTCCGCGAGCTGAACCGCGAACTGCGACGCGCCACGAGCTACGAAGCCTGGCACGGCGCAGCGGCGGCGCTCGACGCGCTCATGGGCAACGACGAATGGCAGGCCGATGACGCGTCGCCCTTCTACGACGATGCACTGATCCGGCGGCACATCCGAGAGCTGCAATCGCTGCGCGCCGCCCGCGATTTCGAGGGGCTCGCGACGACGCTGACCGAGAGCCTCTACCGCGTTCTCCCCGACATCTCGGCCCCGGACCTCTACGGCGCGACGCACACACGGGAGACGAAGGCCATCGTCCGGTCTTATCTCGACGAGGCAGAGCATGCGCTCGCCTGGCTCTGCGACGCCCGTGTCCCCGGCCTCGACGAAGAGACGAAGCGGGCCGAGTTCGTGCGCGCCTACGAGAACTTCGGGCGGTCGACGCTGATGCTGTCCGGGGGCGCGACGTGGGGGCTCTACCACCTCGGCGTCGTGCGGGCACTGCTGGCCCACGAGCTGCTGCCCCGTGTGATCTGCGGATCGAGCATGGGCGCCATCGTCGCCGCCGGGGTCAGCACGCGCGCGGACGCCGAGCTCCACGACCTCTTCGCCACGCCCGCCGACATCCACCGGGCGGCGCTGAGGCTCCTCCCCCTGCGTCAGATGGTGCAGACGCGCGCCTTGATGGACCCGGAGCAGCTCGCCGAGCACGTGCGGGCGAACTCCGGAGATCTCACCTTCCGGGAGGCGTTCGACCGGTCGGGACGCGTCCTGAACGTGTCGGTTTCCCCGACGCGAGCCAGGCAGAAGCCGCGGGTGTTGAGCTACCGCACCGCCCCGGACGTCCTGGTCGTCGACGCGACGGTCGCCTCTTGCGCCATTCCCGGGCTGTTCCCGCCCGCGAGTCTCCGCGCACGTCACGCCGATGGCACCGTCGTCCCCTATGTGCCGACAGAGCGCTGGGTCGACGGGACCCTGCGCGGCGATCTTCCGATGTCGCGGGTCGGGCGCCTCCACAACGTCAACCACTTCATCGTCAGCCAGACCAACCCCTTCGTCGTGCCCTTCGTGGCGTCGGGCCGACGGCGGGGCGCTGTCCGCGCCGGAGCCCGCATCGGCGGTCAGTTGCTCCGCGCCCAGTCCGCGGCCGTACTCGACGAGGTGCGGCGGCACGTCCATGGGGATCGCCTGCGACCCTTCCTCGACTACGCCCACGCCCTCACGGACCAGCGCTACCTCGGGGACATCAACATCCACCCCACGTTCGACGTCCGCATGTACGCACGGGCGATGCGAAACCCGACCGAGCGCCAGCTCCTGGACTTCATCGTCGAGGGCGAGCGTGCAGCCTGGCCCGCGCTGGCGATCGTCCGCGATCAGACACGGATCGCGACCGCGCTCGAGCGTTGCATCGAACGTCTCGGCGGCCGGGTCACCTGAGCCACGGCACTTGACCGCGGCCGGGCCGATCGATCATCGCTGATCGGGAACCTGCACGAATCCCACAGCGTGATCCCGGACGCCGACGACGGCGCACCGGTGCCCGGAGAACGGTCGCAATCCGAGCCCGAATCGGCCGAGGAGCCAAGAGACTCGATGATCGGCAATCGCCCTCTCTCGACCGGGTGCATCGCGTTCGCGTTCGCGCTGGCCGTCGTCGCCGCCGCACCGAGGGCTGGGGCGCAGGGGTTCGACGTACAGCAGCTGCACCCGGGCCCGAGTCAACGGACGAATGCCTTCGACGTCTCCCAGGCCCGCATCCTCGGCGATGGCGCCTGGGAGTTCGGCCTCTTCGTGCACGTGGCCGACGCGCCGCTCTTGTTCGAGCCCCCCGAAGAAGACCGGCTCGACTACATCGTCGCCAGCCAACTCACCGCCGATCTCACCGGCGCGATCGGCCTCGGCGGAGTCGTGGAGCTCGGCGTCGGCATACCCCTCGTGCTTCTCCAGAACGGGGACGAGTCCGAAGAAATCGGCGATGCCGACGCACCGAATCCGGGGTTCGGGCTCGGCGATCTCCGCTTCGTGCCGACGGCCAACTTCTTCGACGGCGACACCGAAGACAGCCCCGGCGGCACGGCTCTCTCGTTCGCAGTCCCCGTCTACTTCCCGACCGGGAACGACGACGACTATCGGAGCGACGGCGCGCTCCGACTCGAGCCGAAGCTCCTCTTCGACGGCGTGTTGCCCGGCGGGACGCGCCTGACGGCGAACGCCGGTTACCAGGTCCGGCCGCGAACCCGGATCGTCAACCTGGTGGTCGACGACGCCCTCACCTGGGGCGCTGCCGTGGACATCCCCATCGGGGCGGCTCGGGCCGTGCACGCGCTGGCCGAGCTCACCGGCGATATCGCCGTCCGGGCCGAGGGCCTTTCCGACGAAGATCTGCCGATGGAGGCCATCGCCGGTGCCCGCTACATCCACGACAACGGACTGATGATGCAGCTCGGCGGCGGACTCGGCATCCTGCCCGGTCTCGGGACGCCGAATTGGCGCGGCTTCGTCGCCATCTCCTACGGGAACGCGGGGTCCTCCGACCGCGACGACGACGATCGGCGGGGGCGGGCGCTCGACCGCCGCATCGAGCTCCACACCGGCGAGCAGGACACCATCTGCGGATAGTGCCTCCCGACAACCCTGGCGACACCCGAGCCACCAGCCAGAACCAACTCCACCCGACCCGTCGGTGCCCCTCCCGGGAGACCCCATGCGTACCCTTCATGCCCTGCTCGTGACCGCCGTCCTGGTCAGCCCCATCGACGCGTTCGCCGAGAGGCTCGTCGACTTCCAGGCCTACCCCGACGGGAGCCCGACCGTCGTCGGTGACACCGTCAGCGACCACTTCGCAGCGTTCGGACTCTCCATGATCGGCACCGAGGCCGGCGACGCCACGATCACGGATGTCGGGGGTGGCGACCGATGGGTGACGGGGGAGGGACTCGTGCTCTCCTTGGCGGAGCCGAGCGACGGTGTCTCGATCGTGGCGTACGACCTGCTGGGGTTCGGAGGCGGCGCGATCGCGTACGACGCCGACGGCGTCGAGCTGGAGCTGATCCCGATCGTGTCGGCTCCGGGAGCCCTCGCCGAGTTCACTGTCGGCGGAATCGCCGAGGTCCATGTGGTACCGGGCTTCGGCGGGCCGGTGTGGGTGAACGACCTGCGTTTCACCGGTTGTGGCAACCGCGTGGTCGAAGCCGGAGAGGAGTGCGACGAAGGCGTCGACAACAGCGAGGAACCCGGTGCCTGTCGACCCGGATGCGTCGCGCAAGCTTGCGGCGACGGAGTCGTCGATCCGGGCGAGGCGTGCGACGAAGGCGACGACAACGGAAGCCCCTTCGGTTGCTCGGATCTCTGCGATGGGATGACCCCGTCGGTCTGCGGAAATGGCGTGCTGGAGCCCGGCGAGATCTGCGACGACGGCGACGGCAACTCGAACGAGGTCGCCGACGCCTGCCGAACCACGTGTGTGTCGGCCTGGTGCGGCGATGGCGTCGTCGACGACGCCGAGGGATGCGACGACGGACCGCTCAACTCCAACCTCGCGCCCGACGCCTGCCGCACCACCTGCGTGCCCGCGGGCTGCGGCGACGATGTCGTCGACGACGGCGAAGCGTGTGACGATGGAACACGGAACACCGATCTCGGCGGGCTCTGCCGCCTCGATTGCACCGCGTCCTTCTGCGGCGACGGGGTGATCGATCCGGACGAGGAGTGCGACGACGGCGGGGCCAACTCCGACGAGGCGCCCGATGCCTGCCGCACCACCTGCGAGGTCCCGGTCTGCGGTGACGGCGCCGTGGACACCGGCGAGGAGTGCGATGAGGGGGCCGCGAACTCCGACCTGGCCCCTGACGCCTGCCGCACCACCTGTGTTGCCGCCACCTGCGGCGACGCCGTCGTCGATTCAGGCGAAACCTGCGACACCGGCGAGGCACTCTCCGACACCGCCCCTGACGCCTGTCGCACCGACTGCGCCGCCTCGTTCTGCGGAGACGGAGTGACCGACACCGGCGAGGAATGCGACGACGGCGAGGAAAACGCCGATGACGTGCCCGACGCCTGCCGCACCGCGTGCGTCTTCCCGTCTTGCGGCGACGATGTCGTCGACGACAGCGAGGAGTGCGACCACGGCGAAGACAACGCAGACGAGCCGAACGCCTGCCGCCTCGACTGCGTCGCCCCGGCCTGTGGCGACGGGATCGTCGACCCCGGTGAGAGCTGCGACGACGGCGAAGACAACGCAGACGACCGACCCGATGCCTGTCGCACGAACTGCGCCGTGGCCACCTGCGGCGACGCGACGGTCGACGACGGCGAGGAGTGCGATGACGGCGAGGACAACTCCGACGACCGGCCCGACGCCTGCCGCACGACATGCGTGACCGCCTGGTGCGGCGACGGCGAGACAGACACCGGTGAGGAGTGTGACGACGGTGAAGACAACGCCGACGACGAGCCCGACGCCTGCCGCTCGCATTGCGCGTTCGCCTGGTGCGGAGACGGCGTCGTCGACACCGGCGAGGAGTGCGACGACGGTGAGGACAACTCCGACGACGAACCGGACGCCTGCCGCCTCGACTGCGACGCGCCGGTCTGTGGTGACGGCGTGACCGACATCGGCGAGGCCTGCGATCTCGGCGTGCTCAACGGCGGCGACGACTGCGGATTCGATTGCCTGGTCCCCTCTGCGGAGCCGGACGCGGGGTCCGACGTCGGTGACGCCGACGTCGACACCGGCGGCAGTGGCAGCGCGGGCGGACGTGTCCGTGGAGGGGGGGGCCTATGCGCGATGTCGAGCGGACAGCCCTCGACCGCTTGGGCCCTCGCCGGGCTGCTCCTCGGCCTCGCCGCCACTCGGCGACGACGCCTCTGAGCCACGGAGCCACGATGCGTGTAACCCCCGACAAACAGACCCGCGTCATGGACGAGATCCGTGACCGCGCACCGTCGCTGGCGCTGCTCTGCTGGCTCTCGGTGCCCATCGTCGCGGCGATCGTGTTCGGGTTCGCCGCCTCCGACGGTCATCCGCGACCCGGCGCGCCACTCTTCACGACGTTGTATTCGGCGGGCGCGATCGCCGCGATCATCCCGCTGGCTGCTCGGCTGAAATACGCACCGGAGGCGAGCGCCGCGATCCTGGTGATCCTCGTCGTGCTCGGCGCGTTCGTCGGGTGGATCGCGAGCCAGTTCGTCGTCGTGAACCCCTACGAGCCGCAGACGGTGCGCGACTACGAAGCCTTACGCCGGGCGTCGCGCGACCTGCTGATACTCCCGATGATCGGAGTCATCCTCGCGCTCGGGCGACGCGACACCTTCAGCCGCGAGCTCGATCCGGCGACGCTTCGGGAAGGGGTCTGGAGTGGACTCCGACGCCTGCTGGCCGCAAGGGACAACGCCCGCGTCAGAGCCCAGGGCGCCGCGGCGCTGCTCTTCGGAACCCTGATCCTCCTCTTCCTGCCCCTGGCGTTGGGAGACGGCGAAGGCGTGGGGTTGGCCGGCATGAGATGGGCCGGTCGCACGACCATGGTGGCCACGCTCGTATTGCTCGCGACCAGCATTCGGGCTCCGGCGGAGTAGCCCCGACGGACGACCGGTCGTCCCGCGCACCCAGCGGTCGGGCTCACTCGAGCTCGATGCCCACCGGCGCGTGGTCCGACGCCTTCGACCCGTCGCGCTTCTTTCGGAAGTCCCGGTCGATCCAGCCGCTGCGCACGCGGGCCCGCACCGGCTCCGTCACCAGGATGTGGTCGATGCGCATCCCCTGGTTGAATCGGAACGCGGCGCCCCGGTAATCCCAGAAGCTGAAGTGCCGACCGGTCGTCAGGTGGGGTCGAACCACGTCGACGAGACCGAGCGCGCACAGCCGCGCCCAGGCCTCGTGCTCCTTGGGGTGGAACGTCGGCACGTTCTCGAACGCCTCGGGACTCCAGACGTCGTCCTCGTTGGGGGCGATGTTCAGGTCGCCGAGGACGATCCACGGGGAGGCCGGGTCGAGGTGCTCCGCCAGCCAGCTCTGCAGCGCCGCGTAGAAGCGGAGCTTGAATACGAACTTCGGCGAGTCCTCCGTCTGGCCCTGGGGGCAGTAGAGATCGACGATCCGGATGCCATCGACGGTCGCCGCGACCAGTCGGGACTCGCCCTCGTCACCCCCGGGGAGCCCACAGACGACATCGGTGAGCGGCGACTTCGAGGCGATGAGGACGCCGTTCCATTGCTTCTGGCCGTGGATCGCGAGGTGGTAACCACGCGACTCGAAGAGCTCGCGCGGCACCGCGTCGGTCTGGAGCTTCAGCTCTTGGAGACAGAGGACGTCCGGCTTCGCGGTGTCCAGGTATCCCTCGACGTAGTCGTGCCGCGCCTTGAGGGAGTTCACGTTCCAGGTGACGATCTTCATCGGGGCGGTCGGGGGCGGTCCGGTCGATGCTCACGCTCGTGAGCGAACCGCCAGTCTCCGACCGGCGCGGGCGCGAGTCAACGACCGCCGCGCACCTGGGCGAGCCAATCCCGGCTGACCGGCAGTCCGACGAAGCGATCGGTCGCCGTCGGGGCCGGCGGGAGGGGAAGCGGCTGGTGCAGGATCAGGGCGCCGCTCGAGTCCATCTCGGGAGGCGCAGACAGGCGCACGGGGGGCATGCGCTCCCCCAGCATGCGCTTCGCGTTGCTGATCCAGGCACGGATCAACGGGGAGACTTCGGGCGGCAGCGTGTCCATCACAACGCGCCTACGAGCACGTGGACAGCGAAGCATGCGGTCGCGATCAGGGAGAGCTTCATCACGAGTTGCCGCGCGGCGTCGCTTCTGCGCACGCGTCGTTGTACCGCAGTGTCTCTGAGGTGTGCCGAGAGACCGTTGATGTTGCCTTGGACGTTCACTGTCTCACCAGGGGTGTGTGTGACGAGGGGTTACGTCCACTTACAGGAGCAAGACGAGTGCCACTTGTCGCACGATGTCCGACACGAAGATCCTCGCGGGCTTTGCCAAGCGTTTACAGCGAGTTACCGTGCCGACCCGGCGAGAAACCGGATCCCGAAGGGCCGGCGACCGGTGTGTGAAGAGTGTGGGCGTCACACACCACGGCCTCACACACTCCGACCTGGCACACCGTTTGCGCCTCCCGTGCGAACCCCAGATTCGATCGCGCGCCATCCCGGCACGCAGCGAGGCTCGCACCGGGACCTTGAGATCGGTGATCCACCCGTCTAGGGCTAGGTGATTCCAATCGCCTTCCGATTCGCTCGCACCGACCCGCAGGCACCGCGGTGAGGAGTCTTCATGAAGTACCCAGTACATCGGTTCATCGTCATCTCGGCCGCCATCGCGGCGCTCGGGCTCGTCGCGCCAACCATGGCGCGGGCCCAATGCCCGCCGGTGGCCGAACTCGGCGGCGCCGTCGATCTCGGGACCAACGTAGCGCCACGCAACGATGACGGCAGCGTAGGGCCGGTCGACATCACGGCGGTCTTCGGGCCGGGCGGAATCGACTTCTTCGGCACCAACTACACGGCCATCTACATCAACACGAACGGGAACATCACGTTCGACGCGGCGCTGTCGATCTACACCCCTTTCGCGTTCCCGGGCGCGACGCGCATGATCGCACCCTACTTCGCCGACGTAGACACGCGCCGAGACCAGGGCGACGAGAACCTGATCTACTACGAGCTCGACACCACGTCGGTGCCGGCACGCCTGCTCATCACCTGGTACCGCGTCGATTACTTCAGCCGGTCGGCGGACCCCGGAACGAACACGTTCCAGATGATCCTCACCGACCGGAGTGTCCGCGGCGTGGGCGATTTCGACGTCGAGTTCCGTTACGACGCGATCAACTGGACGACCGGCGATGCCTCGGGGGGCACCGGGGGATTCGGCGGGACGCCCGCCCAGATCGGTTTCGACGCCGGCGACGGACTGACCTACGTCTCCCACGCGCTGTCCCGCACGGCCGAGGTCGTCGATATCGATACGACGCCGAGCAACCACGCCAGCGAGTGCGACAACGGCAGCTTCCTCTACCTGATCGTCAACTCGTGCGGCGACACCGTGCTCGACGCTGGCGAGGCCTGCGACGACGGAAACACCACAGCCGACGACGGATGCTCGACGCTCTGCGGGGTCGAGCCCGGCTGGACCTGCCCGCCCCCCGGCGACACCTGCTTCAACGATTGCGGCGACGGCGCGTTGCAGGCCGACGAGGGCGAGGAGTGTGACGACGGCAACCTGACCAACGGCGACGGTTGCTCGGAGATCTGCGCGATCGACCTCGGCTGGGAGTGCCCGACCCCCGGCGCGCCCTGCAACGTGGACTGTGGTGATGGACTGCTGACCGGTGCCGAGACCTGCGACGACGGAAACGAGACCGCCGGAGACGGATGCTCCGACACCTGCGTCCTCGAAGACGGCTGGGCGTGCCCCATCCCGGGCGACGCCTGCGACGAGGTCTGCGGCGACAGCATGCTCGCCGGAGACGAGACATGCGACGACGGAAACGCCGAGACCGGAGACGGATGCTCCGACGTCTGCGTGATCGAGCTCGGCTGGAGCTGCACCACCCTCGGGGAGCCCTGCGAGGAGATCTGCGGCGACAGCATGCTCGCCGGAGACGAGACGTGCGACGACGGAAACATCGAGGCCGGAGACGGATGCTCCGACGTCTGCGCCCTCGAAGACGGCTGGG
>PVBE011752468.1_pt1 | contig 10073 bp, 11 predicted proteins | sample 1631181 | NCBI WGS metagenome assembly PVBE01 (sample SAMN08397723, study PRJNA350692) | Marine metagenome, whole genome shotgun sequencing project. | isolation source: water | place: Pacific Ocean | collected 2012-04 | reverse complement strand
GTGGGGTGCGGATTCCGGGGCATGCAATCGAGTCCCGGGCCTACGAGGAGTCTCGCCGCAGCGTCGATTTCCCGGCGAGTTCCTGGCTGGAGCGAGCGCTTCGCACGTATTCGATCAGCGATTCGGAAAGTCCGGCCGCCCGGCGGCCGGAAAGGTCGAAACGGCGCCCCTTGGCGCGGTGTGCGGCCAGGGGAAAGGGGACGCTGGCCTCGTAGGCGGCGATCTGATCTCCCGCGTATTCCGGCGACAGACGCATCAGCCAATCCCTCGCCAGGGCCACGTGGCGCACCTCATCGTCGTAGACCCGTTGCAGGGCCGCGGCGCTGGCGCCGTCTCCCGCCACCCGGAAGGCGTCGCGGTAGAGCAGGGCGAAATCCAGGTTGGCCTGCTCGAGGGTCATTCCCATGGCGGCGATAAAGGCCCGGGGACCCCCCGCCGAGGCCGCGATGGCGGGCACGTGTTTCCAGAAATAATCGGAGAGAAGATGCTCTTCGAGCCGGGATCCGTGGGCCTCCAGGCGACCCAGATAGAGGCGACAGTGCATCTGCTCCTCGCCCAGGGCCTGCAGCCAGCCCCGCTTCAACTCCTCATCCACCCCGGGCCAGCGCAGGATCGCCCAGGCGAAGAGTTCCACCGCCATCAACTCGTGGTGGGCGAAACGCGCCAGACAGCGGGCCCGGGCCCGGGGGTCGCCGAGCGCGCCCGGTCGCGGCAGGGGCCCGGCTCCGGTGCGCATGCGCAGGCCCGCGTCCCGGGTCGGATAGTCGGGAGCCGCCTTCTGGGGCAGGACACTTCGGGCCGCATCCACGTCGGCGAAGTCCGGCGCCGCCTGGAGTTTCGAGGCGAGATCTCCGCTCTCGAGGATCTGCGAGCAGAATGAGGCGGGATCGCTGGCTGCGGGCATGACGGGAAGGCTACTCGAGACTGATCCCGGCGCTATCGGCTTTTTCGTGGCGATCCCCCGTGGAGCGGAAAATTGCGAAGGGCGGGATTCGAAGCCTATTTCCTTTGCGAGTGAAACGTGTTTCAATGGGTCGCCATGCGGGATGAGATGGAGGAGCGGGCTCGGCGGATCGTGGAAACTGCGGTCGAATTGGCGGAAAAAGGCGGTTTCGAGGCGGTTCGATTGCGCGACGTCGCCGCGGATGCGGGTGTCGCCCTCGGCACGCTTTATCGACGCTTTCGCAGCAAGGAGGATCTGCTGATGGCGGCCCTGGCAATCGAGACCGAGAATCTCGAACGCCGTTTCGCCGAACACCCGCCCGCGGGAGCCGCTGAACTCGATCGGGTGATGGGATTCTTTGCGCTCGTGGCCCGCGGCCTCTTGCGACGTCAGAATCTGGCTCGGGCGCTCCTGAAGGCAGCCGCTTCGGGAGATCGCGACCTGACCCAGAAGATGGCGGCCTACCACGAGCATATCGAGAGGATGCTCGTGATGGCCCTGCGAGACGAAGTCGTGAGCCAGGATGGCGGACTCGCGGATCCCCGGCCGAGTTTGCGGGAGAAGCAGTTGGCCGAGACCTTGAACCAGATCTGGTTCGCTCTATTGATCGGCTGGACGGGTGGGGTGCACGGACAATCCGCCATCCTCGAAAAGATGCGCCGGTCCGCAGAACTCGTTCTGCGCGGCTCGGCCGAGACCCGCTAAGGCAGGGTGAGGGAGAAGAGATATGGCGCTCTCGGGAAGGGAACGCGAAGCATTCGAAAAGAAACTCGAGGCCTATGTGGGCATCGATATCGGAGTCGAGGACGTCGGCCGCAATCCGGTGAACGAGGCGATGATTCGCCAATGGTGCGAGGCCATGGGCGATCGCGGGGCCGCCTATCTGGATGCCGAGTCCGCGGCGTCTTCAGTCCATGGGGAAATCGTCGCGCCGCCGGCCATGTTGCAGGCGTGGATCCTGGGTGGCGTCGCCATGGCGACGGAAGAAGCGGATCCGCGGGATAAGCAGAAGGAGTTGCATCGACTCTTCGATGCCCACGGCTTCACGGGGGTGGTCGCGACCAATACCGACCAGCAATACGACCGCTACCTGAAGGTCGGAGATCGGATCCGGGCTCAGACCCGCATCGAGTCGATTTCTGAACAGAAGGCCACGGGCCTCGGGGTGGGGTACTTCATCAATACGCGCACCACCTTCTTCGATCAGAACGACGAGGAGGCGGGTTCGCTGACCTTCCGGGTTCTGAAATTCGAAGCGGGGGAATCCTCCGCGGCCGCCGAGGGTTCTGAGGACGCGGTGCCCGCCAGGCCCCAACGCCTCAAGCCCGCGCTTGGCCACGACAACGCCTGGTGGTGGGATTGTATCGAGCAGGGCGAATTGGCGATCCAGAAGTGCGCGGAGTGCGGCGTGCTGCGCCATCCGCCGAGGCCGATGTGCGGCGAGTGCCAGTCGAGCGAATGGGAATATATCTTTTCGAAGGGTCGCGGGAGCATCTACAGCTATGTCGTGATCCGCCACCCCGAGATTCCCGGCTATAGCTATCCCCTGGTGGTCGCGGTGATCGAATTGGAGGAGGGCGTGCGCTACGTCGGGAACGTGGTGGACATCCCGAGTGATGAGGTCGAGATCGGCATGCCGGTCGAGGCCTCCATCGAATTGGTCGATGACGAGATGAAGCTGCCCCTATTTCGGGTGGTCGAGGGTTGACCCTGAAAGGAATGCAGGGAGGAATGAATCGATGAGCACGGATAGTTTGCTCTATAAGGACGTCCAATTGGGGGATGCGATCGAGCCTCTGCCGATTGACCTGACGACGAGCCTGATCGTGGCCGGGGCCGTGGCCTCCCAGGACTACACCCCGGTTCACCACGACCAGCAGGCCGCTCGCGAAGCGGGCATGCAGGACGTCTTCATGAATATCCTGACCACGAATGGGTTGGTCAGCCGCTATGTGACGGATTGGGCGGGGGTCGATTCGCGAATCACCAATCTCTCGGTCAAATTGGGCACGCCGAATCTGCCCGGGGATACGATGACCCTGACGGGTTCGGTGACGGAGAAGGACGATTCGGCCGGGGCGGTCACAATCGAAATCACGGGCAAGAATGCCTGGGGGAACCACGTCACGGGCCATGTGAAGCTGGTTCTTCCGATGGGAGCTTGAAGCCATGCCGACCACTCTGAAAGACCAGGCGGCCATCGTAGGTGTCGGAGAGACCGAATATTCCAAGAATTCGGGTCGTTCGGAATTATCCCTGGCCAGTGAAGCCTGTCGGGCCGCCATTCGGGACGCCGGACTCACTCCGGACGACATCGACGGCATGACGACCTTTACGATGGATACGAGCGATGAAATCGAGGTCGCCCGGGCCGTTGGGATCAAGGATCTCACTTTTTTCAGCCGCGTTCCCCATGGCGGCGGGGCGGCGATCGGCGTGATTCACCAGGCCGCCATGGCGGTGGCCACGGGCAGTGCCAAGGCGGTCGTCGTCTATCGCGCCCTCAACGGCCGCTCCGGGGCGCGCTATAGCGAGGGTGTCTCCGGGGGGCCGACGACCTCGGATCTGATCCATTGGAGCTGGTATATGCCGTCGGGCCTGATGACCCCGGCGAGTTGGGTGGCCATGTTCACCATGCGATATATGCACGAAACGGGCTGTACCAGCGAGGATCTGGCGGAGATCTGCCTGGCTCAGCGGGAGCATGCCATCAAGAATCCCCGCTCCTTCTTTCATCAGCGTCCGCTCACCCTGGATGAACACCAGAGTGCCCGTTTCATCGTCGAACCCCTGCGTCTCTTCGATTGCTGCCAGGAGACCGACGGCGGCGCGGCCTGTGTTCTCGTGAGCCCCGAGATGGCCCGGGATCTTCCGAATCCGCCGGCATTGATTCGCGCTGTGGCCCAGGCCGCGGGGGCCGACCAGGAATCCATGACGAGTTTCTACCGCCCGAGCCTGGCCGAAATTCCCGAGATGGATCTGGTGGCTCGCCAATGCTGGGAGATGTCGGGTCTTTCGCCCGACGACGTCGATGCCGCGGTGATTTACGACGCATTTTCATCCATCGTCTTGTGGCAGCTCGAGAGTTTTGGCTTCTGCAAGAAGGGCGAGGCTCCGGATTTTATTCGGGACGGCGCCCTGCGCCTGGGCGGCCGACTGCCGAGCAATACCCACGGCGGTCAGCTTTCCGAGGCCTATATCCACGGCATGAACGGGGTGAATGAGGGGGTTCGCCTGATCCGCGGGACCTCGACGAGTCAACCCGAGAAAAACGATCACGTTCTCGTGACTGCGGGCATCGGTGTTCCCACCAGCGGAATGATCCTCGGCAAGATGTAGATCCGCATCCGCTCGAGCGGGGCGCGATGGGATGGGAACTCCGCGGTGCGACTTTGCGGATCCTGTTCTAAGCTCGGACCGAGGCGGCGAATGCCAGGCCGCCTCGGGATTTTCAGGAGGATATCATGAAGGTGGTGGTGGATTACGACCTCTGCGAGGCCAACGCAGTCTGTATGCGAAATGCCCCTGAGGTCTTCAGGGTCGAGGAAGACGATACCCTGACCGTCTTGACAGAAGAGGTTCCCGAGGCACTCCAGGAACAGGCGCGCGAGGCCGAGCGACTCTGCCCGCGTCAGGCCATCCGGCTCGAGGGTTGAGCCTGCCCGCACTTGCCGGGACGGATCGGCTCGGGGCCTGATCTCGGAGCCGAGGCGTGTTTCCGCTTCGCGATCCTAGCGCGATGCCGGGGCTCGGCTTCAGATCTGGCTGCGCCCCTCCCAGTAGGGGTCGCGCAGCTTGCGCTTGTATAGCTTCCCGTTCGGATCTCTTGGGAGTTCAGCGAGATAGTCGATCGTGCGAGGCGTCTTCATTTTCGCCAGCCTGTCTTCGCACCAGGCGAAGATCTCCTGCGTGAGTTCCGCATCTCCATCGACTCCGTCGATCGGCTGGATAACGGCTTTGATCTCCTCGCCCCAATCGTCATTCGGGATGCCGAAGACGGCCACGTCCGCCACCTTGGGGTGCTGGATGAGTTCCGACTCGATCTCCGCGGGATAGAGGTTGGCGCCCCCCGAAATGATCATGTCGGTCTTGCGATCGCGCAGGAAGAGGTAGCCCTCTGCGTTGAGTTCGCCGATATCGCCGACGGTAAAATATTCCCCGATTCGATTGTCGCGGGTCTTGGTCTTGGCCCCTTTATATTCGAAGTCCGCCTGGCCCAATTTCATGTAGACCGTACCGACCTCTCCAACCCCGAGCTCATTGCCATCGTCGTCGAAAATCTTGACGTCGGAATTCGCCCATGCCCGGCCCACGGTTCCCGGATGCTTTCTCCACTCCTCCGGCGTCACCAGGGTGCCTCCGCCCTCCGTTGCCGCATAGTATTCGTAGATACAATCCCCCCACCAGTCGAGCATCTTCCACTTCGTCTCGATGGGGCAGGGCGCGGCCGCGTGAATCATCGCCCGCAGGGAGGAGGTGTCGTAGCGATTCCTCGTCTCCTCGTCGAGCTTGAGGAGTCGATTGAATTGGGTCGGGACCATATGGCTCTGGGTGACTCGATGTTCCTCGATCAGGCGCAGCATCTCATCGGGTAGCCACTTCTTCATCAGGACGACGGCGTGGCCCATATGCAGGGAGGTCGAACTGAACATCAGCACCGCCGTATGGTAGAGGGGGGAGCCGCAGATATGGACGTTCTCGTCTTCGGCCTGCAGCCCGAACATGGCCAGCATCCCCGTGGTCAGGGTGGCGACGATATCCGGGGAGATCGGCGCGAGGGGACGGCGCACGCCCTTGGGCTGCCCCGTCGTTCCCGAGGTGTAGTTCATTACCTGCCCGGCGCTGCGCTCTTCCGGCGTGCTGGCGGGCTGGCCCGCCGCCACTTCCGCGAAGGGTCGAAAGCCCTCGACGCGGCCGACGGCGAAAGAGCGCTCGCTGGGAAAATCGAGTTCCTCCCGGGCCGCCCGGCAGTTCTGGGAGAAATCCTCTGAGCCGAAGAAGACCCCCGCTCCGCTATCCTTGACGATGTACGCGATTTCGGGGCCCGTCAGATGGTTGTTGATCGGCGTCATGTAGAGACCGATCTGCGTGACCGCCAGATGGATCTGGAAGAATTCCGCGCAATTCTCCATCACCACGGCCACGCAATCGCCCTGCCCGAGGCCGAGTGCCCGCAGGCCGTGGGCGATGCGATTCGCTTCCGCGAGAAGTTCGCCTCGGGTCCAGGCGCGCCCGTCGGGATCTACCAGGGCGAGTTTTTCAGGGGATTGTTTCGCGAAATTCCAGAATCCGAGTTCGGCCATTGAATCTCCTTCTTCTTTGGAGGTCTCGTGAATGTCCTGGACGCGCCGAAATCCTCCCCGCCGCAACTCGCAGATCACTCTTGCGGATCGGATGGGCAATGGAAAATGTCGCAGGCGGTCAGGTGAATGCAGTCAGAGCGGCTGATCCCCGACGATCCACATCGAAAAATATTGGGATCCACCCCCGTAGGCGTGTCCCAGGGCCTTCTTGGCGTGATCGATCTGGTGTTCGCCGGCCTGCCCGCGCACCTGCATTGCGGCCTCGGCGAAGCGAACCATCCCCGAGGCACCGATCGCATTGGTGGAGAGGACGCCCCCGGACATATTCACCGGCAGGTCGCCGTCCATGGCCGTGGCTCCCTCGTAGGTCATCTTCCAACCCTCGTTGATCGGGGCGAAATGCAGGTTCTCCATCCACATGCATTCGAACCAGCTGAAGGGGACGTAGATTTCCGCACAATCGATTTCCTTGCGAGGATCGCTGATTCCGGCGCGTTTATAGAGTTCCGCGGCGCACTCCAGGCCCGCGCGGGGCATCACCTGGTCGCGGCCCGCAAACATGGTGGGTTCCGTCTTCATATTGGTGGCATGAATCCAGGCGGGCGGGGCGGAGGCGGCTCGGGCCTGTTTTTCACCGCCGATGATCAACGCACAGGCTCCGTCCGAGGAGGGGCAGGTCTCCAGGTAGCGAACGGGATCCCAGAGCATTGGCGAAGCAGCGATCATATCGAAGTTGACGTCGGGCAGTTTGAGGTGTGCGTAGGGATTCTTCAGGGCGTTGAGGCGGTCCTTGAGGGCCACGCGGATTCCCGTATCCGCAGGTGCGCCCGAGCGTTCCATATAGCCGCGGATCAAGGGGGCGAAGAAGCCTCCCGCACCGGCCACCATGGTTGGAGTGAAGGGCATCTTGATGGATAGCGCCCACATGGCATTCGATTCGCTCTGCTTTTCATAGGAGACGGTCAAGACTCTTTCATGCACGCCGGATTGAACCAGGCTGGCGGCGACGATGGCCGTGGAGCCCCCGACGCTTCCCGCGGTATGCACCCGCAGCATGGGTTTTCCGACCCCGCCCAGGGCTTCGGCGAGAAAGAGTTCCGGCATCATGACGCCTTCGAACATATCCGGTGCCTTGCCAATCACGACGGCATCGATATCGCCCCAGTCGAGGTCTGCGTCTGCCAGGGCCCGTTCAGCGGCCTCGCGGATCAATCCGACCTGGGAGACATCGAGGCGCTTGGCATCAAAATCGGTTTGCCCAATCCCAATAACGGCGGCGTGTTCGGCCATGGATCAACCCTCCAACAAGCAGACGAGGTTCTGCTGAAGACATGGGCCTGAGGTCGCGTGACCGATGGCCCGGGAAGCTGCACCGGAAACGATGGAGCGGCTGGCCTCTCCGATGCGGGCCAATCCCGCCGACATGATGGGATTGGCGGCGAGGGCGCCGCCCGAGGGATTGATGGTCACCTCTTCGCCGAGGCCCAGGGCGCGCTTCAGGATGATCTCCTGATGGCTGAAGGGGGCATGCAATTCGGCCACATCGATTTGCCCCTCCGCGATCCCGGCCCGGGCGCCCGCGATCTCGGTCGAAGCGGAGCGGGTGAGATCCCTGGATCCCAGCTGATGGGGATCCAGGCGGTGGTCGATGCCGCGGATCCAGACCGGTTTATTCGAGGCCTTCCTGGCCACATCGTCGGCGGCGATGACCATCGCGGCGGCCCCGTCGCTGATCGGGGGACAATCGTGTTTGCGCAGAGGGGAGACGAGATAGGGGTCGGAGAGCAGCGCGTCGACATCGAATTCCCCCTTCAGCTGCGCCTCGGGATTCGATAGGGCATTGCGACGATTGCGGGCGGCCACCTCGGCCATTTCCCTTTCGCTCGTGATCCCCGCATCGAGACATGCCCGAGCCTGGAGGGCGGCCATCGTGATGGCATCGGGGCCCAGGGGGGCCATCGTGTAGGGATCCGTCTGGAGCGTCAAGGTCTGGGCGGTTTCGCCCATGGAGGAGCGGCCGAAGCTGAAGATCAGGGCCGAATCGACCTCGCCACATTGGATCTTCACCCAGGATTCGTAGAGTGCCCAGGCGCCGTCCATTTCCACATGGCTTTCCTTGATCGGGGGCCAGGCGCCGACGGCGTCCACGGCCATCACGAAGGAAAAGGATTGGCCCGCGAGATAGTCGGTGCTGCCCGAGCAGGTGAATCCGATTTCCTGGCGCGGAATGCCGGACTTCTTGACCACATCATCGATGATGGGCATCAGCATCTCGACTTCGTTCTGGGTCCGCTCCGATCGCTTATGGGGCGTTTGCGCAAAGGAGATGATGGCGACGTCACGCATCAGGAATACTCCTTGATCTTCTCGAAGGGGATATCCTCTTCGGCCAGGGGCTGGAAGTATTTGATATTGGCCACGCTGAAATCCCACTCGGCCTCGGGTTTCCAGACGGCCTGAACCCGCATGCCGATCCGCACTTCCTCGAAGGGGCAGCCCTGGATGAGTCCGGTGAAGGAGATATCCGCCCCGTCGAGCAGAATGTTGGCCGTGCAATAGGGGAGTTCGACGTCGATATTCTGGGCCGGCACCCGAACGACACAGAAGGTGACGACCGTGCCCTTGTCGGAGACTTCGCGGAACTCCGAGGTGGGGGCCGCGCAGCGGGGACAGGCCCCGCGCGAAGGGATGTAGACTCGACCGCAGGCATCGCAGGCGGCGCCCAGCAGCTTGCCCTCGCGCACTCCGCGCAGGAAACGCTCGGAGGCGATTCCCGGCGTGTAGGTATATTCCACGCGAACAGGGGTGATGATGCGGGTGACGGCTTCTCTTTCTTCGCTCATGCCTGATCCTCCGAAACGAAGGCCGCGATATCCTGGATACGCCCCACCCTTTCCTCGGCCCAGCGGGCCGTGACCCGCATTCCGGTGGACATCGCCGATTCCTGGCCGCAATCCACCGCGTGCATGAGGGCCGTGTCGGCCCCGTCGAGGCGGATCAGCGCGAAGGCAAAGGGATGGGAGAGGGGATGTGTCTTTCGGGGTTCCCCGACCCAGGCCCAACTCGTGACCACTCCCCCCGGACCGACTTCGACGAACTCATCGGTCGTCGATTCGCCACTCTCGGGATCGTATTCGCTCGGCGGGACCAGGACTCGGCCGGAACGGGTCCGAATTCCGTGGATCCTTCCATCCCGAAGGCCCGTGAAGAAATGACTGAGTACGGGACCCAGGGAGCGCTTGTAGTCGTATTCAAGGACGTGGGCCGCCGACAGGCCAGCGTCGGTGGCTGAAGTGGCGTTTTGCATGTGGGCTCCGGATCTATGGAGACGTGGGGAGGAGGTGAATCGAGGACTCGAGCGGCGAGCGTCGCCGGATCAATCCTAGAACACGTTCTAGGTCCATGACAGGGCCTCCCCTGCGAGGTGACCCTCGCAGAGCTTTCGCTTGCGGGCGGCTGGTTTCGCGCGGCGAGCGGCTTTGCGGCCATGTCCGGGCCAGGCTCGCTCGCTCGCAGTCGCTCGAACTTCATTCGAAGCTGCCCAGCGGCGAATCCGGCCGGTGGCCCCATTCGACCTGTCCGGCTTCGCGTGGATTCGCTCCGTGCAGAGCGGGGTGTCGGTTTTATTCCGACAGGTGGTGGAGCCGGCGGGAATCGAACCCGCGACCTCCTGAATGCCATTCAGGCACTCTCCCAACTGAGCTACGGCCCCACGCGGACGCCGAGGCTACCCCGCTCGCCCACGGGTGTCAAAGGCCGGAAGGCATTCCAGGGGCCGGAAAAGGATCGCCGCGTAGGGTATCTTCGCCGCCACTGCCGGAGTGGCG
>PVBE011460226.1_pt1 | contig 10074 bp, 6 predicted proteins | sample 1631181 | NCBI WGS metagenome assembly PVBE01 (sample SAMN08397723, study PRJNA350692) | Marine metagenome, whole genome shotgun sequencing project. | isolation source: water | place: Pacific Ocean | collected 2012-04 | reverse complement strand
CGGAGTCGTTTGGGGATGGCTTGTTCTACGAGGACCTGCTCACCGGAGAGCAGCAACCAATCGACTTGGATTTCGATGGCTTGACTCGCGCACTGGGCTTGTTTCTACTCGTGGAGCCGCGGCTCTTGCCGAATCCCAACAACCCAGACCTGGAAAGTGTTCGCCGAGGCCAGGCCTTGTTTGAGAGCATGGAGAGCGGTTGCTCCACGTGTCACCCCAGCCCCTCGTTTTCCATTTCTACGGCCAAGAACCCCTTTTCTTTGCCTGTGCGCCTGGGGGCCGTCGTCAGTCCCAACCGCAACGAGGAGGGGCTCAACCTGGACTTGTTTGCGGATGGGTTCATGGACACCTTCCCGTTGGCCGAGCAGGAAAGCTGCGTGGACGTGTGTGGGGAGATTGTCTGTGAAGAGGACGCGAGTGCCTGTGATGACCTGCGGAATGTGAGACTGGGCGTGCCGCCCCTGCGGGGAATCTGGGATCGGGCGCCATCGATGCTGCATGATGGGCGGGCTCGCGGCCTTCGGGAGGTGCTGGCCACCCCGGGCCATCCCGTGCTGGAGGACGGCGAGCAAGGCTTCAATGAGAGTGGTGGAATCCCGGACACCCACGGCGGAACCAGTCATCTCTCCCCTGCAGACATCGGTGACTTGATCGCCTACTTGGAGTCTCTATGAGCCACTGGCTGCTGTTGCTTCTCGCTTGCGGGTCGCCCCAGCCGGACCCCGGCGGCTCCGTGTCCGAGCCGGTGGATGGCTACCGCTACACGACGTTGAGCAAAGACATCATGGGTACACAGATCGAGGTGAGGGTCCCCGAGGGTGCCTCGATCGCTCCCAAAGAGGCTGCGGACGCAGTGTTCGAGGTCTTCCACGATGTGGACCACTGGGCGAGCGAGTGGAAGGATGACTCGGCCCTGACGGCGGTCAACCAGGCGGCTGGGGGTGACCCGGTGAAAGTTCCTCCGGAGCTGGTGGGCCTGGTTCAGAAGGGGATTGCCCTGGGGGCGCGCAGCGATGGCGCATTCGACATCAGCTGGGCAGCGCTCTGGGGGGTGTGGGACTTCACGGCCGAGACGCCCAGGTTGCCCGCTGAGGAGCTGCTCAAAGCGCGGCTTGAGTTGGTGGATTTCCGCCGGATCGAAGTCGACGAGGCGGCGAGTACCATCCGGCTCCCCCAAAGGGGCATGGTTCTGGGGCTGGGCGGGATTGCAAAGGGATACGCGCTGGCCCAAGCAGGGGATGCCCTGCGCGCTCGGGGACTCGATAGCTTCAGCTTGTCTGCGGGGGGGCAGGTGCTGGTGGCGGGCCGGGTGAAGCTCGAGAATGAGGCTCCCCGGCCGTGGAGGGTTGGAATCCGTGATCCACGGGGCACCCCCGACGACTTCTTCGCATCGCTCGAGGCGAGCGACATGTCGATCTCCACCAGCGGCGACTACGAGCGCTTCTTCGACTTGGACGGGGTGCGCTACCACCATGTCCTGGACTTGCGCACGGGAATGCCAGCCCGCGAGTCGCGGTCCGCCACCGTGATTTCTTCCGATGCCACACTGGCGGATGCACTCTCCACGGTCCTGATGGTGATGGGCCCCCCTGGGCTGGCGCTCATCGAGGAGCGTGAGGGGGTCGAGGGAATTGTCGTGGACCAGGCTGGCGCTATCCACAGGAGCAGCGGATTGGCTGGAAGGTTGATTCTCCACCACCGTCCGCTGCCCTAGCGTATTGCAATGACCTTCTTCATGAGCGTGTTGCTCGCCGTTGCGTTGGGCCCGGTTGCGCTCGTGTACCTGGAGGGGGAACAGGCCGAGGGGTGGCTGTTGAGCCACTGTGTGCTCGGGCTTGTCATGTTGCTGCTTCTGCCATGGCTTGCAACACACCTGCGGAAGAGGGAGGCGGGACCCGTCTCCTCTCTGCTTGACCCTGGGGTTCTCTCGACGGCGGTGCTGATGGGGGCCCTCCTGAGTGGGGGGCTGCTCGCAGGGGCCTACTGCCAAAACCGCTATGGAATGAGTGGGTTGGCGCCAGTCCACCTTGGCCTTGGCTACCTGCTCCTTGTTCTCCTTCCCGTACATCTCTTTGGCCATGCCAAGGACCCCCTCGCAGCGGCGAGGCGGTTGTTTTGGATCATGCTCGGGGCCGGGGCCCTGTCCATTGGCGTAACGGCGGGCCTTCGTGCCACTGGGGGCTGGTCAAGTCGCGTGATTGAGGGGGGACCCCAAGCGTCCGTAGAGACCGGGGAATCCCCTTTCTTCCCCTCCCAGCTCGAAACTCCCCACGGCCAGCGGTACTCCGTTGATTCCCTCACCGGGGACCGGGACTGTGCCCCCTGTCACCAGCAGATTGTGGAGGAATCGAGCCAGGGCACGCACCGGTTTACCGGAATCGACAATGAAATCGTACTCACCGGATATCTGCCCGCCCAGGAGGCTCGAGGGCTCCTCGCAGCGCGCTTTTGTGCTTCCTGCCACGAGCCCGTGGCCCTCTTGTCCGGGAAGGTGACCTCGGACCTCCCTTCTCTGGACTCCGCGCTCACCGGGCATGGAACGACTTGCCAGGTGTGCCATGGCATTCGGAGCGTCAATGGCGCCGGCGGCCAGGTCATTGAACCTCCCGACAAGTTTGGATTCTCAGGGAGCGAGAGCCGGTTGGGCCAATGGGCGAATCGGCTCCTCGTGCGTTCCTTTGTGGAGCGTCATCGCCAGGAGATGTCTCCGCCGCTCTTGCGAGAGTCTCTGCATTGTTCCGGGTGCCACAACGTGAACGCCAATGAGGGTTTCAATGGCTGGGGCTTCTTCCCGCTCCACAACGAGTTTGGGAATTGGGCCAACTCGATGTTTGCGCGGGGCCTGGGGACGGAGGGCCGACAGATTGCCTGTCAGGATTGCCACATGTTCCAGGTGAGTGGATCCACGGACCCGGTGGCCGCTCGCAAGGGCGGTACCCACAGCAGTCATCGCTTCTTGGGTGCCAATACTTTTGTTGCCCTGCACTACAGCACACCCGAGCAGCTTGCTCTCACGAACGCCTACCTCACGGGCGACCTGGTTCGGGAAGAGATCGCCGACCTGGTGGAGCCCGGTCCGGTCATCAGCGTCTTCATCGAGGCCCCGGACCAGGTGAGTCCCGGCCAGGTGCTCCAACTGGCCATTGGGCTGTACAATCGGGCTGTAGGCCACGCCTTTCCCGAGGGTGCCATCGAGGTTCATGACACCTGGCTCGAGGTGACAGCCTCCGAGTTGGGCGGCGAGCCCTTCTATACCAGCGGAGGGCTCGATGCGTTGGAGCGTCGTGACCCCGACGCCTATGTCCTGAACGCCACGCCGGTGAATCGGGCAGGAGAGGAGATCTTCCTCACTGGGGGCTTGGCCGTCGCCTTCTCCGAAAGGACCAGCATCCCGTCTGGTCATGCCCGCTCGGTCCGCTACAGCATCCCGGTTCCCCGCGACATCGAGGGGCCAATCCAAGTGCGTGCACGGCTCCGATACCGGCGGGTTGACGATGCCTTTCGGGCAAGGATGAAGAGCAAAATGAGCGCGGGGGACGTGCCCATTACGGATGTCGCCGACTCCTCTGTGCTCGTCCCTACCGGGCTTGAGGGATGACCCCCCCGGCTTCCTGGAGTTGGGTGCTCCCCGGCCTGGCCTTGCTGGGCCTGCGCATGGTGAGTCACGTGGATCCACCCGCCCTCCTGCCCGGGGAGGCCGCGGGTGTGGGTCACACGGCGCTGGGTTGGGAGGCCGTCATCGACGAAGGCTGGAAGCTGAATCCCGAGTTGATGCTTGACCAGTACCGGGCGGAATCCAGGGCCCGCAGGGCAGAGCGCCTGATCACGGTGGGAGCCATTGCAGAAGCTCGTTCCGAGATCGAAGGCGATCGCGACGACCCCTACGAGCGTCGAGCGACACAACGCAACGAGGAGCGCCTTGCGGAGGTTCGGGTGCTCGCGGCCATGAAGGCAGATGAGTACGAGCTGGCCTTGAGTCTCTATGAGCACTTCTCACTCGGGCAGGCCCCCGTGACTCTCCAGGCCACCATGCGACCACTATTGGCCGCTGCAGCCCGCCAGCAGGAGGCCACTGCCATGAGTTTCTTGGATGTGACCTCTGCCGCAGGGGTAGAATTCGAGCACCGGCAGCGGACCGGAGAGGTCATCTTGTCCCTCCCGGAGGTCTATGGGGGTGGTCTGGCCCTCGTGGATCTCGATGCCGATGGACTGCTCGATCTCTTCCTTCCCGGAGGAGCACCCAGCGAGGAGGGGGTGCCCAATCGGCTCTACCGGAACCTGGGGGGATTTCGATTTGAAGATGTGACCGGCCCATCGGGGATCGCTGACACTGGCCACAGCGTTGGGGTGAGCGCGGGGGATCTGAATGGCGACGGCTTGGCGGAGCTCTATGTCAGCAACCTCGGAGCGGATCGCTTGTACCTAAACGAGGGGGAGATGCGCTTTAGCGAGCTGCCCCTGCCCCCGGATGAAGGCGGACCCGGCGCATTGAGCGGAGGGAGTGCGTTTGGCGATCTAAGCGGGGATGGCTTGCTGGACATCTATGTTGCCCACCACACAATCGCGGCACCCGCTCGCAAGAGCAACCAGGCAGAGGAGACCTACCGGGCGATGAGTCGCCGCTCTTTGTTCAGTCCCCACTACCACCGGCCTAGTGGAAACCAGCTCTTTGTGAACCAGGGGGGGGGGTGTTTCGGGAGCAGGCATCTGAATTCGGGGTGTTCGATTCAAAGGGACGGGGACTTGGGGTAGCGGTCTTTGACTTTGACGGCGATGGCTTCACCGATCTCTTTGTGGCCAACGATGCCTCGCCGAATGCTTTCTTCCAGGGGTCCAAGGAGAGGGTTCTGATGAACCGATCTGCGGCAAGCCGGATGTTCGACTACCGCTCGGGCATGGGGGTGGCCGTGTCGGACTTTGACGGAGATGGCATCTTCGACCTCTTCTACACAAACTACCGCACCGAATACAACGCGCTGCTCCTCAACCGCCTGGACGAAGAAGGGGCCTTCAGCGAGCAGACCGACGCCTTTGGATTGCGCAACGGCTCCCTTGGAGTCACCGGATGGGGCGTGGCTGTCATCGACTTCGACCTGGATGGAGATGAAGACATGGCGATTGCAAACGGCCTTCCGGACCCCTTTGGGCGCACCGAGATCCTGGAAGAGACCGATCCAGGTCGTTGTGTCCCTGAACCACAGCTGCTCTATGAGCGGAGTGGCGATCGATTTGAGGAAGTGACCGGTCAGAGTGGAGATCTTGCAGATCTCGTGACTTCGGCGCGGGGGCTTGCAGCGGGGGACATCGATCGGGATGGCCGGCCCGACCTGGTGTTCAGTGCGAACCATGGGCGGGCCGTGGTGATGCGCAATACTTCCGAGCGGCAGGGGCACTGGCTTGTGCTTCGCCCGCGCTGGAGACCAGAGAACCGCCTGGCCATCGGGACAGTGGTTCGGCTGGAAGCGGGCGGAAGGACGCAGCAGAGGGTTCTGCTCTCAGGCACGGGCTACCTCTCACAGGCCCCCTTTGAGCTCTATTTTGGGTTGGGTGGCGCGGAAGTGGTTGATCGCCTCCAGGTTGAATGGCCGGACGGCCAGGTCACGGAAATGACGGGTGTGGCAGTGGACCGGGTTCTCCAGGTCGAGCCTCCTGGCAACCCACCCGGTCAGTCGCCGGAATAGAGAGTCTGTGGGTGTCCTATGAGGTTGCCTGTCCCCTCTTCCATGGGGGGGCGGCCACATCGCTCCCCTTCACTCGCCGGGGTGCGTGGGGTGAGGCATCCTGGCTCTCGAAAGCTCACCGCCTCCCGCAGGTTACAACGCCGCCAAGCACGCGGTTTGGAGTCAGTCTGGTGAAGTGTGGGACGAACATTGCGGAGGGTGCAGCTTCGTGGCGCGTTTCCACCGACGGCGAGGCCTGAGTTGTTGACCTGGCGGCGCGGACTGTTGGCTTTGGCCGCATTGGGGGCCGTGGTCCTGGTGGAGAGGGCACCGCCTCAGAAGCCCTGGCTCGACCCCATCCCCGCCTACGCCCACAGCCAGGGGTACGATAAGTTCTACCGGTCCCAGGGGGGATGGGGCCTGCCTCGCGTACAGAGGTCCTGGATCCAATGGGCCCCCCCGCGTCCTGAGGGTCCCGTGCTCATCGATCAGCGGCACGCCCACAAGCAGCCATTCGACAGCCGCCTCGCCCTGGAGGCCTATCGATATTCGGACATGCACGGCCTCGCGCGAGCCTTTGAGCCACTGCGGCGGGCGGGTGTGCCACTGCTTCCCACCACGAGTCGCCTGACCGGCCCTCGCCTCGCATGTGCCAGCGCCATCTTCATGAACCTCCCCAGCGGCAATGGCCCCGGCCTCACCCACGGAGAAGTTGTTGCCATTGAGGCCTTTGTGGCCGCCGGGGGGGGGTTGGTGATCGTGACCGATCACTCGAACTGCTACTTTCACGCGGAGCTGCTCCAGCCATTGGCGGACGCCTTTGGCTTTCGGTTGCCCACTGTGACCGCCACGGATCAGGGCACGGGAAACACGCTCTCCCCGAATTCCAAGACTTGGATCGCGGTCCGCCCCGTTGCCGAACACCCGGTGACCGAAGGCGTGGAGGTGGTGGGGATGACCACCGCGGGCGAGATCCAGATCGAACCTGGAACGGCGGGACAGGAGCTGGTGGCCACCTCGGGCCAGGGGTGGGCCGACGCCTGGACCCCCTATCGCCGGGATGACTCGGTGGGCTTTACGGGTAATCTCAAGAAGGACGACGACGAACCGAGTCGGTCGGTCTCGGTGGTCGCGGCGCTGACCCATGAACAGGGTCGGGTGGTGGTGATCGCGGATCAGAACGCCCTGGGCGCCACGATGATCGGCTTTGAGGACAACGCCCGCCTCTTTGCCAATGCCATGGCCTGGGCCACGGACCGAGAAGTACCGGTGGAGACCCGAGGGCGGGATTCAGTGGTCACCCTGGCGGGGAAAGCCTATGCGTGCGGCACTGCGAGTCCGTCCGGCTTTCGCACCCTGCAGGTCCAAATGGCACGGTTGTCGGCCCACCTGGATGTGCCGGAATTCTGCAGTGCGGATCGCCTGGGCAAGGCGCGAGGCGTGGTGCTCCTTCCCACCGCGGATCCCTCCAGCGTGGAGGAAGTGCTGGTGCCCGGTCGGCGGGTGCTGGTGCCACTGCAAACCCACAGCGAGGCCCACCGCAAGCTGATCGAGCGCTTGGGCCTCACCCTGGGCAACCAGGTAGAAGCGCCTGGTTCGACCTTTGGTTGGGTGGTCGAGCCGCCGCCTGCACCGGACCACCGCATCTTCCGTACCGATGAGGTGGTTGACCGGACCTCCCAGCCCCTGCGGAGTGAACCCATCGCGGTGTCGGGAGAGTTCTCGACCTGGGCGGTTGATGACCTGGGGCGCCCACTGGTGATCCGCTGCGAGGTGGGGGGTGCGGAGGTGCTGTTGATGCTCGATGGCGACTTGCTCAGCAACGAGGCCATGGGACAGGAGCGAACAAAACCCTGGAAGGGCGCACCGGAACAGGCCACGGCGCATAGGCTGGCCCTCCGGTTGTTGAGTTGGGTGTTTTCCATGGACCTGTCCGATACTCCCGACGCTGCAGCTTCGGATTGACGAGTCTTGGCAGGAGGCCGCATCGAGAGAGCGGGCTGTCCCCTGGTTAGCGACGCTTCTGTTGACTTGGGCGATATACTCGCCAAGTAGAAGCCTCCGTCCTCAGACAGTCCCTGGATCCCAAGATGAAGATGCGTCACCTCCCGCTGGCTGCCCTTTTTCTGTCGCTCTCTGCCTGCCCCACAAGTGGAAAGCTCTCCGTGGATGACACAGGGACTTCGGACACAGGAGAGAATCGTGACGACACTTCTACCCCTGTCGACATGGACGGCGACGGCTGGGCGGAGGAGGAAGACTGCAACGATCAGGATGCGACAGTCAGCCCGGGGGCCCAGGAGGAGTGCAATGGCGTGGACGACGACTGCAACGGGGAGATTGACGACGGCGCTGGCGAGGACTGGTATGTAGACGCGGATGGGGATTCCTACGGTGGCGCGCTTGGGGGCCAGTCTTGCGATCCTCCGGAGGGGGCTGCCTCCACCGGCGGGGACTGTGCCGACGACGACCCGAACATCCACCCCGGAAGTACGGTCCTGACCGATGGGCAGGACAGTGACTGTGATGGCCGAAAAGACTGGAATGTCACCATCTATGTGGCCGTGGACGACGAAGGAGAGATCTGCCTGAACGACTCAACCGTCGGCCCCACTGGAGGCTGGTCAACCGGCACGGTCTACGAGGTCTGGCTCCGCAGCGGCACCAACACCGTGGGAATCCACGGCTGGGACCTCGGCCGGGTCATTACCGCCGCCATCGCCCACCTGGAGATCTCCGATGGCAGCATCTGGGTCACAGACAGCACTTGGCGCTACGATCCCGAGCCCAACCAACAGGGGGTCGGAAAGCAGGGCTGGTGCGGCACCGGCTTCGACGACTCAGGCTGGGATCTCGCCCTGGACATCGGCCCCATCGGTGACAGCTCCAACCCCTGGGGCAATGCACCGAGCGTCTTCCCCGCGGGCAGCCCAGCCCACTGGATCTGGGACCACTTCCCCGTCAATCTCAACAGCCAGTATCTCCGCATGGAATTCGATCTGCCCTGATTTGCTCGTCTCAGGCACCTGGTCCCCCGAGGCCGTCTAGACCGGGTGCGCCGCCAAGCAGGCATCGATCCGGGCCAGGCTCTCTTCCTGGCCCAACATCTGCAGCACAACGAAGATCGGCGGGCTCACGGGCCCCCCGCTCAAGGCAATGCGAATGGGCTGGGCGATCTTGCCCATGCGTCCCTCGCAGTCCCGCTCGGCCAGCTCGGTGAGGGCGGCTTCAAGGACTCCTTCTTCCCACGTCTCCAGGTCGGACAGCGCAGCCCGGCTGGCGGCAAGACGCTCCAGCCCCTCACCCAGCAAGTGCTTGCGCAGGGCCTTTTCCGGCCCCCAGGTGGTCGGCGCCTCAAAGAGAAACCGGGCCTGCGACTCAAGATCCGCAAGGGTCGGGGAGCGTTCCCGGTACAAGGCGAGGATGCGGGCCAGGGCTGCATCGTCCAGGCCGTCCATCGGGCCGCCGGCAAAGGAGAGGTAGTCCCGCATGGCCAACAGCAGCCGCTCGGGCGTGGCCTCCCGGATGTACATGCCGTTCATCCAGCGCAGCTTGTCCCGATCGAACTTCGCTGCCGTGTGCCCCATCCGGTCCAGGGTGAACGCCTGGGACAGATCATCGAGACTCATGATCTCCCTCTCGTCCCCGGGGTTCCATCCCAGGAGTGCCAGGAAGTTCACCAGCGCCTCGGGCAGGTACCCCCCCCGTCGAAAGTCGATGACATCAATCTCGGGCAGCTCCGCCCCTACAGCATCCCCAATCCGCTGCGCCAACTCCGCGTCGTCGTTCTTCTTCTTCAGAAAGAGGCGGGCCTCCTCTTCGGTCAGTCCCACGCGCTCCGCGAGCCCTGCGGCATCCAGGCCTACCTCCCGCACCTTGGCCCGGGCGGCCTTGGCCTTGTCCCGCTTGGACATCTTTCCGCCGCTCATGGAAAAGACCAGGGGCATGTGGCCGTGGGTCGGCGGCTCCCAACCGAAAGCCCGGTAGAGGAGCGCATGGCGCGCCGTGTTCATCAGGTGCTCCTGCGCCCGCAGCACATGGGTGATCTCCATGTGGTGGTCATCCACCACCACCGCGAGGTGGTACGTGGGAAACCCGTCGGTCTTATGCACCACGAAGTCGTCCAAGTCCTCCTTCGGGACCGTCACCTCTCCCAAGATGGCATCCACGAAAGAGACATCCTCCCCCGGACTCTTCAGTCGAATCACCGGGGTCCTTCCTTCCAGTCGATGTGCAGCAGCCGCTGCCTCGGTCACGGGCCCCCCGTGGTAGCGAAAGGCCTTCTTTTCCGCCTGAGCCGCCTGGCGCTGGACCTGCAGCTCCTCCGCCGTCTCCCACGCCTCGTAGGCGTGCCCTGAATCAAGGAGCTGCTGCACATGAGTTCGATACAACTCCAGGCGCTCCGACTGTCGAT
>PVBE012906325.1_pt1 | contig 10075 bp, 8 predicted proteins | sample 1631181 | NCBI WGS metagenome assembly PVBE01 (sample SAMN08397723, study PRJNA350692) | Marine metagenome, whole genome shotgun sequencing project. | isolation source: water | place: Pacific Ocean | collected 2012-04 | reverse complement strand
TTCGGTTTCCTTACCACAGTCGGCACATCCCACATATAGGCGTCGAAGGAGAGCCTGGAATGGACGTGGAGTTCACCCCAGAACGCGCTACGGAGCGGATTCCTCAGCGAGCAACTCTCTCGTTTTTCGCTGTAGGGACGTCCCCCCGGCCCCAGCGCCGACGAATCCAGCGACACCCTTTGGGCCTCGGGCCCGGGCGCTTCGGGCATCGGTGCCTGGGAACAGGCCGCGACGAGAAGCGAGAGGATCCACAGGGTCGACCATTTCGAACCTCGGGGGGGCCTGGCGGTGGGCGAAGCCCTGTGGCGAACGAAGCAAGAAAGCATCATGAGACCCTCCGAGTCAATTTCTTTTCGATCCCGCGGAACGTATTTTCTGATCCTCGGCGGCGAGTGCTGCCGCGAAAGGGCAAAGGGATTCGTCCCCCCTCCGATCACCCTGCAAGAGCATAATAATAACGGGGTCTCCCCTCCGTGCCCGGCCCAGAGCGCCGCGCTCGGGCCGCGCTGGGGGAGCAACAGCGCCAAATTGCGGGCTACAATAATCCGAACGGCGTAGGGGAGGGAAAGTCCATGCGGCAATCCACGCGGAAAAGAGATCAGATCGCGTGAAAAGTGTTGACTGGCCCGTCTTCTCCCTTTCTGTGGCCCTGATTGCGCTCGCGGCCATTCCCCTGACCCTCTACCCCGAGATCAGCGGAGAGAAGATCACCCTCCTCTACGATTGGTTGGCCCTGCACCTGGGTCCCGTCTACCTCTGGGCGGGCGCCGCGACGCTCGGCTTCACCCTCTATATGGCCTTTGGCCCCTTTGGCGGAGTGATTCTCGGAGCCGGCCCAGACGATCGCGAATTCGGCGACGCCTCCTGGTTTGCAATGCTCTTCTGCGCGGGGATCGCCAGCGGTCTGATGTATTGGGGCGTTATCGAATGGGCCTACTACTACAAGTCGCCCCCCTTCGGTGCCGAAGTCGGTTCCCATGAGGGCATCCATTGGGCCACGAGCTACCCACTCTTTCATTGGGGCTTTACCGCCTGGGCCTTTTACGCCCTTCCCACGCTGGCCGTCGCCCACGCATGCCATCGGCGCAACGAGCCCTCCTATCGCTTGAGCGGTGCCTGTCGTTCGATTCTCGGAGACCAGTCGGATGGGATGATCGGCCGCCTGATCGACGTCCTCTTCATGGTGGGCATCCTCGGAGGGGCCAGCACCTCCCTCGGCCTCTCCACACCAATGATCGCCGAGGGACTCGCGGAGTTGAGTGGAGTGGTCCGCTCCTTCGGCGTCGATGTGGGCATTCTGCTGGGTTGCTCGGCCATCTTCGCGACCAGCGTCTACCTGGGCCTGCAGCGTGGCATTCGAATCCTGAGCAATCTCAATCTCCTCCTGGCCCTGCTCCTGATACTCGCAATCCTGATCTCCGGTGACACCCTCTTCATCCTGAAGATGAGCACTTCGGCGGTCGGCCATATGCTCACGAATTTCTTCCAGATGAATCTATGGACCGATCCGATTCTCCAGACGGGTTTCGTGGAGGATTGGACGGTCTTCTACTGGGCCTGGTGGATCGCCTACGCGCCTTTCGTGGGACTCTTCGTCGCCCGTATCTCGCGTGGACGCAGCATTCGGCAGATCGTGCTCGGGATGCTGCTTCTCGGCTCCGGGGGCAGCTGGATCTTCATGATGGTCCTGGGCAATTACGGACTCTCCCTGGAATTGAGCCAGCAACTTCCCGTGATCGCCCTGCTCGACGAGAATGGAGGCCCCGCAACCATCATTGCCATCATCTCCTCCCTGCCCCTGGGCAAATTCGGATTGGCGGTGTTCTGTCTCGTGGCCCTCATCTACCTCGCCACGACTTTCGATTCGGCGGCCTATACCCTTGCGGCGAGCGCCAGCCGTGGATTGGGTCCCCAGGGCGATCCCCCTCGCGGCCACCGCACTTTCTGGGCGATCGCTCTCGCGGTACTGCCCATCGTGCTAATGAGCATCGGGGGATTGAAAAGCCTGCAGACGGCATCCCTCGTCGTTTCTGTTCCGCTGCTCGCGGTGGGCTGCCTGCTGGCCATTTCGCTGCTGAGGAGCCTGCGGGAAGACTCTTGAGAGCCTCCTCGAGAACCCGCTGCAAGCAAAGAGACGACGAAGTCACCGGCATCGGCAGTCCATCACGTTCAGCGACTCGAATAAAAAAGGAGCATGGAAATGGAACGTTTTCTCAGCGGCCGGGTAGCCTGGGTCACGGGGGGTGCATCGGGAATGGGCCGAGCGATCGCGCTGGCATTGGCGGATGCCGGGGCCGATGTCGCGATCGGCTCCCTGCTCGCAGAGTCGGACGGACGGATCAGCGGCGAACTCGCCTACCTCCCGAGACAAGACGAATTAGAAGAGACGCGTGCCGAAATCGAGAAGAGGAATGTGCGCGCCCTGGCCCGGGGCCTCGACGTCACGAAGACAGAATCGGTGGCGGATTTCCATTCCAACATGGTCGAGGAATTGGGGCAGGCCGACATCCTCGCCAATGCGGCCGGAATCACCGCCGAGCAGACACTCTGCGGCCATAGCGAATCGCTCTGGCATAAGGTCATCGACGTGAATCTGAACGGCATCTATCGCACGACCCGGCTCTGCCTGCCGGGCATGATTGCCCGGAACTGGGGGCGGGTCATCAATATCGCCTCGACCGCGGCTAGCGTCGGGGCTCCCACATCCGCGGCATATTGTGCGTCGAAGGCGGGGGTCGTCGGACTCTCCCGCTGTACGGCACTCGAAGGTGCCCCCCACGGAGTCACCTGCAACGCGATCAGTCCCACCTGGGTGGAGACGCAATTCGGAAAGGATTGGATGGGCAATATCGCCGAGGTTCAGGAGAATCGATCGGGAGAGGAATATATATCCGAGGCGCGGGCGGCAAATCCCCAGAATCGGCTGATCCAACCCCCTGAAATCGGAGCCCTGGCCTGCTACCTCTGTCGTGAAGAGGCCGCGGGTCTCACGATGCAGGATCTCGTGGTCTCCGGCGGCTCACTCTGGTGAAAGAAGCGATGCCAAATCCCGAGGCCAACCGGATCCATCGGTCCACGAGAACCCGACGACTGCCCTCCCCCAGCCTGGGATTGGCCGGCCTGGCCGCCGGCCTGGTGCTGGTCACGGCCGGCATCCTCTACCTCCTGGTCTCCTGGCTCGAAGGCTTCGGCGTGGCCCCCCTCGTGGCCCCCTGGGAGTGGCTATCCGGGGTGGATCGCGCCGCGGGGCTGGACGCCGTCGGGAGTGCAGCGGAGGTGATCGCGGGATTGTTGGCGATCGTCATCACGGTGGTGGCCATCGTCGTCGAACTCGCCGCAACCCGCTACACCCATCGAATCACCGAACTCTTCGTTCGCGAGCCGGTCAACGTCGCCGTATTGGGTTTCTTCGTGCTGACGACGATCCTCTGTCTGTGGATCGCAGCCACCTTCGGAAATGAAGTTCCCGGAGGAGGATCGCTCCCCCAGGCGGCCCTCTGGCTGCCGCTGCTGATGGTCACCGGTTGCCTGGTCATCCTGCTGCCCTATTTCGCCTTCGTCTTCGCATTCGTATCCCCACTCAATACGATTTACCGGCTCCAAGAACAGGCCCTGGCCGCCATCGGGAAATATTCCCGAAGGGGAGAGGATGCGCGCATCGAGGTCCTGGAGGCCATTGAAGAGTTGTCGGATCTCGCTCGGGGCTCCCTCCAGCATAAGGACCGCATGATCGCAATGGCGGCCGCCGATGCCTTTTTCGATCTGGCCAATGGATTCTGGCAGATCCGAGACGGGCTGCCCGACGAGTTCTTTCTCATCAACGAGGAACTCGCCCGGGATCCCGATTTCGTGGCCCTGGATGTCAGCGTTCGCGAAACCCTCGGGCGGGAGGCCGGATGGGTTGAGGTCAAGATCCTGCGGCAATACCTCGAATTATTCTCGGGCAGTCTCGGCCAGGCTCGCGATGTCGGAAGCTTCATCGCCATCCGTACACGAAACCTGGCCAGCGAATCCAGACACGGGGGGGGCAAGGTTCTCAGCCTCTGTATCCAATTCTTCAACAGCTATATGCGTGCGGCCATCAACGCCGGTGACGTGCGAATGGCCTACTACACCCTGGATCAGTATCGCCAACTCGTCGAGGAACTCCTGTCGCGGGGCGATTGGAATGAGAGTCGACAGATCGCCGAACACCTGCGCTATTACGGCCAACTCGGCTACGACGCCGGTCTCAAATTCCTGTTGGAAACCGTGGCCTACGACCTCTTCCGGCTGATCGAGAGCGCAGAGGAGTTGGACTCTCCCGCCACGGATGCGTTGCTCGACATCATGCTCGAAGTGGATCGCCCCGAAGAACCCATCCCGGGCGAACAGGATCGGCTCCTCGGCGTCCGACGCATCCAGGCGCAATTGGCCGTGGCCCTGCTCTATCGGGGAAATCGCGAGCGAGCGAACCGGATCCGGGACGATATGGCGGCGGAGCGGCCGGAACGCCTGCTGCTCATCTACGAGGAATTGAAGGCGGAATCCACCCGCTCCTATTGGGAATTCACGGATCGGGGTGTGAACTTCTGCTATCTGCCGTCCGAACAGAGGCCCTATCTGGACGAATTCTTCAAGTCCTTCGACATCATCCGCGCATAGGCGGAGGAGATCGCAGGCAAGGTCGGCGGAAGAAATCGAAACGCCTCTTTTCGAAGCGTCGCAGCTAGCCCTGGCGCGCCGCCTTCTCGCTCATCCACCACCAGGATTCCAGGATGACCTTCATCGATTCCATGAGTTCGGAGAATTTTTCCTCATCCCGAGCATCGAAGGCCCCATCGCCGCTCTTGTTGAGGATCTGGGCCGCCGGGAAAACTTCGCCGGCGCGATTTCGCACCGGGAGGCAGAGCAGGTTGCGAGTGCGATAGCCGGTTTCGCGGTCAGCACTCGGATCGAAGCGCGAATCGGCATAGACGTCCGCTACGGAGATCACTTCCCCCGACGCAATCGCCGCACCCGCAATGCCATGATCGAGCGGGATCCTGATGGTAAATGGCTTATCGTCCATATCCTTGGCCCCCTTGGACCACAGCTGATTGCGCTCCCGGTCGACCAGGAAAAGAGTTGCGCGATCCGCATCCACGACTTCCGCGATCTTCGAAGTAAAGACCTCGAGGACCTGCTCGAGCATGCTCTCGAAGGCCTGGTTGCTCGCCAACTCGCTGACATCGAGGAGTTGCTGGGATTCCCGGGTCACATCGTCGAGCAGGCTGAGAAAGTCCTCTTCTCCCATCTCGGCCACCTGCCGCTGAAGTTCTCCCTTGCGATTCTGTTCCGCCAGGATGCTCATCATCTGTCGCGTATTCGAAACCACGGCATCCGAGAACGAAGAGAGGCGACCATCTTCGAGGTGAACGATTCGGTCGGCCACATCGAGGATTCGGTTGTCATGGGTCACGAGAACGACCGAGACGCCCTTCTCCTTGGCGAGTCGGCGCATCAGATCGACGGCGTCGCGGCCCGACTTCTTGTCGAGGGAAGCCGTGGGCTCGTCCGCCAGGATCAGCTTCGGTTCGGAGACCAGGGCCCGGGCAATCGCGACCCGCTGCTTCTGGCCTCCGGACATACGCCCGGGATCCTCATCCGCCTTGTCGCCCAACCCGACGGCCTCGAGGGCCGCGAGGGCTCGCTTGCGACGCTCCCGGCCGGAAAGGTCCCGTTGGAGTTGAAGGGACATCTCCACGTTCTGGGTGGTGGAGAGACAACCGAGCAGATTGTGGAGTTGGAAGATATATCCGATATCGCGCCGCACCTCGGTAAGCGTTCGCGGATTCGCACCCCGCAATTCCCTGCCGAAGACAGAGACACTGCCCTCCTGGGCGGATCTCAGGGCTCCGATCAATGTCAGCAGAGTGGTTTTGCCGGAACCCGAGGGGCCCGTCAGGATCACGATCTCCCCCGGCTCGATCCCACAGCTGACGTCGGAGAGAACCTGCTTTCGCATTTCGCCAACCCCGAAGTAGTGATTCACGTTCGCGATTTTGATGGGGGCCGTCATCAGTAGATATCCGCCGGATCCAGGCTTCGAATCTTGCGCAGGGCGAAAGCCCCCGAGAGAACGCACATCAGAACCGTGAGGGTCAGAACGGAGGAAGCGCGAATCGCATTCATCTGCAGGGGCAGGGAAGTGGCCACTCCCGCCACGTCATAGAGGAGAAGCGCCAGCAGGAAGCCCGGCACGAAACCGAGCAAGGCCATCAGAATCGCCTCCTGAAAGACCAATCCGAAGAGGTAGCCATTCGAATATCCCATGGCCTTCAGGGTCGCGTATTCCTGGAGATGATCCGAAACATCGGCGAAGAGAATCTGGTATACGATGATGCAGCCCACCGCCAGCCCGACGATGACCCCGAAATTGAAGACGTAGCCGATCGGCGTGCTGGTATTCCAATAGTCGACTTCCCGCTGGACGAACGATTCCCGGGTCAGAACCAGGACATCGTTTTCGAGCAATTCATCGATGAGATTTCGGGTCGCCTCGACATCGGCGCCGGGCTCCAATTGGATCAGACCCAATTGGATCAGCCCCGGCTGGCTTCCGGGCTGCAGCCGAAGAAAGTTGAGGTCACTCGTCACCACACTCCCGTCAATTCCAAAGGAGGTTCCGAGATCGTAGAGTCCCACGATTTCCACTTCGCGATTTCCGATCTCCGTCGCAACCCCCGATCCACCAATCGCGGACGCCTGCAATAATTCGGCGATTGGACCGTATTCTGGCCGGGATTGTCGGTCGAATAGCACCTGATCGGGCCGTTTGATCGCCTCCCTATTCCCGGCCACACCGGGCAGCGACAACCCCGGTAGCGAGGGGTCGAAACCCACGACGAAGATCAGGCGACTTTCGCTCGGCCTGACGGGATTCTTCCAACGCATCGCTCCCAGGTGTACACCGCTGATCGATTCCACCTCGGGCAGACCCGCCACCTGGTAGAGCCTGCGGCGGGAAAAGGAATTCGGCTGAACAATGAAGTCGGTTCGGGGCGAGATCAGCGCCAGATCGTATTCGAAGGCTCGATGAAAACGCACGGCACTGGAAAAAAGTGCCTCCTGGAAGCCCAACTGCATGAAGATCAGCACCACGGCGAAACCAACGCCGAGCAAGGCGATGGCGAGGCGCAACTTATCCTGCTTCAACTGGAGCCATGCAAGGGGAATCGCGAGAAGCATCCTGGGCGCCTCTTGCTCAGGGCCGAATTTCGACCGTCACCTGCAAATTCGTGAGGGCGGCCACGGCGCGTGAATCGTCCAACCTGATCTCGACCTCAACGACCCGGGCATCCGTCTTGGCGGCGGGATCCGTCGATAGAACGTCGAGTTTTCCGATCTTCAGGCCGATCCGCTCGACCTTTCCCATGAGTTTTTCCGAAAGAGCGGGACTGCTCACCTCGGCGGCCTGGCCGACCCGAACGCGGCGGATATCCGTCTCGTAGACCTCGGCGATCGCATACATCTCATCGGTCCGAGCCAACTCGGCGATTCCTTTGGGGCTCACCCGTTCCCCCCGACGAGCATGGATTTCGAGCACCTGGCCCGCGAAGGGCGCCCTGACGATGGACAGGCCGAGTTGGGCATTTGCGCGCTCGAGTTGGGCCTTCAAAACGGCGACCGCCAGCTCTGCGTTGTCATATTCGGCCGCCGCCGAGACACCCCCGCGCTTCAGCCTCTTCGCCCGCTCGAAACTGCGCTGGGCAGCGGCCAGCTCCGCCTCCATGCGGGCCACCTCGGCTCGATTCAGGGATTCGTCATCGAGCACCGCAATCACATCCCCTTGGGCCACGCGCTCTCCCTCATCCACCTCGAGGCTCGCGATCACCGCGGGTCTGCCCGCGGGACCCGAGAGACGGGTGATGCCCTCCCGAGGTTCGATCCGCCCGAGGGCCGAGATCGGAACTCCATCTCCGGCTTCGGCACGAACGGGCGAGCCCGCGAAATTCAGGCAGAGGAGCAGGGCCAGTACGACGAGCCGACGGCTCCCCCCCCAGCAGCTGAGATTCTGAAGGCCGCAGCGCGCTCTCGGATAGGATCGGCACATTGACTTGCAGGGTAGCACCTGCCCCCGGGCATGGCGGATCCATGGCGACGAAAGTCATCCTGCCGACCTTCGGGGAACTCGAACTCGCAGCTTCCCCGGGTCACCTGCCGGGCAATGGGATGCCCCATGCCCAACCGGGACCTGCACTTCGACCGCTCCGATTCGCGGGTTCATTCGCCTCTGAAATTCGGATCCCGTTTTTCCAGAAAGGCGTCCATCCCCTCCTGCCGATCGGCGCTCGAAAATACCAGGCCGAAAGCGGATTGTTCCATGGAATGGGCGGTCCGGACATCGCAATCCTGCCCCTCCTGCATCAGGTTCTTTGCGATTCCAACGGCCACCCTGCCCTTGGCGGCCGCGCTCTCTGCAGCCGCGATGCTCTTCTCCAGCAGCTTCTCGGGAGAAAAGACGCGATTCGCCAGCCCGATGCGCAGGGCCTCCTCGGCCCGAATCGGATCCCCGGTCAAGACCAGTTCCCGGGCCCAGGCGATGCCCACCCGACGGGGCAGCCGGCTCGTGCCTCCAAAGCCCGGGATCAGGCCCAGGGCAACCTCGGGCTGGCCAAAACGGGCCTTTTCCGAGGCGTAGATCCAATCACAGGCCAGGGCCAGCTCACAGCCGCCACCGAGCGCAAAGCCGTTGACCGCCGCGATGGTCGGAATCGGCAGAGCTTCGAGTGCCGCCAGGGTCTCGTGGCCCAGCCGGGAAAATTCCGCGGCGGCCCCGGGATCGAGGCCCCGCATTTCGGCAATATCGGCTCCCGCCGCAAAGGCCCTGCCCTCCCCCGTCAGGACCAAAGCCCCCACCCCGGAATCACTCGCGATCTCTGGTATCGCATCCGCAAGACCGAGCAACGTCGCCCGATCCAGGGCATTCAGGGCATCGGGACGATTCAGGGTCAAGACCCCGACCGCTCCAATTCTTTCACTCCGAACCCATTCACTCATGCGCTGTAGATCTCCTCTCGATCGGGAGGGAAAAGACCGTGCGGGGTCCCTTCCTCTCCCCAAAACCGTTCACCCTCGATGCGGCGAATTCCTCGCCCGCGCCGAGAAAAAGAATATAGGGAAGGAAAACGATCCGTCGGATCCGGCTTCGCTCGCCGAGAATCCGGCGGGAACGACCACCGCCATGCGCGGGCCCCGGATTTTCATTCGCGTGGTATGCTCCCGCGTTTCCAGGCAAGGGGGAGATCCGAGTGACGGGAGACCGATTCCGTACTGCGAGCGCTGCATATTGGACCGCCCTGCTGGGCGTTTTCGCCCTTGTCTGCGGAATCCTCGGGATTCAACTCGGCGTCATCGAACCCATCGTCGGCTTCTATCTCTTTCTCGTCGGAGCTCTCCTCGATGGCGCGATCGCCACACTCCTCGGGCTCGTCGCGCTCTTCATGGCCCGGGGAAAGCCACCCGGGACGGGGCGACGCCATGCCCGCCTGGGCAGCCTGATCGGAATCGGACTCCTGAGTAGTGTGGTGGCTGGCTCGCTGCCCGGCAACGGACTGCCGCCCATCAATGACATCACGACGAACGTCGACGATCCGCCGCTTTTCGCATCGCAGGCCGACGTTCCCGAATACGCGGGCGAGGATATGAACTACCCCGCGGAATTCGCCCCCCTCGTGCGCGAGGCCTATTCGGATCTCACTTCGATCTCGACCCCGCTGCCCCCGGCCAAAGCCTACGACCGGGCATTGGCTTCAGTCCGGGCACTCGGCTGGAGCCTGCTCTACGAGAATCGACCCGAAGGACGACTCGACGCGTCGGAAGCGACGAAGATCTTCCGATTCGTCGACGACGTGACGATTCGCGTGCGGCCAAAGGGCAATGGCTCCCAGGTAGACCTGCGCTCGCGTTCCCGCGAAGGTCGCGGGGACCTGGGTGCCAATGCGGATCGGATCCGGCGTTTCGCCGCGCAATTTCGTTCCTGACCAGATCGGGGACTAGAGGCCCAGGGCCTCGCTGGCGATCTGCTTGGCCCAACGATAATCGGCCTTTCCGC
>PVBE011906239.1_pt1 | contig 10075 bp, 6 predicted proteins | sample 1631181 | NCBI WGS metagenome assembly PVBE01 (sample SAMN08397723, study PRJNA350692) | Marine metagenome, whole genome shotgun sequencing project. | isolation source: water | place: Pacific Ocean | collected 2012-04 | reverse complement strand
TAGTACTAGTACTAGTACTAGTACTAGTACTAGTACTAGTACTAGTACTAGTACTAGTTATGGCTTCGTAGACACTTGGAATCAACGCAGTTCATAAGCCTGCGGAATCGCAATGCTTTTAAGGAAAGTTATGGCTTCGTAGACACTTGGAATCAACGCAGTTCATAAGCCTGCGGAATCGCTTAAGCATGCTGCATGGGCAATCAATGAATCGATTAAGCCTGCGGAATCGCTTAAGTAATGAATCTAATGATACTCTGAACGGACAATACTTTTTTTTTGTCTTAGCACGGCAACAATAACATTTAACTTTTGCATGAACATCGACTGGCAGCAAGACATATTACGGCTCACTTGCAATCGGATCAGCCTCAATCCATTTCATTCGAACTGTCTCGCTCACCCACAATGAAACAACCAAGGCGAATTCTAAATTATGAGTAGTCAGGACACGATTCATCACCCGGACAATTTGGTACTGCAACTCTTGCCAGATCAGTGTGCGACCGATCCAGAAAACTGTGAAGTGCATGCTCGGCGAGACTCAAGCCAGTTTCATACACCGCCATCAACTCTTTTCTTCTTGGCTGCCATCGCTCGTTGAGCCAGAGACGTCCCTGCACGCTTAGTGCTGGCATCTGTGGCGCCTGAGCCAGTCCTGGCAGAGGCATCCGGCTCCCGGTCAGCAGCTGCAGTAGCAGCAGCATCGACAGCGAGGCGTTTGGCTTCCGGCTCCCGGTCAGCAGCTGCAGAAGCAGCAACATCGACAGCGAGGCGTTTGGCTTCAACCTCGGCAATTTCTCGAGCTTTCTCCAACTCCGTTAGCTTCTCACCACTCTCCCAACGAGCCAAACATTCGAGCATCTGATCTGTCATTGCGACGTCCTTTTCTTTCATCTTGAGCCGCAAGGTCTGCACTTCTTTGTGGCATTCCGCGGGAGATGTGCACTTGTGCCAATCCTTTTCAGTGCATGTGACGAAGACTTTGTAAGCAACGGTCTCCTTTCCAAACGTCACAGTGGACTGAGCTGCCTTGATCTTGTCCGCATCAACCAGAGGCGTACCCTGCTTAACAGACTTTATCAACTGGATCTGAGAACTGAGCTCACCCACAAGTTGTCCAATAGCAACACTGTGGTCATTAGACACATTGATCAATGCTGTCACCATCTCGCGCTCAGCCAAGAGGGTCTCCTTCGCAGCCTGCCACCCGGGGCAGTAGGTGTTGATTGCCTTTGTGATGGTATCCAAATCCTGGCTCCAAATCTTCGATACAACTGCTTCGAACGCGAGAACCTCGACCTTAGCCGATGCTTCAACGGACTTCAAGTCAATCACTGTGTCAAACAACTGAACATGCATGCCATCTTTCTCGACAAACTCTTTGTCAAAGACAGACGCACACGTCTCGAACGACTTCAAGAAAGCCTGGTAGCGAGATCGCAACTCATGAACTGTATCGGTCTGGGTTCGGTTCACTTTGCGATCCCTCATTGAGCTCAAGCCCGTAAAATACTTTCGACGGCAGGTCTCAGCTAAAGCAAGGGCCTTGTAGAGCTCAAGGCAACGCTCGCAGGCTTCGAGCTGTAATTGAAGGGTGTTGTCAGCCGTGTCAGCGGCCCATTTGTTAGCGTCGTGATAGCTCTCAGTTGGGATTTGGCACCCCTTCAAGCCGTCCAAGCGTTCACCGCTCGCATCCGACAAGTCAAGGAGTCGCAAGGTCTCCACCCCAAAGAATCCGACTATGGCATCCCGCAAAGGTTTCATCAAAGAGTTAGCTTGTGCATGAAGCACATGTTTCATCTGCAATGCATAGCTGCCAGATTTGGACAAGAGAGGCGACTTCAAAAGTGGAGCGACATCAAGCCGTGGCTCACCGGCATCTGCGAAAGGCTTCAAGTACAACTGATATTTTTTCTGCAGAGATTTCAAATCGCCCAATTTGTATTCATCGGAGCTGCTGTGAGTCAGGAACTTCGATGCATCGACCAGCCAACTCAGAAGGTTGAAGCCATGGATGACGTTCTTGACCAACGATCCCGAAGGCGAAGTTAGTTGCTTCAACTGGAGAACCATAGCGAAACACGCATTGGAACGAGACCGCGAAGATCCAGTGTTGTTCACCCATTCTGCGAGGCTCTCGAGTGACACATCTGCTCGGCAGCAAGGCGTAAGAACTGTATGGAGCGCCTTCCAATTCAGCAACGTCCATTGGTCCATGATGGGTTTGACGTCCTCTGAAGACCATGATGGAAGGTATCCTGGCAACACATGGGTCATCTTAGAAGAGACATGTTCGGCCAGTCGCTTGGCGACAAGCGACAGCGGTGAGAAGACGTTCTCGTGAGCAGTGAGCAGACCACCATGCGCGACCGAATCGATTGCCAATGCGAAAGTCTGAAGAAGCTCAGCGAAAGGCTTCAACTCCTCCAGCGACACCTTTGTGTGCGAAAGGCCCACTCGAGCATCTGCAAGGATCTTCTGTCCCGAAGGGTACATTGTCAAAGTCGATCCCAGGAGCGTTCCTCCAGTAGTATTCTCTGCAGACGGAACGTGTGACTCGACATTTGAGATGGCATCTTCCAATAACTCGATCCTTTCCTCGAGGTTGTCGAATTCTTCGTATGCCAAGCAAACGGTCAAGCCACTCGCGAAGACCTGGACTTTCTCCTGCTACTGCTACAAGCAAAGCAAAGCAAAGCAAAGCAAAGCAAAGCAAAGCAAAGCAAAGCAAAGCAAAGCAAGCAACGCAAAGCAAAGCAAAGCAAAACAGAACAGGCAGTCCTCAAGGTCATGTTCAGACTCGATCGCGTACAGCTCCTGCAACCTCTTCCTGCAGTCGTCCTCGCGAAGATACGCTGCCAACTTCTCAGCCCACAGCCGCACCTGTTCATCAAAGACGTTGACAACCCCCGAACTCTTCAACTGAGCACTCGACGTCCTGCGGGTCCAGACTGAAATCTCGTCGCTCTCTCCGATATCCATGGAGCGACGGCTCCACACAATGAAGTTTGGCAACGCCATGTCGGCGACAGGTTCAAGTGCCATCGTTGACACCTGAAGGTCATAAATGTGCTTGAACTCTGGAGACCCCAAGCCGTGTGCCGAAATAACTTCGACGAAAGCGCTCATCACAAACAGTTTCTTGGACAAAAGATTCAGTTGTGACACTTCAGTCATGTCGGTCGAGTTCCGAATTCTCTGTTTGATATCCCTATCGAAATTGGAGAGATGCTTACCCTTTGTCTTCGCCTCCGATCCCCACCAGAGCTGGTCCGTCTGTGTTGACGCACTGAAACTGGCAACTTCTTTGCCCACCTCCTCTTCCCAATCCCGTTTAGGCCGGCCACGTCCTGCCTTTTGCGCGGCCTGAGCATCTGCAGGATTCGCTGGCGGCGGCGGTACACCACCACCACCACCAATTCCTGGAGGCGAGCCACCTGGCAACCGCTTGGGAGCAGCTCCATGAGCAGGTACTGGAGGCGAGCCAGCTGGCAACCGCCTGGAAGCACGACGCGCTCGCCTGGGTGCTCCATCGCCTGCATCTCCAACATCGCCGTCTGCAATCGGTTTGGCACTCAAGTCCTCACGGTGTTCAGAAGAAACACCTGTCGCTCCACCTGTGATGCACTGAGCCAAGTGATGGAAGCTTCTCATTTCGGTATCATCACTGCCCTTGGTCTCGTCCTTCGCACCGCTGCTGGCATTCTCCAACATTCTGTCCACTGCTGCTCCTGCACCCCCTGACGTCTCGTGCCGGAGTGAAGCTCCAATAGACTGATGCAAATTCTCGAGATCACCGAGGCTGAGCCCGTCAGGGCCCTCGGTGCTACCGACGTTCTGCGACATCAATGTGCTGATTTCTTCTGTGAACTCGAGATACGTAACCGGATCATCCGGAACCAACACTCCCCGGATGCCATCCAACGTCCACAATCTGTGGCCCTTGCTCAGCATGCCATTGGTGGCGAGATCGCCATGGCTCTCGACATAAAAGCTCATCTCGAGATGTTTGTATCCCGGCTTTTTCTTGATCATGGAGCGTTTGTGATGGATCTGAAGGGAACGGTGCTCCACCATGCACCAATCAACATGGGAGTTCAGACGACCGCCTTTCTCGATCAGGGTTCTGACACTGAGCGTAATCTTGATACAGTGCAATTCCAGTCGCTTGGGGTCTTCACCGAGCTGCCGCTCGTATTCTGTTATCGACAAGCCTTGCGCACGCGACTTCTTGATCTGGCTCCCGTGATACCTGGTGCAAAAGCAGCAGTAGTTGGAACTCGTGGTGCCGTCATCATTGGGGGGCATGCCGAATTGCAAGAACCTTTTCACCCGTTCGTTGGCGATGCCGCATGGGCACCAGGTATCGTCCGTAAATGGACACAAGCGGCATTTTCTGCCATCTGGCTTCAAGACTATTTGCTTTTTTGTACGGGCAAACGTGTAAGTTAGGATCTTCAGCATGTCTTCTGTACCAACTGTATCCAGACCAGAGCTGGCAAGAAGAGCAGCCTGCATTTCCACAGCTGCTGAGGTCGATCTGGAGCCACCTCGTGCTGAGCCACCGGAGCCGCCTCTCTGAGATCTGCCGGACATCGCTGTAGCTGTGTCTGAAAGAGCACTTCACTGTGAAAGAGCCAAACTGTCATGCCGGTAGTACTCTGATGCTATGGCACTCGATCCAGGTAATACCCCCAAAGCTCTACGAAATGTCGGTCCTAGAGAAATTAAAACATCAGACACAAGCGGACCAACACATCCAATGCCAGGCCCATTATGCAATGACCAACTGGCGACACGGTTAGAGATGGCACAAACGGACCAACACATCCAATGCCATTAATAATGACCAACGCATACAATACCATTTTGCATTTTGGCATCGTTCAATACAGCGTTGGTTCATGCAAAGGCTGACTCTTACCTGACACGCGCACACAACCCCAGGCAACTGTCAAGCATACAGCCGAATGGTGACAGATGCAACTGTCAATCAAACATGACAGATGCAATTTGTTGTGCGCGCGGCACAAGGACACCGATTTGGAAATCACGCACATACACATGATGTCCAGGGTAATGTTCCACTTCGCCGAACAGTTGTGTGTACCAACCCATTTCGTACCACACAGATTCTGATCGAATTGTGGTGCCCTCCCTGAGGACTGGGCGACTGTCACTGGCTGCCGTGTCTGCAGTGCTGTCCACATCGTCCACATAATCCTCCTCCCAATCCATGTCGCTTGGATCTTCCGCATCCGGGAGCCGCCTTGCCCGCTTCGCTGCGCGAAAACACTCATCATGTGGAGCTGGATCATGAACGACGGTGTCGCCGCTGGTCCACCAAGCGTCGCCAAGCGTTTGCGGCCATGCTACCCCCTCTGTGTCCACCGCGATCGGTCCACCATCGAAGATGGAAAGTGGCCTGCTGAACTGAACATCAGCAGGATCTTCCGCATCCTCCTCCTTGTCGTTTGGATCTTCCGCATCCTCCTCCTTGTCGATTGTTTCATGGTGAGGATCCTCTGGATATTCGACAGCGGAATATGAAACCAACGTAAGGCGCGTGACATCCAGACGTTTTGTACCGAGGTTCACCATGGAGCATTGATGGCAATAAGCTGTAGTATCTAGCTCCTCGTGAAGCGGATCAAACTGCATATCGCGCTTGTCGCTGTGTGAGCAACTGGGGCAATGATACTCGAAGAGGAAAGTCTGGACTGGCATCGCAGCGAAGGCAGTGCTGCAACAAAATCCGACTAAATTAAGGGCGCTCCCTGTTCTCTCTTGAGCGCTGAGCGACACCAGGTTTCAAGCAGATCGAGAGGTCAAAGACTGACGGCTGATGTAGGGAAGGAGCGAATATCGTTGCATTAGATCTGCTTTGATTAGCAAAGACATCGCACTGCGATCAACCGATACTCTGCAAACGACAACGAGAGTACTGGCAACACTTGTGGGCTCTGAAGTCTGCACATCAAATCATGATGCACTAAAACCAATTATCGCATCAGACTATCCTTTTGGCATCTGCACCACCGACCCTGGAGGCACGTTTCGGTTCGCGCATGGAACGACGAATTGCGCTGCACTCGTTATTAGTTGCGTCATTAGGCCAAGGTAGAAGCTCGGATTAGGATTGCGCCATTACTGGAACTAGGCCAGGCTAAACTCCATTAGGCCAAGGTAGATTGCTGCCGCGAATAATATTGAGCGCTGCAGAGGTATCAGAAACAGCCTGCTCAAGCAGGCGAGTCGGGAATATCATCCCACATTTCGGCATCGTAAGCATCTGCAGGTGCTGATGCTGGTGGTGGAGGAGCTGATGAATCAGGCAAGAATTTGCCCCATGTCGCCAACAACGCCAAGTACCATGGCAGAAAGTGAAAGGCCGTATAGGCATTGCCTGCCATGTTCACGAGGCCCTCGAGCCTGTCAAGATCCCAGCAGAACGTCGAAGGAAAGATCGTGTACCACTCATCGGCCCAACCGATCATTCTCATGCACTCATAAGCTTCAACAACTCTGATGCCAAACTTGTGAGGAGCGTGCTCGAGAGCCTCATCGGGATCCAGCCGGTATCGGCATACTAACTTGCCACTTCCTACTTGCGTAGGTGACTTGGATTTCCAAGGTGTATGTCCTTCATTCGGCCTGGAGTTCTCGTCAATCACTCCTGCCAAGACCCTTGCCAAAGTTGGATTTACATCCAGGAATTCGAGATCGCACATGGGAGCAAAGAGCTTGTCCAGGACACATAGTGCTTCTGCCTCTCGCGGAAGACAATTGGAGAAGTTGATGTAGCTGGTGGAATCAAATGCGTCGACGTCAAATGGCCAAGACATACCATTCGCTGTCCACAATGTCAAGTGATCGAGCTTCCAGTCCAAGCTGTCCTTCTGTCGCTTCGGCACCCTCTTCCCGAACTCATCCCAGATTGGCAATCCCAACGACAACGCCTCGGCGCGCCTCATCTTGCGATTGTTCGTAATGAACCGCCCAGACGGAAACTTGATTGGCTTGACTTTGAAACCGTTGACCAACGACATGAAGAATGCGGTTATGTCCTCATCCTTCCCGATGAGGCCGCGGATAGCTCCCCACCAGAGCCTGATTCGAGCGATCCAGGATCCATAATCCTCCGCATCCGGGGATGCATAATGGGCCCAATACGATTTGAGATTGAGTTCATTCTTGATATGCTCAGCATCATTGATTTTAGAATACGTCAAATCGTATTGAAGCAAGCCGGGGACGCACTCGCCCATGGCAACAGCAGGCTTGTGAGTCCCAATGGCGCCGCGCCAAGCGACGTAACCCTGACCAGTTTCACCCTCCTCCTTCTGACAACAATTCACGTTCTTGCTCGCATGCATGCTGAGAGATGTTCTCGAAATACACGGTACACCACCATCTAATATGTCACATGGTGGGAGTATGTGGTGCTTCTGGTTGGTCTTCTGGTTGACGTCGATAGATGATTTGCTAAGCTCGTGGGCATCTCCAGAAATCACTGGCACAGATGGATGCGCTGCCATTCCAAATGTCTGTTTCGGTATGTTCTTCTCGCACAATAATTCAGTTGCCTGTGGCAGCGCAATGTTGTAAGTGTCCGCAAGATAGGTTGACGCAAGTTCAGCAAGATGTGCGGAGATACCAGTGCCTGCAAACAAGCACCACTTGTGAAGAGTGCGGCCGTCCAGATGAGCCTCCAGCCTCTTCAAGGCATGGACATAATCAATCTCCAACACTCTGGGCAGCGATGTGTGCATAGCGATGAGGAGCTCCCAAGCGATGCTGCAATTGGAAGGGGCCACTGGAGCTGGATCGCTGGCAGAGCCGGCTGTCTCCTGGCGATAGCAATAATGATACACCGTTCTAGTTTGTTGTTTTAATATAGGTTAATTATTTGTTTTTAAATTAAACCGCATAGAGAATTTTACCCGATTTTAACCCAGAGTATTTCGGAGTATTTCGGATAAAACCACAATGCTTATAATCATAACGTAAATCAATAAAACCGAAATACCTCGGAGTATTTGGGGGGATTTGGGTTAAAATAAATATAGTCGTGGTTAAATAATATTGTCCTAAACATATTCTGCCATAAAATTAATACAAATCTACGGATTTCAGCAACTCGTACAAAACTACTTAGACTTCGTGTCCCCCACTCACCGAGAATGTACTACCGACCCAATTGTGGGGGGGAATTACGATTATTAACGCATTATAAGTAGTACTAGTGTCCTTCACATCTGGCTTCACGCTGGCCAACGCCGCTAAAGGATCGCTCACCGCTGATCCATGAGCAGCGCCAAAGAGATCCAGGAGCAGCGCATCTGCAGCAGCAAGATCGGCTTTGCCCTCTGGTGTTTGTGCCGTCTTCATTGGAGTGAACTGTCGCGCCGCAGAGCCGGTGCTGGGCAACGAACGCAGTGGTGACTGCATGCTTGCACCGGGCAACAGTGCCAGTGGCGTACTGCGAGCATCGGGTGACTGTCCAACATCGCTCTCCTCTAGGCTCCTGCACTCGAAATCGCTGCATTGCTGATCATCCTGCTGAGCCGGCTCATGTTGCGGCGTCTGCTGATTTGCCTCCATGCTCGCTGCATCGCACGCTTGGAACTGCTCGGCGTCTTTGTGTATTTCGCCTCTGGACATCGACGCCACAACTTCCCCCAAGTGTGCTGCAACATCTTCATCAATGCATGCTGCCAGCATGTCTTGACGCAACAATGTTCGGGGATCTTCTCCTGGGACCAAGACTTCCAAGGCATCGGATAACTGTTTCAGTTTAGACATGCTCAATTGGCCCAGCTCAGCGTCGATGTCAACATCGGGTAACTCGCCCACACTCGCCTCGGCGACACCAGGCCAATGCTCCTCGACTATTTCGCGTGCAGTGTCCGGCGAGAAGCGGGGCTCTCCACCTTGGGGCGCAGCCACCTTGGGGCTCTCCACCTTGGGGCGCGTCCAAGATTCAGGCACCGCGAGACATCGCCTGAGAGGATCACTCGTAGTCACACTCGCCTTCACCTGCGCAGACGCTGCCTTCGATTGCGATGCGCTTGCCTCGTGCTCTGGCAGCTGAGCTGTAACTCGTGATGTGGCAGCCTGGGATGCCGGCAGCTGAGCTGTAACTCGTGATGTGTCAGCCTGTGATGCCGGCCGCTGAGATGTAACTCGGGATGCCGGCCGCTTAGATGTAACTCGTGATGTGGCTTGAATGCTCTGGCACAACATCTTAGCTTTGAGTTGGGTATCTGTAGAAACAGGTTTGGCAATCGCTCTGGTCGCTGTCCGAACACCCTGCCGTTGGCCAACTTGCTGAAAGTCCGCCGTCAAGTCTCGCTGCGCCGCATCAACAACTGCCGCTTCCTGAGCACCGGCTGCAGCAACGGCATTGGGTGCAGCAACATCTCCGGCCTGGTCAGCTGAACACTGCTGCTCTCCCTTACGCCTTTTGGCTGCAGAATCTTCAAGAACCAGCTGTCTCTCCTCGTAGATAATGACGCGCAAGTGTTCTCGAGCTTCATCCTTGGCAGCCTTCAAGGTGAGATGAGGGTCCTTCTCCCTGAACTCGGCAACCATCTGATCGAGTCTATCCTTGGGCACGCGAACATTGGCGACCTGCTTCGCCTGTCCCTCTGTCATTGCAGACATAATGGCTGTGATTTCTGTGTGAATTTAACAGTGCGTGCAAGTAACTTAGGTATTGAGCCGACATCCGGCAACCTATTTGGGATGACAAGAATTGCTGATACAACTATCGGATACAATACTGGAGAGAGAAAGAGAAAGAGAGAGAGAAAGAGAGAGTGTGCAGTTGTATGTGTGCATGTGTGTATGTGCGTATGTGTTGTATGTATGTGTGCATGTGTGTATGTGTGTATGTGTGTATGTGTGCATGTGTGTATGTATGTATGTGTGTGTATGTGTGTGTAGTTGTATGTATGTATGTGTGTGTAGTTGTATGTATGTATGTGTGTGCAGTTGTATGTGTGCATGTGTGTATGTGCGTATGTGTTGTATGTATGTGTGCATGTGTGTATGTGTGTATGTGTGTATG
>PVBE011436763.1_pt1 | contig 10077 bp, 6 predicted proteins | sample 1631181 | NCBI WGS metagenome assembly PVBE01 (sample SAMN08397723, study PRJNA350692) | Marine metagenome, whole genome shotgun sequencing project. | isolation source: water | place: Pacific Ocean | collected 2012-04 | reverse complement strand
CTACTACGTCCCCGAGGCGATGGTCGACCACCACCGCCCCTCGGATGACGGATGGTTCGCGCGGATGATGCGTCGCTACGGTCGAGCCCAACGCGAGCTCATCCGCCGGCACGGACCGTTCAGGCGGCTCCACGCCGTGCCGGTCGCCACGACTGTCCTCGGGCTGGCGCAACTCCTGTGGCTATCCGGACGGACGCGGACGGTGGCCGCGATGCTCGACGGCGGGATCCTCGCGGCCGGGTTCGCCATGCTCGCGCTTCGGGCACCGCTCACCGACTGGCCCGCGGTGGTACGCTACACCGCGATCGCCACCGTCGAGTGGCATCGCGGCTTCATCGAGGGCTAGTGGTAGAAGTTCTCCTGCAGTCGACCGGCGCCGGGGCGGCTAGCCGCCCCACACCTGTTCGTACACCCTGAGCCAGTTCTCGCCGAGGACCTGGCGGACCTCGGCCTCCGACCAGCCACGCTCGATCAGGCCCCGTGTCACGTTTGGCAGCTCCGTGATGCGCTCGAAGCCCTCCACGTACAACCACGGTTTGGCGCTATAGATCTCGGGGGGTGACACCGCCGGATTGACGGAGGCACGCGGCAGCCGACCTTCGATGAAGTCCGGCCCCAGACCGATGTGCTCGGCGCCCACGAGCCGACGCAGGTAGTCGAAGTGGTCGAGGTGCGTAGCCAATCCCACCTGTGGCGTCCGGGGCACGTGCGCGTCGCTCCGGCGATGGGCGTGGAAATCGTTGAAGGCCGTGAGGCCAATCACCCCTCCCGTCCTGGCCACGGCCTCGAAGAGGCGGTCGCTGCTGCACCGAGGATTGTCGTTGAGGGCCGCCACGTTGGTGTGGCTACACACGACCGGCAGGCCGGCAGACATCTCGATGGCATCGAGACTGGTCTGCTCGCTGGTGTGACCGTTGAGGTCCAAGACGATTCGCAGCTTGTGGATCTCCTCGACCAGATGGCGCCCGGCACGCGTCAGACCCATGCGGGGTTCCAGGCAGCCACCCCCGAAGATGTTCGCAACGTTGTAGGCGATCCCCACCACGCGGAGGCCCAGCTGGTAGTACGCACGGAGCGACGTCGGCGGCGGGTCGCCGGGGGCGTCGCCGAGGTCGTTGGCCGACTGCCACCCGAAGATCTGTGCGAGCCGTCCGTCGCGATGAGCCTCTCGAATCTCGCTCACGGTGGTCGCGGCCACGACCCGATCGCGATGAGCATCGAGAAACGTGTAGGCCTCGGCGAACGCCCGGACATCGGCGGACGCTCGACTTCTGAGCCAGCAGCCCACACCCGCCTCCGTCAACATGCCGACGTAGCGCTCGGTGAGCTCGGAAGGATCCAGACCGTTCACGACCAAGGTCGACCGCTGGAGCGCCAGGGGGTCTCCGTCCGCCGGTTGCTCGGCGAGCGACGACCTCGAACGCGCCGACGGATCGGAGGCCGACGCCCCGGTTCGGTGCGGCACCGCGAGGCCAGCCCCAGCGACCGCTCCGACGAGGGTCGAACGGCGAATGAAGTCTCTGCGGTTCATGGCCAGGGTCTGCGCATCCGCGCTCGCGATCGACCGGAATGTCAGCCGGAGAACGAAGGGATCGGGAGGTCGCGCATCGTGCGCAGGCCTGGAGTGGCCGCCAGCACCCGGGGTATCGAGTTCACGGTGATCGCGGCCGTCGCGATGTCTCCCTGGACGCCGCCCGCGATCTTCATCGACAGCCCAGGCGACCCCTCGATCCGCACCGCGTCGTATGTCTCGGGTGCGCCCAGATAGGCTTCCATGTGCAGTCGGATGACCGCTGCTCCGCGGCGGTAACCGACCCCGTCCTGCACGATGCCGCACACCCGACCTCGCGCCACCGACAGGAACTCGCTTGCCACCGGCCGCGTGGCGATCTTGGGCTGGATCTCGTCCGTGATGCGATCGAGCTTCCAACCCAAGGCATCCGCGATCATCGAAACCGACTCGGTCAGTCCGACGTGCCGGACCGAACCGGCCCGCACCCTGTCCTGGAATTGCTCCGGCGTCAGCGTGGCACCGATCTTCTTCTGGAATGGAAGCCGGCGGATCCCCGCATCCTGGACGCGGTCGACGGTGACCGCCTCGACGCGTTCGCACGCGCCCGTCAGCGTGATGGGCAGGACATCCATCGTGAAGCCCGGATTGACGCCGGTGCCAAGGACAGCGACCTTCGCCTGCTTCGCAGCGCTATCGATTCGACGTGCCAACCGCTTGTTCGGACCCGAGGGGTACGACAGCTCCTCGGTCGTCGACACGACTGGCACCCGCCGGCGCAGAATCGTTTCGAGCTGTGGGGTCACGGTTCTCAAGGACGAGCTCGTGCACAACACGACGACGTCCGGCTTGGTCGCTCTGAGACACGCCGTCGTGTCGTCGGAGATCTTGAGGCGCAGCCGCCGATGCAATCCGGCTACGTCCCCCAGGTCCCGACCTCGCTACGCGGGATCGATGTCGACGGCCCCAACACTGCGGAACCCTCTCCGACCTGCCACCTGCGCCACCACCGCGCAGCCGATAGGACCCAGGCCAACGTGCACGATCCGAATACTCATCCAAGGCCTCCCCTAGGTCGCGATTATACACTGCGGTTCGAGGCCGGGCGCCGCGCTCGGAACTCGTTCGACGAATCACCGTGACAGGACAGGTGAACTCTGGGGTTAGTGTAGGATGGCGACATTGTGCCCAGCCGCGGCGATGTCGTAGAGGCGCGAGGTTGCCCAGGGCCAGACGAAGATTCCGGAGCGGTATGGTAGGACACGCGCTCGTCATCGTTGTACTCCTGGTCGTCCACATGGTGCATGCCATGCAAACCGTGGACGCCTGGACCACGACGACGCCGGCGCAGCCGACCTCCGTCGCAGCGTCTGACAACTCGGCGTCCGGCGCGCGGACGCCCGGCGTGCCCGCCATCGGTCTTTCACCGCGAAACGCCAACTATCGGATCGACGTCAGGCTCGAACCCACGACACGTCGTCTCACGGGCCGACAGGTCCTCACTTGGCAGAATCCATCAGCGCTCACCGCCTCGGAGCTACGATTCCACCTCTACTACAACGCCTGGCGCAACGGCCGCTCGACGTGGATGCGCGAGCTCGAGCTGGCCATCGGTCCGCGCGCACACTCGAGACGCCCCGACGAGTGGGGAGGGATCGACGTCACCGCGGTCCGGCTCCTGACCGACGGGGACGCGGTCGAGCTCGGGACCCGCACTCGTTTCGCGGCCCCCGACGACGGCAACGAGCACGACCGCACCGTGATGGTCGTTCCGCTCCCCCGGACGGTGGCACCGGGCGAGGTGGTACGGATCGAGATGGAGTGGCGCTCGCGCATCCCGCGCACCTTCGCTCGAACCGGAGCAGTGGGTGACTTCTTCTTCATCGCGCAGTGGTTCCCCAAGATCGGAGTCCTGGAATGGACGGGCTGGAACTGCCATCAATTCCACTCGAGCACCGAATTCTTCGCCGACTTCGGCGTCTACGATGTGCGCATTCGGGTACCGATCGGCTGGGTCGTCGGCGCGACGGGCATCGAGCAGGAACGGACCGACCATCCGGACGGCACGACGACCCACCGCTACCACCAGGAAGATGTCCACGACTTCGCCTGGACAACGAGCCCCGACTACGTCGAACGCACGGCTCGCTTCGAGAAGCCCGGCCTGCCCGCCGTTGACATGCGGCTACTCCTCCAGCCGGAGCACACCGACCAGGCCGAACGGCATTTCGCGGCGACGCGCGCCGCGCTGGCACACTACGGAGAGTGGTTCGGACCCTATCCATACGGTGACATCACGATCGTCGACCCGGCCTGGCAGAGCGGGGCAGGCGGCATGGAATACCCAACGTTGCTCACCGCTGGCACGCGGTGGCTGGCTCCGGCAACGGTATCGAGGCCCGAGCGCGTAACGATACACGAAACCGGGCACCAATTCTGGTACGGGATCGTCGCCAACGACGAGGTCGAGGACGCCTGGCTCGACGAAGGGTTGAACACGTTCTCGAGCGCCAGGGTCCTCGCCGCATCAGGGCACCCGGACTACCACGAGACGCGGTTCTTCGGTGGGTTCATTCCTTGGACGTTCCGGGGCCTGCCGCGCTCACGTGCAACCGACGGCAACCGTCTGGATCTCTACCGTACAGCCGCAGAGCTCGACATACCATCGAGACCGTCCTTCCTCTACTGGCCGGCCTCGGCAGATGGGATCAGCTACGCGAAGACCGCACTGTGGTTGCATACGCTCGAACGCTATCTCGGCTGGGAGGTTCTTCGTACCGGCCTGTCCACTTTCTTCCAGCGATGGCAGTTTCACCATCCACGGCCCCAGGACTTCTTCGATGCGCTCGCCGAAGCCAGTGGGCAAGACTTGGCATGGTTCTTCGACCAGGTGTACCGAGGTGACGAGACCTTTGACTACGGCGTCCAGGAGTTGAGCAGCAGACGTCGCGCAGAGGCAGGGCGCCTGGACGATGAGGCATACCCGGCGCCGGAGGACGAAGCCACCCGCTACCGCACATCGCTGGTGGTTCGCCGATACGGCGAAGCCGTCTTCCCAGTCGAGATCCTGACGCGCTTCAGGAACGGCCAGGAGGTTCGGGAACACTGGGACGGGCGAGCGCGGTGGAAACGGTTCGCCTACGCCTCGGAGACCGCCGCGCTGTCCGCACAGGTCGATCCGGAGCGTGTGCTTCTGCTGGACCTGAACCGTACCAACAACAGCGTGACGCTCGAGCCCAGGGCGACCGAGGCGGCAGCGAGATGGAGCCTGACGTGGATGGTCTGGCTTCAGGACCTGCTGATGACCTACGCATTCTTCTTCTAGCTAGTGAAACGTACCATGACGATCTGGCAGGCATTCCGGGATGGCCTCGGGCGCGTGAACGCCGCGCCCGCAGTCCTGCTCGGTGGCATGGTGGTGACGCTGGCCCTCGCCCTCCCCCTCACGCTCTCTCTCGGGACCATGATTCAGGCAGACCTCGGTGACAGCCTGGACGCCGGACGCGTTGCCGACGGTGTCGACATGGCCTGGTGGCAGGAATTCACCGACCGGGCCACCGGTGTCGGAACGACCTTCAAACCGTCGATCATCGGTTTCGCCGCGGTGCTTCGCAACCTCAGCGGCGTGGTGGACGCAGAACGGTTGTCGATGCCGATTGCCGGGGCCGTGGCCGTATCGCTGGGGGTGTGGGCCTTCCTCGTCGGTGGGATCCTGGATCGCTACGCACGAGCCCGCCCGACGCGGGCCCACGGGTTCTTCTCTGCCTGCGGCACCTACTTCTTCCGGTTCGTGCGGCTCGGATTAGCCGCCGGGCTCATCTACATCGTTCTGTTTCGCGTCCTCCATGGATGGATCTTCGATCGCCTCGAACCGTTCGTGACACGAGAGTTCACGGCAGAGCGGAGCGCGTTTGCCGTTCGGCTGGCTCTCTACATGGTGTTCGGCGCCATTGTGATCGGGGTCAATCTCGTCATCGACTACGCGAAGGTTCGCGCCGTCGTCGAGGACCGGCGCAGCATGGTCGGAGCGGTGCTGGCTGGGCTGCGCTTCGCCCGCCGCCGACCACTCAAGACCGCTGGGCTGTATCTGATGAACGGCGCGCTGTTCGTCGCGATCGTGGCACTCTATGCATCGCTGGCGCCCTGGGTCGGGCACTCCGGCGGCGCCTACTGGATGAGCTTCGCCCTAGGCCAGGCCTACATCTTCGGCCGGGTGTGGGCGAAACTTGTCTTCTATGCGACACAGACCGCGTTCTTCCAGGGAGAGCTCGCACATGCTGGGTACGTGGCGACGCCGTTGCCGGTCTGGCCGGACTCGCCCGCAGCGGACTCGCTCGGGTCCACCCGTGACCCAGGGTGAGGGGGGCTGCTAGGGCGGCCGGGTTGTGTGGGGGTGACCAGCAATGCCAATCGAACCAACCTTGCTGGACGTGTATCGCGCCAGACGAGCCATCCGTAGCGTCATCCGGCCGACCCCGCTGATGCGTCACCCGCTCCTGTCAGAGGAGACGGGCCTCGATCTGTTCGTCAAGCACGAGAACCACAACCCCACCGGAGCGTTCAAGGTGCGGGGTGGGCTGAACCTCATTCAGGCGCTCGATGTCGACGACCGAGAACGAGGCATCATCACCGCGAGCACCGGCAACCACGGCCAGTCGATCGCCTTGGCGTGTCAGCGGGCCGGAATTCCCTGCACCATCTTCGTTCCCGTGGGCAACAATCCGGAGAAGAATGCGGCGATGCGTGCCTACGGCGCCACGGTCGTGGAGCACGGCCAGGATTTCGACGAGGCGAGAGAGCGCATCGAAGCGATCGTGGCGGAGAAAGGGCTGCGCTACGTGCACTCGGCCAACGAGCCATTGCTCATCGCCGGCGTCGGGACCTACGCCCTCGAGATCTTCGAGGAGCTCCCGGGCGTCGACGTGATCTTCGTGCCAATCGGCGGGGGAAGCGGGGCCTGCGGCCTGGTGACCGTACGCCGGGGACTGGGCGCTCACGCGCGCATCATTGGCGTCCAGGCGGCGCGTGCCGACGCCTTCGCACGATCGTGGCGCAGCAGTGAGCGCGTCGTCGGGGCGAGTGCCGATACCTTCGCCGAAGGCATGGCCACCCGCGTCACCTTCGATCTCACGTTCGACATCCTGAAGCGCGAGCTCGACGACGTCGTCACGCTGACCGAGGAGGAGCTGGCCGCTGGCGTCCGGTTGGCGCTGCGTACGACCCACAACCTGGCCGAAGGCGCCGGGGCTGCCTCCCTCATGGCCGCCCTCCAATGGCGCGAACGACTCCGCGGCAAGCAGGTCGTCGCAATCATGAGCGGCGGCAACCTCGACGCGGCGACGCTGCGGGCGGTGCTCACCCAGTAGCTCCCTCATGCACCGCGCCGACGTCGGCCGCGGCATCCGTATGCCCCGGCGGGGCCGTAGCGTCCTCCGCGTGCTCGGTTGCCGTTCGCGGCAGCCATCGGTATAGTCACCCCATGTCGGACGACGTTGGGACACCGGTGACCGTCGAACGGATCACCGAGTGGATTCGTGAGCACGTGGCGCGCTCAGGCGCGCGGGGACTCGTCGTCGGCCTGAGCGGCGGCGTCGACTCCTCTGTGGTCGCCAGACTATGCCAGCTGGCGATGCCCGAGACCACGCTCGGGGTGTTGCTCTCCTGCTACAGCGACCCGCGTGACGAGGCGGACGCTCGGCTGGTCGCCGACCATTTCGACCTTCCGACGGTCCGCGTTGGACTCGAGAGCGTCTACGATGGTCTCGTTCGCACGCTGCAGAACGCCCTGGTTCGGCTACCCTGGGAGACCGTACCAGAGCCGCCACCCGACGATCTCCGCGGTCGTGTTCCGCTCGCGAACATCAAGCCGCGCCTGCGCATGACGTGCCTCTACTTCGTGGCGAACCGTCTCAACTATCTAGTGGCTGGCACCGGCAATCGGAGCGAGCTCGCGATCGGGTACTTCACGAAGCACGGAGATGGGGGTGTGGACCTGTTACCCGTCGGTGGCTATCTCAAACGAGAGGTCCGGGCACTGGCGGTTCAGCTTGGGGTGCCTGGCTCGATCATCCAGAAGCCGCCGAGCGCCGGTCTCTGGCCCGGGCAGATCGACGAAACCGAGATGGGCTTCACGTACGCCGACCTCGAGGCCTATCTCGAACGAGGCCCGGAGGTGGTCGCGCCGGCCATCGCGTTGCGTATCGAACGTCTCGTGCGACACAGCTCTCACAAACGGTCGATGCCGCCGATCGCCGAGCCCAGCGACTGACTGCTCACCCGACGCCGGCCGTCTCCGACTCCCGGAGCGGAGGCTCCCCAGACGGCGCCCGGTCTTCGGGGGCCGTGCCCTCGGCGGTCAGCCTGGCCTTCGCCGACCGCGCCGTCTCACGCAGCAGGGGATCGGGGTCGTCCAGGCACCGGTCGAGCTCGGGCTCGAGATCCCGGAGTCTCATCACACCGATCGCATACACCGCAGAGGACCGCAACCAGCTGTCGTCGGTAGACAGCAGGGAGCGCACCGCGTCCTCTGACGTGTCCATCGACGTTCCCACCAACCTGTCGGCTCTCCCGATGCGCTCGGTGATGCTCACCTGGCTGTCGAGCAACGGCACCAGCAGCTCGCGCAATTCCGGTTTCAGGATGTTCTCCAGGAACTCCAGCGCGTTCGCGCGGACAGCCGCATCCGTGGACCGCAACCCGAAGTAGGCACTGTGCAGATCCCGTGACGGAAACAGCAGGCCCAGCAGACGGAAGATGCGCTCCACCTCGTGCTCCATCGACTGCTTCAGCGTCGGCACGATCCGGTCACGGCGATCCAACGTGCCGCCCAGGCGCCCCAGGATCTGATAGGAGCGGTAGTGCCCCATGATCTCCGCCGCCAGCACCATCTCGACACCCTGTGCATCCAGCGCGACCTCGGGATGCACCTGACGCAGCTTGTTCAGCGCCGCGATGATGCCGAAACGGAGGCTCGTGTCGCTCTGGAGCAGGCTCTCCATCAAGACCCCCTCGGCGTGAACGGTGCCGATGCTCAAGAGGACGGTTGGAATCTGCCGGCGGATCGTCAGGGCCACGCGGGCATCGATCAGGCGATCTCGGAGCCCTTCCACGATCCCGTCCCCCAACCGGCCGAGCGCTTGGATGGCGTCCACCAGCACCTCTGGTGTCCCGAGGTGCGCGAGAACGTCGTCGAGGAACTCGTTGGCCCCGAGCAGCCCAACCGCCTGGATCGCGGATCGGACGACCTCCTGATCTTGGTCGTGGAGCAACCGCTGTAGCTGGTCGGGAAACTCGTGCGGCAGCATGCCCAAGACGCGTGCGGCCTCGCGTCGGGCCGGGCAGCCCTGCTCGCCGTCCTCCCCCACCATCGTGTCCAGAAGGACGCGGGCGGCCTCGAGGTTCTGCCGGCGACCCGGGCGGGACAGGAAGACCAGCACGCTCGCCTGAATCGAGAAGTCCGGAAATTCTCCCAGCTCTCGGATCGTGGCGATCGGGTCGATCGGCGTGTGCTCGGTGAGGTAAAGCAACGCTTCGGTGCGCACCTCCAAATCGGAGTCCCGCATCAACGACTCGACGGCAGCGACCGCGGTGCCGTCGCCAGTCCGCCGCAGCAGCGCGAGCACGCCTCGCCGCACGGCCGGGGACGGGTGCTCCAGGAGCTCTATCGCGGTGGTTGGCGGCAGCGCCGCCTGCTGCTGCGCCTCCATCAGGTTCAGGGCGTAGAGGACCTCTTCGGGTTCGCGCGCGCGCAGCTGCTCGATGAGGAGGTCGGTCGCCGTGCGATCCAGAGCCGTGCTGGCCGCCCGTTCGGCGTCGAGCCGATGCCGCCGAATGCTGTCGCTGATCGAATTCACGTATTCGCGCCTGAGCGCGAAGGCGACCACCACCCACAAACCGATCAGCACCAGATTGATGGCGGCCGTGCCCCTGAGGCCCAGGCCGACGCCACCGATGAGGAAACCGCCGGTGACGACCCCCAACAGGACCCCTCCCAGCCCGTCCGCGACACGACTCACAATGATGTCGATCGCCGTCTTCACGTTTGATCGAACCGACGGAGGTACCGGCAGATACAGCAGTTCGTAGCTGGCCTTGTCGATCGAGAAGCGAAGACCCTGGTCGACGGAGTTCGTCACCAGGACTGCCCACAGCGTGGGAAACACCACCACGAGGACCGAGCCGAATCCGAGACCGATGGGTAGCAGCAGAACCGACAGGGCGATCCCGAAGCGGCGTAGAACGGGCCCCGTGACCAGGAGCTGCACCAGGAGCGTCACGCTGCCCAGGATGACGTTGAACCGACCGAAGAACACGGTCAGGCGATCGGCATCAGCCAAGAACCGCTGCTCGGCGGCCAGGCTGAACTGAAAGCCGGTCCACTGGGTCACGATTGAGACGAGGAACACGCTTGCCGCGATCAAGCGCAGGTAGCGGTTCGAGGCCAGACTCGAGAGCGCCGACCCCTCGCACACCCCATCAAATTGCCGCCGCAGCTGCGCGAGGCCGCCTCCACGGCCGCATGCGCTGCCGCCGCGAAAGAAGACGTCGAGGTGAGGCTGAAGGCCCTG
>PVBE010858686.1_pt1 | contig 10077 bp, 7 predicted proteins | sample 1631181 | NCBI WGS metagenome assembly PVBE01 (sample SAMN08397723, study PRJNA350692) | Marine metagenome, whole genome shotgun sequencing project. | isolation source: water | place: Pacific Ocean | collected 2012-04 | reverse complement strand
GGGTATACTTACCCTGATTTCGCTTGTATATGTGTGGTCCGTGCATGTTATTTCGTCCTCGCCAGATTCGCCAGGACCGGCTGAACCTTTCAAAAACGCCACAAAACTAACAACCTCTTACCGTCTGCCTTGCTCTTTTGCGTCCTTGTGGCGATTCTTCCCTACCAGGCTTGCCCGGTCGGATGTGTTTACCCGCCAAACTTCGCTCACCACGGCAGGGAGGAGTTGAACCCCCAACCTGCGGTTTTGGAGACCGCTGCTCTGCCAATTGAGCTACTGCCGTGTCTCAAGACCCACCGGCCGCATGTGTGACCGGTGGGATCTTGGGGTCTTGCATCAAATTTTCTCTACTGTTATTTACGCTTGATCTTGTGCTCGGTCCTCTTGCGTTCCTTCTTGCAGTATTTATTGATGTTGAGCTTCGGCACGCCGCCAGAAGTACGAACCGGCGTGCGATAGTTCAACTCGCCGCAATCCTTGCACTGCAGCCAAACGAATTCTCGGGCCTTTGATTTGGCCATTGGCAACTACTCCAGAATCTCGGTGACAACGCCGGAACCAACCGTTCGGCCGCCTTCGCGGATAGCGAAACGCAGCTGGGGCTCCATGGCGATCGATGTATTAAGCAGGGTCACTTCCATCTGCACGTTGTCGCCGGGCATGCACATCTCTGCGCCGACCAGTTCGACAGTGCCCGTAACGTCGGTGGTGCGGAAGTAGAACTGCGGACGATAACCGGTGAAGAACGGGCTGTGACGACCGCCCTCTTCCTTGGTCAGGACGTATACTTCACCGCGGAACTTCGTGTGCGGCGTGATCGAACCGGGTTTGCAGAGCACCTGGCCGCGGACGAGATCTTTCTTCTCAACGCCACGGAGCAGGCAACCAACGTTGTCGCCGGCCTGCCCGCTGGGCAGCAGCTTGTTGAACATCTCAACACCGGTTACGGTTGTGGTGCTCGTCTCGCCAAGACCGACGATCTCGACCTTGTCATTTACGTTGATGATACCGCGTTCGATACGGCCGGTGCCGACAGTACCGCGACCCTTGATCGAAAAGACGTCTTCGACAGGCATCAGGAAGTCTTTATCGATTTCGCGCTCGGGCTCGGGAATGTAGGTGTCCAGAGCTTCGACCAAGTCGAGGATCGGCTGGGCGCCGGGTCCGTTGACGTCAGCAATGGCGCCGGTGGCTGAGCCCGGGATGACCGGGGCATTGTCGCCGTCAAAGTCGTAGTCGCTGAGCAACTCACGTACTTCCATCTCGACCAGTTCCAGCAGCTCGGGGTCGTCGACGAGGTCGGCTTTGTTCAGGAAGACAACGAGGCGCGGTACGTTTACCTGACGGGCGAGCAGTACGTGCTCGCGAGTCTGGGGCATCGGGCCGTCAGCGGCGGACACAACGAGAATAGCTCCGTCCATCTGCGCGGCGCCGGTGATCATGTTCTTGACATAGTCAGCGTGACCGGGGCAGTCAACGTGTGCGTAGTGACGCGCTTCGGATTCGTACTCCACGTGAGCAGTCGCGATGGTCAGAATCTTTGTCGGGTCGCGGCGACCCTGGGATTCCGACGCCTTGGCGATAGCATCGTAGCTCTTGTACTTGGCCAGGCCCTTGGCTTCCAGAACGGCGGTGATCGCCGCGGTCAGCGTGGTCTTGCCATGGTCAACGTGGCCGATGGTTCCGACGTTAACGTGGGGTTTTGTTCTCTCAAATACTTCCTTGGCCATTGCTCAAACTCCTGTTGCCTTGGTTACAAACTACTTGTTTTTCTCTATTCCTTAAGGGCTATGTCCATCACGAACAACTGCCCCCCCGCCGGGGAGACAAAAGCGTTTACGCCCATTACTTCACGACTTTCTATCTGGTGTTTCCAACCAGCCTTTTAGCTGCAAAAAGGCTGCTGATGGGAGTCGAACCCATGACTTCGTCCTTACCAAGGACGCGCTCTACCACTGAGCTACAGCAGCGTCGGCGCCGTGGTGAAAAGTAACACCCCGACACTACACAAAGCATACTACTGACTTAAAGCCAACTACTTGGTAGAGGGTATACGACCACCGCGGTCCTTAGATAGACGAACCACTATAACTACGCGGAAGCGTCTGTCAAAGAAAAATTTCCGTGCTTTTTCGTTTTTTTTCACAAATCGACTAAATGTTGACAATCACGTCCAATCACCGTCGACCATCAAGTCCCTTTAGAGATACTTCTCAACGAGTACACCGAAATGCTCACGAGCCGCCGGGGCGATCGAATCGCGATCAGACCATATCGCCATCTCCATCGCAGAATGGGCCGCACTGGGAATGTCGGCGATCCGCCCGAAGCTCCCAACCGCAGACTTGATCAGTTCAATTGCGTTTGCGGTCGCTTCGTTGAGATTCTCGATAATCTCCTTGAGCAGCTCATGTTTGTCCAAGTCTTCACCCACCGGTCGCCAGCAGTCGTAATCGCTTGGCAGACAGACCATTGCGTACGCCATCTCAGCTTCTCTGGCCAGCTTGGCCTCGGGCATCACCGTCATTCCTATCAGATCCCCGCCCCACATTCGGTGCATTTCGCTTTCGGCGCGGGTTGAAAACGTCGGACCCTCCATGCACACATACGTTCCACTGTCGTGCAGATCGGTGCTTATCCCGGCGCCGCAGGAAATAAGGTGTTTTCGCAGCACTTGGCAGAACGGAGACGACAGTTCAACATGGACGGCCAGGAAGTCGTCAAAGAACGTGCCGATTCGCCTGTAAGTCTTGTCTATTACTTGATCTGGAATCACAAGATCCTTGGGTTTGATCTCTTCTCTGAGGCTGCCTACGGCCCCTGAAGCGATCACGTGCGTGCATCCGAGAGCCTTCAGCGCGTAGATATTCGCCCGGAAGTTCACCTTCGACGGGCCGATCAGGTGCCCTGGCCCGTGGCGGTTCAGCACCGCCACTTGCGTATCACCCCATGTGGCTTCGATTATCGCATCGGACGGGGCGCCGAACGGCGTGTCGACGTCCACTGCGACCCCCTGCACGTCGCGGCAGAGCGCGTCGCCAAGCCCGCTTCCGCCAATAACACCTACTTTTACTTCGGCCATTTGTACTCCAATCAAGCTGTATATCGATAATCCTTCGTCAGGTTACTCGTTGTATTTTCGAGATCTAAGCTACTTTTTCGCCCTGCCGGGGCTCAGAAGCTCCTTCAGGATCGCATCGAGGCTGCGAAGCGGGAGGGCTTTCCTTATCGGTTTGGACATTGTTCCGGTTATCCGGATGACCAGTAGTTCCTTAAGTATCGCGTTAAGCATCTTCGAGGCGTTTCGGATAACGGCTATTCGCGGCATGCGCCCGGGCGGTCCGGTCAGGAACGTCAGGTCCAGTTTCTCATTGGACAAGGATATCTGGCCCGAGCCCACAATCGACAGCGCCGACCCGGTAAGGAATATCTCCTCGATGACCATCTTGTCGCCTTGCACGAAGTACTTCAGATGCCCATCGGTAAACGCCGCATCGCCCGGAAGCGATAGATACAGCACGTGCATCAGGCCAAGCATTATAGGCATCTTGTACAGTTTGCCCTTGGTTATTACAACAGTGCCCGCAGCCCGGTGCGATTTCGGATCACCGGCGACCGCCTCCATCGATATCTTACCTTCCAGGCGCCCCTTAATATCAGTTCGCTTTTGCGAACTGCTCACTGACGCATTTATAAAATCGCTCAGACTCACATCCTGATAGAACAGGCTGAATGCGTACTTTGACGGGTCCGACAGGCGCACCATGACCTCCCGGCCGGCGAGGCGGCCGCCGTAGACGCGAGCCTGGAGGTCTTCAACTCTCACCAGGGGGCTGCCCGGCTTCTTGGTCACCCGCCCTTTAACGTCAGTGATCTCACGCTTTCCAACCATTATCTTGCGGAGATCGGCATTGACGTTAATCGTCAATCCACGGCTGTCGGATCCGACCTCGCCGCTGACCGTTCCGTTGAGCTTCTTGGCGCCAAACACTACGTCCACCGTAGTATCGTGCAGACCGACAGACCCGTCGGCCCGCCAGCTTTCAACCGATGAACCGCCCTTGACGCCCGGAAGCGTGGCCGCGGTCTTCGTCGTCGGCGACTTCTCCTTGCCGCGGATTATCGTCAGATCCCGTATGCCCAGATCCAGCATACCCCCTGGCTTAAGCGTGCTGATCGCGCCCTTGAATTCGTCCGGTATCGCCGCCAGCAGCTTCTTGTCCAACGGAACGCCTCGCGCGTTGATCTTCAACTTCAGCGTCCGCCCTTTGTCAAGTATCACCCCATCAAGCTGATAGTTCCGATCGCTGGTGAGCTTTCGCAGCGTAATGGCTTTGGGTTCGGCAATCACCAATCCGGTAACGCCCCCGAACTCGTACGGGAAGTCCTTGTACGTAACGGTCATGCCCTTGGGGCGGATCTCCAGGTGATACTCAGGCTTTCGGACCGGGCCGGACAGATTCTGGTTCAGCGCCAGGACCACGTCGGCCCGCCCCGATGGATTAAGAGAGTCCCATATGCCTTTGATATCAGACGGAAGGGCCTGGTAGAGCTCCTTGTCGACAGTCAGTTCGTCGGCCTTTATCTCAAGATCCACCCCGAGTTTCTTACCGCCGGGATACAGCTTGCCCGACAGCGACACCGGCGTATCCTTGTGCAGCCCAGTCACGTTCGTCAGCGTTATAACGCCGGGGGTCACCATAACATCGCCCGATACTCCCGTAACGCTGTAGGGGAACCCCTTGTAGGTTACGCTGATGTCTTTCAGGCCAGCGGTCATCTTGTATGTAAGCTTCTGATCGGGGCTGTCTTTTATATTCAGAGACAACTTCTTGACCACGCCCTGGGCGTTCAACCGGCCTATAGCGTCTCTTCCGGCCTGATTCAGTGTATCGATCAGGGCCTCGTCGATCGGGACGTCGTCGGCCTCTATATAGATATCCGTATTAGCCCCCTTGGGGCCCCATAACACTTCACCGTACAGGGCGTTGCATCTCATGTCGCCCTGGCCCCTGGTGCGCAACGGACGGTCCTGATCGACCCATACCCGCCCGTGCCTGGCGTGGACCTGGCCCTTGATGTTCCGAAGCGGATACGGCTTTCCAACGAACGCCTTTTTCGGAAGCGCCTTGTGCATCGCCTCGGTCAGGCGAGCCGAATCGACATCTACTGTCGCCAACCATTCCCACTTGCCGCTCTCGGCGCTGCGACGCAGCGGAGCCACGGCGTTGACGGTGAAAGTCCCGCCCTCCCGCTTACAGACAACGTCTTTCAGGACAACCTGGTCGTTGTTGAAATGCAGCTTCCCGACAATTTCGTCCACACGGTAAGGCACCCAACGATGAGTCGCCGACATCCCCCGAGGACTGAGCACCCCGCTGACCAAAACATCATCCTTGCCGGCGTCTCTGCTTATTGTGACCGTCATGTCGGTCCTGCCGACGGGACTGAAGTCCCGGTGAATACGCTTGAGCAATTTGTCGAGATGAGGGTGCGGACTCTCGGCCGGGATCGACATCTCGTCTATCTCGACGTTCACGCGGAAAGGCGAATCGAGACGGTATCCCAGGTATTGCCCCGAGAGCCTGATCGCCGCCCCGCCGGCCTCGTCCAACCGCCCGGTGACATGCTCGATCAACTTAATCCGCCCGTTCTTCAATTCGTCGTCGCGCGACTTGTCCGGCGGCGTAAAAATCAGCGTTCCCGACACATTGCTAAGCGACAGCCCGCCCTGGGCCTTGGGCAGCTTGAACGAAACATCCTCGAGTTTCAGCTTCAAGACGCCTTCAAGGGCGCTGTCTGAGACGCTTACGGGGCCTTCGAAACTGTAGCGGCCTTTGATCTGGTAATCCGCAAGCCACTTGCGGTATTCCGGCGGGAGAGCGTCGGTTGTCGCCAGCAAGTCGCCGGCGCCGGCGATAATGGCGGCCTTGAACTTTGGCGCCAGTTGTAATTCGATGTGGTACTTCTGGGCTACCTGCTTGTCTTTGCGTTCGGTTATGTAGACATCGTACGCCGTGCGCTCCTTCTGGGGGATCAAGTCGACCTCAAGATCAAACTGCTTCTCCGGCCGCCTGACCCCCTCGACGAATTCAGTCCGTCTGAACCGGCAGGAGTCCACGCGGATCACCGGCAGGTCCATTGGTCCCGCCCCGCCCGGTTTACTCGGCGACCGGGCGCGCATAAAGGCCCGGCTAGCTGGCGATTCTATAACCTCGGCGTCCAGGGATACGATTTCCGTAGGCTTGATCCGACCGCCGAAAAACACAGACCACGAGCGGTGTTTGAGGACAACTCTTCTGGCCCGAAAGAACGGTTCGACGCCCGGCCCGCTGGGCACGTCCACGCTCACACCGTCCAGGCGAATGTCGCCGAACAGGCTGAAGCTGGCGCGATCGATACTGACCCGGGCGCCGGTTATGTCGCGGAGATACCTGCGGGCCTGGCGGCGGATACGAGAGTCGTTTGTCAGATACCAGTACCCATAAACCGCCGTGATCAACAGCGCAAGGATAAGCAACGCCGCCCCGCGACGCTGCGGAGAGACGTAACGCCAGTACCGCCGCGGCCGATGCGGCAGACGCTCACGCAACAGACGTCCTGCTTTTTCAGTTATCGACACTCTATTATCCGCCTCCAACCGCAGCTATTATATCGCACCGAACGCCAGCGACAACACAGATGTGAATGTAGTTCGTTGAAATCGGACCCCAAAATCGCAAACACGCTTGGTGTACTGATCGCAACACCGGTGCGGTTCTGCGGCCCGGACCCCGGACCGCACCCGAATCCCGGGAACTTCACAATTGGTTCACAGAATCAAGAAACGCCGCATAGCGACCACCTGAATCCACAATCGCCAAGCCATCGAACGCACCTCATTGAATGACAATAGGTTACGTTGTTTTCGCCGATTGGGCCGCACCGTAAATCACCCGTTTTGCAGGTTCACAGTTCGCTCTTTTACTGTCGCCTGTGATCATCGGCCAGGTCTCGCGGCCGAACTGCTTGTCCGACTCACTTATCGTTTCTAGTTGCGATCGGAACGCTTGGCGGTGTCGCCTGAAGCGTCTGATTTTCTGGTCCGTGGTTTGGGGGTCGTGTCAGCATCTTTCATCTCGAAGGAGTGAGCGCCTACATCCCGCAGGCGCGGATCCTTTGATCCGACCTTCACGTCAGGGGTCTCGGCGCCGTCCAGCCTGGGGTCGACCTGATAGATCCCCTGGATCTCTTTCGTGGGCAGTGACGGTCGGCGGTTACCATCGCTGCAGAACCAGGCGTTCTTGCGAAATGTGAAGGTCCCGGCTTTGGTGTTCGCGCCAACGTTTACAAATGTCCTGACGCGCCTGTCAAAAACGATCAGATTGCTTTCGAATATCCCCTTCTGGCACGGCTTGAATTTGTCGGTGGGCTGTTCCTGCAGAATTCTCATTACCCATTTATCAGGGCCGACGATCGTGTTGCGGCGGACCACGCAATCGATCGAAGTAACGTATGCGATCGGCGCCATGCTTCCAACGAAATGGTTGCCGGCGACGATCACGGCCTTGGCCTCGTAGTCCCGCAGTTTCGGCCGGAAGAACTTCAGGCCCGTGCTCCCGCCAAGATTGATCGCACGCCCACCGGCGTTCTTGAAAAAGTTCCGTTTGATCAGGATGTTCTCGCTGCCGCCCTTGGCCTGAATCCCGGTCGACTGGGAATACCCCTTCTTGCCGATAAACTTGTTCTTTTCGATAACGCCGTCATGGCATCCAACCATGTCGATCGCCGACCCGCCCCATCCGGAGAACGTGCAGTTCTTAACCGTGAAGCCGTCCAGGCCCGAGAGCTTCAATCCGTCCCGATTGCTCCTCGGCCCGACATTCTCGATAGTGATGTTATCGAACACCATGCCGGTTGACGGCGTGTCGAAACTGCCCGCATCGTCAGCATTGATCCCATTCGACTTGCACCCGGACACCTTGATGTTCCGCAGCACGACATAGTTGCAGTCGGACAGGTGTATGGCCTCGTTTCCACCCGCGAACACCGGCGGCTTGCCGGCGTCAGACCCCGTGATGGTTATGGGCTTTTTCTTCGTGCCGTTGACCTTGGAGATCCATACCCCCGCGGCGTAGTTCCCCGGAGCCAGCGTGATCGTATCGCCCGGCTGAACGCGGCGCAACGCATTTCGCAGTCCGCCGGCGTCACGAACGGCGATCTGACCGCCGCGAACACCCGCCGCCCATACCGTAAGAAGAACAGCAACGATCACCGCCCGCCACACATGTTTCATAGCTCGTCTCCGTATCATCGCCGTCTGCCGCCTAACGTCAGCTTCACGTTTTAGTTCTACAGTAAACGATAAAGTTAAGACAGTTATTCCGCAATCTACATTTCAGCGATCTTCCGGGCGAACGCTTCGCAGGAGTTCAAGCTTATGTCAGGCTCGCAGCCATTATGATTCAATCCTTCGCGCCAGGGCGGCGTCCTGCACCAGTGGTTCGGTCCGGCATGATGTTATTAATCCAACGATGACTCGCCGTCCTCATCAATGAAGCTCACAAAACGATTCTTCGTTGTTTGAGACGTCTTGTTACGGAAGGATTCGCGGTGATCGCTGATCCACCGGCGCCACGCGACGGCGTAATCACCAAAGTCTTGCCCGGTGTGATGCACAAGCGATTTGTGGGCCTCCGCCTTCGGAAGATACCCTCTGCCGCCCGGAGGGATACTCTCTTCCAGATTCATCACCAGTCCTGTAAGAAACGTTACTCTCATCTTTCTCCCGTACAGGCCCATTATGGAGCCCGATTTTCAGCATAACAAGACGAAAACCAACGGTCTGCAGACTATCGGGAAGGTCCTGTTTCCTTCCTGACAGCCATTTGAAAAAGCTGACAATAAAAAGAGCAATTAGAACAAGAGGAACCCAGGTAAGGATGGCGGGCATCTCATAGGCAAAACCGCTTGGATAAGCGGTATAGCCGATCATAGCCGCAACAATCATACAAAGCTCCTTTATCCCAACACAGTGTCGCGGGTCCATCTTCGCCCCGTCACAGACTACAGGATCGCGATATGATCTACAATCCTCAATTGAACATTGGGGAGGAGCGTGTGCAGGATCACTTTTTCTTGAACGATTCTCCTGGCTGTCGCTTCGCGTAGGGTGAGTTGGGATTGTGCCCCTGGCCCAGGGGCCATCCATCGTAAGCCTTGACGAACGCCCACTGTTGGCGAGGCATTCGCATCTTGATGGGATTATCTTCGATGTAGGGAATCACCCGACGAATATCGTCCGGGCAATCCTGAAAGACTTTCCATCCGGGTCCGCCCCATACAGGGTGATCTGATGCTCTCGAACCGCGGGCCTGCAGCGAGTCACGGGAGGCGAGCTGCAGGTTGACGATCATCTGCTCAGCGGTATCGCGGTGTTTGCGAATAAGCATGTGAACGTGGTCCGGCATAATGGCGCACGCATAACAGGTGTACTTGCGTTCCGTAACAGTCCCTGCGAAACTCGCCGCGACGATCAGGCGATCATCGTCGGACATTGTTATCGGCTCGTGCTTAAGTACGGATGAAGCTTTGGCGTAGAATTCGCGAATCTCCCATCCGGCGGGTTGAACGGATTTTCGTCCGTAATGGATGTCGCCAAGCTCTGAAAGAATGTCGTGTCGCATACGATGCGACATGCTTCCCCTAGGATCGTTGGGCAACCACGATCCGTAGACGGTCCAGATCAGATGGTGTGCTATAACCATGGAAGAATACTAAACCAACGACGCGCGAAACCGCAAGCGATCTGTTTGCATTTCAGTGCGTTTGCCTGGAATAGTTTGAGGGATGCTTCTTAGGGAGGTTTAAGAATTCGCAGACCGGGTTGCTCGAACGGCGCGTGAAACCGCAAGCGGTTTAGAAGCATACTTACACTATTGTATTCGCACGTCACATCAAACCGCTTGCGGTTTCGCGCGGTGTTGGGACAACAGGATTCGAACCGGAGAAACGGAGTACGAGATCAAACCGCCTCTCGAAGCAGGCGAACCGTTCGATCGCTACGGTAAACCGCTTGCGGTTTCGCGCGGTGTTGGG
>PVBE011273979.1_pt1 | contig 10078 bp, 5 predicted proteins | sample 1631181 | NCBI WGS metagenome assembly PVBE01 (sample SAMN08397723, study PRJNA350692) | Marine metagenome, whole genome shotgun sequencing project. | isolation source: water | place: Pacific Ocean | collected 2012-04 | reverse complement strand
GCCTTTGATTGGAACAAACAGTTTGAATTGTCACTCGATCCAGAGCGAGCAAAGCAGTATCACGATGAAACTTTGCCTGCGGATATTTATAAGCAGGCTGAGTTTTGCTCAATGTGTGGGCCAAAGCACTGCCCGATGCAGACCAAGATTACGGATGAAGATCTTGCTGGCTTGGAAGACGTTCTTAAGACCAAAGGTGGTGCGGTCGAACTGGCTGGCGTGAAGATGGATAAGCAAAACTAGTGTGTTGAGTCAATGTTTCTTGGTGTTATTGATTGGCACCAAGAAGTTGTTCTTGGTTGTTTGATGAATTGCCAAATATCTACGTTGATTTCACTTTCTAGGCATGTCGTCCAGTCTTTTAGTGATTTCATGTCCGTAGACTTTTAGACTTTTGATTAATCGAATTAGTGTTTCAGATCTCTTCTCTATTGTTGCCTCTAGTTTGCTCTTTCATGTAAGATATAAGCCTCTAAAGCGTTTCTGGCATTCTGCACTGTCGTAATGAGTATTAGATTCCCGCTTAAAAATAGCTTAGGGTTGATCAGTGGTCGATTGAAGAAGATATTTCTCAATAATAACGATATATTTATTGGCCTGGGTTTGTTTTTAATATCATCAATCGTAATTTTCTTTGGTCTTGACTATCACGGAGGATTAGGTGCTGATCAAAAAGATGTAGAAAGGATATCGCTAGGCATTGCAAAACTACAAAGCTTTAACCAAGAAAGCTTATCGCATGGACTTGGTTATTCGTTGCTGATTTTGCCTTTCCAGCTTTTTCCCAGTATCAATGCTCTTAATGCAGCGAATGGAGTTTTGTTTACGGCTTCATTTTCTGCTGGATATCGCGCGATTCGATCATGGAAACTAAACAGGAAAAGACAAATAATGCTTTTCAGCCTGCTCGCATTGTCTTTTGTAGCATCTCCGGATATTTATTTCTGGGTAATTGGTGCGAGTAATGCTGTCTCGGCAGCTCTGATTGTTTGCTTGATTGCATGGTCTTTATCCCGAACTCCACCGAAGCATCTGCCTTTATACGTGGCTTTTTTGTTTGGGCTTGACTTTTCTGCTAGATATATAGATCCGATTCTTTTGTCGCCATTATTTTTGTCTTCAATATTAAATTATTCTAGGGCTTACAGGAAAAATATATGGTCACAGATCCTTAGGATTGGTGTATTGTCAATTGTTTTTGTAATACCTACATTATGCTTTCACTTTTTTACAATGGGATCAGTCTTTGCAACTCCCTATGACGATAAAGTTCCTGCGACAGCACGATTGTTAACATCTTCCTTGTCTGGAGAAGGTATTTCTGATCAGGCTAGTGGACGTTATGTGAGCTGGATATTTCCTAATCTTTATTCAACGCTAATTGATCCAGGAATTTGGGCGAGCGATCAATCATTGAGTCATGGAAAAACTGCTTTACAGTTTTCACCAATTCTCGCGCTATTTCCATTTTCTTTTTTTCTAGGACTTCTTGGCTTGGAATCAAATGTAAAACCTCATAGGAATTTTATTGTATTGGTTAGCATTTCATTGATATTATGGACAATTTTTTATGCATCTGGTTGGGCATTTACGACCCATGATCTAAGGTATTACTCTCTTAGATACTTTATGGGATGGTTTACTTGTATTGTGTTCTTTTCATGCTCAATCATTACGCTTTCTGGTAATTGGATTCGATATCTTTATGCACTGATAATGTCGATTCCTGTTTACGTCAGTGCTTGGGTATTTACTCAACCTGCTCTATCTAGTTTTATAATAAATTCAATTCATCATCAATATGTTGATTCGATATTAATATCAACTGTAAGCCAATCTGATCACCCTGCTTCCCAGTCTCACTCGCAAATTCGATATAATATGCCTCCTGTTTCCCAGTCAACTACATTAATAACAATTGCGACTAGCCATCATGACGATCTTTTGCTTTCCTATGATACTTTAAGGGATAAATTTGTTTTTCGCTCGTGCATTGATCGATCAAATCAATCAAATGCCATTGATGATTCTATTACTTGCAAAGCAAGTGAATTATCTCCAAAAAACAATCTTTCACTGAATGATTATTTTAGCTTTGAGAATGGCTTTAGAATTTTAGGCTTTAAGCATTTGGAGGATAAAACTAATTTATTAAGGTTATGCTTAGTTCCTTTGTGTGATGACAATATTTATGATTTTGAATTGAATGATAGCGGCAAATTGATTTTATCGAAAATCAAAAATAAATTGTCTCCAACGGATTTGGATAATCCTGATCAATTCTTTTTTAGCTCTTTGCCTTGGTTTCCTGAAATGGAACTGACTTTGGATGTCCCGACTTCATTTCAACAACTTGATCTATTTAGATTGAATTTTTGGATGAGTAATTCTATAGATGAATTTTTTCCTGATCAGATTAGTTTGTCCTGCTTTTCTGGAGAAAAAATGATTAACAGCTGTTCAATAGTTAAAATGGGGCGATTAAATAATCTTTGGTCTCTTTGGGTCGACTCCAAAACCCTTTCAGCTCCTCCCATTACTTCGATTAGAGTAAAAATGATGCATAAATTCAGAGAAAATCCGGATTACTTTCCTCTTCTAAAACTCTTCTTTTCTCGATAACTCGAAAAAGCCGAGTTCTATTGACAGTGCTGCTTTTTGTAGTATTGAATTGATCTACTTCTACGAACTAGAAATCTTATTAAGATGTGATAGCCCACTGGGCATTGTTTGCCTCTCTAAAGCTTCTTATTGCCTTATTAGTGATAAATACTGCTTTTAATCATTACTGGCTTTCCTTGCTATTCATTATTTAAATCATTCCTTTGATGAGATTATTAACGTAGCAGAATACTCTTGTCTTTGAACCGTCACCATAAAAATTCTCAGATCTCCCCTTCGCACTACTTGGGCGACAAAATTTCTCACTATATCATCATTATTATGCAAACTATGTGGTCCGTACGTATTCAAGACTCGCTTCATACGAATTTATGTGCTGTGCATTCGTTTGTAGTCAATCAGAGTATTTTAGTGATTTGTTTCCCGTCTTCGTAACAGCTTCTCGGTCCAATGCTATTTACGTTCACTAGATATCTTTCAGGTTGGGGATGAATTTCTGGATCTCTATACACTTCGCTTGTACTCGCTAAAAGGATGCGAGCATTGACGCCACTATCAAGACCGAGTATGGTAAATGTATAAAGAAATTTGGTTTTAGCGGTCCTGATTGGATTATATTGATGCTAAATTGGTGAAGCAGGACACATTCAATGCCATAGTCTGTGAACTGCTGATTTGATTGCTTCCGTCACATCATGGCAAATAAGCTCAATCTTTGGGGCCTCAATTCATTGACAGATGTTGGGCCTTTTGTAAGTAAAAAAAATTGTTTAAGCATAGAACTTCTTCTCCAGCTTCCATCAGATGATCTGTCAGGTGTGAGCCTAAAAAGCCTGCTCCTCTAGTGATTAAGTGTCTTTTGGCCTTCACTGCTGATGGTGCCTTTGAGTTTTAACGGGCTTATGTATATTACCTTTAATGGACTTTATTCTAGTGGAGTGTGCGTCTACATCATTTATCTCGCAAAGCGTATATTGGGTATTTTTACTATTGATGACTTGATGAATAGAGGAGTGCGTGACCTTCTGAATCCATGCGTTTGCTTGTAACATAGAGGGGTCTTCTGAGGGCCAACCACCCTTAGGTGAGTGTCCGCTAACACCATTGACCGTAGGAATCCCAGTCATGAATGAAATGTGCATTGCCTGGATGTGGCGTGCCCAAGGCTGTTTTAAGCTTTTTGATAACCAGAAAACATTACATTGTGGATAATTCTTTAACCTAGACGCCAAACGTTCGGTTTGTAATCTCCATGTATCAAGAGAAAATGATGGTGAAGAAATAATCCATATTGACAAAAATGAGAGTAGAAAGACTAAGAGATTGAATATTTCGCGTGTTCTTGCTTTAAGATTTAAGCGTAAACCCCAATCTTCACTTGATAGAGCTAGGAAGCCACTGCTGAAAATAATTATAATTATCGCTACTCGACTCGATGCTCTAAGTGCAGATGCGCCAGGTATAATGTTCATAATTAATGTCCACAAACTAAGTCCGTAAAAGTTTATCGTTGCAATCATCAGGAATACGGCAACAAAAAACCATCTCGATTTTGAGCTCTTTGAAATATGTGAGTGCAATCTTTCTTTCTTGGTAAATAAAATGATACTTGAGTAAGTGAAGGTTATTAGAAAGAACCATCCTGGGAAAAGAGATTGCTCTTGTCCATAAATGATGTTTGGGTTTGCCTGTAAGAAATCAATACCATATGGTGCCTTTAACAGCAGATCAGTAGTTGAATGAAGCCAGCTGGCTGCCTTTGGGAGATTTTCAATGATTTGCTCATTACTTCTTTTCCCAAAAGTAGACATTGCCCTTAAGTATGGCAAATATATATAAGTTGCTGCCGATATGGTTGTCATCAAGAAAGCCAGGGAATATTTAAGACGAGATCCTGCCTTGGCTCTATATGTTTTTTGCGAAATCCTCGTTGCTATGTGTACTATTAAAACGGATAAAGTGCAAAAAGCACCATACACGGCTATATATATATTGAAAATACTGTTCAACAGTGTGAGAGAAAAGAGAAGGATTAGCCTAGAAATACTAAATTGTTCAGTACTGTTGGAAAGTGCTTCATGCCAGAGGATTAAAAGAGGCCCGAAAATATAAAGACTCAGCATTTGTGGATGTGATATTTGAACTGTCACCGCTGGGTTGAATGTGGCTGTTAGTGCTATCGCGCTTAAAAAAATAGGATTCGAATACTTAGCTATTTTAGTAAGTGCCCATCGTATAGAAATATAGTTGAGGGTTAAAGTAGTTATGGTCCAGCCTAGATATGACTCAAATGGATTAAAAAATAGCCTCCATGGAGCGTAAAGCACTGATGGGCCTAACAGGTGGTCGCTCCATGTGTATACATTGGCGACTGGCCAGTAAAAATCGGGTGACCAAAACAATGCTTGATTAAATATATCTAGGGAAGTGAAATGCTGAAATATATGCTCAAATAAATAAAGATTAAATAGCACGTCACCGTAGTCCGGTTGCAGGCGTTCTAGACCACTTTGCACGCTTGGCCACATCACCATCAAGGCAGCAATCGTGGGTATTACAAACCAATGTGTTGCCTTGATGATCAATCTTGTTAGATTATTGATATTTAGCATTTGCCCCGTGGCAGGAGTTACTCTAGATTTTAGCACTATAGATATTGACTTTCTTTCCCTCTTCTCGTAATACTCTGACTAATGATTTTGCAAGTGTTTTGGATGGACGCTTTCTGTAGCTTTAGTTCCTTTATTCATCGAGGAAGCATGGGATGCTCGATTAATCTTTGGTAAATTATCTTGAATAACTTTATCGGTATTATTCTTGTATGACATCTCTTTGGGAGGTTAGGGGACATATCGGCGGGTTATAATTGCTGAAAACTCACCTACTTATGCTGGATATAGCTTTCATCATTCCTTGTTATAATGAACAGGAATCTATTGGTTTAGTTGTTGAAGAAATCAAGCAACTTTTCCCTCAAGCTGGAATATTTGTCTGTGACAATAATTCTAATGACAAGACATCAGAGGTAGCCGCAGGCTCTGGAGCCATCGTGTTATTTGAACGCGTCAAAGGCAAAGGGAACGCTGTCAGACGGTTGTTAAGAGATGTAGAGGCTCAGCTTTATGTGATGGTAGATGGAGACAATACCTATGACCTCTCTTCTGTTGAGAATGCTATTAATGAATCAAAATCAAAACGATTTGATTTGATGACTGGTGACCGATTTGCGAACCTTGGCAAATCGCATTTTCGTAAAGGCCATGGAGCCGGTAATCTTTTATTTACATCGTTCTTTAGATTTGCATTTGGAATTCAAACTCGCGATGTATTCTCTGGTTTGAGAATATTTTCACGACGGCTTGTGAAAACATTCCCTTTGGTTAGTGCTGAGTTTGAAATTGAGACTGAGATGACAATCTATGCTGCTCGTATGCGATTGCCCGTTTCTGATTTTCCCACAAAAGTTAAATCTCGTGTGAATTCAAAAAGTAAATTGTCAACCTATAGTGATGGGCTTAAGATATTAATGTTTTCTATGCGTCTGCTTCATCGTGAATTCCCTCTGAAGCTATATTGGCCTATTAGTTGTATATCCCTTTTAATAGCAATTGTGCTTTTTTCAGTTCCTTATTTAGAGTTTATCTCTACAGGAATGGTGACTAAAATCCCTACTTTAGTGACGTCAACCATTTTCGTCACTGTTGCAATCGTTTCTTTTATTGCTGGACTAATTTTAAAAGAAATTTCAAATTTGAAGTACGAGCACCGCTATCTTAATTATCTTTCATATTGATAATGAGAAATGAGGCTCTGACTCGATCCCTCCGGTTCTCGTGTGTTGGATGTTTGGGCTTTATTCTTGATACATTCCTGGTATTTTCTTTTGTCTATGCATGCTTATGCATCGCCTATTTGGTCGCGATTTCCCTCCTGGATTATTGCAGTATCGGTAACATATGCCTTTGATTTATTGTTTAACTTTTGCAGGTTAAAAATGATTCTGGACAAGAAGAGGTATGAGGTTAGGCGTTACTCTTTATGTGTATCTTCACAGGCAGTTGGTGGTGCAATGAATATTGCACTTATTTGGCTTCGGTTTCTCTTTTCAAGGCTAGTATTGCTTTGGCAATGATATCCGGAACTCTCATTGGTTTAGTCTTGAATTATTTTGGGGCGTCAGCTGTGGTTAATAAGCGCAGTATAACTAATGATTGAAGGCTGTTTTTGACTCACTTCTGGATAATCCAGTGCGAAGGAGGCTCGAATATTGCATCGGCAGTTGATACTATTCGCAATTCAATCTGTTGTTTATCTTTTTCCAGGGTGAATGGTATAGGTGTAATTGACGAGTTGACAAGATTGTAAGATTTGCTGTTTAGGCGATTAATTGATTCGTCTACTATTTCGACTGTTATCTCTCCTTGATAAATCCTTAGTCCGCTAGGAATCAGTTGGTAGTTTCCTGCTTTGAGGTCTTGAATGTATATTCCCCAAATTAGCGGTATTTCTGGGGTTGGATCCATGATGATTTGGCGATTAATTATACATACTCTCCGTTCTTTTTCGCTGCTTAGTGATTTGCAGGGAACGACTTTGATTTCACTTTTATCCGTCGTAACAGTGCCATAGGTTAATTTACCTTTCTCGTGCTTCAAATCTTCTTCCGTGTAAACGCGGATTGGTTTAACTGAGGCATCTAATATTCCAGTTTTGACACCATTGCTTGTAGTGCTGAATTTATAATTTTTGGCTTTGGAGTTGTTTTTGCATTTGCTCAGTGCCCATCCAAGACGATCATCCACCTTGTCAATCTTGCATTGGTTTAACTTTCTATGAATTGTCTCTAGATCTGTTCTGTGAGATGGGATATGTAGATCTAGCGGAGTAATTATATAGTCACACTCCCTTGGATCCGGGTTATAAAAACGATTGTATTTAGTTCTGTTTTGGTACTTGTTTCGAAGACGAATAATCTTACTGGATGACAGGTAAAATTCGTATAAATTTTCTGATTCGTTTGCATTGAGATCGGTCTTAATGGATACAAGGCAGACTTGGTTAGTTTTACTGAGGATTTTTGCTTCATTGATTAGATCAGGTCGCTTAGAACTATCCTTTAAAATGTCTCCTCGTGTGCTGCTGACATTGATGCCAACGATGCTACTAAATATTCCTGCAAAGACTAGTTTGGGCCTCCAGGATAGTGATTGCACTGTAATAATGACGATGCTTCCTATTGCTAAACTGGCCAATGGTTGATTTTGACTGTTTAAAACATTGGATATTACGCTCGTCCCTGAGCTCATTGCATCGATGATGCTGAAGCGATTGTTGTAATTCCAGAGTACACTGCCAATGATTAAAGCAAGAAGGACTGGAGACAGGCAAAGAATTAATCGGTTTGACAGATTAATTTGCTTTTCTCTGTTGATCCATTGGGCCAGTCCAAGGATCCAAAGTGATTGAATGACTGGAGCGGTATACCGCTGATGATGCATGTGCTGATAATCATTGGGTTGATTAATGGCAAGTAAAGAGCTGAAGAGCTACAGAAATAAGCTTATTATGCCTATAAATGCTGTTATTTTTGTCATGTTTGATGCTGGTTGTACTATCTTGTCCTTTTTCGGCAGTATTTGGGTAATGAATAGCATGCTATAGCCAAAAGTGGCAATACTTAGGTTGGCTATGCCATTGATCAGTCCTGTGCTAATCTCCGCAACCGTTTGCATTGTTTCTTTGTTAATCTCGCTGATATAGCCACTGATTTGTTCGCTGTAGTGGCCACCATCGCCACCCATGCAGATGCTGCAATGAGAAGGCCTGTCGGATGAATCCAGTAGGCAAGACCCCTTGTTATTGAGATTGTTAAGAGGCGTGGAATGCGTTCGTGGAGCAGGAGTCCTCTAGCCATGATCGCGATGATCAGTTGAAGTGCAGGATTGACAAAGATCCATGAGGTAAAACCCCAAACATTAAAACAAGCAAGAGAGGAGAGACCTATGAGTATGGCGTTCTTTCTCTTGTATCCCAGTTCGCCTAGTGTTGAGATCCAAAATATGATTGCTCCTGCTACAAGTGCTAGGTTGAATATTGATATAACAGGCCAGATCGTTTCATTGACACCGAAGACCATGAATAATGGCGCAAGCATAATCGAGTAGCCTGCATGCCATGAGCTGGAAAGTAAGTTGTTATGTCCAGCCAAGTGTGCCGCTTTTGATGCATACCCAAGTTCGTCGCTGAGGTATATGGCGCCTGGGTTGCGGAAGACACTAAATATTATGATAAAAAGATAGATTATTAACCCAGAGATTAATATTTTGTTTGGTGTCCACAGTCTCTTAATGCTTGTTTTGCTGGTTGAGGGCATTGCGTCATCTCCATAGCTTTGTTTCAAAAAAATCCACGATTAGATCATTGGTTTTTGGTTATCGTGTCGAACTTGTTTCTGTTCGCATTGTTCATGATTGCTTTTTGATTGCACTGTGTCTTGTTGATTGCTTGCAAAAGGCTTGGGAATTCTTTGGGGACTTTCTCTTAGAAGTTGTCGAAAATATTTAATAGTTGTTGTTAGTCCTTGCTCTAGAGGGATTGTGGGCTCCCATTGAAGATGTTTTTTGGCGAGCTCGATAACTGGCTGGCGCTGCAGAGGATCATCCTGTGGTAGAGGCCTGTTGATCATTTCTAGGTTGGGATTGATTTGTGCACGTACTAGTTCGGCTAATTGTCGAATTGTGAATTCACCGGGATTCCCAATATTGATTGGCCCTGTTTGATCGCTGTTCATGAGTCTGATCATGCCCTCAATGAGATCATCGACATAGCAGAATGATCTCGTCTGCTGGCCATCTCCATAAATGGTTATGGCTTCGTTTCTTAATGCTTGGACGATGAAGTTGCTTACTACTCGACCGTCATCAGGAAGCATTTTTGGGCCGTAGGTATTGAAGATACGCATCACTCGGATTTCTGTGCCATGCATGCGCTGGTAATCAAAACAAAGTGTTTCGGCTATGCGTTTGCCCTCGTCGTAACAACTTCGGATTCCAATTGTGTTTACGCAACCTCTATAGCTCTCTGGTTGGGGGTTGATCTCTGGGTCTCCGTAGACTTCACTAGTGCTTGCTAGCAAGAGGCGCGCACCCACCCTCCTTGCTAGTCCAAGCATGTTATATGTGCCAAGAAAGCTTGTTTTTGCAGTTTTGATTGGGTTAAATTGGTAATGAACTGGTGAAGCTGGGCAGGCTAGGTGCCAGATCCGGTCCACTTCTATTCTTATTGGTTCAGTAACGTCGTGGCGAATGAGTTCAAAGTGTGGATTCCCTATCCACTTTGATACGTTACTTTTTCTTCCAGTGAAATAGTTATCAAGGCATATCACTTCTTCTCCTGCTTCCATCAATCGATCAGTAAGGTGAGAGCCTAGGAACCCTGCACCCCCTGTAATCAGATT
>PVBE011138393.1_pt1 | contig 10078 bp, 16 predicted proteins | sample 1631181 | NCBI WGS metagenome assembly PVBE01 (sample SAMN08397723, study PRJNA350692) | Marine metagenome, whole genome shotgun sequencing project. | isolation source: water | place: Pacific Ocean | collected 2012-04 | reverse complement strand
TTGACATACCTCGCAGACCGAGAGCCGAAAAGGACCCATTTTTTGTGTGCCAATTTCAAAATTGTCATAGGTAATTATACTAAAAAATGATTTTACTATTTAACATTTAGTGCTGCAATCTGTTCACTATTTATTATTTAAGGGGCCGCAGTCTATCCGGCTGGTTATACCTTTGCCCCTTGCAATCTGTTCCGGCCGTCATGCCTTGAATGCCCGTAATTTGTTACGCCCTTGATGCCTCTATAGGGCGTAATCTGTTACGGCAAGCATAACACAAAGCGGCTGAAACCCGTTGCTATCACTACGTTTTACCCACTTTTATATATAAATTATTTTATTTTTAAAAGTGTTCAAGGTATTAGCTTGTATATATATTTTTCTAGGGTTGGTTATATATTTTTTATTTTTCCTATATACGCCGAGGGGCGGCCATAGGCGGCAAGGTACGCCGGCGGCCCTATATTGGCCGAGTTGTTCGCCCTCAATCAATGGGACCGATTACCGCCGCCCTTAGAGGTCAGTTACGCCGCCTCGCCCTCAGTGATGCCCGCACCTTGCGGGATACAGCCGCCGCCCTCAACGAGTTCAGGGCCGCCACGCCGCCGGCCCTTAGACCTCAATAAATCAACCGCCGCTCATTGAGCGGCTTTTTTTTTGGCCGCTCGCCGTCGGGGCAATATCCGGCCATATACGCCGAGATATAGTCCTATGCGCCCCAACAAGGCCGATTAAGCCCATTTCATACCCTATCCGGCATGAAACATATTAGAGGGGCCTTACAGGCCGTTTAAGGGGCCTCTAATATTTGGGCCGGTTATATCTATATATATTTATTTTTTTATGTGAGCAAAAAAGGCCGCAAGAATTCCGGCCAATAAAAAAACGCCCCGAGTATATCGGCGGCGTTTTTATTTTTCGGCTTGTTGTTAGTTGGTTACTTTTTTAATTCCATTTTAGTTGTATAAAGCCGTCGGGCAATTGCTGCGGCAAGCTATGCCCTCGAAGTGTGAACTTTTTAAATAATAAAGGATCAGCCCCTCGGCTTTTTTTTGTCCTAAGTATTACCGCCACGCCATCAGGTGTGGCCGGTCTGTAGTCGCTAGTGTCTCCGCAAGTGGCCGGCACCTCTACCGACTCGCCGTTTTTTGTTTGTATATAAACCGCCGAGGGTATCGGCTGCCCTTTGGCGAGGTCTACGGGAATTGCAAGCGGGAAGCCCTCAATTAAGGCCCTTAAACCGTCTCGGCTTGCGGTTAGCTTATCGGCTGTGAAACTTGCCGTAATATGCCAGCCGCTTTGGCGTTGTTGCTTTATATCGCTTAATGGGGCCTTGCTGTAATCGTATAAGACCACGCCGGCCGGCTTTAATAATTGGGCGAGGTTTAAACCGTCACTCGGCGGCGGTGATAGTTCAAGATTATAAATTCTTTTTAGTTGGGATAATTCCGAAAAATCAAAATTAATTTTTAAATTTTGCCAGCCGATCGGCGGCCCCTCGTCGGTCCCTCTAAGCCTTAAAGACAATTTTTGGTTAGCTTCTTTTGCCCTTCGATAATGCCACCCGACGGCGTAAACGATAGCTCGGGCGTATCCGGTTGGGTTGCTAATCATTGCGAGAGTCCGACGGCCTCGGGCGGCTTGTACCTTGGCGCTAATTCCGCCATGCCCCGACCACGCAAGGCAGCCCGAGCGGCAGCCCCGAGAGCTAAAAACGCAGCCATTGTGACGAGTGGCGGCGGCCCTTAAATTATATTTATCGGCAAGGGCGGCAAGTTCCGGAATATATGCCCGAGTCGCTATTTTTTCGGGGCCGGCTGGCGTTATAAAGCGGCCAAGCATTTTCGCCGGTACGTGATGCAGAATTAATGAGCGGCCAAAGCCGAGGGCCTCGCCCTTTTTAATTTTTTGATTATTGGCCGTCAACAATTCATTAATTAAAAAATCTTGACGTAATTTTTCAACATCGGCCGGCCATTTTTTCGGGCCGCCCTTTTTTGTTAAATACATTTTTTTAATTTTTAATAGGTGGATAAATTGCTTTAATTTCGCTATCACTAAGGCCGCTTAGATCGGCCATAACATCAAAAAATAATTTATAAAATTTTTCTAGATCGTTTTCAACTTCCTCTATTTGTTTTTCAATATTGCAAAAGTCGCCGGTATATTCTTGGCCGGTTTCAATTACGGCATTATCTCGCATCAATTCAACTTGAAAAATCATTTTTTCGATGTATTTGTTTTTTTGGTGGCGTTTTTTTAAACCGTCATCGAGGTGACGGCTGCCAATGGCAAGGGCATCGGCTGGCGATTTTTCGGTTAAATCAATTTCGACCGTATCGCCGGAAAAATTTGTAAATGAGATTGAGGGCATTTTTTTAATTAGATAATTTTTTTGATTGATAGTTATATTTCCCTTCAATTCCTCTTTCTTCTAGAATCTCGTCAAAGATTTCCCGAAACTCATCTTCTTGTTTCCAAGAAGCATCAATGCTATCAATACTCATTTCAAAGCATCTATTTAATTTTTCTAGACGATGCCTTCCCAAGACGTATTCAACCGAGGACCGATATGCCTCAATCTCATCTTGGTTAAGCATTTTCTTTTTAGTTGTTGTCATAATAAATTTTTTTGAATAGCGATAAATTCCGCCATTAAATCGGCGGCAAGTTGAGCGGCCTTTATTTCGGCATCGGTCAACCGCTCGGCCATCGTGGCGGCCTCGTTTTGAATTGTTGCCCGACTGCTCGGCGTTAGTCCTTTACCGCTTAATTGGTGCAAGCTGAAAACGTAGGAAATTAAAACCGGATTTTTTAAATTATTCATAATAAAAAAAAAAGAACAAAAAAAAGCCCCCTCAAAAAAGGGGCTTAGATTTTTTTTTAGATAGTCCAATTAAAATTGTTGTCGACCGCTTTCAATGTTGATCTAATGCCGGTGTCGATGTCTTTCGCCATTTTTGGTAATTCGACTCGAACATAATTATCAATACTTTCGGCGGTCCTTTTTAATTGGTGGGGTAGTGTCGCCTCAGATTCAAGCTTTTTTACTTTTGCCGCCAGTTTAGTAATCACTAGGGCGTCGTTTTTTGCTTGATATTCTAAAAGTTCACATCTACCCTTTTTGTTGTCTAATTCCGCTTGATACATCATTAAGCAATCGATAAGAGGATCTTTTTTAAACTTCTTGTTGATTGCTGATTTTGTACGAGGTGCGGGATTGAAAGCCATTTTAAAAAGAGGCAAGGTGTAAATGAGAAATAAATCTCATATACATACAATAACAACAAATATCGATAAATAGCAAATAATAGCCAACTAATAGCACACTTTAAAAATTGGCACACTAAGGGCGAGCAAAAAAAAAAGGGCCGAGGCCCTTACTTTATCTATTCAATAGATAGTTTTTGCTGTAGTTTTCGAGATAATCTCTTTAATTCTCTTACTGTATGTTTATCTAGATCTATTTCATGCCTTAGCACTAAGTTATCAATTAAATGACAAGAATTAATTAGATCTTTAAGATCACTTTTCATGGTAATCAATGGGTAAATAGTAACAAGCAAAAAAAAGGGCCGAGGCCCTTATTTTTTTATAAATCTGATTAGATTGATATGGGCCGGCATATCAGAATGAGCGGCCGATATGTTCCCCGAGCGGTTATAGAAGTAATACGGCGCACGATAGGGGCAAGGTTCGCCGCTTTCATCTTTAACCGTTATTAATTTAATTCGCTCGAGTTTATGTTTTTTTGAGGTCGACCGGCGGCCCACTTTTAAAAAAACTTGATTAATACCATTAAAGCCGCAAACTTGATCAACTTTGATAATCTGGCCGGCCTTTAATGCTTGATAGGTTTCGAGGTTTAATTCTTGCCCCTCGGCCTCGGCCCATTTTTTGCCGCTGGCGAGAGAATCGGGGCCGGTTATTGCAATTAATGCCATTAGATGACCTCGAGGCCGGTTACATCCGCAACGGTTGCGAGGTCGTCGCATGCGTCGCCGTACTCGTCGCCGTATGCGTCGAATATTTGAATTAATTGCTGGCCGTCGTCCTCAATAGTTTTCAAATAGCAGCCGGTCGATTCTTCGAGGCGTTCAGAATAAAAACTAATATCATTAAAAAATTTTTGCTTTTTAGACAAAAATAAATTTTTAAAGAAAGTAAAAAACATTTTAAAAATGTGAGTACTTTTTATTAATAGCACGAAATAGCAAAAAATAGCAAACTATTTTTTTTTGTTTGTAATCCCAACTATTAGACCGCTTTATATTTCGGCCTCATTGTCGACCGCCTCGGCCTATGTGATCCGATAGGACCGCCGCCGGATAATTCCGGCCCTCGAAAAATTTCGCCCTCGAAAAATTTCGCCCTCGAAAAATTTCGACCGCCACGCCACGCCACGCCACACCGGCGAGCGGCGAGCGGCCACGCCGCCCCAAACTGGGGCCGGCCTAGTCATTGCAAGGGATCTAAGCGGCGACCTCTGAAACTTGAAAAATTAATACAATGAAATTGGGGAAAACTCAAAAGGCCGACATCCCTGTCATACCAAGGGATCTCGACCACGTTTTCTTTACATTTTTTGCTCAAATATGCAAAATAAAATATAAAATAGCGGAACAGATTTGGCCTGCTATTTTACATTTTTTTGAGATAAATTGCATTTTTTGACCATTGTATCATTTTATACATATCTATGTATCATTTGATACATTAAAATGTTCATCAAAGTAGTACAAATGTACTATTTTCGATTTAAAAGGAAAAAGTGTGTGTAATATTAAAACCCCCTTAATCCGGACCCTCGCAGGTGTCACAGCTTTTTTTGAAAAAAGCATTAATCCGGACCCTTGCAAGTGTCATAAATCCGGACCGTCGCCAGAATTATTTTCCCAATCATTATATGAATTTGTCATAAATCCATCGCTGTTTGCCGCTTCAGTAGCAGTCAACTGGTCATATGCATCGTCAAGAGCTTTATAAAATAAAAGCCTAGACATTAATGTTTTATTAATTGGTTTCTTATCAGCAATATTCAATTCAATAACTTGTCCTCCAATATCTATCACACTTTTAACCTGACCTTGCACCAATTTGGTGACTACGTCCAACTTTCTTTCACGCTCTTGATTAAGCCTGATATTTAATTGTGTGGTGTTAGTTCTTACCATTTTTTTAGAAAATTAATTTTTTTTAGAATTTTTTTCGACCTAAAAAGTTAGGTCGATTCTTTTGCCTTGGGAGGTTCCCCGAGGCACTCATAATCAATTTCGTTTTCAAGGACACCACAAGCTGACCAAAGATCATCAAGCGGTTTGTTTTCCTCTAAACATTTATCAAGGTCTTTACCTTTCATATTTGTACGAACTTTTCCAATCGCTTCGCAAACATCTTTTGCTGCACTCAAGATGTCATCTAAATTCTTTTCTTCGGCAGGAATTAAAACTGAAGGTGGATAACTAGGCAACATATTTGGTTGTCTGACAACACCGTCAAATTTTCCATTGCGTTCAGGATCAAAATCATCCCTAGAAATTGCACAAATTAAATCAAACATTAATCCCATTGCAGGACGACAAGCTCTAAAAGCTTCAGCTTCTGGTGATTGATCTTGATTGCAAACACAATCATATTCAGCATAAAAATCTGAATACCTACCAAACATTTGCTGACAAGTTAGGAAAGCATTTCGGTTGACTGATATCCAATGAGCAGTATCAATAGCTCGTTGAATGTAATGCCTTTCGTGATGTTCTAATTTTTTCATGAGACAAAACCTCCTTGTAAAGAAATACTCCAATCAGTCATTTCAGAAAGAAAATATCCATCTGTCTCATTTGGATCTGAAAAGATCTCTCCTAACGGTTGCATTTCAAGAACAAAATCATTGTTTTGAATATCAACGTAATAACTTACGCATTTAAATTGATGTTCATTTGGCCCAGTTAAAATTGCTCCAAGTAATGCGTTAGGAGGGACTCTTTTGATGTCATGTAAAATCATTGCTTTTCACCGTAAACATAATCTTGTTTTTCAGGAGCAGATAATCTGTCTTCTGCTTCTATCCAATAATCTTGATAGTGTTCAATCCATTCTTTTTGCTTATCAGTTAACCCATCTTGTTCGCAAGCAGATACATGCTCTAGACCATGCTTATCGCAATAGTCAACATATACCTCTACTAACCAGTCAAGTTCATTCATGACTCAACCTCCTCTAATCTCTCTAATTCAATAGGTTTTTTTGAGGTAAAAATGCCATAAATTCTTAGGTTATAATTTTCTTCTTCAAACCAATCAGGATCATATTTAAATTCAGGATGCATGTCTTTGCACATCTCTTCAAAAAATTTCTGTTCTAAAAATTCTTTATTTTTTTCATTCATAAAGAAAAAAGTTCTAGCTCTATTGGTGTGATGTTGTTCAAGTGAATCGTCGTAAAACATTACGCCACCAACGATGAAATAGTAAGTTCCTTTTAAATCATTCATGACTCAACCTCCTTATCAGTTAAATGAGAATTACTAGTGATGAGATCAATTAACTGATTTTCAAATTTACTAATGTCGCTGTGTTGCCAATAATCTTCAACAGAAACATAACCACGAGATTTTCTTTCATCCCATGAAAGATCATTCCAACCTTCAGTTTTTTCTAACTCAGCATTCTTTGCAATTTGATCAGTTTCTTCTTTGGTGTATTCAGTCTGAAGCTTATCGACAAACATTTGTCTTTCGCAGTAATAACTACTAAGACCTTCAGCAAGAATCAAATAAATAAAATCCCTGAACTTACGTCTTTCGTATTTTGCAATACGCTTAAGAACGTCATAAAGATCATCAGGAAGTGGAGCGGGTAAATTTTTCAATGTTCTAAGAGCAAGGTGTAAAAAGAATCGCTAGCAAGCGATATCAAAATGATAGCAAATTATTTATTTTAATGCAAGCCCCCAGTTTGGAGAAACACTATTCGCACCCAAATAACCTTTAAGTTCCCCTGAAGAAACCTTGGCAACAATGCCATCAGTTGGATATTCAGCAAAAGCTTTTCCGTCCATCCATTTCTGGTGAAGGTCTTTAACTTCTACAGGATCACTCGTTTGATAAGTTGTTGGAATCTGAAAGCCTAGTTCATGTAATACATTGAGCATTTGAGGTTCGCTACCAGAAAAATTAAATATCTCAAAAGAACAAAATTTTAAGTTTTTACAACTTGGAGCTTTCTTCCTTAATTCGGCAGCAGCTTTTCTTTGTGAAGAAGGAGCCGGCTCGTTAAATGCGTAAAGCTCACCTCTACATTCAAAAACTTGACCACGATCAATCTGGTGAGGGATGTTTGGAACCAACATTGCGTAACGAGTGACATCACGACCGCTTCGAGTCCAAGCCTTAGTGAGGTTCCCCGAGATGTAACGAAGAGCTAAAGCAACGCCATCAATTTTAGGTTGTATGACAAGTGCTGTTCGATCTGGAAGAGTCGGATACCATTCTTCAAATGGTTCATTATTCAAAGAAAGCAAATGTTTGCCACCTCCTGCGGTTTGGTTAAGAGAATGATCGGGAGCTATGTTCCTAAATTCATTTTTAATAGAATCGAAACTACTATTGGACATAAAAGGAACGCCGTTGTCGTAAGAGGTTTGTGCCCTAACTATTTTTGCGGCGAGTTTTTTGATGTAAGCGATTGAGTTCATCGCAAGAGCAAGGTGTAAATAATATCAATACGATAGCAGCGCTATTTATATTTCGCAAGCTCCCTTCGTAAATTTGTTTTAAATAAAGTCATGAATGTTGTATCCACCTCTTTACGTGTGTATCCAAAATAATCAAAGAGTGTAGGAGTTTGAGGTTTTGATTTCGCCCAGTTAAAAAGCAATTGTAAATTTCCATCTTTACCTTTAACCCTATAAATACCTTGAGGTTTCGTTCTACTTGCTTTTTTGCCTGACTTTGCCGGAATTGCAAAATAACGAAAAGCATTCCCTTTAACTTTTGTACCTTGAGCAAATTTTTCTAAACCTTTTTTTGTTTGGGTATATTGACTCGGTTTCATATTTCCATATGCATTTAGTTGAACAGCACTTGACCCATAAGCCGGAATCGGATAATAATTCTTAGGTATATTTAATCCACTATAATTTCTGAGCCAATATGAAAATTTAGTTTCATAATTTGGTTTAACACCTCCAGCACTTCCAGTCGTTGGATAAAGGTAATTTTGTGGCTTATTTGATTTCGATGCTGTTTGTTCTATTTTAAATCTGACAGAAGGTTTTGATTTCTGATAATCGAAACGTGATGAACCTGTTGTAAATGGAACTGGATTAGCAAAAACTTTTTTCATCAAGGCCGGTATTTTTTTTCTGGCATGAATCTGACCAAATTTATACATAGTATTTCTTTTTGCTTGAGGAATTGCTGCCTTTTGAACCAGCTTTAAATTACGAGTAAATTTAGAAACATCTACTTTTAAATTCATCACCATAATCGACACCTTCGCCAGAACTAAATGTATTTTTGCATATATCCGCATGGCTGCCAGAACTGAGACACAGGTGTTCCAAGTTCCAACTGTTCCAATTAACTATGACAGTTTCCAAAAAACAGCTATACCCCCTCCTTTCCTACTACATTTATAAAAAAAAAGATATATATGTTTTTAGTTGGAACATGGAACAAATCTTGAAAACGGTTGATAGTAGGGGTGACTCGGGGAGCCTATAGATGGAACATAGGTTGGAACAGTTGGAACATTTCACGAAACTAGGGAGTCTCGTGAGTAGACCCATTTAAGACTGCCTTCGACTCGTTTTTTCTTTTTCGTGTAGCCCATTTCCCTCAATATGCTAGAAACTTGCAATTGATCTGATCGAGTATGACGTTCAGTTGGTTTCTCTACTGCTTCTTTTAAAAGTAAATCAATCGTCAAATCTGACATAACATTTTGTCTTCTAAATATGTAATCTTCAATAGCACTTTTATAAGGTTGTTCTAATACGTAAGTTGTATTTTCATTTGAAATTTGCAATTCATCTTCAATAGATAAAACAGAAGTTCCTTCATTTTTAACTGCATCCATAACAGAACACCAAATATTATCTCTTTCACGAAGTAGGCCATCAACATCAATTGGATTTGTCGGAGTTTTTGTTGTTTTTATGATCCAAAATCTTCTATTACCTGTTTCATCTTGCAAAAATCCAGTTTCACGATTTGTAGAACCAACAACGATTCCTCTGCGAGGAAATGATTCGATAGCTTTACCATAAGGCACTCTAAACATGTCCTGTTGTTGAGAAAGAAAAGCCTTAATTTGTCCAGCATGTCTTTTACTTGTCAAGCTGTCCAATTCTGAGAATTCCATTACCCAGGAGCGGTGAAGGCACATTAAATCATCTTTTGATGTGACATCTCTTAGAGAATCACTAAAGAAAGGACCGCCCAATGCCCTCCAAAAAGAACTTTTACGGCAACCTTGTGGGCCAAGTAAAACGCAAGCATTATCAAATTTATGGGGTGGAGTTAATATTCTTTTAACTGCTGCAATTAACGTGGCTTTAAGCATCCGATCATAGATAGTTGGATGTCCTAAAGCTAAATCTTCTGGCCTTAAGTATGTACTTGCTAAATAATCTATTGGTTGTATATCTATCTTTGGATCTAATACAGTTGATTCTAAATACATTTTTACTGGATGATAACTATTTTCCTTTGCAATTTTAAGAACACAGTCTATAGCTAGGTCTTTGGATACTTTAATTTTATATTGTTCAGCTAAAAATATATAAAAAATATCAATATCTTCAATTACTTCACCATCCATTTCAATGTAATGTGTAAATTCGTTGTACTTATATTCTTCATCGCTTTCTCTAAGAATTTTTAAAATATCTAAAACTTCTGGCTTTAATAGTTTTTCTCCAGTTAATTCAATAGATCCATCTTGCGTTTCTACCTTTTGAACTTTTGCTAATGAATTTCTTGGTGGTTTATATCCATAGTGTTTAGCCCAGTACCAAAAAGTACCGGCTGTAATTTTTGCACCGCCTGATCTCGCAATCTGTTCAATACCCCTCCATT
>PVBE010937487.1_pt1 | contig 10078 bp, 11 predicted proteins | sample 1631181 | NCBI WGS metagenome assembly PVBE01 (sample SAMN08397723, study PRJNA350692) | Marine metagenome, whole genome shotgun sequencing project. | isolation source: water | place: Pacific Ocean | collected 2012-04 | reverse complement strand
TGCAGGCGAAAGATATAAGTACGGCTCCAGCACCCGCATATCCAGTGCTGCGCTATTCCGGAGTGCACCCGGGGTGGTGACGCTTACTTTTGTGGAGAGTCCGCTGTCTTTATTCATTCACGGTATTCTGTAAACTCAAAGAACTCGCTCTCCTGGATCGTTCGCATGTTGGTTTCATACTGGAGGCGAGAATCAAATTCAAAGGCTTTTAGGCCCTTTTCCTTGGCAAGGTAGGTGGCAAACAGTTCTCCAGGTACACAATACACCAGCGGCGAAAATATTTCGGGTACATTGCCTGCAACGGGCAATCGCTTCGTGAAAGAGTGGTCCAATCCTTCGACACTTTCATCCGTAATCACCACGCTCATCGCGCCCATGAGCTTTGCCGTGTGCGATAACTCCAAGGCGCGGCTGGTGCTGCGTCCAGGGGGTGCTACAAAAAGAACTTGTGAACCTGGCTTTGTGATAAAATACTGCTCATGCGCCCACTCTTCCAACTCCTGGGCCACGCCAGTCACCCGCGATAATTCATAGGTTTTGGCCGCATAGAACAAACTGGTTGCATAACTTGGGCCGGCTCCCAAGATGACAAAAACATCACGATCGCTAACCTCTTTGGCGTATGCCTGTGCGGGTTCAGAACACAAGCGAACTGTCTCGTCAATGGCCTCCGCCATCCTCTCAAGCTCCTGAAGGTGATTTTCAATATCTGATGCAGAAAGACTGCCGCGAACCCGCCCAGCATGAAGACCAATACAATACAGCGTGGTTAGGCTAGCCAGATAGTTTGCCAGGCCAAAGGAACCACGCCGTGATCCCTCCTCGGGTGCGTCGGGCATCATGTTGGTGGGCATGCTCATCAACTGGCCGTCGATGCGGTAACTTTGGTCGAGTACAAGCTCGGCTTCCTGTGCTAACCCGGATTCCACATTTCCCGTAATCGCGACGGTCACGGCGCCGGATGTCCGGGCATTGATCACGGCTTCCACGGTACGCGTCGCTTTTCCAGAATTGGATATGCTGAAGAGAAGCGATTTAGGAGGGAGGAATTCGGCAATATAGCGTCCCAGCTCCAGGGCTGGGTGAGGTTGTGTTGGCAGGCGCGTAAAACGTTCAAAGGCATAGCGAGCGGCCAGCCCAGCATAATAAGAGTCACCACACCCTGTAATGTAGATATGTTCGGCTTCGGTGAAAACAGACGGATCCAGCGCCTCTACTTGCGGCATGATGGTTTTGATTACGGCTGGAACCGCTAGGGACTGGCTTTCAATCTCTGTGATCATATCCTCGATCGTGACGGGAATGATCTCTCCGAATTCGGCTTTCGGTTTCGCTCGTTTGGTCATAACCAATTCTCCTTTCCTAACCGATTACTTCCGAACGTTCAGGATGACTTGAAGTCAATCCGGTTCGATAATGTTCCAAGCGGGCTTCCGCCTGATCCGTTGTAACCTGCAGCGCGCGAACTACACCAAAGTCTTCGATCACAAAAGAAGCGGAATCAGCACCGTATCCTGCCGCCTGTATGATATCCCCAGTGCGCGCCATGCCCGGACTGTTCTCACTGCCAATTAATCGGACGCCGCTCAGATCACCGCCTGTTCGCTCTCCTTTCCAAACAAGTGCATGTTATCCATATTCACGGCGACCTGCACGGAATCGCCGACGCGGAAGTTCGTGCGCGGGTCAACGCGGGCGATGATGCTCAGTGCGTCGAGTTTTAGGTAGACGAATATCTCGTTGCCCATCAGTTCCATTACATCCACCTTGCCTTCGATGACGGATTGAACCACGCCCGGGGGCACGAAGTGCGGGTCGTGCAGATCCTCTGGCCGGATGCCAAAGACCATGGTTTTGCCGATGGAACTAGCGAACGTTGAGCGCCGGCCGGCAGGCACTGTAACGGTAAAAGCGCCGGCATCCATTATAAGGTCGCCGTTAGACTGCGCCAGTTTGGCGTCGCAAAAATTCATGCTGGGCGAGCCAATGAAGCCGGCCACGAACAAGTTGGCTGGATTGTCGTAGAGCTGCTGCGGGGTGTCAATTTGCTGCAAGAGTCCATCGTTCATCACCGCGATGCGGGTGGCCATGGTCATCGCCTCCACCTGGTCGTGGGTGACGTAGATGAAGGTGGCCTGCAGGCGCTGATGCAGTTTGGAGATCTCGGCGCGAGTCTGCACGCGCAATTTGGCGTCCAGATTGGAGAGCGGCTCGTCGAACAGAAAAACGGCGGGGTCGCGCACGATGGCGCGGCCAACGGCGACGCGCTGGCGCTGCCCACCGGAGAGCTGCTTGGGCTTGCGCCCCAGCAGCGTTTCAATGCCCAGAATATCAGCGGCGTTGCGCACACGCGTTTCAATCTCGGAGCGCGGCACCTTGCGTAGCTTCAGCCCGAAGGCCATGTTGTCGAACACGCTCATGTGCGGGTAGAGCGCATATGACTGAAACACCATGGCGATGTCGCGGTCTTTCGGGGCGACATCATTGACCACCCTTTCACCGATGGCGATGCTGCCATCGGTGATCTCCTCCAGTCCGGCCAGCAGGCGTAGCGCCGTGGTCTTGCCACAACCCGAAGGGCCAACTAGCACCAGGAACTCGCGGTCCTCTACGTGGATGGAGAAGTCATCCACCGCGGTCACGTCGCCAAAACGTTTACACACGCTGCTGTAAGTCACGCTTGCCATGTCGTTGCTCCGTGCTTGTGTAGGTAATGCGATTATACAATATTAAGTAGGAGCGGTTACGGTTGAGACTGGCTCTGCGGCAGATGCGATTGGGGGACGGGCTGAGACGCCGTAATTCGCACAAAGTGGCTCGATTTGGCGCCTTTTGTCCGCTACTGCGCGCAATCCACTGCCTGTGAAGGGTGGGTGGGGGTGTTACCAACCCACTCATCCCCCCGTCCGTTGTGCGAGAAGACGTGTCGCTCACAACCAACCCTGTCGCTCTTGCGCCTGTTGCACTCTAAGCTCAGGAGTTGCAGATCGGGTCTGTCGTCACTGCCCTAGACTACCGACAGAGTTCCATATGGCCTCCAATTAAGGTGAGAATACGGGGACGGAGAATCGGCTCACGTCTACGGTCACATCTAGCGAGTTGGCAAACCACGCGAGTACAAGACGGAAAACCCACTCGATTTGAGGGGGGCAGATGTCAGTTGGCGGAGGGGCGGTCCACCGCACGTACGTCGGAGCGTTGTATACTAAAGCTTCGGTTTGGTTACCATGCTTGTTCCCACACACGCTAAAGCGCAAAAGAGCATCAAGCTATTTCGATGCATAAATTGGATAGCGCCTTATAAGCACAAGAAGGACGGTTAAAATGAAAAGTGATTCTTTTGCTGCAGCGCTTAACTGTATCGATGGGCGGACACAGATTCCTGTCATCAATTTCATTAAGGAGCGAAGCGGTGTGCGGTATGTAGATATGATCACTGAGGCGGGGATTATTAAGCATTTGGCATCAAACACCGAAGACAGTGTTGCGGAAGCCACAAGGTTATCTGTTGAGATTTCTGTTTCTGGTCACAAGCCGAAAAGTGTATTTCTGCTCGCACATCAAGACTGCCTTGGGAATCAGGTCGCCGAAAAGATTCAGAAGGGGCAATTACTTCAGGCTAAAAGAAATGTTGAATCTTGGCATCTTCCGGTCGAAGTCAAATGTCTTTGGGTAAATGCAAATTGACGGGTGGATGAAGTCAGTGAAGGTTAATAATCGGCTCCATGTATACTTTCAACTAACACACCTCCGCGCCGCGCTGAGCCCCTAACGCGCCTATACAGCAGCAGCCATCAGACAAGCAAGCACGCCCTGGCTAAAAAACCGCCCCTACTTGAAGCATGTCAGACTGCAGTCAGGGCAGGGCGCTGCCCCTGATTACTCATTGAAGATCTCGTGATAGCCCCTATCAAGGTCATCATCCGCCAAATGCGCATATCTCTGCGTAATAGCTTGTTTTTGTGCCTGGCAAGCTCCTGCGCCAGCACTTCTTACCGCGTGAAATAAGCCACGTCTCGACTGTTCGTCCGCCCCGGCGGGTCATTCTTCTAGCACAGCTCCCCTGCTCACGGATAACGAATAGCCTGCCCCTCGGGCGATGCGTGGAATGCGTTCTGGGCTGCGTCATAGTCTGCCCAGACTTGGTCTTCGATTCTTCCTAGAATCGCCTCGTCACAGGTGTTGGCATCTCTCAGCTGTTGCTCAAGTGTGCTCGCGTGCTGCCATGCGATCTCGACGTGCCTGAGTTCGTGACGTGCTAGGGCCCGCATGAAACGGTCGAACTTTGACACTTCTTCCTGGCTTGTGCCGGATTGGGGGTACCAGCAAGGCATGGTAATGGTGGCATCGATGGTCACCCTGACGTCGGAGAGGTCTGCAGTCCCGTCCGAGTAGCAGCTACCTCCACTGGCGTTATATGCAAGGCTTGTGACAGCCCAGACTTCTTCCCCGTCACTAGTGAACGGCCCGAGTATATCCATCTGGTCGGTCAACTGGTCACTATTGCTACCCTGGATGTTGTAACACGCATAATCCGCGCCTCCCAAGTGGTCTATACCGATGGGTTTGGACAATTCTATATTTGGTGGAGGGGTCGGGGTCGGCGGCGGTGGAGTCACGGCTACTATTGGCAAACGTTCAATCGCATTTGCGGCATCACTAAACTCCAGGAACGATACCGCTACCCAGCCACCTTCCGCAGCTGCGCGAGGGGCATCCGCAATCAGGACCCAAGAGCGATCTACATCGGTGGCAGTAACTCTTACGCATTCGCCTCTTTGCAAATATGACTTTATCTTGTACGAAGCCTCGCCGATTCTGCCAGCTCCAGGGCCAGCGCGGACATTGAGGGAGGAAGCGAGAACAGCAGCCATCTTGTCGCCACAATTGGCGGCACCATCCAATGAGACGTCTATGTCATTCACGGGCGCGACCTTGTCAATCTGCCATCCCGTTGCCCGAGTTTCGTGAATAAGGTAGAACTCGAAATCGAAATCCATTTGGTTGTCGCAGGCGTCTCCCATCCGATATGCTATGCGCGAACTCACCCGGGCATTGCGCCCGCTCTCAGCAATGGTCTTGATCCTGCTCGGTTCCACACTACAGAGCCGCATTCCTTGATAACCGTTCTGGTAGGCAGAGAAGTCACCCCCGTGGTTATGCTGTCGGAAACTGTCAGAAAGTAGTCCCCATGCGGATACGTAGTCGCGATTGCTCACTAGGGTCCAGTAAGTGGCTATAGCATCTGCAGGTCGTTTTGCGAGTGGGGTGGGCGTGGCGACCTGCCCCTCTACCTCGGCTGCGGCCGTGTGCGACGGCACGGGAACGGCAGTGTCAGTCGGCCGAGGTTTTATGTTTGGTGTGAGGGTATGGACGACCGTCGCCCGTGCGCTCTCCTCTGCGGAGGGCCCGCAGGAGGACAGCATGATGGCAGTTAGCACTACAAATTTGCCTATCCGTTCCATGAGCTAGCGCTGTCAATATGCATCATCACTATACACCCGCTCTCATCGGGTCAGCAAGCATAAGCTGCTCAAAAAGAAAGGGTAGCTTTCACGTGAAGCGGGTCAGATGTCAGTCGGGGGCGGGAGGCCGCCAGGCCGTTCTTCGCGTGCGCATTTGATGGCGTCTCTATGTTTACTCGGATCACCAAACGTACTCCAGCCGGTGGTGGGGTTCAGCTGGAAGATTAACGATAACAGAATCTCCGGGACGCACTATTCCTCCGATCAGTACAATTCCCATTACGGCCTTGCGAACAATATTCCTTTCCCCATCCCTATCTGCCACAGCGTTCATCAAGCCTTTTTGATAGTCATCGATCTGGCGGCATGGATTACGCAAAGCAGTCAATTCAATCACCGCTTCCGCGCCTAACTTCAGGTTGGTCCCCGTTGGCAAAGCTAGCAGATCCACCCCTCTTGTCGTAATATTTTCCCCCAGTTGTCCAGGTTCTACTGAGAATCCTTTTGCATTCAGTTCATCAAATAGCTCAGACTGAATCAAGTGTACCTGGCGCAAATTAGGTTTCAGAGGATTCTGGTTAACAAGGGTGCGGTGCTTGACCCTCTTTCCCGAGTGTGCGTCTCCTTCGACTCCTATTCCTTCAATTAGTCTAATTGATCGTTGATTAGGTTTACTGAACGTATGTCTAGCACTGCTACTCACTGCCACAACAGCGGGATCAGTCAATCCCTCTATCTTGCTCTTCAGTCGCTCGCCTTTTCGTTCAGCCATCTTGTCCCCCGTGATTGCGTCCTTGATGCTGTGATTGTACCGCACGACATGAAAGCAAAAAGCGCCAATAAGATCGCCGGTAAAGTTGCACTGACCATAACCAGTTTGTGAGCGGCCCGTGATGCTAGTCAGCGGTTGTGGTATCTTCCATATCATGTACATCGCGGCCACCTGCCATCCGTTCGGCAAAACTCCGCATCTGTTACTCGTAACAGTAACCACAGCCCGCTGCGAGTAGCTTAACCCCGGCTGTGGTTACAGGCGAAGCCGGGATCTTTTGGGGCGAACAGGAACGATACTCACCGCCCCAGCGCGCGCACATAATTGACCACATCCCACCGCTGTCGTTCATCCAAAATTCCTTTCCACGTCGGCATTGCGGTATCAAATACGTCTCCACCTTCACTGATGCGCCAGAAGAGATATGCATCGCTCAACATCTGGCCGGAAATTCTTATTGGTGCCGGGCCGGGGCTCAGCTGTGCCCCATCCGGGCCATCGCCCAGGCCGCTCGCGCCGTGGCATATTTCGCAATTTTCGCTGTAGATTTCCTGCCCGCGCGCCCGCGATGCGGAGCCGGCAGCCACTGGGTTGTGCAGTCCCGCATAATCCGCCGGGATCGGTGCGTTGTGGCGTTGATACATACCTCCCATCATTGCCATCATCATCACGTTCATCATAGGCTCTGTCATGTCTTTCATGTCATCATGGGCGAGCATTGATTCCATCTCTTCCGTTTCAACTATGCCATTGGCCAACATCTTGTCCACCATGGTATCGTGGCCGGCTTCCTCCGGCTGCGCCATAGAGTTTTCAGTACTATGCACCAATTCTTGATCGCGCTGCGGTACCGATACTGGTTCATTCTCTCCGGTGGACATTTTGTCCGGTTCAATCCTGTGGGTTGTCCCTATCCCATACCCGAGTCCGCGCCCCCCGCCAGCAGCAGTCTTTTCGGTCACCGGCGCGTTGCAGGCTGCCAGAGCACAGACCAATGCCATAGTGCATGTTACTAACATCTTCATGTTAGGTCGGCCCAAAGCAGGTAGAACCACGCAGGTCAGCCTTGCTCAGGTTGGCCTCGCTCAGGATGGCATCGGCCAGCCAGGACCGCTCAGGTCGGATCCACTCAGGTCGGCCTGTTCTAGTTTATGGGCTATCGCCACTACTTCTGCGCGTGCGAAGTCAGCCATGGCTACCCTCCCACTACCAGTATACGCTAGTCAGTTGCCGCTAATCTTGGTGGCGTGGTAATGGGGTGTTCAGTCTTTCACCAACACCGCCCTCGTCGCTTCTCTCTTTTCTTGATGAAGCCTTGGGGCTACTTTGGCTCGCGGTTGTACTCGGCCCCGCGCGGGTTGGCCTCGTTCAGGTTGGGGCTTTCTGAGTTCGCGGTGCATTGCGAACACGATCCATCCAAAGAAGGCAATCTTAGACAGGAGCATCAAGCCACTAAAAGCGTCAATCCTAAAAAGAAGAGGGAGTTGGCGAACATCGCCTGTAGTCGGAAGTGCGCTCATGATGCGCCTCCTGGGCATCATGTTTCTTGTACGCCCCTGCTAGTCAGCAAGCATGGCCCGCGGGATTCCCTCGGAGGGGCGTCAGGGCAGGCGTTGGAGAAGCCGGTGGTTCTCCGTGAGCCCCCAACTGAACTGATCTAGGGTAAAACAGTAATGTCAGGACAAACAGCTATGTGGCCAAGTAGCGACCATTCAATTAAAATGCGTATAGGCAATTAACCCTCCGAAAATCTTTCGCCTATTTCATCGGCCTAAAAATATACATCCCGCCCGATCCAGCAGGGTGGTTATTACGAAGCGGATCGCGATCGCGGAATATCGAGGCCGCTGAGTGTTGCACTAACGGCCATGCGGGGGTAGATTCAGACGAGTGGAACTGGTATGAATTTCGTAAGGGTTAGTGACTCCGACTTCGATCTGGACACTGTAAGCTGGGTAACCCCGCGGCTGGCGGTGACCGACGTGGACGGAGCCCTGGACATGCATGAGGAAAGCGACTGCTACGTGATCAACGTCGCCAGGGAGATCGACTCTCCCTGCGATTACAAGCTGGCAGTAGCGCCTTTCATCCAAGGAGCTGAGGAAGTACGCGCGGCGCTTGACACCCTGGCTGACCTGATACAGGACCAACTGGAGGGCACTGATAACAGGGTGGTCGTCCACTGTTTTGCTGGGATGGAGAGGAGCGTGCTCACCTGCGTGTGGTATCTGTGCAAGCACCAGGGCATGAGTATGGACGAGGCTTACGAGACCGTGCGGGAGGCACGCCCGGTGGCGCTGGACCGGCGGGAATGGGCAGAGGGATAAAGGCTTCGACGGATGTCAACAAAAGCCGTCCGTAGCCCGTATTACGCGCATTCAAAAGAGAATGTCGCCCGGTCTGAATGGCAGGAATTGAAACACGGGTCGCACCAGCAGCTCGCCGCTCACCCACTGTCGCTCTCCTCACGGGGAGCGTGGATTGAAACTGGTCACTTGTGGTGTCCGATGCCGGGACGTTCCTGTCGCTCTCCTCACGGGGAGCGTGGATTGAAACATGCTCAGGGGATAAAATGCGCACGTGGTCGGGGTCGCTCTCCTCACGGGGAGCGTGGATTGAACACAGCGGCGCATCATTATGCGCCGCTGTGAGAGAACTATGGCCGAAACTGGGATTAACAGCTAGTTGCATGACCCTTGTCGTGATCGCAAGCATGGCCTGTCCAAAAAGAAAGACCCACTTCATCTTCAAGCGGGTTATAACTCAGGCAGGGCAGGGGGCTCATTGTGACTAGTCATTAAAAATCTCGTGATAGCCCCGGTCTAGGTCATCATCCGCCAAATGAGCATATCTCTGCGTAATGGCGATGTTCTTATGCCTGGCAAGCTCCTGCGCCAGCTTCAAATTACCGCCTGACCCACGCAATACAACAGTAACAAAGTAATGCCGGAACGTGTGCGGGGTAATTAACCCACGCGACGCGCTTCCCAGAGCACGCACGACCCATTTATTGATGATATTCCTTGCACCAACCGTCTTTATCTGCTTCAGTTTCGCCCCTGCACCCCTGTCGTGCCGAGCAAAGACGGGCAGGGCGCTCATCGCCCGGCCTGAGGCACCGTCCAGCCGCGACCGCGCCTCCAGGTATGCAAGAATTGCTTTGTGCGCGCGCTCCGAGAACCGCACTATGCTCTCCGCGCCGCCCTTTATTACCACTATCGCTTGGCGCTCATCGCGGTCATATTGACCACGAGTGAGGCTACAGGCTTCCCCTATACGCAATCCTGTGTCGGCTAAGGTGAGAATAAACGCCTTATCACGCAGATTTCGCAGTTTCTCGCGGTCATCCTTACACGGATCAGAGGCAGCAGCCTCAACACAGGTTATTACGCTCTCCACGTCTCTGCGAGGAAATTCTGGTAATTTCGGAGGAACTCTACGCTGTCTTCGTCGCACCAGGGCCCTTACACGCGCTAAATTGACGTCAAGGCCATACTCTGATGCCAAAAACTCGTAAAAACCGACTACGGCGGTAAGATATAACCGTTCAGTCGCCGGGGAATGGTCCCTCAGGCTTCCTATAAAGTCTATGAGCCAGCTCTCGTTAGCGCTTTCCATTGGGGCGGTATCAGGATTTACGTTGCGATCCGCGAGCAATTCAAGGAACTTTGCCGTCGCCTGGGCATAAGCGCGGGCAGTATTTGGACTACGGCTTTCTGCTACAACGGTGTTATACCGGTCAGTAGCCGCTTTCAGGGGTATGGGGTCCTTCCTAGGGGTCATGTTTAGATTGTCATAATAAGACTTATCAATACCATTAGTATAAAGTTGCGCGCCTCCG
>PVBE010716610.1_pt1 | contig 10078 bp, 8 predicted proteins | sample 1631181 | NCBI WGS metagenome assembly PVBE01 (sample SAMN08397723, study PRJNA350692) | Marine metagenome, whole genome shotgun sequencing project. | isolation source: water | place: Pacific Ocean | collected 2012-04 | reverse complement strand
CTCGTCGCCCACCAGCCGGCGCCGATGAAGCCGATCCGCGCGCTCTTTCGATCAGATCCCATTTCAACTCTCCCTCTGAGATTGGAGACCGTTGATAGATCCCATTTCACTCTTCTTCTGAGATTGGTGACCGGTTGCCTTTATACCGACGGATGGCGGCTCGCTTGAAAGCCCGGCGTCCTTTGAGTATCGTTTGCTCCTGCATCGCAAACGGCATCGCGTTCAATCGAAGAAAGGATTCGCATGGCAATCGAGACACCTGTCGACGGGCTGGTCAGCCCATACGATCTCGCCTCTGACGACGGCTACGAGTGGCTCAAGGGCAATCTCCACTCCCACACCACCAACTCCGATGGCAAGCCGTCGCCGCAGGAGCGCCTGGATGGTTACGTCGAACACGGCTACAACTTCCTGTGTCTGTCCGACCACTACAAGATCACGCGAACCGACACCGTCTCCTGGCCGGACGATTTCGTCCTCATCCAGGGCGCCGAGTTCCATCCCACCAATCCCTTCGGGGGGCAGGTCCACCACTTCGTGGCCCTGAACATCCACGAGGACATGGACAGCCAACAACTACCGCCGCAGCTGGTCATCGACGCGGTGCGCGAGCAGGGGGGATCTATCTGGCTCGCCCATCCGCACTGGAGCTCGATCAACATCCTGCGCGACACCCTGCCGCTGCGAGGGCTCTCCGGTATCGAGGTTTTCAACACCACCTGCCGCCGTATGGGCAGGGGGGAGGGCTCCATTCACTGGGACGACTGGATGAGCCTGGAGGGCAAGATCTACCCCGCCCTGGCCAACGACGACTCCCACGCCCTGGACTCGGCCAGGCACGACACCTACCAGGGCTGGACCGTGGTGCGTGTCAAAGAAAGGACGGCGGCGGCGGTCGTGGAGGCTCTCGCCACCGGGGCATCCTATGGAAGCACCGGCCCGGAGATCATCGACATCCAGCTGCGCCTCTCGGATCAGTCTACCGACAAAAGCCGCATTGTCGAGGCCACCGTGGTCTCCTCGGAGGCACAGCGTATCTTCGCCGTGTGCGACACCTACGGCACCGAATACCACGAGCACGGCAGTTCCTTTGAGACCGCCAGCTTCTCGATTCGGGCCAATGCCCGCTGGTCGCGCTTCGAGGTCATCGCGCCCGACGGCACCAAGGCCTGGTCCAATCCCTTCGACCTGACCGGCTTCTAAGGTCTGCAGCCGTCACGGAGCAGGACTGAACTTAACCGCTTGCGCGTCGAGCTCGCCTGAGTCTTGATCAGCATGACACGGTGTATTCACTCACTGCATCCTCGTCCAGCTCGACCCCCAGGCCCGGTCCCTCCGGTACGACGGCGTGTCCGTCCTCTCCCACCAGCGGCTCTTTCAGCAGGCTGTGCTCGTGGACGAAGTTGCCGCACAGGTCACTGCCGAGGGTGCAGTTGGCGGCAGCGGCCGAAGCGTGGAGGCGGAAGGCATCGAACACGCCCAGGTCGACGTTGGAGGCTTGCCACACCGGGATCCCCCCGGCCTCGGCGATTCGGGCCATGTCCAGAAACCCCCAATCCGAAGGGGCTACGTTGATGGCGTCCGCCGCTCCCCGGTGGACGACCTCGATCACCTGTCTCGGGTTCTGCAGGTGGGGTGCGATGATGACATCCGTCTCCTCCACGAGCCGTCGGTAGTCCTCGATGTCGTCCTTTGGTATGGGATCCTCGAAGACGACGTCGAGGCCCTCGAGCTCCCGCGCCAACTCCAGTGCCTGCGCCACCGTGTGAAAACGCCCCCCGGGGTCCAGGACGACCCGCAGGTCGGGTCCGGCCGCGTGGATGGCGTGGACGCGATCCGCCACGTTCCCATCCTCCCAGCAGCATTTGATCTTGATACCGTGAAAGCCCAGCTCCACCGCCCTCCGCGCAGCGGCAGCCGACTCCTGTGCGCCCATGCGGGTGATCCAGTAATCGACGAGTACCCTATCCTGCGCCTTGCCGCCGAAGATGCGGTACAGAGGCCATTCCACACTTTTTCCGATCAGGTCGAGAAGCGCGATGTCGTAGCCTCCCCCTCCGAGCTGGCGCGGCTCGAAGTCCCGGGGATCGCGGCCGATCAGGTCTGACGCCGGGTCGGGGTGGTTGCCGAAGTACGGTCCGCTCATGCCAATGCCGGTGAGCCCCACGTCCGTGCCGATACGCAGCACATCCTGCCGGCGACGGCTCAGGGGCTCCGGGTACGCCGGGCTGTATTCCTCGTATTCGGGCGGCGACAGGATGCCGGGCACGAAGGGTACTGACACCACGGTTCGCTCCAGATGCGTGATCTTCATCTCTTCAACCCTCTACGTTTGACCACAACAGAACGCTCCTCTCTGCAAGATCAAGAAATTAGATCCCGCACTTCCGATGCCGACAGCGGTGTATACGGACGTCCCGAATGCGTTCCGTTGAAGCCGTCGTGCGGCCCTCGGCCAATCCGCAGGGGCCGGTCGTTGGAAATCCCGTGAACCGCCGCTTCGGAGGCTGACGATTGAGCTATCAGCTCGCCGTCCCCGAACAGCTCCAGCCGTCCGCCGCGCCGAACCGCCGCCGGATAGGGCAGGCGCACCAGGCCAGCGGGTCCGAGTTGACAGCAGCGTCGGTTGCGGATAACTCCATATCGACCCGTCAGCGGGTCAATCCGCCGAAATCCTCGTGCTCTAGCCGTTCGTTCGCACGGAAGCGTCGAAGGTAGCACACCCAGAAGAGGTCAGCAAACCGGCGGCAGCTGACCTTCAGGGGGGTCGGTGCGCTTCGGTAGCCGACAGGCCTGTCGTGAACTCCGAACTAGTTGTAGTATCGAGGTGGCCTGAAGTCCCCTGAGCCCAACCCCATCGAAGCCGGCGGCTCCCCCTGCGACAATGGTCTCCAGATCCCAGTCAGGGCAATCGAGGGTGGCCGACAAGCGCCCGCTCTCGTCATGCTATAGCCGGTTCCAAAAAAGCATAGAAAAGGAGTATTGGCATGCGCGGCAACCGCGTCAAAGAGAAATTACAGGCCGGTCAGGTAGCTACCGTCGTCGTCGGCCACAGCCAGAGTGCCGACACCGTCGACTTTATCGGCCCCCTGGGCTTCGACGGTTTTTGGCTCGAAGGCGAACACGGACCCATCACCTGGGACCGCATCGGCGATCTGTCGCGCGCCTGCGATCTGTGGAATATGGCCTCCATCGTGCGCGTCCACGCCAATGAGACCGGACTCATGGGCCGCACCCTCGACTGCGGTGCCAGCGGCATCGTCGTCCCGCACGTGTGCACCCGCGAGCACGCCGAGTACGTCGTCCACGCCACTCGATTCGGCCCTGTCGGCGGCCGCGGCATATACGGCGGCCGCAGGTCCTATGGTCAGGACGCCTATTTTCAGGAGGCCGACAGCGAGATCCTCACGGTGGTGCTGATCGAGGAAATCCGTGCGGTGGAAAACCTCGACGCCATCCTGGAAGTCGACGACATCGACGTTTTCTTTGTCGCCCCGGGCGATCTGGCCCAGACCATGGGCATCGTCGGTGACTTCTCTCATCCGGAACTGCAGCGGGTGGTCGACAAGTCCCTGAGCCGCATCGTCGCGGCGGGACGCACCGCGGGAGCTCTGGGAGTCGACGCCAACCTGGAGCGCTACCTGGACATGGGCGTACGCTTCTTTCTGACGGCGTACGATCCCTGGATAAAGCAGGGGGCCGAGGCCCTGCTCTCGAGGATTGCGGAAAAAGTTGAATGAAGTAGCTGTCTCCGTCTGAGCTCGGCTGCGCAGAAGGCACCCGAAGGCGGCGCAGGGCGCCACTACTGATCTTCGTGGTAGCGCCAGGCCTTCTCGGGAGACCTCCGGCGCATGACCCACCGTTGAGTCAGTCCAACCGATGAGTGCCGGTCTCGATCTGCGCCAGGATATCCAGACCCGCCAGCTCGCTCCAGGCCGCTATCATCTCGCCGAAAATCGGCCCCCTCGCACCGTCCCCAATGGGGGCGTTGTTGATCTTCACACAAGGCGCCATGCAATACGGCGTCGTCGTCAGCCAGGCCTCGTCGGCGTTCACCACGTCGTAGGGCTGCAGGTCCTTCTCCACCCAGTCCAATCCCAGACCGGGGGCCAGCTCGCGCACGGTGACCAGGCTGACGCCCTCGAGGATATTCCTGCTCGTCGGCGAGTAGATGGTGCGCCCTCTGACTATCACGATGTTTGAGCCAGAGCACTCGGTGATGTTGCCCTCCAGGTCCAGCAGCAGGCTGGTGGCCTTCGGATCGACGGCGTGAGACTGCTGGTCGGCGATCCACCAGTGCAGGCGGGAGCGGTTCTTCATCTTGGGGTCGATGCACTGGGGCGGGACGTGGCGGATGGAGGGGGTGACCAGGTGGACTCCCTCGGTGAAGAAATGGAGCCACTCCTCGAACGGCAGGGGGAAGGAGTGGATGCACACCGTGGGTTCGAGGCGTGCCGTGTCCGCACAATTTCCCGCGTATATTCGGTTCTCTCCCGGGGTGATGAAATGCACCACCCCCAGCTCTTCAGTCTCGCCGATGAGCGCGGCGTTGCGCTCCACCAGCTCTTCGGTAGTGGCCAGCATCTCCTCGGCGGAGAGAGGCAGGTCGATGCCGGCGTATCGGGCCGAGCGGTAAAGCCGGTCCACGTGGTCACTGGCGCGGAAGGCCTTGTGCGCAAAGGTGCGCGTCATCTCGGTCAGCGTCGCCCCCAGCACAATGCCCAGATCGTAGATGTTCACATGCGCCTGGGAGGCGGGTACGAATTGGCCGTTCAGGTAGACCGCTGGTTCTGTGTCATTCATGAGATCTCATCCATCTCCGTTCGATCGGTTGCGATGGGGACACCGTGTGGCAGCGACAGTCCAAACCGCTCCGCTGCTGCGCTGAGCTTCATTCACCTCACCTACCCGGTGGCAGCGGAATGCCGTCCTCTTGCGCTCCTTGTAGACCTTCACTCCTTCTCGACACCCTTCCACCCTCACTCCCCCACTCCCGCCGCGCTTCAGATGGTGTGAACAGGCCCGTTGTCGGTGTACTGCCGGGCGTAGCGCTCCGCCCTGCCCGCGTCCAGCTCCACCCCGAGGCCAGGGCGATCCGGCACGGTCAGATACCCCGCGTCAAACTCCAGCAAGCCGTCGGTGACTATGTCCTCTTCCAGCAGTTGGTGCATCACCTGGTGGCCACCGGCCTCGTTCGGAATCGTCGCCAGCACCTGCAGGGAGGCCAGGGTGGTGATGCCGGTCTCTCCCATCACGCCGTGGCGGCAGATCGGCAGTCCCCCGGCCGAGGCCACGGCCACCACCTTCTTCATGCCCAGGATGCCACCGGTCTCGTGCAGCCCCACGGTGATGATGTCGGCCGCGCGCTGCTCGATCACCGCCAGCGCCTCATGTTCGGTGAAACACCCCTGATCGACGGCCAGAGGAATCGGCACCGCCGCGCGGATGCGCGCCATGCCGTTGAGATCGGTCCAGTGAACCGGTTGCTCGGCGAAGTCGATCTGAAAGGGTTCAAACGGCGGTAGAGGAAGCGCTCTATGTCGAAGGGGTCCTGACCCTCAAGGGCACGGGCCGCCGCCCGCACGACACCGACCACCGCCTCGCACGATCTATCGCCGCAGGCCTCGCCGATTCCCGTGATGCCCTCGTCGGTCTGGACCTCCACCAGCACGCTGTTGGTGCCCAGAGAACACCCCTGGCTGTAGTAGTAGGGCTCGCTATTGGGAATCGACAGGACCGTGGTCGTTACGCCAGTTACCTTCATTCATTCACCTTGACCCGAACGGGATGGATCGGCGGCCAACCGAATTTCCGCTCCCATCCGTTCAGTCTTCTCTGGCTGGAGCGTAGCGCCCTCCCGGACACCACGGGCAGAGCACCGGCATCTTCGGCGGTGCCGGATGATGTTGAGTCTCAAAGATCGCGCTCACACAATCATGATACACGACGGGGACGGCAGGGATACCGGTTCGCCCACAGCGGAAATTCCTCCGGACTCGGCGTCAATCGCGAAGACGACGACGTTGCCCTCTACCATATTGGCGCACAGAAGCAGGCGGCCGTCAGGAGTAATGGCCAGGTTCTGCGGCCCGCCCCCCAGACTTGGCTCGATGCCCTGCAGCGACAGCCTTCCATCGTCGCCGATGGCGTAGCAGGCGATGCTGTCGTGACCCCGGTTGGTGCCATACAGGAACTTTCCATTCGGTGTGATCTTCACATCCGCGGTGTGGGTCACCTCGTCGTATCCGGCGGGCAGCGTCCCGATGGTCTGTTGCTCGACGAGAGTGCCCGTCGCCGCATCGTAGTCGAACATGGTCACCGAATTGTGCATCTCGTTGATCACATAGGCGTGCGGCGCGCTGGGATGGAAGGTGAAGTGACGCGGTCCCGCGCCCGGCAGGGTTCTGGCGAAGGCTTGGTGATTGTGCGACAGTGTCGCGCTCTCCGCGTCCAATCGGTAGTTCACCACCTGGTCGAGTCCGAGATCGGCGGCGTAGGCGTAGCTGTTGTCCGGGCTGATGACGAAGCTGTGCGCGTGGGGCTCCTTCTGCCGGGCAGGATCTACACTGGAGCCCTCGTGCTGGAAGAACGACGACGGCTCTCCGAGCGAACCGTCCGCCTCGATCGGCAGGGCGGCGACGCTGCCGCCGTTGTAGTTGGCGACCACCAGCGTCTTCCCGGTCGCGTCTACGTCCACATAACACGTTCCCTCTCCGCCGGATGACTGGTGGTTGAGCAGCGCCAGCTGTCCGTCCTCGACATTCACGGCGAAAGCGGCGACACGCCCCTCGGCGAATTCGTGGATCGAGTAGAGAAACCGGCGATCCGGCGAGAGGGCCAGAAAGAAGGGCTGCTCGACATCGGTCGCCCGCTGCAGCAGCGTCATTTCAGCGCTCTCGACATGCAGGCGATAGGCGTGGACGGCGCCGTCGTCACCGCTGGCGAAGGCGCTGATGAAGATGAGCAGATCGGCTTGAGTGTCTGGCATTGATATTCTCCCGAGGTGACAGAAAACCGGTGTATGGGTGCAGTGCGCGCGCGCACTGCGGTGCTTTTAAATGTTAGGACGCCAGCCGCTGAAACTCCTCGTAAACCTCAAAGCGCTCCCCCTCCCGCTCCTCCGGATCGACATACTTCAGCCACAGGGCGCTGTCCTTTCTGTCGCCGCTGAGCTTCCTTCGGCTGCCGAGGTTCGTTGGATCCGGTCCGTTCCAGACGACCGAGCCGTCCTGGAGATAGATGAAATCGCCGCGATACTCATCGAGAAGCCGCTCCTGCTCCTCCCGGTACACGAGACCCTGATCGCAGGCCGTCCGCCGCCAGCTGGCCACCGTCTCGGGCGAATCCGTGTCTTCGGAATCGAACTTTCCCAGCGGCCCTCCGACCTCGCTCTGGAAATCGATCTCCCCCTCCACGTCCACCGTGCCGAAACCGCGGCGGGCGGCGATAAGCAGGTGGTTGCGGTCCCGCTTGAAAGGGGGCGTGGGCCAGTCGTCAGTAGGATCGTGACCCATCAGCACCATGCCGCAGGCGTCGGTCGCCACCGGGTGGTCACCGGCGATCAGGGCGTTGCATATCCTGCCTTCGCCGCCCCATTCCCTCAGCCACTGCCCGGTGAGGGCATCGACGATGTTGAGGCAGGGCTTGGTTATCATCCCCAGGTCGGGCAGCACGTAGGAGAGGCGGATGATGTGGTGGTAGTAGGAGCGGCTCCTGCCCTCGGGCGGGATCATGGGCGGCAGTCCGAAGAGGTTCTTGAGGGTCAGCGTGATCCCCATAAAGGCGTGGTTCTTCATCTTCGCGATCGAAACGAACTCGTCCGACTCTTCGAAGCAGGAGTTCAGCACATACCGATCGAACATGCACCCCCCTCCCGGCACCTCGTACGTGGTGAACGGAGGCAGGTTGGAATCGACGAACTCCACGTCGAAATCTTCCAGGTGATGTCGGTAGTTGAAATCCTCCGGGATGCGATGACCGTTGCCGTAGGGATAGGTGTCGGTGGCGATCAGCGTCGCCGTCGTGCGCTCCCTGAGCAGGCGCAGCACCGCCCTGCAGACGGCGTCATCGACCAGCTCCCGGCGACGGCCGGCGAAATATTCCACTCTCTCGGGCGGCTTGACCATGTTGAACTTCAAGACGATCCTGCTGGCTTTTTCCAGCTTCTCCCACGACCTCGTCAGAGGCTCGGTCGTGCGCCGGAGAACCTCGTAGATCTCCTCCTCTGTGGCTCGGTGATCGCAGTGCGAGGCGCGGACGGCGTAATCCTTTTCCTTCACAGTCGAACCCCTTTCTTGGAAACCTGACGAGCCTGCGCTTCAGACCACCAAGGCGCGTTGCGTCGAATCCCTGGCCTACATCGAATAGGCCCCAAAAAAAGCGCGGCGGCGGTCCCCCGAACGGATCCCGGCATCGGACCGTCTTGGCGGCCGATAGGCCTGTAAGGCCCGTGGTAGATGGCGCCTGCATGAATATAGTACAAGCGGCTCCTCCGAGGAATCTGTGGGTGAGAGCGGCGGTGGGCCGATGGACATAGAGACCGGGATAGCGCAGGCGCACCATTCCCGGCATGTTGGCATCGTCGACGAAGACGGTCCCGATTTTCATAGCCGGCGGTCCGGCCGATCAATCACTTTCCTGAAGGTCGTCCCCGAAAGGGGACTCGACGACAAAGTCGGCGGTCCGATGTCAGGATGCGCGCACCGCTTAAGTCTCGCCTGCCACAGCACCGAAGGCTTCCTCCATCACCGCCAGTATGCGATCGAGGTCGTCGAGGGTATGGGCGACACTGAAGCCGTGGTGGCATGGGGCGCCGCCGTAGTCGTGGAAATACACACCAAGCTCGAAGGCGCGGCGGATGAACGTCAGCATGAGATCGCTGCGGTGTCGAAGAGCGTCCCGGTAGTCAACCGGCGGCCGCTCGAGGCCGATCATCAGACCGAAGCGAGCCCCGTGGCGCGGCACCTGAACCGAAAGCGCGAGCCCGGCGACGATGTCGTCGAGACGCCGGTGAAAGTAGCAGGCCTTCTCCTCCACGAGCTCGGGGTAGAAGGTGGGCTTGGTGACCTCGCCGAGGAAGGCGAGCCCTCCCAGGATGCTCGGCAGCGGCGCCATGAAGGTGCCGCTGTGCTGGACATCGCCCACCGGCTTGTAGCGGTCCATGAGCTCGGCCGGGCCGCAGATAGCTGACAGGGGCAGCCCGCCGCCGAGGCTCTTGCCGATCGTGCAGATATCGGGCACGACGCCGAAGTCCTGCTGGGCGCCGCCGGTGCTCTTCTTGAAGGAGGTCTGGATTTCATCGAAGAACAACAGCGCGCCGTGCTGCGTGGTCAGCTCGCGCAGCCCCTCCAGGTACCCGGGCAGCGGGGGGATACCGCCGCTGTTGAAGTCCACCGGTTCGAGGATAACGGCCGCGACCTCCTTCCCCTGTCGATCCAGCGCGTCCGCCACGGCGTCGAGGTCGTTGAAGGGGAGGGAGATGATGAATTGCGCCATCCCCTGGGGAATGCCCGGCGACTCGAGATAGTCAGAGGCCGAGTCCAGGCGGTCGGCGGGAGGGTGCCCGCCGATATAGGTGAGCTCGTGATAGCCGTGGAAGTGGCCGAGAAAGCGGATGACGAGGTCGCGACCGGTGGCGGCGCGGCACAGGCGCAGGGCATGCAGGGTGGCTTCGCTGCCCGAATTCGTGAAGCGCACGCGCTCGGCGCAGGGGATGAGAGCGCAGAGCTTCTCTGCCAACTCGATGTGGTAGCGGGTATCGGAAGCGCAGCACAGTCCCATATCGGCGGCTTTGACCAGGGCTTGCCGGATGGCCGGATGGCCGTGCCCCAGCAGGGCGGCGCCGTGGCCGCAGGACATATCCAGGTACTCCCTGCCCTCCACATCGATGATCCGCGCCCCCTCACACCGGCTGGCGTAGAGTGGATGGCCCAGAGCCTTGTTGAGCCGCGTCGAAGCGCACACACCTCCCGGCAAGACCTGCCGTCCCCGTTCGAACAGTTCAGTGATGCTGGTCATGTCATCGCTCCCGCCCACTCCGCTTGCGACGGGTCGTCGAGATCGTCTTTGGGAAAGAGGG
>PVBE010591061.1_pt1 | contig 10078 bp, 7 predicted proteins | sample 1631181 | NCBI WGS metagenome assembly PVBE01 (sample SAMN08397723, study PRJNA350692) | Marine metagenome, whole genome shotgun sequencing project. | isolation source: water | place: Pacific Ocean | collected 2012-04 | reverse complement strand
GGCCGAAACATCATCCCCGGTGGACAATCCGGTCTGACGGACTCACCCCACTTTTCGGACCAAGTGCGACGTTGGCTGGGCAACGAGGCCGCGCCGCTGCGCTACCACCTCGAGGAGATTCTAGAGGGCGCCGTCGGGCGTGAGGTCTACGCGCCCCGCTGAGGGCTGGTCATCGCCGCAGGCTATGGGTCGGATTGACTCACTGGGGCCCTTCGCGCGAGATTAGGCGCCCTCACAGACGAGGTGTCCATGTCCCGAATCCAGGTCTCTCGCTCCAGCCGCCTCGGGTGGCCCCTGTTCATCGTGGCGCTCCTCTGCGGCTGCGGAGATGATCCGCCGTCGCGGGCGTGGACCGTCACCATGCCGTCGGACGCGAGCCCCGCAGTGACCCGCGTCGCCGAGACATTGGGCGTCTATCTTGCTGAGATGACCGGGGCGCCGGGCGCGGTGACTACCCGCCCCGGAACCGCCAATCCCTCTCAAGATGACGCGCGCTTGATGGTGCATCTCGCGGCCGGTGGGCTGGAGAGTGGAGACGACGGCTTCGGGATCGAGACGACCGCCAAGAGCACCTCGACAACACTCTCCCTCTACGCGGACACCGATCTCGGTCATCAATACGCGGTCTACGAGGTCCTCCGTCAGCTCGGGGTGCGCTTCTTTCACCCCGAAGAGGAGTATGTACCCCGCCTCTCCCCCGAGCAGGTTCAGTGGCGGGCGCGCACGCCGACAGCCCTGGCCAAGGGGTCGGTGTATCGACCGGACTTCAGCCTGCGGACCTATACTTTCCACCCCATCCACCCCCTCGAGCACCAGGAGGCTTTCAGTGATCCGTCACATCCCATCGACGAGGCGCTGCGGGTCAATGACTGGATCATCAAGAACCGGGGCAACCACCTCCGTGCGGTGGGTCGAGGGGCCGTGGAGCCGGACCAGCGTCAGGCGCGCGCCCTCGAGCTCAACGCCTTCGGTGAGATGGTCGGGTTGCGTCGGCCCGTGGGGATCACCCTGCACCAACAGCAGCAGGGCGGCGGCGAGCTGACGGGCGAGGTCACAGACCCCCGGGCCGAGATCGAGCGCATCGTCACCGAGCGCCTCGAGGGGGCGCCGGAGGCCTCCTATTTCGGGATTCACTTCGGCCCCACCGAGCTGACCGTGACCCCCGACCAAGAGACCGTGGATTGGATCAACTGGGCCGGTCGCGCGGCGCAAGCGGCGCGGCCCGATCTGCCGGTGCTGATCAACAACCACGCCACCGGCGCCCAGACCACGGAACATTTTGACGATCTCGGGTGCCCGAGCGGCACCAATGACGTGGAGCGAAGCGACTACTACGACCTGGCCTTCCACACCGACCCCGGCCTCGGCGTCCAGGTCCACACGGTGATGTTCTATCCCTTGGAAGGACCGGCCCCGGTCTATGACCAAATGAGCTTCGCCCACAAGCTGTGCCTGATGGAGAAGGCCAGCGCCCTTGGTCGTCCGCTCCAGTATTTTCCCGAGGGCTCGTATTGGCTGAGCTTCGACAACGCGGTGCCCGTCTATCTCCCGCTCTACATCTATGCTCGCGGGCGGGACATGGCCCTCATCTCGCCCTTACTGGCCACCCGCGGTGAGGGGAGCCTCATCGGTCACAAGATGTTTAACAGCGGCCATGAGTGGGGCTATTGGCAGCAGGATTACGCCGTGGGCCTCTGGCATTGGAACGCGGACGTGCCCCTCGAGGCCGTGTTCCGAGAGATGGCCGATCCCTTCTGTGATCCCGAGGTCTTCCCGGCCAGTTGCGGGGCGAGGGACGAGGCCGTGGCGGTTCTAAGCGAGGTGGTTGCCCACCAGGCCGACTTCTTCTTGACCCGTGAAGACCACCGCGGGCTCCCCGGCGGGCTGTATTTCTATTTTGCCGGCGAGGATCCCGCCGATGAGATCGCCGAGTCCACGGGGCTAGGCTTTCGGCCTCTGCGTCCAGCGTTCGCCGAGGTCGCCTCTTGGTCCGATGATGAGGTGAGCCACTTCCGCGCCACGGACATGGCCGCGCTGTCCGAAGCCGAGCGTCTTTATGGCGAGTGGGTGCGACGACTGAAGGCTCACCGCGACGCGGTCCCCGAGGCCGGTCACCGTTGGTTCGACGAGATCGTCGACGGGCTCACCATCAACGGGCTTCGCGCCAAGCACACCCGCCAACTCTACGAGGTGGCCCTGGGGAGCCAGGGTCTTTTGGACGCCGCTGAGACCCTGACGGCGGTGGAGGCGGTCATTCGCCGACGAGAGGGGGCCTATCGTTACCCCCTCCAGCAGGTGAACGGCGGCGGGCTCACCCCCGAGACCGCCGTGGCGAACGGCACCACTTACCCCTATCGAGTCCACACCAAGACCCACTTGATGACCTATTGGTGGTATCGGCAGAACCAGGTGGACGCCCTGGTCAACGCCGAGCCAAGCGCGGGGACCGTCGTCTTGAGCCCGGTCTTCGGCGACAGCGGCGCACCGGTGAACGTCTCTTGGCCGGCAGGCATCGAGGGCGGCGCGTTGACTCTCGCCGAGGTGAGCTATCCAGCCCTCACCCCCAACGTCTCCGTACCTGACGGCATCTGGTCGGTGACCACGGCGGGGGTCGTCGACGGCGTCGATCTGGCGGCGGCGGGGGCTGTGGTGCGAGGAGGGGAGCAGCGGGTGTCCACCTTCGACGGTTTGACGGTGGTGGAGCCGGCGAACCCGGCCGTCGGCGCCGTGCTGGGCCCGCTCCTGCCCCGGCTCGCGTTCGCGCTGAATCTGGAGCAGATGAAGTTGGCCATGGCGCCGGGGGTCGCGCCGGCGGACTTCGCGGCCGTGGTGACGGCGCCCCTCATCCCCGACGGCGCGCACCTCGTGGCCGAGAGCTTTGATTTCGCCTTCGCTCTCGGCGCCGGGGGCGTTGACGCCGGAGTGCCCATCTCTCTCCTGGGGGTGCGGGTGAAGACGGAGACGGCCACGGCCCTTGGCGAGGCCGTGGAGATCACGGCCCAGCTGCCCTTGGCGGACATCGTCCAGGGGATGATCCAGTTGGCCGGGTTCGACGAAGCCGGCGCCTGGCGCACCCTCGGTGACTTCCTCGGGTTCGACGCCGCCGATCCACCGGAGGGCATCCCCGTGGAGTTGGTCGTCGCCCTGACCGCCCCCTAGCCCCCCGCCGGGGGCGGGGTGATTCCCTGAGCCGGTTATGGGACTATCTCGCTGACTCGAACAACCGATATCGTGGACGGAGACACGCCGATGGGTCAGAGACCATGGACAGCGGCCCTGGGGCTGATTTGGCTCCTCGCAGGCTGCGTGGAGGACGCGCCCTCGAGCCGGGCGCCGGGCCCCGAAGCCATGGCGGGCAGTGACGCCGCCGGGGGGGCCGTCGGTGCCGGTGGCGCCGCGATGGGCGGTGAACCGGCCATGGGCGGAGAGCCCGCGATGGGCGGAGAGCCCGCGATGGGCGGTGCGCCCGCGATAGGTGGTGCGCCCGCGATGGGCGGTTCGCCCGCAGTGGGCGGTTCGCCCGCGATGGGCGGGGCTGACTCGCCACCCCTCATTCACGAGGCCCTCGCTCAAGAGTGCCCCGACGGCGGCAGCCCGGGACCCTTCCCCAACTCGACGACCCGCGGGAATCAAGACCTCCACAAGCTCACCTTGGACCACCCGGATGCGGTCTGTAACGACGGGTCCCCGGGGCTCCTCTTCATCAGACGCGCCGTGGAGACCTCCACGCGGTGGATCTTCTTCCTGCAGGGGGGCGCGAGCTGCGCCGGACACGTCGAATGCCGCGATCGCTGGTGTGGGCGCCAAGGGATCTACGACGCCTCCAAGATGAGCTCGCGATTCATCGACGCGGCGGCCATCGGCGGCACGGGGATTCTCAACGGCGTCGCGCGCAACCCGTATCACGACGCCAACGTGGTGTTCTTCTACTACTGCAGCTCGGACCAGTGGACGGGTCAGCGGTCGGACGTGGTCTTGGCCGATGAGGGCGGGCGCGACGCATATCGGCTCCACTTCCGTGGCCACAGCATCATCGAGGCGGCCCTCGCCCGACTTCGGCAGGGGGGCGCCACCTCCGATGACGGGGTGGTGACGCTCCCCGATCTGGACGACGCCCGGGAGATCTTGTGGACCGGTGTCTCCGCCGGCGGGGCGGGCGCCACCCATCATTTGGACTGGTTCGCGGCCCAATTCGACGCCGACCAGACGCGGGTGAGCGGGGTCATCGACGCCGGCTTCGGTCCCCCCTTCGACCAATTCGACGCCGACACCGCAGCGGCCTTCCGCGCGTATGTGCGTAACCGCTATGAGGAGACGTGGTCGCCCCGCTACGGCGCGTTCTTGGACACCTCGTGCGTGGCGCACCCGGCCAACCAAGGGGAGAACGCCTGGCGGTGCTCCGACCCCACCTACGTCAAGCTCAACCACGTCACCACCCGGTTCTTTCAACGGCTCGATCTACGAGACGCCGTGGGCTCTCGTGGCGCCATCTCACTGGGCGCGACCCTCGAGGCGTACGCGGCCGGAGCGGCCCACGCTTTGGAGCGCTTGGCCGGCGTCGCCCAGACGGGCCACGAGGGGGGCGGCGTCACGGTGACGCCCGGGGCCTACGGGCCCAACTGCACCCAACATGTGGCCATCACCGACGGCGCCTTCTTCTTTCAGAGCACCGTCGAGGACGCTGACGGGCGGCCCAGCACCTTCGTCGGCGCGCTCAGCCGGTGGTTGGGTGGTCAAATGGTCAGCGTCATCGACGCACCGGATGTGGCTCAGAGCACATCGGTCTGCGGACCTCGAGATTGACGCCTGACGCCGCCATGGACGGTCCCTGGGTGGTGGTGCTGGGCACCGCCCAAGACGGCGGGGTTCCTCAGGCGGGCTGTCGCCGGGCCTGCTGTACTCAGGTGCGGGCCGACCCCGCGCTCCAGCGGCTCCCCGCCTGCTTGGCGGTGGTGGATCCCGCGGGCGGGGATCGATGGATCATCGACTGCACCCCCGCCTTCCCCGAGCAGTTAGAGCGGCTCGACGAGGCCGCCGGCGGGGGGGGGGATTTGTCCGGCATTTTTCTGACCCACGCGCATATGGGGCACTACACGGGCCTCGTTCACCTGGGCCGCGAGGTGATGGCGGCCCGGGGCCTCGAGGTGTACGCCATGGACCGAATGGGCGCCTTCTTGTCGGCTGACGCGCCCTGGCGGCATTTGGTGGACCATGGGCACATCCACCTCTGCGCTTTGACCGCCGGGGTCCCGGTCTCCCTCGCGCCGGGCCTCTCCATCACCCCCTTGCCCGTCCCCCATCGTGACGAGATCTCCGAGACCGTAGCCTTTCGAGTGGACGGCCCGAGGCGGTCGGTTCTGCATCTCCCGGACATCGACGGGTGGGCCCAGTGGTCGACGCCGCTGGCCGAGATCCTGGCCGAAGTGGACGTGGCCTATTTGGACGGGACCTTCTTTGACGCCGGTGAGCTGCCCGGGCGCGATTTGACCCAGATCGCTCACCCCTTCATCGAGGACACCTTGTCCGTGCTCGAGACGCTGCCGGCCACGCTCAGGGCCCGGGTGCGATTCACCCACCTGAACCACTCCAACCCCGTCTGTCTGGGGGCCGGTCGGGCCCTCGACCGGATCAGGGAGCTCGGGTGCAGGGTGGCGTACGAGGGGGAGCGGTTCAGCCTCGTCTGACGGCCGTTGAATCGCCGTGTTAAATAGCTTTAGGTATTAAATGACTGTCTAAGAGATTGTTCTATTGATGAATAAGCGTCTCTAGCGTGGTCCTCGTAGGGTCAGAGCCCATGAGTGACTCCGCTTTCGGATCTCTGACCCTCGTTCAAACGGGAAGGACGAGGAGATCCCCATGCATCGTTGGACACACCTATTCGTCGCGCTTATTGCCGTCACCGGCGTGATCTTCAGCGGGGCCTGTGTGCCCCAAGGGATGTACCCCGAACCTGCGGACAGCGGGGTCGTCCTCCTCCCCGATGACGACCCGGGGAGCCGTGGCCGTCGGCCGCGTGGAGCGCCGCCGACGCAGCCCGGATCCGGTGGCGAGCGGAGCCCGCCCCCACCCCCCGACGCGTCCATAGACCAAAGCCCGGCGAGGCCCCCTCCGGATGCCCGCTCCCGATTCACTCCGATCCGAAGCGACGTCATGCTTCTGTTGGATCGTTCGGCGATCATGGACCGTCCCCTAGACTGCGCGGAGCCGCCTTGCCGGACCCGCTGGGAGGCCGCGGTCAGCATGACCGGCTATCTCGTGCCCGCGGCTGAGCGAGCCCGACTCGGTCTCGCGTTGTTTCCGAGCCGGGACAGTCGCTGCGGTGTGTCCGATTGTGTGTCGGTGAACCCCACTGAAGACGAGAGCGTCGAGGCGATCAGCGAGGCCTTGGTGCGCGCGTCGCCTGGTGGAGAGCGGCCGCTCGCCGCCGCGGTTCGCGCCGTGGCCGACGAGGTGGATATGGACAACGCAGAGGGTCCCCACGCGCTGGTGGTGATCACTGGTGGGACCCCGACCTGTGCCTGTGAAGACCCTGCCGCGCTCGAATGTGAACGTGAGGCTGCCGAAGACGCCTTCGCTGATTTGGTCCGTCGGAGCCCGACGGTGGCCATCCACGTCATCGGGTTCGTGGTCGACGATCAGGTGGAGGCCGAGACGCTGGACGGGGTGGCGCGGGCGGGGGGCGCAGCGCGGGCTGAGCGCGTGTCCAGTGTGCGGGGCCTGATCGAGGCGGTCGACCGCGCAGTGGGGAGCGTCGCGCCCTGTGCCTATGTCACGACGCTCCGAGATTCCCGACCAGATTTGGAGGTTGTGGTGGACGGCACCGCCGTGGACCGCTGCCGCCAGGACGGCTGTGTGGACGGGTACTCCATCGAGGGCGGGCGCGTGCTCCGGTTTGGTGAGAACATCTGTCGTAGGCTACGGGACGGCGAACCCCACGCCGTCCGAGTCGAGCGGGTGCGCTAGGCGCCTCGAGGGCACCCGAAAGTTCCGGCATCCCTTGATCCACGGTCGCCCTTGGCGCACCGTGGTTGAGGACGTGTCGAGGGGGTAGTCGTGCTCAGCACCGAAAAGACGGAAACTAAGGAAGCGGTGGACGAGGCGCCCGTGGAGGCCACCGAGGCCAAGAAGCCCAAGAAAGAAGAGGCCAACGCCGCTGCGGCGGCCCAGAGCGCGGAGCTCCTTCAGGCCGCAGGCAAGGAGACCGGCGAGGGCGGGGCCAAGAGCGCGGCAGCGGGGCAGAGCGACGAGATGATCGCCGCCCAACAAGGCCAAACCAAAGAGAAAGACGCGGCCGAGAAAGCCGCGGTCAAAGAAGAGTCGTCACCGGCCAAGGGGTCGGCGGCCGGGGCCAAGAAGGCCATCGTCAAGGCCTTCAAGGGCCGCTTCTTCGACGCCCAGGGATCCGCCAAAGCCGAGTTCCAACAGAACTTCGACAGCGGGGGCAGCAAGACCTGGAAGGACGTGGGCAAGGACGTGGCCGCAGACGCCGCCGCCTTCGGACAAGGCGACGTCCACCAGGACGGCGACAAGACCACCTATATGGGCTACGTCTACGGCTTGTACACCGAGGTCACCGTCCTCTCGGACGGGGCCGTCGAGAAGGTCTACTTCGAGATCGACTGAGTCCGCGCCTCAGGGCGTATAGCGTCCGTCGGGGAGTCGAGTGGGCAGGTTGTACGCGGGGTCCGTCAGGAGCGTGTGCACCGCCGGATCTCCATCGCGTAACTGCTCGGCCGTACACAGCTCCCACTCTCGACTGATCTCGCGGCAGCGCGCCGGGTCGTTCTGGGCACCGAGCAGCGTGGTCAGCGCCCAATAGAAATACTCCACTGCCATACAGCGATAGTCGCAGGTGCGGTCGTTGTAGTGGTACCAGGCGCCCTCCGGATACGGGTTGGGAATGCGCTCGAATCGGCCGCCTCGCGCTTGGTCCATGGCGTTGGCCAGCAGGGTGCCGGCACGGGACCCCAAAGCCTGGGGATAGACCTGCTCGTAACCGGCGGTGGAGATGAGGTGAAGCACCTCCTCGAGGGCCGCGTCGAAGCGGCCGGGCACGTTCGTCTCGTCGCCTTGGAGATCCTGGGCGTGAAAACCGTCGATGACGTTTCCTTCGAAGATGCCGCTGTTCTCGAGCTCATTGGAGCTGGCGAACATCACTAAAAGGGCTCGCCGCCGGATCATGGCTTGCACCACCGGCGGATCATCCACCTGCCCATCTTCGTCGTTGTCCAGATACTCGGCCATGATGTGGGCCGCGTGGGTGACCTTCGCCGCCGGCACCTGCGCGGTGGCGACGACGCGGATCCCAAAGACGGTGATCTGCCGGGCGAAGAACCGCGAGAGGGGATCGTCCATCTCGAGGGCGCTGATCATGAGGTCACCAGGACCGTCGGGCACCGGCTCGGGGTCAGGATCGGGGCCTGGGCCATCGGGTGGGGGCGCGCTCTCGCATTGACCGCCGCCCTCCATATGGGCGCACACCATCCGGCCTTGGCGGTCATAAGTGCAGTACGCCTCGTCGTCTTGGCCGTCGTTGGCGCAGATCTGTCCCACGGGATCGTTATGGGGCGGGTTCGGATCGCAGCCTTCGCCCACGATGACGCATCCCGGCGGGAGCGGGCCGATCGGCCGCGGCGCCGCGTCCACGACCGGGCTCGGCGCGGCGTCTTCCACGGGGTCCATGCTCGCGTCGAGGCGTGGGGGGGCGGCGCTGTCCGGTTCCATGGGCGCCGGCGGCGTCGAGTCTTCGGTGGGGGTCGGCGCGGCGTCTTCGTCCGGCGGCGGAATGAAACCGTCGGGGAGCATCCGAGGTCCGTCCGGCGCGGCGTCGCTCGTGGGCGCAACAGCGTCGGTGTTGGACGAGGTGGGCTCCTTTTCGTCATCGGATATGCAACTGAGGGTCGTCAGCGCGGCGACGAACACGGCGAGGGAGCGGATGTGCATGATGTGAGATCTCCAAATGAATCAGATCTTATGGACACTTTTGCGCGCTGAGGGGGCAAGAGGAATTGGGCCATCCACACGGAGAGCAGAGGAAAGTGTCTACATTGCAAATAGCTACTCGCCGGTAGGTTCGTGTTGACCCTCCCTCGCGAATGTGTAAAACGAACCTAAGTGGTGAAATGGGGAAAATCCATGACCGATCGGTCCTGCCCGAGTTGGCTTATACTGGCTGGGCTCACGCTGGTCTCTGCGGGGGCCTGGGCTCAGGACGCTGCGCCGACGCCTGAGCGCGTCGAGGTGTCGCCGGCGGCCTCGCCCGCGAGCGCCGACGCCCCGGCGCCGTCGACGAACGCGCCCAAACCGACGCCCGAGCCGGCCGAATCGGCGCCGCCGGCCGTCGCCGCGCCGCCCTCGATCGGGAGCGTGCCCACCCTCTTCGAAGCGGAACCGTCCACGGTGCGGCTCGACGGTCAGGTGGTCTTCGATTACGTCCAGCTCGGTGAATTCGCCGTAGACGCCGACGGGACGCCCAGCGACCGCGGTGTGTGGGGACACTCACGGGTGGTGCTCGGCCTCGAGTGGGATGCTCTCTCCTATGCGACGATCATCACGCGGGTGGAGGCCCTCAGCGGCACCGCCTTCGGTGATCTCTCGACCCTCGGTGACGCCGTCGGCATTCACACCTTAAACGCGCGCCGGAACACGGAGTTCGGGATCGCGACAGCGGCCCTTCGAGAGAGCTATGTGGACATCGACGTCCTCGTGGGTCGGCTCAAGATCGGACTCCAGGGGGTTCACTGGGGCACGGGGATGCTGGTGAACAACGGGCTCACCGAGCCGGACTTCGGGCGCGCCTACCGAGGCAATATCGCCGACCGTATTCTCTTCGGCACCAAGCCCTTCGCCCTGACCCCGCCGTATCGCTGGATGGAAGACTTGACGCTCTTCGTCGCCGTGGACAGCGCGGTTCGCGACGACAACGCGTACGTGCTTCGCGAAGACAGCGCTCTCGGGGCTGTCTTCGGCGCGCTGGTGGACCACCGACGCACCAAGATCGGACTCATCACGTCCTATCGAAGTCAGGAAGACCGACTCGATATCGTGGGATCGGCCGATGTGTACCCGTAGACGACGG
>PVBE012163048.1_pt1 | contig 10079 bp, 5 predicted proteins | sample 1631181 | NCBI WGS metagenome assembly PVBE01 (sample SAMN08397723, study PRJNA350692) | Marine metagenome, whole genome shotgun sequencing project. | isolation source: water | place: Pacific Ocean | collected 2012-04 | reverse complement strand
GGTTTCGAGTTCGATTTCGTGTTGGCCTTTGGCGTCGCCGATCATGGCGTCCGATTCATTCAACGCGAGGCGCACGGGCTCGCGGTCCGCGACTTCGTACAGCAGTCCGAATTCCTTGAAGCCGTAATCGTCGGTCACCCTGAATTCAAAAGGGATCTCTTCGAGCATGGTCACTTCGCTGTCGCCGCGGGGAAACTGAATTCGGATTTCCGGAGGGCGGTCGCGGTCGACGGCGATCGCGTAACGCGCATTGTACTCGCTGGGCTCTTGCTGCAAATCGATCAGCTCTACATAGTACTTATCGCTTCTCGTCACCTCGAAGGACGTGGTCCAAAGGGCGTCCGAGCTTTCTTCCAGGGGAACTCGAGTCCCGCTGGCGAGCACCATTTCCGCGCCCGCGAGTTTCTTGTTCACCCAAAAAGACATGTCGACCCGGCTGCCCTCAATGGCCGACACGTTCCCGCTGTTGGGCACCTCCCGGGGCGGCCGCTCCAGGTATTCGGGAAACGTGTACAACACGTCGATAGACGTGACTTCGGGGGGCGTCCACGCAGTCAGCTCGAAGGTGGCCGAACGTTTTCGGCCGAATTGCACGTCGTATTCGATATCGGCCTGTACATCGGAGAAGAGGTGCATATAGACGTTTTCCGACGGACTGCGCTCCATTTCGCTGACCTGCCAGTCCCCGTCGCCGACGCGCCAACGAAGGCGGACCTTGTTATTCAGTTTGTCCGAGCGAACCCACACCATCTGGTTGTCGCCGCGGCGGACGCGGGCGTTTCCCGGCTCGACCGTGAAAGGCAGCGTCGAGCGCCGCGCCAACTCCGAAGGGATGATGCCGACGGCAGGCACCCAGAAGCTGCTAAACAAAACCACGATGCCCGCCGACAAGGCCAGCAACACGGTTGCCACCGCTCCAGACGTAAACACGGGCGTCATATCGAGAACATCCGCGAACGACGTCTCGCGGACGAGGGGGGTGGTCTCTTCGATGAACTGTCGAATGATCCAAACCGAATCGTCTTCATGTCCGCCCGCGCCAAACTCCACCGCGCTGACGATGCGGTTCTCCAATTCCGGGTGGCGTTCGTCGATGAGCAGGGCTACCTGCTCTATCGTGATGGGTGAACGCAACGGGGCCAACAGCCAGCGCCATGCCGCCACCACTTCGCACAGAGAAAAGGCAGCAAGGAGGTATCTGCCCGCATTTGAGTCCGATGGCGTGAACGCGAGAACGAGCGTGAACAGGCAAGTTAGCCCGAGCGTAGCCAGGCCAAAGCGCGCCCAACATCTCAGTGCGCGATTCCGCCGGCATTGGCGAGCCACTTCCTGGATGCGCAGCCCGAGTTCTGGATGCAGTCTTGTGGATCCTTTACGCATGGATCTGCTCCTCGCTTACAGTAAATCCGTCAACAGGCAAAGTCGGTTCCAATTCAACCGGATTCGGTACTCTCACCCCGTAGCAACCTTCTCCTCCGTCTCGTTACGAAACACAATGAGATAACCTTGCTAGAATTTTACGCCTTCAAGACGGACATATACCAACTCTCAAGAAGAAGTAATAAAACCAAGAAAATCAAAAAATACCTGCCGTATTCCGTTCTGACGATGGAATCGCTTGCGGGTCCGCTTGCCAGCGTATTGACATCATCTATAGCCAACGGCGCAGAGGACAGTTTTAATTCAAATTCGGCGATGGATACCAGGGCGGGGTCGCCTTCGCTGGAAACCACATTCACGGCATCCACCTGTCGCCAGGCGTCTTCCGCCGGCGTGCGCGTACGGAAGAAGCCCGCGTGACGGAGGAAAAGACTCGCGTCCACGCCGAGATCCGCCTCGGTTACTTCCACCGGCTCGGCGAAGCCGGGCGCGGAAACAACCGTAATCCCCTGTTCGTCGAACACGACCGAGTCGGCCCCAATGCGTTGGGCTACATCCCACGTCACTTCGGCCTCCTGGAATCCACTCAGATACCTGAGCGTCTGGTGGAGTATCGGCACGAAACGCGGAGTTTTCGGAAGGTTGGTCCAATCCAAGAGCACGGCAAAGGGCCAGACAACCACGCGCCCTTCGCCGACGCGCGCCTCGACGATAGCGGGGGAGTCGTCATCGAATCGGGCGAGGACACGGAGTTGGTCGTTGTCCGCGGCGATTTCAATGGCGTAATGGTTGTGAAATCGCAGCGAGGAAAAATCGTTGAACCGCGCCCCAGCGAACGGCACAAATATTTCGTGCTCAAAGTCAAGCCACGCGATGACATTGTACCGCGACTCGCGCAGGTTGCCGTAGCGAAGCCCCGTGGCCGGAGTGCCGATGGGCGAGAGAAGGAGTTCGTTCAGCAGACCGTAGTCCATTCCTTCGTCGAGGGTCAGGAGGAGTTGCCCACCATTCGATGTGAATTCTATCAAGCGCGCCGCGGTTTCCCGGCGCAGCCCATTGAAATCGCTCGCAATAATCACGGAGGGCCGCCGCGCTGGATTGTCGAGAGCGTCCTCCAGTTCGGATTGCGCCGCCACGCTGGCCACCCAGGGAATGTCTATTCGCTGAGGCAGCGCGCGGCTCATGAACATGGCCGAAGGATAAAGCAGACCGGGTTTCTCGTCGGCGAGAATCAACACGTTCCGCTTGCGCGGCGGATTCCACGTGAAATAGCGCACATTGTCCGGGGCCACGCCATCGCCCGTGAGGGCCAGATGGCCTTCCAAGGGCTCGTCCGTTGTTACATCGAATGTAAACGAAGTTTGCGAGGCGTTGCCGCCCTTTACATCCAAGACGTTCGACGCCTGTTCCGCGCCGCCCATAAACAGCTTGATTTCCAGCTCGTCCGCGTCGTCTTCGGACCAGTTCTTCACTTTGCCAAGAATCCGCAGCCCGCGGTCCTGCGTCTTCTTGAGGCCCACATCGGTGAGCGCGTAGTTCATCGCGCCGCCGTGTTCGACCTGAACCGCCTTCAACTGAATGCCGGGCGAAAGCTTCCATCCAGTGTACCGGTCGGACATGCCGTTTTTCTGGAAATCGGAGATAACATGCAAGAACATGCGCGTCGAGGCCTCCGCTTCTTCATCGAGCCCACCCGTCAGGAGCGCCTGCGCGTGTTGCATGGCCGGCAGGTAGGCCGTGTCCTCGTCGGTCAACTCCGCGCTTTCGATGGCGAGGCGCGCGCGCTCGTGCGACCCGGCCTGTGGATCGGAATCGGAGGCGATTGGAGCGGCCGTCGTGTGCGAACGGCCAAAGACCACGACGCCCACGGGTTCCTCCTCTGGAATATCGCCGAGGGTCGCCAGGGCTTTAGCCTTCGCTTCGTCGAACGCGCCGCCCGCGCCCATGCTGTACGATGCATCCACAAGGAGGAGGTGCCGGCCGGGGCCGTCGTCGGCGTCGAAGGCCGCGGGGTCCTCCCAATACGGACGTGTAAAGGCGAGGGCAAGCAGCAAGAACAAGAGCATGCGGAGCAGCATCAGGAGGATGTGCTGCAGGCGCCTGCGTTCGATAACTTCCTTCGGAATGTTAGGGATGAACAGGATGCTGCTGAAGGCGAGCGGATCGCGCTCAGGTCGCCGGATCTGGTGAATCAGGAACGGCGCGGCGAGCAGGGCGATGCCGCCGAAAAACAGCGGGGCGAGAAAGGACAGTCCCATTAGAGCGACCCCGCGACCGGACCGCGCCGCCGTTTCAGGCTGGTCGTCATCAGCGCGTGCGAACGATGCCGCAGGAAGAAGTAGAGCGCATGGTCGAGGGACTCGTCCGTGGTGAACTCGGCGAGATCGATTTCCGTAGCGAGGCATTCCTTTCGCAGAAGCGCGAAGTGGCTCTCGCGATTCGCTAGGTATTGCTCGCGGACCAGGTCCGGCACGGCATACTGCTCGTTTCCGCTTTCCATGTCAACGAACGTCGTTGTTTTATCGAAGGGGAACGTTTGCTCGGCCGGGTCGCTGATTTGCATCACGACTACATCGTGGCGGCGCGCGCGCAGGGATTTGAGATGGTCGATCGTTTCTTCGACAGGATGCAGTAGGTCCGAGATGAGAACCACCATTCCGCGCGGCTGCAACACGTCGCCCAGATAATGCAGCGCGCCCGCGGCGTCGGTTTGCCCTGCCGGCTCGAGATTGTCCAAGTCAACGAGGATGCGGTTAAGGTGATGGGGCACCGTGCGGGGCGGCACGTAGTCGAGCAACTCTTCGTGATGCGCGATAAAGCCGACCGCATCGCGCTGCTTGTGCAGGATCATCGCCATGCAGGCCGTGAGCATGCGCGCGTACTGAAACTTGGTCAGGCCACCCGATCCGTAACCCATCGAGGCGCTGCAGTCGAGGATAAGCGTACAGCGCAGATTCGTCTCCTCCTGGAATTGCTTGATGTGAAGCCGGTCCGTGCGGCCGTACAGGTTCCAGTCGATGAATCGCGGGTCGTCACCCTGCGCGTAGGGGCGGTATTGGGCGAATTCGATGGACGAGCCGGAATGCGGGCTGCGGTGCAGGCCGGACAACATGCCCTCGACGACCGTTCGCGCCAGAAGTTGAAGATCGACGATCTTCGCGAGCTGCGCGGGATCTATGGAGCTCAGCGTAGGTGCCATGAACTACCTTGCGTTGATGCAGCGGCTTAGAGGCCCGATTGCGGTTGAGGCACAGCTTCCAACAGTTTCTGGATAATATCCTCGACGCTTACATGATCGGCCTCCGCCCGAAAATTCGTCAAAATGCGATGCCGGAGCACGGGCCTCGCTACCGCCTGTATATCACCAACCGACACATGGTAGCGCCCTTGCAGCAGCACCCTGGCCTTCGCGCCCAGGATCAAGTTCTGCGAGCCGCGCGTACCCGCGCCCCAACTCACCCAATCCTTCACAAACCCGTGCGCATCGGGGTGGTCCGGGCGGCTGGCCTGGGCCAGATTGACGGCGTAGCGGGCCACGGGCTCGGCGATGGGAACCATGCGCACGAGGCGGGCGAAGTTCGTCATATCTTCACCGGAGAACACGTTCTGCGGTTCCTCGGTGTGCGTCGAGGTCGTCGTCGTGGACACGGTCAACTCATCCGCTTCGTTCAGATAGTCGATTCGAATATTAAACATAAAGCGGTCCAGCTGCGCCTCGGGCAGCGGGTAAGTGCCCTCTAGCTCGATCGGGTTCTGAGTCGCCAGCACGAAAAAGGGCTTCTCCAGTTCCCGCACATTGCCGGCCACCGTAATCTGCCGTTCCTCCATCGCCTCAAGGAGCGCCGCCTGCGTTTTCGGCGGGGTCCGGTTGATCTCGTCCGCCAGCAAGATATTCGTGAATACTGGACCCTCAATGAAGCGCAATTCGCGGTGGCCCGTTGCGCGGTCCTCGTCGATAATCTCCGTCCCAGTAATATCCGACGGCATCAGGTCCGGCGTAAATTGAATGCGCTTGAACCTCAGGTCGAGAATTTGCGCGATCGTGCGAATGAGCAGCGTCTTCGCTAGGCCGGGCGCGCCCGTGATCAAACAATGGTTGCCCGAGAAGAGAACGACCATCAGTTCGTCGACGACCTGTTCCTGCCCGACGATGACGCGGCGAATCTCGCCGAGCATTTTGTCGCGGCCGGCCTTCAGGCGCTCGAGGGCCTCCTTCTCGAAGACGGTTTCATCTTGAACGGGCGGCTTTGCGGCCGCAGCCGTTGTTTCGTCGGAATGAGCATTCGCTTCCAATAGGGGCCTTCTTTCTTTCAGTTGCAGCCACGCGCAGTGCCGGTTCCAAACGCGCGGCGCTAATGCGTCATCGCGTACACGACTATGTTGATGCCCATAGGATACGCTTTCGGGACCGAGATCGCCTTGAAATAGGCCCGGCTTTCCCCTTCCCGTTCCCAGCCATCGCCCAAGTCCGTATTGTGGCACATAAGGACCATGAGCCGGCCGGTTTTATCGTGAATTCCACGGTAATGGGGCACTTGAGAATCGTAGCGCTCGCTGGTGCGTCCACCCGTATCGAGCCAATAGTAGATGTTCGGCACCTGGGGATACTCCTCCAGCTTGAACACGATGTTGAATATCGGGTGATCGAGCTTCAGATCCTCCATCTCGAATTCGATAGGATCGAGGACTCGGTTAATCTGGGCTTGCCAGTTCAACCATTCCGATTCGCCCCAGAAGTCATCGACCATGAGGAACCCGCCGCGAAGGAGATAGGATCGCAACGCCTTAACTTCCTCTTCCGAGAATATGAGGCTGCCGACTTCGAGCATGTAAAGGAATGGATAATCGAAAAGGGTTTCGTCCGTAAGATCGACAATGACATGCTTGGCATCGCCGTTCTCCTGGTGATCGATCTGGATGGTTGTGAGTTGCTCCAAGCGCAGCGGAAAGTTGAGATCGGATGCCGGGTAATCCGTATCCCATCCGGCGCCGCTGCGCCCGTAACCGCCATAGCTGGAATAGCGGACCCGCGCGAAGGTGAAAGCGCCGTTGGGAAAAATGTCGCGCTCGGGCAGGCGGTACTCATACCGCTGCCCGCCGAATCTCGGCGCGAAGCCTCTCCATCCGCCGCGCCGCTGCGCGTCCGCCATGGTAGACACTAGAAGCAGAATCGCGCCCGTTAAGGCCGTGGCGGCGCCAAGCAGGCGATAGATATGGAACGGGCGGTTCACGGCGCGCCACCGGTTTCGTTCGGTTCGCGCTCGGAGGACTCGCCGTGTTCCTCGCCCAGAGCCACGCCATCGACGAGTTCCAGCAACAAGTTCTGCGCGTCCCAAAAGTGGGGCACCTCTTCGAGCACTTTGACAACTTCCTTCCGCGCGGGAACGGTTTCGCCCATGTCACGGTATATCCGCGCGCGGCGAAGCCGGTGGTCGACGGCGTGGGCGCTGTCGAGAGCGGCGAGCGCATTGAGCGAACTCAAGGCCTCCTCTTCGCGCGCCGAATTGAGCAGCCCTTCGATGAACGCTTTATGGAACTCTATCTCGTAAGGGTCGATTCCCAGCGCCCAATCGGCAACGCGCGCCACTTCGCTCCATTCGCCGTCTTCGGTCAAGATCGCGATCAGTTCCACGGGAGCGGCCAGTTCCGCCGGCGACGCCTCAAAGATCCGGAGCAACGTGTCCTTCAACTCGTCAGGGCGATTCGTGCGGCGATACAACTCCGCCAACATTCCGAGCGGCGACTCGCTGCCTTCCAGGTCCGGGAAGAGTTCTTGCGCCTCTTTGAGCGCGACTTCCGCCGCCTCCCAGTTTTCCGCCCCGAAGGCCTTGGTGCCTTTGCGCATGGCCGTCGCGAAAGGCGCGTCTTCCGGCGTGCTCGCTCCCCAAATGCTATCCATGAGATTTTCAATCAAGCCCGGCCCGGCGGCGAGATGGCCTTGAGGAAGTTCTACCTGTGGAAGGTTGTCGAAGGGCTTGACCCGTTCGACCAGATGCTTCCGGAAACCGGTGTCAAGCGTGCTCAACGGCTCGCCACTTGCCTTGGCGAGAGCCGTTTCCGCCTCCGCGCCCTCCCCGATAGAATCGAGCGCGGCGTTCAGGGCCGCGATACCAAACGCGGCCGTGTAGTATTCGACAAACTCGCCCGCGGCGAAATAGCCGAACATCAGGTGATTGGGCGACTTGGGCTCCAAGAAGAAACCGGTCAAGTCGCGTACGCGCGGAAACCCATCCATGGCGAGAACGACGCGGAAATCCGGGTCCAACTTCGAGCGCCACGCCGGCGAGTATACGTGTTCCTCGTAAACCGAGATACCCTCGGACAGCCAGCGCGGCATGAGATTCTTCGTCTTTTGCAGCGTGATGACATGCATAAACTCGTGCCACAGGACCGAGCGCCAGTTCCACGAACCGCGGGGCCGCGCCGACGGCGAATCCATAGTGACTAACCGGCCGAAGCAGATGCCCAGGTGCCCCGCGCTTCCAGGCAGTCCGACCGAACGCACCATGAAATCGTCATGGTTGTCGAACATCTCAATCAAGACGGGTTTCGCCAGTTCGGTCGCATACTTGCGCTCGAAAATCTCGATCGCCTGGTCCAAAAGATCGAGGGAGTCCTCCGCCACCAAGTCCGCTTCGTGCGCGGGCAAGCGCAATACGAAAGCGCCCCGCTCGATTGTCGTGAAAGTCGCCAACGTATCCATTAAGTTGATGAGGTTGAACAACTGAACGTTGTACGGATCTTCCTCGAAGGCCTGTTCCAACTCGGCGCGACCCTCGACCTCCTCGCCGAGGCGAAGCAAATCCAGGGTAAAGTAGGCCCGTGCTTCGTGGTCCTTCGGGTTTACTTCCAGCGCCGCCTTTTGAAAGGCCGCGCCCTCGGCGAAACGGTACTGCCGTGACGCGATCCGGCCCGTCGTCCGCAGGATCTCGCTCGATACCTTATTGACGGTCAGGCCCTCAGCCCGCGTGCGGTCCATACCCTCCGCGTCCGCCTCAATGAAATAGGCGGCCGATTCGAGAGCGAGAAACCGCAAACTCTTCGGGTTGACCGCAAGGGCTTCCTCGATGACCTTAAGCGCTTCCCCGCCTTTGGCCCGGTCGAGCAGCAACTCCACCTCGATGGCCTTCGCCCGCGGATTGTTCGGATTCAAATCCAAGATGCGCTGCAACGTGACATACAGCCGGTCGTCACGGGACTTCCAATAACACTCCGCCAGCCCCGCCAGCACTTCCTGCAACTCGAGGCCATGGGGGTCGGTGTCAAGGGCCTCCTCATAGCGTCTCGCCGCCACATCGTAACTGCCCTTCCGATAGGCCAAGTTGCCCGCGGCCAGGTGGGCAATCGCGGACCGGGAATTCACTCGATCATAAATGCGGGCCAAGACGACCTTAGGGTTGAGCCCCATCAATTCGTAGATCCGGCCCAGAGCAACGTTGTTTTCATCTCGGCGAGAGTATAGCCATGTCCTGCGTTCGCTGGATTTCTCCGCCAACCGCAACTGCCGCTCGAAATCCGCCGTCCGTCCCACATATTGATAGAGGAGGGCGAGCTCCAAGTTGTTCGCCGGTTCAGAATGCCGCTGGCACACCCATTCCATCTTCTCGATGGCCTCGTCCAGCCTGCCCGTCTCAAACAGGAGCTTGACCAAGGCTCGGTGCAAGTGCAGCGAAGTGGACAAATAGCCCTCGGCAGATTCGATCTTCTCTTGCAGCCGCTCAAGTGCCCGAGCGTACTCGCCCCGTTCCCAAAGCGATTCATAATGCTCAGGGGGCTCGCCATCCTCAGCGGACGGCTCCTGAGCCAGGGCTCCACCGAATAGGGGCGAAACGAGACATATCGCGATGGCAGAGAGGAAACGGGCGCGCAAGGCGGCGCCACCCGCCCTCCAGAACGCCCTGGGGAGATTGCACAATGCGACACACAGCCCTGCCGTCATAGGGTCTCCTCTTGGCGAATCCGCCGACAGCCAGTAGGGGGCGAGCCAAGCCACCCTCCCATAACCTAAAGTTTCTCACGTACGAGATGTCCTGTCAATTTTCGATTCCGCCAGCGGCAGACCATGGGAGGAACCCAACAACACATTCATACGCGATCGGGTCGGCATCTCCTTCTCTGATCGCAAGATCCTCTGGAATTCGTGGAGGCGGAACCCTCTCACAGCCCCTCTCTGAGAGGGCGGGGAGTCAGGCTGGCGGCCCTCGCGCAGTCACTTGAACCAAGACGGGCCACCAATCCCCCTATTATCCGAAGTTACTTCTTACTCAAGATTTTCTTGACGGACGGCGCCGAGATGCGGGCTACGTTGGGCAACGAACCGGTCAGAGGCCGGGCGTAGCGGAGGAAGGCTTCGGTGACGTCGTTGCCCTCTTTGTTAATGAACTTGTTGGGCATCTCGGTGGCGTGGCGCGCGACGGAGGAGAGAGGCGTCAAGAAATATTCGACGGCGTAATCGCCTATGCGTTTTATGGCGACGCTTCCGTCCGAGTTGTGCCAGATGGCGAACTGGGCCGCTTTTTCGCCTACTTCCCTGGCTTCGGCCTGGTCGACCTCGCTGACGCAACCAAGAAAGCTTCGCTGGATGTAGCCTAGCGTGTCCGCGCGGACTCGCGTGATGTTGGTGCCGTTTCTGATCCAAGAGGCCAAGTGGTCGCCGAGGGCGCCCGTGCCCGAGAGCTGGACGTTTCCATGGGAGTCCC
>PVBE012687871.1_pt1 | contig 10080 bp, 7 predicted proteins | sample 1631181 | NCBI WGS metagenome assembly PVBE01 (sample SAMN08397723, study PRJNA350692) | Marine metagenome, whole genome shotgun sequencing project. | isolation source: water | place: Pacific Ocean | collected 2012-04 | reverse complement strand
TGATCCCGGTGCTTCGCGAGCGGGCCCGAGACTGCGAGGCAAAGCGGCAAATGCCCCAGGAGACATTAGACGATTTTCTTGCCACCGGAATATTGAATGTCTGTAAGCCCCGGGAATATGGTGGTTATGAGATGGGCTGGGATGTTTTGTGCGCAATCTGCATGGAACTGGCCAAGGGCTGCGGATCAAGCGCCTGGGTTTACGCCGTTCTGGCAGAACACAACCATACCATTGCCACCTATCCCCTACAGGCACAATTGGATGTTTGGGGCGAAAATCCGGATACCCTGGTAGCTTCTGGCAATTCGCCCGGCAACACGCTGACCCCGGTAGAGGGTGGCTGGACGATCAACGGTCGACTTAATTATTCCAGTGGCTGCGATTTTGCCGACTGGCACCTGACCGGTGAAATAATTGACGGCACGCCGCATAAGGTTCTGATACGGCAGATCGATTGCGAAATCATAGACAATTGGCATGTTACGGGCCTGGCCGGAACTGGCAGCAAGGACATCGATTTGGTCGATGTCTTCATCCCGGAACATCGGTCGATTTCGGTGACTGAAAGGGGTCCACGTTTTGACGAAGCAGCTGTGTTCCGCCTGCCGCAGTGGTCTGTCAACCCATTCGATCTGGCATCGGTTACGGTTGGCGTTGCCGAAGGCGCCCTGGAGATGTTCACGGCGGAAATGCGCGAACGGCAGTCTCGGTTCGGCGATCAGATCTCCGAGTTCCAAAGCCTGCAGATGCGGATTGGCGAATCGGCCGCCGAGCTCCATGCCGCACGCTTGATGATCCTTAACGACCTGATGGAAACCATGGAAATCCTCGAAAATCTTGATGAACTACCTATCGAGATTCGGGCTCGCAACAAGCGGGACATGGCCTACGCGCCGCTATTGGCGGCCCGGGCCATGGACCGCATTTATTATGCATCCGGGACGGCCGTCCTGTTTGAATCGAACGACTTGCAGCGCTGCTTCCGGGATGTCCATGCGGGTACCAAGCAAGTAGCCCTGAATTTCGATATCAACGCCACGACCTATGGAAAGGTGGCTTTGGGACTCGATCCGGCTCCCGTGCGCTGGTAGAAGGGCCTTCCGCACCAATACCCGCATTGCCAAAAGTTGATGTTCCGCCCTCTGCTGTTGATGGCCTTCGGTCGGAACATCAACTTAACCAGCGCCGATCTCTAACTTAAAAAGTGGGCCACTTAAGGGGAGCAGGCCACCGACTTCTGCTTTTTATTCGACAGCGGAAGCAATTGGGAGCATTCCGTGACTTCACTTCGTGACCCCTTCCAGACTTGCTGATGCTGGACGCGGTTTGGGCAGGCGCTATTCCTAAAAGTGCTCGCGTTTCCCCAAACCGGTGGGATGTGTGAGCGACGGCGTCATTACCTCAGCCGCCAAGCCCTACGCCCCTTCGCCGGCCTGTCCGATTGCTTTGATAACCTTTTCCGCAGTGATGGGAAGGTCGTCGATGCGCACGCCGATGGCGTCGGCGACGGCGTTGGCGATGGCCGGCGCGACCGGCGTCAGCGCCGGCTCGCCGATGCCCTTGGCACCGAATGGGCCGACGCCCGAGCGTGACTCGAAGATCACGCTCTCGATCTCTGGCAGGTCCATCGCGGTGGGGATCAGGTATTCGCTGAACGACGGCGTAACCAGCATACCGTCCTCATAGACCATCGCTTCGCTGAGTGCGTAGCCCTGTCCCTGGGCGGTGGCGCCCTCGATCTGGCCCTCGACTGCGGCCCGGTTGATGCATTGGCCGACATCGTGCGCCCCGACGCTTTTCAGCACTGTGATCTCGCCGGTCTCGGTGTCGATTGCGACCTCGACCGCGTGGCAGCCGAAAGTGAAGTCGGGGAAGACGCGGCCCTGACCGGTCTCGGGATCGATCTTGTCGGTGAACGGCGCGCGGAACATCGCCAGCTCCGAACGCTGAATGCCATCCGACGCACACAGCTTGACCAGCTCGTCGAAAGCCATCGAAGAGTCCGAATCGTCGACCACGAAGGCGCGCGAACCGCCAAGATCAACATCGCCTGGTTCGACACGGAACGCCTCAGCGGCGCGTGAGACGAGGCGCGCGCGAACCGCGCGGGCTGCCTCGCCAACGGCGTTGCCGGTCATATACAACGCGCGGGTCGCCGTCGTCGTGCCGGCGAGTGGGGTGACCACCGAATCGCTGTTATAGATGACCACATCCTCGAGCGAAACGCCGAACGTCTCGGCGGCGATCTGGCCGAGCGCCGAGGCTTGGCCGCCGCCGATGTCTGTAACGCCCGAGCGCACGACCACCGTGCCGTCGACCTCGACACCAACCCACGCCTCCGAGGTATCGTGGAGCCAGGTGATGCGGCCGTATGATTGCTGATAGCAGGCAACGCCGCGGCCGGTCCTAATTGGGCCGTCGTCGGGCGTGCGTTTGCCGAGCGCGGCCCAGGCGGAGTCCATGCAGCGCTCCGTCCACACCGCGCTTTCGATTGGCGCGCCGGTCGAAGTGGTATCGCCGGTTTCGGCGAAATTTCGCCGGCGCAGGGTCATCGGATCGATACCCAGCGCCTTGGCTACCTCGTCCATCTGTTGCTCGTAGGCGATACAGGCCTGCGCCGCGCCAAAGCCCCGGAAGGCGCTGGTGTACATGTTGTTGGTGGCGACGGCGACGGCGTCGACCTGCAGGTTGTCGACACGGTAGGGCCCTGGACCCGCGACAGCCGCGTAAAGCAAAACGTAGGGGCTGAGGAAGACATAGGCACCGGCATCGGTCGTCATGTCGATTTTCATCGCCGTGATCTTGCCATCCTTAGTCGCTCCGGTGCGGTAGGTCATCCGGAAGGGATGGCGCTTGCCGTGACCCATGAACGAATCCTCGCGGCTGTAGGCGAGCCTGACGGGCCGCCGCGTCGCCTGGGTGAGAAGTGCAAGATATACCTCGACCGTCACGTCCTCCTTGCCGCCAAACCCGCCACCGACCAGCGCGCCCAGGATACGCACTTTGTTGTGCGCGACCCCGATCGCCTCGGCGATGAAGCGGAAATGCTCGATCACTTGGGTCGATACGCGGATGTTGATGACCTCGTTCTCGTCGACCCAGGCCAGTCCGACCTCGGGCTCGAGAAAGGCATGCTCGATGAACTGCGTCTCAAAGCTGTTCTCTACGACGACATCCGCCAGGGCGAAACCAGCCTCGACGTCACCCTTGCGGATACGGTAGCTGCCGACCCGGTTGTCGGTGCCTTGCACGACGATCGCACCAAGCTCAAGCGCGGCGGCGGGATCGAACACGCCGGGTAGTGGATCGAGCTCAAAGTCGATCAGCCGGCAGGCCTCCTCGCAAAGCCGGGGCGTTTCCGCGGCGATCAGGGCCAACGGCTCGCCGTGGTAACGCACCCGTTCACGGACCAGAATCTGCTGGTCCGTGGCGAGGCGCTTTTGCCCGGTCTGGCCCGGTATGTCGGTGGCCATCCGCGCCTCGGGCAAATCGGCGCCGGTCAGCACGCAGGCCACGCCGTCGAGCGCCCGTGCCTTGCCCGCGTCGAGCCGCTTCAGGCGGGCGCTGGCCAGCGGGCTGCGCAGCAGCTTGGCGTGGAGCATGCCCGGCATGGTGTAATCGCCGGCATAGGGCGTAGTGCCGAAGGCCTTGCCCGGCGCGTCGGTACGCACCAGGGGCCGACCGATCTGGCGGTACTGGACGTTGGCGCCCGCCTTCGGTTCTTCGTTTTGCCCACTCATCGTGCCGCCCCGTCTTCGCGCAGACGTGCCACCGCGTCGTGCACCGCGGCGAAAACCTTGCGATAGCCCGTGCAGCGGCACAAATTGCCGCTCAAGGCGATGCGCAAATCGTCGTCGCTAGGCTCGGGCGTCATGTGCAGCAGAGACTGGGCCGCGACGATCAGCCCTGGCGTGCAATAGCCGCACTGTACGGCGCCGAGCCTGATGAAGGCTTCTTGCAAAGCATGCGGCGCGTCCGGGCCGCCCAGCCCGTTCACCGTGGTGATCGCCCGGCCCTCGGCCATCCAGGTGAGTGTCAGACAGCTATCGATCGCGACGCCGTCGAGCAGCACGGCGCAGGCACCGCAATCGCCCTTCTCGCAACCACTCTTGACCTCGACATGGCCCAATGCGCGAAGCGTTTCGAGCAAGGTCTCGGCGGCCGGAACGTTGACCGCGCGGTGGCCTCCGTTGATTTCAAGATTGACGACGCGTTTGGCGGTCATCGCGGACCTCCCCTTTTATCAAGCCGGTCCCAGGCCTGGCCAACCAGGCGGCAGGTGAGCGTGTGAACCATTTGTCGGCGGTAATCGCCCGATGCGCGGATGTCGTTGATCGGACTGCATTCTCCGGCCGCCTGGCTGGCCGCCTGATCGATCAGCGCCGGCGTCAGCGCCTCTCCGGTGAGCAGGGCCTCGGCCTTGCCTGCGCGCATGACCGTCGGCGCGACCGCGCCAAGCGCGATACGCGCCGCTTTGCATCTTCCGCCCTCGGCGGTGATGGTGACGGCCAGGCACACCACGCTGATCGCATCGCCTTTGCGCAGACCAAGCTTGTAAAAGAGGTTGATGCAGTTTTCCGGCGGCACCGGCCAGGCGATCTTGGTGATCAGCTCATCGGCCGAGCGCACGCTCTCCTTGAATCCGGTGAACAGGTTCTCGATCGGCACGACGCGCGTGCCACTCATGCTCCTCAGTGTCACCTCGGCATCGAGTGAGAGGAGCGGTGGCATCATATCGGCGGCGGGCGAGCCATGGGCGATGTTACCCGCGACCGTCGCCGCGTTGCGCACCATTTGACCGCCGAAGAGGCGCGCGCTGGCGACCATCGACGGCGCCAGCCCGGACATATCGGGATGCCCGTTAATATCGGAAATCGTGGTCAACGCGCCGATGCAAACACGGTCCTCTTTTACCTCGATGGTGCGCAGCTCGGCGAGCCCGCCGAGCCCGACGAGCCGCGCCGGCCCGACGAGCCCCGCACGGTTGTCAACCAGAAGGTTGGTGCCGCCGGCAAGCGGAAGGGCGCCATTGGCGAGCGCGCCCAATGCCTGATCGAGGCTCTCGGGAATAGTCAAATCGAACTCGCTGAGCATGTTCTCGCCCCCCTTCGCGTTCAGACGTCCCAGCCGCCGTCGACGGTGACTTCCTGACCGGTCATATTGGCACTGTCGTCGCTGGCCAGGAAGAGGACGGCGTTGGCGACGTCTTGCGGCGTGGTGACCCGCATCAGCGCCATCTCGTCGACATATTCCTTATACACCTCCTCCTTGGTCCAACCGCGCACGCGTGCCTTTTCCTCGCACAGCTTCTGCATGCGCGGCGTCTCGACGATGCCCGGGCAGAGGTCGTTGACGTTGACGTTATGCGGACCGACCTCGAGCGCCACGGTCCGTGTCAGGCCGCGCAATGCCCATTTCGATGAGGAATACGGGGTGCGGAACTTGTAGCCCCTGAGACCCGAGGTGCCGCCGATATTGACGATCTTGCCGTAGCGCTGTGCGATCATCGTCGGCACGACATGCTTGATCGTCAGGAAGGTGCCGCGAAGATTGACGGTGATGACCTGATCGAAATCCTCGATGGCGATGTCCTGGATCGGAGTCTCGATCGGGCCGGTGACGCCGGCGACGTTGACCAGAATATCGATGCGCCCGCCAAAGATTTCGAGCGCACGCCGGGCCATGGCCTCGACCTGGGCTTCCACCGCCACATCAACACTGAGGATTTCGGCCCGCCGTCCCGCCTCGCGCGCCTTGGCGCAGACCGCCGCAAGGGGGGCGGTGTCGCGCGCGCAGAGCAACAAATCGGCGCCTTCGCGGGCCAGCGTCAGGCTGATCGCCTCACCCATGCCCTTGGCGCCCCCGGTGACGATGGCCTTCTTGTCTTGCAGTCTCATTTCTCGCCCTCTCCCCCTGTCTCGCTGTCGCTGCCCGCCCTACCGTAACCGCCGCCACCGCAGCTTTCCACAATGATCATATCATCGCGTATGAGGCGAACATGCGTTTTTCCCGGTAGCTCCTGGCGCTCACCCGAATTGTGCACGAGGGTGACACGAAACGGTGCCCCCGGTTCACCGCCCTGCAACCCGTAGGGTGGCACGACGCGACGCTCGAACATCGTCGTCAGCCGTACATCATCGCTAGTGACGCGGTAGGCGCGTACCAGCCCGTTGCCACCGTGGTAGGCGCCGGCGCCACCCGAGCCCAGGCGCAGCGCCTGGTGCTCGACGCGCAACGGGTATTCGGCCTCGACAATTTCGGCCGGCGTATTCCGCACATTCGACATGTGGACGCGGATCACCGGCGCGCCGTCACGGTCGTGGCGCGCGCCCTCGCCACCTCCGTGAGTTTCGTAGAAGGTGGTCCAGCGTCCGTTCTTCGGGTGGTATCCGCTGAACAGCAAGAGACCCGATGTCGTCGGGCCGCCCGCCGTGAGGCGTTCGGGTATGGCCGGCTCGAAGGCTCGGAATATGGCGTCGGCGACGCGCTGGGTGGTTTCGTGGTTGCCGCCGACCACCGGCCGAGCGGGCGGTGCATCGAGCAAGGAACCGGGCCGCGTGATGATGTTCAGCGGCCGATAGCAGCCGCCATTGGGTTGGATGTCGGGGCCGGCCATCGCCTTGATCGCGTAAAACACGGACGCCGCGGTCGAGAACCGGGTTGTGTTGAGCGGCCCCGGAACGGCATCGTCGGTCTCGGAGAAGTCGAATTTGATTTCCTCGCCGTCGAGCGTGACACGCACGCGCACGGCCGCCGGCGAGCCGCCGGCGCCATCATCGTCAAGCCAGTCCGTACCCTCGTAGGTGCCATCTGGCAGTGCCCCAAGTGCCGCGCGCATCTGTGCCTCGGACTGGTCGTGGAGGGCGGCGATGGCGGCTTGTACCGTAGGTGCTCCATGGCGCCCGACCAAGTCCCGAAAGCGCTGCTCGGCGGTTCGCGTTGCCGCAACTTGGGCCAGGATATCGCCCTCGCGCTCCTCGGGGCCGCGCAGATTGGCCAGAATCATGTCAAGCTTTTCACGGTCGGGGCCGTCGGCGCTGAAGACACGGAACGGTGGGATGCGCAGACCTTCTTGCCAGGCGTCGATGGCATCGGGCACGTAACTGCCCGGCAGCGCGCCGCCGATGTCGGCCCAATGGGCAAGGCTGACGGCAAAGGCCTGGAGCATGCCGTTGACATGAATCGGCCTGATCGCCTTAACGTCGGGCAGATGGTTGCCGCCGATTTCGGGCAGGTTGAGGAGCCAGACGTCGCCGGGGGCGAGGCGCCGGGTTGGCACGCGTTTAAGGAATTCTTTCACGGTCGCCGCCATAACCCCCATGTGAATGGGGATATCACGGCCCTGGGCGATGAGCTCGCCTTCCGCGCCGGTCAACGCCGAAGACAAGTCGCCGGCTTCGCGCAACAATGGCGAGCGCGCCGAGCGGATTACGACGAGCGACATCTCCTCGGCGATCGCCGTCAAGGCATGGCGGATCACCTCGGCGGTGAACGGATCGACAGGGGCGTTCATTGCGTTGCTCCGACATCGATCCGCAGATGGCCATGGGCGTCGGTGTAGGCCGCCGCGCCCGGGTCGACAACGACGGTCGAGAAGTCGTCCTCGATTACGGCAGGGCCCTCGATGCGCTGTCGGGTGCCGATTTCGCCGCGGTTGAAGCGCGGCGTCGGCATCATCCCATCGCTCTCAAACATCGCGGGCAATGTGGCGTGGGCCTCGGTTGGGCCCGGCGCTGAGGGTCGTGGCAGTCCCTCGAGCCGGGCGCGCGGAGGTGCCGAGACGCTAAGACGAACGGACTCAAGCTCCCACGACTCGTTGGTGGCAAAGCCGTAGAGAACCGCGTGGCGTGCCTTGAAATCAGCGCCCAGACGAGCCGGGTCGGTGGGCGCGGTGTAGGGAACCTCAACCGCATAGCTCTGTCCGGCATAGCGGACAGCCGCAATGTCTTCGGCGTGAAGCTCATTCGCATCGTGGCCCGCCGCGACTAACGGTGCCGACAAACGGGCCAGCAAGTCGGCACGCAGAGCCGCAAGGCGCTCGCCATCCCAGTCATGACTCGGCATGCGGACGGTCTGCTGGCGGGCATAGCTGAGTTTGGCGGTAAGGCAGCCAAGCGCCGAGAACACACTCGAGAAACGCGGCACCACGACCCGCGAGATGCCCGCCTGGCGGGCGAGGGCGACGGCGTGCATCGGCCCGGCGCCGCCGAAGGCGAGTAGCGTACAGTCCCGGGCATCGACACCACGCTCGACGGTGACGCGGCGCAGCGCGCGCGTCATGCTCGCATTGGCGACGCGATAGATACCAAGTGCCGCCTCGGTCGCACCTACTCCGAATGTCGTGGCGAGGTCGCCGATCACCCTGTGTGCCGCGTCTTCATTGAGCGAAACGCTGCCGCCGAGGACGCTGCCGCCGCGCAAATAGCCGAGAACGAGGTTCGCATCGCTCACCGTCGGCCGCGAGCCGCCCAGGCCGTAGCAGGCTGGGCCCGGTTCCGCGCCAGCGCTTTGCGGACCGACGCGGATTGCGCCAGCCTCGGCGATTGCCATCGACCCACCGCCAGCGCCGATCGATTCGACCGCAACCATGGGCTGACGCACCGGTCGGCCGGCGAGCAAGCGTTCGCTTGAGACCTGCGCGTCTCCTTCTACAATGAGGCAGACATCGGTCGTTGTGCCGCCCATGTCGAAACTGACAACCCGATCGAGATCAAGCTCCCGGGCCACGCTTCCGGCGGCGGCGACACCCGCGGCCGGCCCGGAAAGTGCGAGCGCAAGCGGCAGCTCCTTCACCGCCTCAGGCGCCGCCATGCCGCCCGCGGAATGGAACAGATGCAGTCGCGTGCCATTGAGTGCGCGCCTGGACAGCTTATCGACATAGTCCGACGTCCGCGGCATCAGCGCGGCATTGAGCACGGTGACGCTGGTGCGCTCGTATTCGCGCTCCTCGGGATTGACGCGGTGCGACAGGGCAACGTACGGGACAGCACCGGCGAGCCGGGCGCCAAGTGCCCGCTCATGCACCGGATTGGCGTAGGCGTTCAATAGTGCGACAGCCACTGCCTCGACTTCCCGCCCCATGGCCTCTTGAACAACACTTTCGGCTGCTTCTTCGGCGAGGGGCATCAGGATTTGGCCTTCCACATCCACCCGCTCGGCAACCTCGAGACGCAAGCTCTCGGGGACCAGCGGAAGCAGCTTGGGCAACACGTCCAGCCGATAGAGATCGCGCCTGTCCTGGCGGCCGATCTCCAGGGTATCGCCGAATCCCTCGGTGGCAATTAGCGCGACCGGCGAGAGCTTGTTTTGAACTATTGCGTTGGTCGCCATCGTAGTACCATGCATTAGGTCGGCGACATCGCCCCAGTTGAGTCCGATGGTGGCCAGTGCGACATCAAGGCTTTTTTCGGGCTCGTCGCTGATGCTCCGCACCTTGGCGGCGCGGAGCATGCCGTCTGCCGGGTCGAGGGCGACGATGTCGGTAAAAGTGCCGCCGATGTCAACGCCAACCTGCCAGGTGGCGCTCATGGTGTTCCGCTTTCGGCCGTCCGCGGTGTCGCCCGTGCATGCGAACTCGCCACCCCTGGATCACCCTGGCTCGCCCTAGGTTGGAACGAACATTCGAGAGCGACCGCATTGCCGAGGGGAGTGCTCGGGAGGCCGTAAGTTGTGAATTGGTCATCGTGACCGACGATCATGATCGCCTCGAGACATTCCCGTCTGTAAGCGAGCTGGGTTTTGTCTGTAAGCGGGTCCACGGCCATCAATATGTGGATTGCAAACAGCATCGTTTGGCGAATCTCCATTGGACGCTTAACAAGTAAAGGCTTCAAAGAGTGCCCGTGCAACCTTTTTCCCCGCCACTCCCCAATTGAGCGGTGGACGGTTTCCACCGGAAGGTTTCTAGGTGCCGAAATGCAGTGTCGCTTGATAGTCCCAAATGGTCACGGTAGGGAAGCGGGTTTCCCCGCTCCCCCCGCGCAGATCCCGGCGTGCGCTGCTAACGCACCGGGCTCCTCCCTCGGGTTCTGGCGTCGAAGCGGTGACAGGGCATGGGATGTAGGATCCTGATTGGCGGGA
>PVBE011206558.1_pt1 | contig 10080 bp, 10 predicted proteins | sample 1631181 | NCBI WGS metagenome assembly PVBE01 (sample SAMN08397723, study PRJNA350692) | Marine metagenome, whole genome shotgun sequencing project. | isolation source: water | place: Pacific Ocean | collected 2012-04 | reverse complement strand
GGGAGCACCTCCTGCGGCGGCTCGACCGTGTCGTCGTCGTCGGTGGCGTCGTCGTCGTCGGTGGCGTCGTCGTCGTCGGTGGCGTCGTCGTCATCGGTGGCGTCGTCGTCGTCGCCGACCGAGTCGTCGTCGTCATCCAAGATGACGGGAGGGGTCGAGACGATCTGGGCGTCGCAGCCCACGAGGAGCGCGGCGAGCAAGAGGATCAGGGCTGTCGAACGCATCGGGACTCCGGACGGCGGGGTATGGGCCAGCTACCGGGGGCAGCGGCCATGATCAAGTCCTCATCCAAGCCGTCGCGATCTCTCCACCGCGCCACCACAAGTGCTGTTCGAGATGCCAACGATCCAAGACGGCACTAACTCTTCCCGAGGGTCGCAAACGCGTTCCCAGGCTGGTATCCAATGCGCCGTCTCGGCGAGCCTCGGAGAGTCCAGCCAGCGGAAGATCGAGGAGTCTGACCCAGCCGGATGCTCTTCAATTCGCTCCAGTTCCTGGTGTTCTTCCCCGTCGTCCTGGGGTTGTACTTCTCGATCCCGCCCAAGCGGCGATGGATCCTGCTGCTGGCGGCGTCCTACTACTTCTACGCCTGCTGGAAGGCCGAATACCTCGTCCTCATCCTCGCGAGCACGGCGGTCGACTACACCGTCGCGCTCCGCATGGGTCGGGAGGAGACGAAGGAGGACCGCCGCAAGTGGCTGTGGCTGAGCCTCGCGACGAACCTCGGGCTGCTGTTCACGTTCAAGTACTTCAACTTCGCCAACGACTCGGTGCGGGCGCTCCTGGACAGCATGGGGGTCCCGTACGACATCCCCGCGCTGGACGTGATCCTCCCCGTCGGGATCAGCTTCTATACGTTCCAGACGCTCGCCTACACCATCGACGTGTACCGCGGCCGGATCGAACCGGAGCGGCACCTGGGCAAGTTCGCGCTGTACGTCGCGTTCTTCCCCCAGCTGGTCGCCGGCCCCATCGAGCGGGCCTTCCACCTGCTGCCTCAGTTCCACCAGGAATTCGCGTTCGACTACGACCGGATGGCCTCGGGTATGCGCCAGATGACCTGGGGCATGTTCAAGAAGGTGGTCGTCGCAGACCGGCTCGCCATCTACGTCAACGGGGTCTACAACGACCCCACCGCCCACAGCGGCTTCCCCATCATCGCGGCGACGTACTTCTTCGCGTTCCAGATCTACTGTGACTTCTCGGGCTACAGCGACATCGCCATCGGGGCCGCCCGGATCATGGGCTTCGACCTGATGGAGAACTTCCACCGCCCCTACCTCGCGAACTCCATCTCGGAGTTCTGGAAGCGGTGGCACATCTCGCTGTCGACGTGGTTCCGCGACTACGTCTACATCCCCCTGGGCGGCAACCGGGTCGGGGTCGAGCGCTGGTACGCCAACCTCTTCATCGTCTTCCTGGTCAGCGGGATGTGGCACGGGGCCAACTGGACCTTCCTCGTCTGGGGCGGACTCCACGGGCTGTACCTCGTGTTCGCCATCGTCAGCGCCGGCCCCCGGACCGCCGCGCTGGACCGGATCGGGCTCACCGCCGGAACCGGACGCCGCCGCGCCTTCGAGATCCTCGTCACCTTCCACCTCGCCCTGGTGGCGTGGGTGTTCTTCCGCGCCAACTCGGTGACGGACGCGGTGTACCTGCTGCAATCCGGCTTCACCGGCCTCGGAGCCCACCTGGATGCCCTCTTCGCCCTGGACGCGCGCACCCTCTACCAGGACGTCGTCGTGGCGGTCGGGGTGGGCAAGGTCGAGTTCCTGGGGAGCATCGTGGCGCTGCTGTTCGTCCAGGCCTACGACATGAAGGTGGAGTTCCGTCCGGCCCCCGCCACGTTGACGCGCCGTCAGCGGTTCCTCCGGTTCGTCTGGTACGACGCGCTGATCCTCGCCATGTTGCTGTTCGGCGCCTACGGCCAGCAGCAGTTCATCTACTTCCAGTTCTGATGCCGAACTCGCACCGCCCCGGGCTCATCAACGCCGTGGTCCTCGCGGCCATCCTCGGAGCGTTGTTCGGCTTCAACTACGTCGTGGATCCGTTCGGGCGGGACAACGCGGTCAACCTCGGACTGGACAAGTTCACGGTCGCCGCGGACATGAGCGACTACGCCTGGAAGTACGCCGAGTACCCCCGCATCAAGGCCCCGGTCGTGCTCCTGGGCGACTCGCGCACCCGCCGCCTGCCCGCGGACGAGTTCGAGACCCTGCTGGGCAAGCCGACCTACAACTTCGCCTTCGGCGGGGCCACCGGGCCCGACGTGGTGGAGGCGTTCTGGTACGCCGCCGAGTCCGAGACCCTGACGCACGCCTACCTGGGGCTGGGGGTGCTCCTGCTGAACGACGGCATCCGGGGCGAGCGGGGCCGGGATCATCGCGAGGGGATCGAGCAGCCGCTCCGCTACTACTTCTCGCCGTTCATCACCAAGGCGTCGGTCTACGTGCTGATCCACCACTGGACCGGGCGTGACCTCACGGGGGAGACCCCGCCGATGGACCGGGAGGCGTTCTGGGCGTTCCAGCTCGGCCCTCGGACGCGGATGTTCTACGAGGGCTGGCAGTACCCGACCCACCTGATGGAGCGCCTCGCGGAGGTCGCCGCCTACAGCGCCGAGAACGACATCGACCTGACCTTCTTCATGCCGCCGGGGCACATCGACCTGCAGGACAAGCGGGATGAGCACGGCATCCAGACGGAGTACGAACGCGCCCTCGAGGAGCTCAGCCAGCTGGGGCGGGTGGTCGACTTCGACTTCGCCAACTCGATGACCCGGAACGAAGCGAACTTCGGGGACCCGTTCCACACCACCGACGATGTCTCGCGGCAACTCGCGCGGGACCTGGTGCTGGGCGATCAGGGCCTCGCGCGCTAGGGAGACGTCATCATGACCGGATCGGGTGACACTCCCGGGACCCTGCCCTAGATTCCCTGCCGATGCAGACCCTCACCATCGCCTTCGTGGCCGGCGCCCGCCCCAACTTCCCCAAGATCGCGCCCATGCTCGCGGCGCTTCGGGCGTACCCGCAGGTGACCCCGCTGCTGGTGCACACCGGCCAGCACTACGATCCCGAGCTGTCCTCGATGTTCTTCGAGGATCTGGGCATCTCCGAGCCGGACTGGATGCTCGGCGTCGGCAGCGGCTCTCACGCCCAGCAGACCGCCGCGGTGATGGTCGAGTTCGAGCGCCGCTGCCTCGAGCAGACCCCCGACGCCATCGTCGTGGTCGGCGACGTCAACTCGACCGTCGCCTGCGCGTTGGTCGGGGCGAAGCTGCACATCCCCGTGGTGCACGTCGAGGCGGGCCTGCGGTCGGGCGACCGGACGATGCCCGAGGAGGTCAACCGGCTCGTCACCGACACCCTCGCCGACCTGCTCTACACGCACTGCTACGAGGGCGACGACAACCTCCGCGCCGAGGGCGTCGCCGACGAGCGGATCCACATGGTCGGCAACGTCATGATCGACTCGCTCATGAAGGTGCGGGACCGAGCCGAGGCGCCCGACCTCGACCCCGAGTGGATCATCGAACGCGGCTTCGGGCTCATCACGCTGCACCGCCCCGCGCTCGTGGACAACGAGGCCAGCCTGCGGCCGATCCTCGCGGCCCTGGGGCGCATCTCGGAGAGCATCCCGCTGATCTACCCGGTGCACCCGCGCACGCTCGCTCGGATGAAGTCGTTCGGGATCCTCGAGGAGGACGCCGAGCCGCCGCTGGCGCTGCCGGGCACCCGGGTGCTGCTGACCGCGCCCATTCGCTACCTGCAGTTCCTGTGGCTGATGGACCGCGCCCGCCTCGTCGTCACCGACTCCGGAGGCATCCAGGAAGAGACCACGGTGCTGGGGGTGCCCTGCCTCACGGTGCGCGAGAACACCGAGCGGGCGGTCACCTGCCGGGAGGGGACCAACCGCCTCCTCGGCGTGGATCCGGCCGTCGTCGAAGCGGCCGCGGCGGAGGTCCTGCGGGCCCCCATGCCGGACCTCGATCAGGTCCCGCCGCTGTGGGACGGGAACGCTGGCGAGCGGATCGCGGAGCACCTCGTGGGGTGGCTCAACGCCAAGAAGGAAGCGCCCGCCGGCTGATGCCGACGGGCGCCCTTTCGATGGTCGGAGCGAGAGGATTTGAACCTCCGACCCCCTGCTCCCGAAGCAGGTGCGCTACCAGACTGCGCTACGCTCCGTCATCTGCCCCAATCCGGGGCCGGCGAAACCTAATCGCCGCCCCGGTTGGTGTCAACCGACCTGTGGGGGCCTGAGTGGGGCCGGCAGCCGATTCGCTTCATTGGTCCGCCGCGGCAGTCCTGGGCCTGCTCGTGGCCCTGGCCGCCGTCCCGGTCGCGCGCTCCCTCGGCCGGGGTGCGCTGACCGACGCCGAGCAGCTCGATCCCGACGGTCGGGCCATGCCCCGCTCGGGGGGCCTCGGAGTCTTCGTCGCCTGGGCCATCGCGCTGCTGGCGACCACCGAAGATGCCGCTCCCACCGTGCAACTGCTCGCGCTCGCAGGGTTCGCCGGGGTCGTCGGTCTACACGACGATCTCACCTCGAGCTCGCCCCGGTGGCGGCTCGCGGTCCTGGGCGCCCTGGCCCTCAACGCCGCCGCGCTGGGCCTCCGGGCCGAAGCCGTGGTGCTCCCGGGAGGGGGCGTCTGGACGCTCGGGCTCCTCAGCGTGCCGTTGTCGGCGGCGTGGATCCTCGGGACCACGGTCGCGTTCGACGTCATCGACGGCCTCGATGGGCTCGCCTCGAGCCTGGCGGCCGTCGCCTGCATCGGCATCGCGGTCCTCGCTCCCGCCGAAGCGGCGAGCCTGGCGGCGGGAGGGCTCGGGGGCGCCTGTGCCGCCTTCTTCCTGCTCAACCGACCCCCGGCGACGATCACCCTCGGCAACAACGGCAGCAACCTCGTTGGGTTCGCGATCGGGATGCTCAGCATCAGCGCGCTGGGGGGCGACGGAGTCGGCATGCCGCTGCTGCCGGCGCTCCTCCTCATCGCAATTCCGGTGACGGACGCGGCCATCGCGGTGACGCGGAGGCTCGCCGACGGGACGGACGTGTTCACCCCCGACCGGGGCCACGTGCACCACCGGCTCGAGAGCCGCTACGGCTCGACCCGCGCGCTGACGCTGCTGCTGATGACGGGGGCGGTCGCCGCGATCGCCGGCGGCCTGGGCAAGGGGGTGCTGGGCCTGCTCGTGATCGGCGCGATGCTCTACGAGATCACTTCGCCAGAGCAGCCCGCATCGCGGTGATGGTGGCGGCGTAGTCGTCGCTCTTGAAGATCCCGGAGCCCGAGACGAAGACGTCCGCGGCTCCGAAGTCGGCGATGTTGTCGACCTTCACGCCTCCGTCGACCTCGATGAGCACGTCGTGCAGCCCGCGCGCGTCGAGCATCTCGCGCAGCACGGTGGTCTTGTCGATGGCCGACTGGATGGCGGACTGACCGCCCCAGCCGGGGTTGACCGTCATGACGAGGATGACGTCGACGTCGACGAGCACCGGCTCGATGGCCGCGATCGGCGTGCCGGGGTTGATCGACACCCCCGCCTTGCAGCCCAGCTTGCGGATGTTCCGAAGCGTCATGTGCAAGTGCGGGCAGGTCTCCTGGTGGACCGTGATGACGGCGGCGCCCGCCTCCGCGAAGGCGTCGATGTGCCGCTCGGGCTCGACGATCATCAGGTGCACGTCCAGCGGCTTCGTCGTGTGCCGGCCCGCCGCCTTCATGATCGCGGGGCCCAGGGTGATGACGGGGACGAAGCGGCCGTCCATGACGTCGACGTGGATCCAGTCGGCCCCCGCCTCGCTCACGGCGGCGACCTCTTCACCCAGGCGGGCGAAGTCGGCGGACAGGATGGAGGGGGCGATCAGCGGGGCTCGTGCGGTCATGGCTCGTCCACCAGGTCGAATCGTTCGCCGACGGTCGGGCGGTACCCCCGCACGAAATCGGCCGCGTCCTGCGCCTTCCTACCGGGGGGTTGCAGGCGGGTCAACAGCAGCCCCCCGTCGCCGCAGCGAACCAGCACCCCGTCGTCGTCGACCCGGAGCACCGAGCCGGCCGCGGCGTCCTCCCAGGCGTCGATCGCGACCGCCGCGTGGACCTTCAACGTGTCGCCCCGGAAGCCGCACCAGGCACCCGGCCAGGGGGCCACCCCCCGGACCAGCGAGGCCAGCTCGCGGGCCGGGCGGGACCAGTTCAGGCGACCGTCATCCTTGCTCAGCAGGGGCGCGTGGCTGAGGCCCTCTTCGGACTGCTGCGTCGCCGTCAGGGCCCCCGCCTTCAGCGTCTGGACCGTCTCCACGAGCAGGTCCGCGCCGAGCTGGGACAGCTTCCCCCCGAGCGTGCCGGCGGTGTCCTCGTCCCCGATCGGGATCGCCCGGCGGAGGAGCATCGGACCGGTATCCAGCCCCTCCTCCATCCACATCGTGGTGATGCCGGTCTCCGTCTCGCCGCGGATGATCGCCCACTGGATGGGCCCCGCTCCCCGGTACGCCGGCAGCAGGGAGGCGTGCACGTTGACGCAGCCGAACCGGGGCGCCTCCAGCAGCCGCGTCGTGAGGATGCGGCCGTAGGCGATGACGACGGCGAGGTCGAGGTCCAGCGCTTCGATCGACTCGGGAAACGGGCCGCTGCGCACCTTGCGGGGCTGGAACAGGGTCAGCCCCGCCTCCTTGGCTCGCAGGGCCACCGGCGGAGGGCGGAGCTTGCGCTTGCGACCGGCGGGCTTGTCGGGCTGGGCGACGACCGCCACGACCTCGCACAGATCGGGCCGCGCGAGCAGCCCGTCCAGCGTCGGAACGGCCAGCGCGGGGGTGCCGAAGAAGGCTACGCGGAGGGGGCGCTCAAGCGGTTGCGCCGGCAGCGTCGTCGTCGGATCCAGGGCCATCGCGGAGCCTCTTCTTTTGCTTCTTGAGGTACATGGCGCGCTTCAAGGCGCTGAGGCGATCCACGAGGGTCTTACCGTCGATGTGGTCGATCTCGTGCTGGAAGACCACGGCGTAGAAGCCGCGAGCTTCGAACTGAAACGGCTCGCCGTGGCGGTCCAGGGCGCGGACGACGATGCGCTCCCAGCGGTCGATGGGGACCACCAGGTCGGGCACCGACAGGCAGCCCTCGTCGAACGTGATCGCCCCCTCTTGCTCGAGGATCTCGGGGTTGATGAGCTCGGTCAGGTAGGCCTTGCTGCCGGCCTCCTCGTCCTCTTCCTGCTCCTCCGAGATCGCCTCCCGCACCGGCACGGCGGTCACGAGGATGCGCTCGGACACGCCCACCTGGGGAGCCGCGAGGCCGATGCCGGGGGCCGCGTACATGGTGGCGGCCATGTCATCCAGGAGCGTGCGGACCCGGTCGTCCACGACGGCCACCGGCTTGGCGACCTGCTTGAGGATCGGGTGGGGGACCTCGTAGATGGGGAGGATGGCCATGGGCGCCTGTATAAACTCCGAACCGGGCTCCGGCAAGCCGCGAGCGACCGACAGAGCGGCTATCTTCCGACCGTGCTCTCACCCAAGTCCGTACCCGCACGTCCCCCCGTGTTCGACCGCGAAGTGCTGCGCGCCGCCGCCTTCGGGGGTCGCTCCGGTTCGTGGCCGCGGACCTTCGGTGAGCTCGCCGCCCAGGTCGCCGAACACTTCGGGCGCGACGACGGACGCTGGGTCGCCGAACCGGAAGCAGCGCTGCTTCGGGTCGTGCTGGACCGACTCCCCGCCGGAGGGCCCGCCGGTCCGCCCATCGCCGCGCCTGCGTTCGGGCCCCCGGGCTTCGCCGAAGTCCTGGGGCGATTCCACCAGGTCCACTGGATGGAACCCGCCCGCGGACGGATCGACCCCGGCCCCTCCGAGGTCGCCGAGGCCCTCGACGCGGGGGCCCAGGCCGTGCTCCTGGCGCCCATCGCCGGCGACGGAACCTCTCTCCCCGACGCTGCTCGGTTGTGCCAGGCCCGAGGGGCGCTCCTGTTGGTCGACGCCCGCGCGTGCGTGGGCACCCGGATCTTGGACGGTGGCCCCGAACGCTTCGGCGACCTGGTCCTGCTGCCCCCCGATGGCGAGCCCAGCGCCGGGGTCTGCGCCGGCGCGATCCTGTGCGGCGACGGAACCGCCAGCGAGGCCGACAAGCCGGGCCCGCTGGGGCTCCGCAAAGCCGTCGCGGCGGTGGCGGAGTCGCTGCGGGATGAGCCTCGGCTGCGCCGTTGGTTCTCCCTCGCGGCCCCCCAGGTGCATCGCCCTCGTGCCATCGGCAAGCCCCCCGCGTGGGCGGTCGCGGCGGCCGGCGCGCGCCTCCGTCAGGCCCGATTCCGGGCCGACCAGCGGGCGCGTCACGCCCAGGTCATGCGGATCAACTTCGGCAACCTCCCCGCGGTGGAGATGGTGACCGATCCCACCGGGTTCCAGTCCGCGGGGGCGGCGTTGCCGCTGCTGGCCCAGGGCCGCGATGAGGTGGTGAGTGCGCTGGCGGAACAGGGCGTGCCGACACGAGGCGATCTGGCGGGATGGCTCGCCCCTGAGGGCGCGCGCGGCCCCCGGGCCCTCGACGTGGCGGACCGAGCCCTCCTCGTCCCCCTGCATCCGTTCTATCGGCCGGCGGACATCGAAGCGATCGGCGAGCGTCTGCGCCGCGCGACCCTACGGATCAACGGAACGGGATGGACCGATCCGACCCGGGGCGAGCCGGAGCCGACCGGTCACTGACCGTTCAGGGTCTCCTCGTTGGCGGGGACCTCGCACCGGCTGCCGGTGAAGCTCGCCTCCAGCGATCCGATGGTCGAACTGCCCGACAGCAGGTCGCCGCTGACGTCCACGTCCCACGCGTCGTCACCCGAGCTGGCCAGGTCGAGCAGGCCGGCGTCCAACGACCAGACGTCCAGCAGCCCCGGCGCCACCTCGGCGTTGAACTCGTTGAAGTTGGTCTCGTCGATGTCCTCGGGGCCCAGGCAGTTGAACGCATCCGCGCGCGACCGGCTGAGCTTGCCGTTGAACCGGGTGTACTGAGCGATGAACTTGTCCTCGCCCGCACCCACCTGGCGGTACTCACCCGCCGACGGCGCCGTGATTCCGTCGATCGAGGTCTCCCCCTCACGCGCGAGGGTGACCCGGAAGAAAGACGCGCCATCCCCTTCGAGGGCGGCGTTGGCGTCGGCCAGGTCGTCGTACCAAAGGTCCAACGAATCACACACCGGCTCCCCGTCGGCCACCCGTTGGGCCTGGCGGTCGTTGGCGCTGATCGTCTCTCCCATCGCCTTCTTCTGCTTGTCGCAGTACCCTGACTTGTTGCTCAACACGAAGCTGTGGTGGTTGGAGCCGGCGGTCGTCAGCAGCTGCCAAGTCTGCGACGAAGGGTTGAAGCCGGGCACGCCGTCGGCGTCGACAGTGAGGCTGCCGCAAGCGGTCAGTCCGAAGAGGAGGAGGGGGAGGAGGAGTCGGCGCATGGAGCGGGAGCGTATCACGCACCGTGCCGGGCTCCCGTGCAGCGTTCGTCCCCATGCTACAACCCACGGATGAGCGAGCCCGAAGTCCGACCCTGGGGGTGGTTCCGCGCCGTGGCTGCAGGCCCTGGCTACCAGGTCAAGATCCTCCACGTCGAGCCCGGGCAGCGCCTGTCCCTTCAGTGGCATGAGCACCGATCAGAGCATTGGGTCGTCGTGCGGGGCCGAGCCACGGTTGTCTTGGGGGACAAAGCTCTACAGTTGGAAATCGGCGACACAGTCGACATCCCCGTTGGCGCTCACCATCGCCTGGAAAACGGCTCTAACGAGGCCGTGGAGGTGGTCGAAGTGCAGCGGGGGGACTACCTCGGCGAGGACGACATCACGCGCATCGCGGATGACTACGATCGATCCAACTGACGGATTGGGTAGTAAGGACCCGAGCCCCCCGGAACTGCCGAATGTGGGGGGGGGTCGCACTCGACAAAGGGGACCCGGGCCCGTCTGGAAAGTAGACCCGGACCCCGGGGGTGTCAACGGATCACCTGTACTTTCGTATAGTCGGACCCATACTCTCGTATAGGTGCTCTAGCTGTGAAGGCCAGACACGTTGTTCCGGTATTGAAGGCGTAGTTGGTTCATCTGGGCTCGATGAGCAAGG
>PVBE011270971.1_pt1 | contig 10081 bp, 6 predicted proteins | sample 1631181 | NCBI WGS metagenome assembly PVBE01 (sample SAMN08397723, study PRJNA350692) | Marine metagenome, whole genome shotgun sequencing project. | isolation source: water | place: Pacific Ocean | collected 2012-04 | reverse complement strand
GTCTTAGGGGCGCCTCGCGCCCCTCTCGGCTTACCGCCGATTCACCCCCGAGCAATCGGCTGCGCCGATTCACTAGTGCCGTGCCTACGAATACGTCCGCCGATGGATTGAGACTTCCGGGACACGGCACTAGGTATGGTAGTGGGTGGACGCTGTGACTTCTTTCGCCAGCTTCGAGCGTAGGGAAGGGGATGTCCCGTCGGCGCCGTGGCGCGGATCCGTGCGCGAGGCGCGTGTCGAAGAGGCCAGTGAAATCGCCAAGCTCATCGCTGAGCGAGAGCATCGGCTCTTCGAGGACGTGCTCCAGGATACTCGACGCGAGTTCGCGACAAACGCGCGTGAAGCCGGTGCCGCCAGTCGCTTCTTCGTGGCCGAAGAGCCCTCGACTATTGTCGGTTTCGGGCGCGTTTGCCACGAAGTCGCAGATGGCGGACGTCCCGGAGGCTGGTATCTGCTCGGCGTGATCGTGGCGCCCGAGCACCGCCGACGTGGCGTTGGCCTCGCGCTCACGCTCGCTCGAATCGAATGGCTGCGCCAGCGTGCGGATGCGGTCTACTACTTCGCGAACGTCGCCAATCGCGTATCGATCGCACTCCACGAGCAGCTCGGTTTCGTCGAAGTGACTCGTGACTTTGAGCACGAGAAGGCGGGACTGAAGCGCGGCGAGGGTGTGCTCTACAGGCTCTCGCTTGACCGCACGCGCGTCACGTCGGCGCCCAAAGCCGCAAGTTTCTCTTCGAGCCGCTCGTAACCGCGGTCGAGGTGGTACACCCGTCGCACCAGCGTTTCTCCCTCGGCGGCGAGCCCGGCGACGACCAGTGCGGCGCTGGCCCGGAGATCGGTCGCCATCACGCTTGCGCCGCACAGTCGCTTCACGCCCTCGATCCGGGCGTTGCGCGAATGCGTTTCGATCCGCGCGCCCATGCGGCGCAACTCGGGGACGTGCATGAAGCGGTTCTCGAAGACGTTTTCTTCGATCACCGAGCGGCCTTCCGCGCAACACATCATCGCCATGAACTGGGCCTGCATATCCGTCGGAAAACCCGGATGCGGCGCCGTGCTCGCGTTCACGGCGCGCAGCGCGCCTCCGCGCTCGGCGATGATGCGGTCGCCTTCGTGTTGCACGGTCACGCCGGCCTCGCGCAGTTTCGCAACGACCCTTTCGAGCGTTCGGAACGTTTCGAGCGACGCACCCTCGAGCACGATGCGCCCTCCCGCGACGCCCACGGCCGTCAAGAGCGTCCCCGCCTCGATGCGGTCGGGCATCACCGAGTGGTGCATCACAGCCAGCTCTTGGACGCCGCGAATGCGTATCGTGGCCGTACCGGCGCCGCGCACATCGGCGCCCATGGCGTTGAGTGCGCGCGCCAGGTCTTCGATCTCGGGTTCGCGCGCCGTATTCCGCAGAAGGGTCGTGCCTTTTGCCAAGACCGCCGCCATCATGAGGTTCTCCGTGCCGGTCACCGTCGGCATCGCAAACGCGAACTCGGCGCCAACGAGTCGGGACTGCCGGGCTTTCGCCTCCACGTAGCCGTTTTGCATCGAGATTTGCGCTCCGAGTGCTTCGAGGCCGCGCAAGTGCTCGCCGATGGGGCGCGCGCCGATCGCGCAACCACCGGGCAGGGACACGCGCGCTTCGCCGTACCGGGAGAGCAGGGGACCGAGCACGAGGACGCTCGCGCGCATCTGGCGAACGAGGTCGTAGGGCGCGACGGGTGTAATCGGCGCTGGCGCCGCGCCCACGTGCAGCACATCGCCAGTAAGGCGCGCGGGGCGCCCAATCTCGGCGAGCATGGCGGCCATCGTGCGCACATCGCGCAGGCCCGGGACGTTGCGAAGCTCGCTCTCGCCTTCAGAGAGCAACGTTGCGGCGATGAGCGGCAATGCCGCGTTCTTAGCGCCACCAATCCTCACGCGTCCGCGAAGCGTGCGTCCGCCGCGGATCCTTAGGGCGGCACGTTCACTCTGGCGACCGCGTGCCCCCGCCGAGGGCGCGGCGATTCCACCGACCACGGAGTGTGTGCCGAGGCACACGCCGGCGTGGCTAGCGACCCGCTCGGGCGAGGGCGTCTCGGGGCCGGGGTGCGGGTGGGTCGGCTGCGTGATCCGCCTGTAAAAAGCCATATTCGTTGGTCCTGTGGGCTGAGTGGAAGGGTGCGGGGCGAGCGCGCACACATCTCCCTACTTGCAGCTAACGGGCCAACATTTGGGGCCGGTTCAGAGAGACCTCTAGTAGTCGTCCATGAAAAAGACCCCTTGGTCTTTCTCGAACCCCAGGCTGTTGTAGAAATTCAGCACCGCCGTGTCCGCCTTGACGAGCGGCACGACGTTGACCCGATGGGCCTCCGAAAAGGAATCGCGCAGCATGGTTACGAGCCGCTTGCCGTAGCCTTTCTTGCGAAATTGGGGCTTCACAAAGAGTTCCTGGATGAAGATCACCAGGCCAGACTTCCGGTGGTACGAATACGCTAAAATGGCGCCGCCCAAGGAGTCGTCCGACTCCTCCACGACGTAGCAGCTCGCCGGCTCAAACCCGCGAAACTTGTCGAGGTACGCGCGCGCTCTTTGCTCCGTCCACGTCGGGTCGTACGCCTCGAGGTAGATAGCCGCGAGCTCGCCCAGATCTTCTTCGCGAAGTTGCCGGATCTTCATGATGTTCGTCCTTTAGCAGCGCCCGGATCTCGCGAGCAAGTGCCGTGCGCTCTGGGGCGGTGGATCCGCTCACAGTGAAGGCAAATTTGGCGTCTGAGGCGGGTTTTGGGCGATTTCGAGGCGTTTGGGCCGCCGGCCTCAGTTGTGATAATCGAAGCTGTACGACGTACAGGATGCCGTCGCGCCGTTGTCGATGCGGAAGCGGATGCTGGTCTTGTCGCTGGTGCAGCCGCTGATGGTGGCGCCGAGGGTCGGATTCGGTCCCGTCTCGCAGCAACCGCTGTAGCCAGGGACGGCGGCGTCCGTCGCCGCGCTCGATCCCTCTTTGCAAGTGACGCTTGGGGATCCGCCTGAACGACACGTGAAGAACATGCAGGCTCGGACACCCACGCCATTGGTGCTCAGTGACCAGAGGGGATCGATATCGCAGGCGACGCCGAGGATGCTGCCGGGATCGCCGCGGGCCATGAACCAGTCTGTGTCATTGCCGTCGACGAGCACCCCCGAGACGCCGGTGACGGTGTCATCCACAGGCCAGGTGTTGCAGGCACCGATGCGCGTGTCGTGGAAGTCTGTGCCCGGTGGCACGTCGTCTGTGTCGTTGCTCGTTCCCTTGCAAGAGCCGTCCGCTTGGCAGACGTCCGACGCCGTGCAGCTCAGCCCGTCGCTGCAACCGTTGCCTGTGTTTGCCGACCAGGTGGTGGGCGTGGCTGCGGAGCATACGTTGCAGACATTGCCCGACTCGGTATCTCCAGCGGTGTAGCAGTTGCCGGCGATGAGACAGCTGTTCAACGTTAGCGACCATCCGCTTGTGCTTTGGTTCGGGTCGCACGCCTGGCACCACTCGCCCGGGCCTTTGGTCGCGCCCGCGCCGTAGCATTGGCCGCCGATCTTGCAGGTGTTGGCTGCGAGGCTCCACGCCGTAGTGCTCGTCGTTGGATCGCAGGTATTGCAGGCTTGTCCGGCCTGCGTCGCGCCGGCGCCGTAGCATTGTCCGCCGATCGAGCAGGAGTTGGCCTGCGTCGTCCACGAGCTGGTCGATGACCAGGGGGCGCAGCTTTCGCAGGGGTTTGAGGGGTTCGCAGCGCCGCTTCCGTAGCAGACTCCGTTGATCACGCAGGTGTTGCTCTGCTGAGTCCAACTGGTCGTACTGACGCCGGGAGTGCAGACCTCGCACCAGGCGTTGCCGCCGCGATTGTCGTTCGGCGCGTAGCAGGCGCTACCGATGAGGCAGGTGTTGCTTGCGACGGACCAACCCGTAGCGTCCCGTGCCGGGTCACAAACCTCGCAGGAAGCGAGCGGACTCTTGACGGCTCCCGAATCGTAACAAGAACCGCCGATAGCGCACGAGTTGCCAACTACAGTCCAAGTGGTTGCGGAGAGAGTCGGGTCGCAGACCTCGCAGGCGTTGCTCGAATTGGCGTCATCCTTCGCGTAGCAGGCGCGGTTGATGGAACAGAACCCAGAGTCGATGTCGTTTTGGCAGCCGTTCGACCCGTCGCAGGCGTCCGACGTGCAGACCAGCGAATCGTTGCAGAGCTCGCCCTCGTCCGTGAGGTCGTCGCAGTTGTTGTCGTTGCCGTCGCAGATCTCCGCGATTGGGGTTTCGGCCGTGCAGTCCGACAAGGCGCCTGTGTCGCAGTCACGGGAGCCGTCGCAGGACCCAAAGCCATTCGATTCTGAGCAATTGGTGGAGTAACCCTTGCCCGCCCATTCCGGCCTGCACTCGCAAATCGCGCCGCCATCCACAACGCACTGCTTGGTCGGACCGTTGCCCACGTCGATGACGTCGCAAGAGTACCCGTCCGGGCAGGCTTCCGCGTCCGAGCACGTTGCGCCGCAGAAGGAGCCCTCGTTTCCGCGCGCGATACATTGAGAAGACTCACCGGGTACGTTCGCGAGGCGGCAATCCGAGGGATCGTTACAGGGCCGACAGAGGCGGCCGAACCTCGGCACGCAAAATCCCTCCGGATCGCCGGTGCTGGCGAAGTCGGCGCAGCGCCATCCCTCGGGGCACTCGTCGTCTGTACACGGCTGCGAGCAGACGGGGTCGCCGTCCGGGCCCTCGACGCACCGGCCGCTCTCGCATTCCCAATCATTCTGGCAAGGGTCGCCAAAGGCCACATCGCCTCCGCCCGTGCCTGCCGAGCCACCGCTGGCCGCCGAACCTGCGGCGCCGCCATGTCCCCCGGGCATGCCTGCCGAGCCGCCCGCCCCCGCGGAAGCTCCGATGCCCCCTGAACCGGCCTCACCTGCCGAGCCGCTGGCTCCGGCCGATCCCGCGGACGCGGAAGCGCCCGCTGTTCCGCCGCCATGTCCTCCGGGCGTGCCCTCTTCGTTGCCTGCGGTCCCGCCAGAAGCGGGTGATCCGCCAGAGCCGGAGCCCCCGCCCGCCGGTGCGATGTCCCCCGTGTTCTCGCCGCCCGCGGCGCAACCGAAACCGAAGAGTGAAGCGACGGTTACCGCCGCCAAGAGGCCATTTCGTCCGTTACTCATTCCCGTCACCCTCCTGGTCCTCGCCCGATTATCGAAAGCGACTGAGAAGACACTATTTTTGGGCGGGGGACAATCTGAGAACGGTCTGCGCCGTCGGGGCAAGGCGCGAAGGGGACGGGACGGGGACGTTCCGGGCTCGCGGATTCTCGGTTCTCCCGCGCGGTCCGGCCAGCCCGAGTAGGGATAGAATTTACATATGAACAGCCATTCGTGGCCGCGTGTTGGCTACGCGCAGCCGCGTTCACCGTGCCCGCTACGGAACCAGGGCGGGCAGCGTGCTGGGATCGGCGGGCGGTTGGTAGCGGGCGCCGACGTCGCTAGCGCCCGTGCCGCATTGGCCCGACCAGGCGATGAACTCCGTACCGGACCAGGCGACCGCGGCGGCGGCGCTCATGCCGGCCGGCGCGATGGGTCCGCGGCGCCAGATCCCGGCAGTCTTATCGTAGACGATGACTCGGACGTCGCCGCCACAGGCGTTGTCGGTGTTGGTGCCGGTCCCATCCGGGACCAGCGCGTAGACGTAATCACCCGCATCCGCGATTTGGTCGAGGACAGCCGGGGTACCTTCAGGAAGCGGCATCCACTTCGACCAGTCATCATCGTCGTCGGGATCGTAGACCATGCCATAGTTGAGAGCTGACTGCCCCGGGCCGCCGCCGCCCCAGACGCGGATGACATCGCCGTCCACGAACGCGGAGAAGCGACCGGCCCGCGCGCAGTACGCTGCCGTGCAATGCAAGTCGGCCCAGCTCGCGTCGTCGGGATCGTAAGAGGCCGCAAGCGACGTGTAGGCGACCGTCTTGCTGGAGCCGCCGTAGGTGAAGAGTTCGCCAAACGCCCAAAGCGCGGAGAGCGAGTAGCGCGCCTCGGGCACGTTGTTTTGGTTGACCCCTTGCCAAACAGTGCCGACGAGTTGGTCGAGAGCAGCGACGGTGGTCGTGCCATCCCGGCAGTCCTTGAGCCCACCGTATGCGAACGTCCCATCAGGACCGTGCACCATAATGTGCGCGCAGCGTTCGCTGGTCAACTCTGGCGCGGGGGTCCATGAGTCAGCGTCTGGGTGGTACCGCCCGCCGGTCTTCGTACCCATCGTGACCCCGCCGATCCCGCCACCCGTGGTGTGAAAGCTCGAGCCGTCCCAGACCGCACTGTGACGGATCCGTGCTGAGGGGGCGCCGAATTCGGAGATCACCACCCAGGTATTGGTGCAGGTCCCGCCATCGCAGGTGCGCCCGCCGACGCAGCCGTAGTCGCATGCGCCGCAGTGCGCAGCGTCGACGGCGAGATCGATGCAGTCGGCGCCGCACATCTCGTACGCACACGAGTCGCCGCCGGTGCCGGCTGTGCCCGCGTAGCCACCGGAACCTCCCGTGGTCGTTCCGCCAGTGCCGCCCGTGGTCGTCCCGCCTGAGCCGGCTGTGCCCGCGTCGCCGCCTGAGCCGCCCGTCGTCGTCCCGCCAGTGCCGTCTGCTGTCGTCCCGCCTGAGCCGCCCGCCGTCGTCCCGCCGGAGCCGCCTGTGTCCGTCCCGCCAGTGCCGTCTGCTGTCGTCCCGCCAGTGCCGTCTGCTGTCGTCCCGCCAGTGCCAGCACTAGCGCCACCGGCCGCTTCTTCGGCGGCGGTGAACGTGTCGCTGCATGCCGCGCCAGGGGTCAGCGACACGCTGACGAGGATGCTGGCACGGAGTGCCTCGCGGTGGGAAATCATGGTCGCCGGCAGCCTAGCGTTCGGGCCCCCAGAGGTCGAGCTTGCTGCGGTGGCCACGCCGCCGTCTGGATGCCGGCCACTTGGCCCGCCTTCGTCGCAAGCCAACTGTCCTGGCCTGGCGTCGGAGACTCCGGCCGAACCCGAGCCCCTCCTTTTCCGCCTATTCTGCAGGCTGCCGCGCCCCCTTGATTTTCGCGCCGGCGCGCCGCTAGCCTCGCCGCACACTGCGCGCGTTCAACTTCTGAACCACGCTCACCGCGGAGACCGATCATGAAGCTCTCGAGCTCAGCTTTCGACCACAATTCCACCATTCCGGTGCGCTGCGCCTTCGGTAAATTCGACCCCAAGACGCACTTCACTTTGAGCGATAACGTCAACCCGGATCTCACCTGGTCCGAGGTCCCAGCGGGCACCAAATCCCTCGTCCTGATCTGCGAGGACGACAAGGTACCCAGCGTTGGAGACGACGTGAATCAGGAGGGGAAGACGATCCCTGCGAGTTTGCCTCGGGTGGAGTTCTGCCACTGGGCCGTGGTCGACCTTGATCCGGCTGCGGGCGGTATCAACGAGGGAGAGTTCTCCAAGGGCGTCACGCCGAAGGGCAAGAATGGCCCCCCGGGTCCCGGTGGCACGCGTCAGGGGCTCAATAACTTCACCCAATGGTTCGCGGGCGACCCAGACATGGGCGGCGACTACTTCGGCTATGACGGTCCGGCGCCCCCGTGGAACGACGAGATCATCCACGACTACCACTTCAAGCTCTACGCGCTCGATGTGGAGCGCTGCGCTGTGGAGGGCAACTTCACCGGGGACGACGTCAAGAAGGCCATCGAGGGTCATATCCTCGGCGAGGCCCAGCTGACCGGACGCTACGCCATCAACCCCGACGCGAAGTAGTTCGCTACCAGAGACCGATTGCGCTACGGGTGCTCTGGCACCGATGCACCCATGACCGCTGAATCTGACAATGCGTCCGCATCGGCGTCGGCGCCGCGAGAGCTCGCGCCGCTGGAGCGCCATGTTCCGACGGGCCCCGTCGGCACGGCCGAGGTGTCGAGCGAGGCGTTGCTCGAGAACTTCCTCGAGTACTGCCTTGAGATAGGCCTCGATCTCTACCCGGCGCAGGAGGAGGCGATCCTCGAGATCTTCTCGGGTCAGCACGTCATCCTCAACACGCCCACGGGCTCCGGGAAGTCTCTGGTTGGGCTAGCTGCCTGCTTCAAGGCTCTGGCCGAGGGCCAATCGGCGTTTTACACGGCGCCGATCAAGGCGTTGGTGACGGAGAAGTTCTTTGAACTCTGCGAGGTGCTCGGACCCACCAACGTGGGGCTGATGACCGGCGATGGCAGCGTGAACCGCGACGCGCCGGTGATCTGCTGCACTGCGGAGATCCTCGCTAACCTGGCCTTACGTGAAGGTGCCGATTGCCGCGCGGATTGGGTGGTGATGGACGAGTTTCACTACTACTCCGATCGCGACCGCGGCAGCGCGTGGCAGATCCCCTTGCTCACGCTGCCCAAGGCGCGCTTTGTGCTGATGAGCGCGACACTGGGGCGGACGGATTTCTTCCTCAAAGAACTCGAAGAACGTACAGGCGTACCCGCGATCTTGGTTTTGTCGACGGACCGCCCGGTCCCTCTCGACTTTGACTATCGCGAAACCCCCCTCCAAGAGACGGTCGATGAACTCGTCGCCGGGGGAAGATATCCCATCTACATGGTGCACTTCTCGCAGCGCGAAGCCTGCGAACAAGCGCAAAACCTGATGAGTGTGAACTTCCTCTCAAAGGAAGAGAAGACAGCGCTCAAAGAAGAACTCTACGGGTTCGAATTTCATAGTGCGTTTGGCAAAGATCTAAAGCGTTACATTCTTCACGGCGTTGGCGTGCATCACGCCGGGATGTTGCCCAAGTATCGGCGCCTCGTCGAACGCCTCTCACGAGTGGGTAAGCTGCGTATCATCTGCGGCACGGACACGCTCGGCGTCGGAGTTAACGTCCCAATTCGGACCGTGCTCTTCACAAAACTCTGCAAGTTCGATGGTCAGAATACGGCCATTCTCACGGTGCGCGATTTTCAGCAAATTGCCGGCCGTGCAGGCCGCCGCGGCTACGACGACCGCGGCTCCGTCGTTGCGCAAGCGCCCGAGCACGAGATCGAAAATAAGGTCCTCAGAGCAAAAGCCGCAGGTAACCCAAAGAAGGCTCGAAAGCTCCGCCCGCGCAAACCGCCCGAACGCGGCTACGCTCCTTGGAACGCGCAAACCCTGGACAAACTCAAGGACGGCACGCCGGAGCCGCTCGTCTCTCGCTTTCAGGTCAATCACGGCATGCTGCTCAATATCCTGAGTCGTCCAGACGGGGGCTGCGACGCCGCGAAGCAGCTCCTACGCGACTGTCACGAGCGTAAAGCGAGCAAGCATCAGCTCTTCAAGACCGGACTCGGCCTCTTTCGTTCGTTGGTGCGTTCCGATATCATCGGCCTCGACAAGCACGGCGTGCACGTCAACGCCGACTTGCAGCAAGACTTCTCGCTCAACCAAGCGCTCTCGCTCTACGCGGTGGAGGCGGCCGAGGCGATCAATCCGGAGGAAGCGGACTTCCCGATGATTGTATTGAGCGTCATCGAGTCCACGCTTGAGAGCCCAGCGGTGATCTTGCGTCAGCAGGTCTCCCGTCTCAAGACGCTGCTCATTGCCGATCTCAAGGCCCAGGGCGTTGAGTACGACGAGCGAATGAAGGAACTCGACGAGGTCGACTACCCCAAACCCGAGTCCGACTTCATCTACGAGACGTTCAACCTTTTCGCCAAAGAACATCCATGGGTGTCGGGGCAAAGCATCCGGCCCAAGTCCATCGCAAGGGAGATGTACGAGAAGGGGGCGACCTTCAACGATTACATCAAGGAATATGGTCTAGCCCGCGCGGAAGGTGTGCTCCTGCGCTACCTCACCGATGTCTACCGGGCGCTCAGCCGTACCTTGCCGCAGAAACATAAGACTGACGAAGTCCTGGACGTCGAAGAGTGGCTCGGGGCTGAGCTCAACAGCATCGATGCGTCGCTGCTCGAAGAATGGGAGGAGCTGCAGTCCGCCGAAGAGGGTGGGGAAGTCCACGCCCCGAAGGAGGGCCCGCCGCGGGTCGTCGATATAACGACAAATCGCCGAGCGTTCGAGGTGCTTACACGCAAAGCCTGTTGGCGTATCGTTCGCGCCTTGTCACGACGGGAC
>PVBE011163935.1_pt1 | contig 10081 bp, 7 predicted proteins | sample 1631181 | NCBI WGS metagenome assembly PVBE01 (sample SAMN08397723, study PRJNA350692) | Marine metagenome, whole genome shotgun sequencing project. | isolation source: water | place: Pacific Ocean | collected 2012-04 | reverse complement strand
CTGACATAATCGGACTCCCCCATGGGGGAGCACATACGTTCTTTCAATCAATCCAAACTCAAACTAGTATGGAAACCTTCAACCCCGAGCGCTGCACTTTCTGACTGAGGCGCGCTGCAGTATTCGAGTGGTGTTTAGACCTCAGCTTCAAGTTCACTGGCCGGGACGTTGTGAGCATATTTTGTTACGTCCAACTTGTTCCGGTAGACGTGAGTGATCTTTTCAAGGTCTTCGGGCCTCAGCGAGTTTTGGTTCTTGCCTTCTTTGTATTCCCGGTCGGCATTGATGAAAAGGACGCTCTTGCGGTCGCTGGCTCCCTTTTTGTTGATCACCAGAATACAAGCCGGAATGCCAGTACCATAAAACAGACCGGCAGGCAGACCGATGACGGTCTCCAAGACGCCACCGTTAATGAATCGTTTGCGGCAGGCTTTCTCTTCCCCACCCCGGAACAAGACACCGTGAGGCATGACCACGGCCATGCGACCGTTGGACTTGAGGCTGGAGACCATGTGTTGGACAAACATCAGGTCCGCTTTTTTTCCGCTTTCAGGCATGAAGGTATGAAAGCGATCTTTGAAGTTCATGTCGGTCTGCGAGTAGTTCTGTGAGAACGGCGGATTGGCGATCACCCGGTCAAACCGCTTGAGTTCCCCTCCCTTATCAATGTGCTGGGGCTCCTTGATCGTATCCCCTTGGCGGATGTCGGCAGCGTTAATGCCGTGAAGGATCATATTCATTTTGCAGATGGACCATGTGCCGCCATTGTCTTCTTGACCGTAGAGAGCAAGGTCACGGGAATCACCACCTGTTTCCTGAACGTACTGGTGCGACTGAATGAGCATCCCGCCCGAACCCACGGTGGGATCATAAATTTCCATCCCTTCCTTCGGTTCGATGACTTGAACCATCAGACGGACCACTTCGGCGGGCGTGTAGAACTCGCCCCCTTTCTTCCCCGCTGAGTCGGCAAAGTATTTGATGAGGTACTCGTAAGCGGCCCCCATCAGGTCGGGGAATTCAAAGTCGTCGTTGGAGAGGGGGAGTTGCTCGAAGTGCTGGATGAACTGGATCAAGGTGCTGTCGGCCATCGTCTTTTGGCCGACCTTGCGGTTGAAGTTGACTCCCTTGAGCACATCTTGCAGCGTGTTGGGATTGGCGTCTTCAATGGCCGCTAACGCTTTGTTTAATCCTGAACCAACCGAAGTTTTAAGATGCTGGAGCTTGTCCCAGCGGGCATCGGTGGGGACGTAGAAAGCGTACTTGGCGGGGTTGTCGAGTTGCTTTTCGATGAGAGCGGGCTTCATGCCCTTGGCCTTGTACTCTGCCCCCATCGCCGCCCGGTCATGCCCGAACTGATCAGACAACCGCTTCAAAAAAAGCATCCCGAAAATGAATTCTTTGTACTCCGAGGCATCCATTTTCCCCCGGAGAATGTCGCAGGCTGTGAACAAAAGATGTTCCAGCCGGGCGAGAGTCAATTTCTGTTTGGCCATCTCGGTCTGCTTTACCCTTCTTCCAGAACCAGTCTCCTTTTATGCCGTGGTGGCATGATACAGGACCAATCAACTGATCGTACTGGATTTCCACGGCGATAGCCATTTGTTCGGAGACATCGAGTTGCGACAAATCAAGGGTCGAGTCCAGCAGAAGATAAAGCTGAAATCCGCTGCGGCGACCAAGCCGGACCGCAAAAGACCCAAGCTGCCGTAAGCGAATTGACGACCGAAGACAAAGGATGTAAACATTACTACATGGCAGCAAAAAGAAAGACCAACGAGACGATGACCGACGCACTCCGCGACGCAATTGCCGAAAGCGAGTTGTCGTTCAAGGCGTTAGAACGTGAAACCGGCGTCATTCGGCAATCACTCATGAAGTTTGCCACTGGCGAACAAACGATACGACTCGACGCCGCCGATAAGCTGGCGGACTACTTTGGACTAAAAGTCGTCCAACGAAAGGCAAAGTGAAATGGCATCCGTGTACCGCAAAACCGTGACGAAGCCTCTTCCCAAAGCAGCCGAGACATTCACGCGCAAGGGCGAACGCTTCGCGCGTTGGAAGGATGTCAAAGGCAAGACTCGCACGGCACCGCTGACGACTGGGCGCGACGGATCAGACCGAATCGTGATTACAGCCGGCACCTACCTTGCCAAGTACCGCGACGGCGAAGGCGTTGTCCACGAGGTTTCGACGGGTTGCCGTACGAAAGACGGGGCGCAGTCCGTGCTTAAAGAACTGACAGACCGTGCCGAGAAGGTCCGATCGAAAATCCTGTCGCCAGTGGAAGCCTCAACCGCGGATTTCCAGCGGACGCCACTTGGTGATCATTTCATTGCTTACCTCGACCACCAAACAGCGAAGGGGCTCAACAAGACGCGAATTGCAAACAACCGTTCGAGATTGAATAGACTCGCCGTCGACTGTGGTTTCCGCAACCTATCCGATTTGTCCGCGACGGTTCTGGAACGCTGGTTGGCCGCTCGACAATCAGAAGGTATGTCGGCGGGGAATCGCAACGAATTTCGCCAAACGCTGGTTGGCTTTGGCAATTGGTGCGTCCGTACGAGCCGGATTAGTTCCAATCCGTTCGGTTCGGTGGCGAAAGCTGACACGAAGCTGGACCAACGCCGCAAGCGACGAGCGATGACCGAAGCCGAACTGACAAAGTTGCTCGACGCGACGCAACGCCGTCCGTTACTGGATGCGATGACGGTGCGACGTGGAAAGCACAAAGGGGAAGCAGTAGCCAATCTGCGACCCGAAACGAAATCGCGGTTGCAATTGCTGGGGCAGGAAAGGGCATTGCTCTACAAGACAAACCTGTTGACCGGACTACGCAAGTCAGAATTGGGGACGCTGACAGCAGGGCAATTGGAACTCGACGCGCCGGCAGCTTACGCGGTACTCGACGCCGCTGACGAGAAAAACCGCCAGGGCTCGACAATTGCCATCAGAGGCGACTTGGCGGACGAACTGCGGAACTGGCTCGACTGCAAGCTGATCGCCTTACAAGACGATTCTCGGCAGCGTGGCGAACCGATACCAGATCGGTTGCCGGCTGATTGTCGGGTTTTCGACGTACCGACCGGTCTTGTGCGGATTCTCGACCGCGACTTGAAACTAGCCGGGATTCCGAAATGTGACGATCGCGGCTGGACGATTGACATCCACGCCTTGCGTCACACGTTCGGAACCCATTTGAGCAAAGCCGGTGTTGCGCCACGAACGGCACAAGCCGCGATGCGACATTCGACGATCGACTTGACGATGAATGTTTACACCGATCCGAGGTTGCTCGACGTACACGGGGCTCTCGAATCGCTGCCCGCACTGTCCCTGGACACTGAACAGACGGACCAACAGAACGTAAAGGCAACCGGCACCGACGATTCGGTGGCGCGAAAGTTTGCACCAGGGTTTGCACCAACTGTCCGCAATCGGGGGTCGTCGGTGTCAAATGCTGACAATTTGGTAGGCGAACGGAACAGCATTGCGGACGACGGACCGGACGTCGTAAGTCTTGATTCCGTCAATAGAAAACGCCCGTCGTCAACTGCTGACAACGGGCGTCATGAAGTGGAGCCGAAGGGGGTCGAACCCTCTACCTCTGCATTGCGAACGCAGCGCTCTCCCAAATGAGCTACGGCCCCTCGCAGGTTGCACCAAGCTGCAGGCTGGATGCGACTACGCCATTTTAGAAGGGGTGGCATCGCGCGCCTAGGTCGGCAACGGAAGCCTCGGCTGTCAGGGTTCAAGGCCGATGCTGCGCGTGTAGGCAGCCTGCTGCTTGTCCCGACCCAGCTCGTCCGTAATCTGCTGCCATTTCGTGGCGGCCGCGTCCAACGCCTTCTCAGCCGGTTCGCCATCGAGCGCACGTTGGACGGCCTGGTCCAGAGCCGCCAGGTATTCTGGCCGCGCTGGGATTCGGATAGACGAGAGCCATATGGATTGGTTTTGCGTGCGACGCAGCAGTTCGCCATATTCCGCTGCCGATCGGTCGCCGAGCTGTGGATTGACCCAACGACGCGCGCCGGCAATTTGGGAGGAGCGAAACAAGGTGGTCGCCGTACTGGATGGGCAGACGATATTACCCAGTTCAAACCCGCCCAGCCACAAGAGCATGGTGTTCGCCGCGGATGAACGTCGTCCCCTGCGGGTCAGCGCTGCCAAACGTCCGGCGCTGGCTAACAATGGCACGGTGGTTACCTCGCCTGCGGCACGCGGTTCCCACACCTGGCTGCGGAAGTTGAAAACATCCGGCGATCCTGGCAGTTGAGCGAATCTCACTTGCATCGGCTCGCCAGCGGGCTGACCACCGTCAGCCGTATCCGCATGGCTTGGCCAAGTAAACGCCATGGCGCAACGACCCGAAAAGAAATCACTACGGACCTGAGCGGGGGTTGTGGCCCGCGCCTCAGCCTCCGATGGTGCGGCTTTGACCAGTTCTTCGAGTGCCTTCACAAACGGAGCTCCATCGATCAGCGGCCGCATATCGCGCAGATCGAACAGTGTCGAATACTGGTGCGGATGCCGCACGTAGGCAGCGGCCCTCGCCAACAACAGCTGCCCCGTCCAGCCGTCTCCAAGCGGCTCGCGCGCCGCATGCCATGGCCCGTCCGCCGGTGGCGTGTGATCGCCCAATTCGTCGCGCTTCGCCAAACGGTCGACGAGTTGTTGGTAGGCATTCCACGTCGTCGGAGGTGTGAGATCGAGCGCCTGGAAGAGATCCTGCCGATACATCAACGTCAATTGAGGCGAACCCAAAGAAACGGCAAAGGACTTCTTGCCCCAGGTCGTCTCCCCTCGTCGCAACAATTCAAAGACGTCCTGTTGATTGAAGTTCTCGGACTCCAAGACCCGCTTTCCTAAGGGAACGATGCGATCTTGTTCAGCGAATTCGCCGAGTAGTCCGCTTGGGAAGACCACGACATCCGCTCCCAACGACTCGCCGCCTGCAGCGCGGACGCCGGCGGCGCTGGACCGATGCAATTCAATGGCGGTGTCCGATCGCGCTCGCCATTGCCTTTCTATCCCCTCGGCAAGATTGTCGTCGTCGATCACCAGCACGTGCAGCGTCCGTTGGGGGCCTGGTTGGGCCGAATTCGCCGCCGGTTCCTTTGGCGGGCCACTTGGACATCCCGCGACGACGGGCAGGACAAAAGCAAGCACGAGGGCGGTTTTCGTGAAGGGGGTGTTCATGGCGCAAGTACGAATGTGAATCACGTTCAGTTCAAACGAGGCGGTCTACGCGTCCCGAGGGAAACGATTTGAAAGGCTGTGCGCATGGTAATCCCTGACGTTGCGTTCGGTCAATCATCGTTCATCGACACACCTGCTGGTTGCGGCCGATGCGCATCGACGATTAAAATCGTCCCAGGTCCGACCACGTTAAGGAGAAGTGCATGAGTGTTTATCTGGGAGTCGATATTGGCACGTCGGGAACAAAGACGTTGGCAGTTCGTTGCGACGGGACGATATTGGCCGAAGCCAGCGGCGAATATCCACTGTATCATCCCCGGCCTTTGTGGAGCGAACAGGACCCGGAAGATTGGTGGCGGACAACGGTCAAGACCATTCGGTCCGTGGTCAGGAAAGCGAAGCTCAAGGCAGCCGACGTCCGTGGAATCGGCTTGTCAGGTCAGATGCATGGTTCGGTGTTCTTGGATAAACACAATCGCGTTGTCCGCCGCGCGCTGCTATGGAATGACCAGCGGACTGCCGCTGAATGTGACGAGATTGAACGTCGTGCCGGTGGCCGCGCGCGACTGATCAAGATGGTCGCCAACCCGGCATTGACCGGCTTTACGGCACCCAAGATTCTATGGCTGCGCAACAACGAACCTCGTAACTTTGACAAGACGGTCAAGGTGCTGCTGCCGAAGGACGATGTGAGGCGTCGCTTGACCGGCGAATTTGCCACCGACGTGAGTGACGCCAGCGGGATGCTGTTGCTGGATGTTGCCAAGCGAAACTGGTCCACCAAGCTGCTTTCAAAGCTTGAACTCGATCGCGATTTACTAGCGACGTGCTATGAATCTGAGGAAGTCACCGGCAAGCTGACAAAGGCAGCGGCCGAGCTTTTAGGGCTAACCGCGGACTGTCTCGTAGTTGGTGGAGCGGGAGATTGTGCGGCCAATGGCATTGGGACGGGTGTGGTCAAGAGCGGCGTTCTTTCGACATCTATTGGTACGTCCGGCGTCATGTTTGTGCACAGCGACCGGATGGAAATTGATCCGCTTGGACGATTGCACACTTTTTGCCACGCCGTTCACGGGAAGTGGCATATGATGGGTGTTTCACTGACAGCTGGTGGGGCGCTGCAGTGGTTTGCCGAACAACTTTGCCGAGAGCTTGGAACTCCAAAGAAATCGGTCTACGACGTTCTCAATGCTGAAGCGAGTCAGATCGCGGCGGGTAGCGAAGGTCTGTTCTTCTTGCCGTACCTCGCGGGCGAACGAACGCCCCACGCCGATCCCGACGCGCGTGGCAGTTTTGTCGGACTGACACTGAAGCACACGCGCGGCCACATGGCGCGGGCGATCATGGAGGGTGTTACCTACGCCATGCGAGACAGTCTGGCGATCATCCAAGAGATGGGTGTGCCCGTCCGGCAGGTTCGGGTTTCCGGCGGTGGTTCAAAGAGTGCCTTATGGCGGCAGCTTCAAGCCGACGTGTTTGGCAAGAAAGTGGTGACGATCAACGCGGAGCAAGGGCCGGCGTTCGGCGTCGCATTGCTGGCCGCGGTCGGAGATGGCGCTTTCAAGAATATCCAACAAGCTTGCGCTGCCACGATCAGCGAAGTCTCAAAGACTCCGACCGACAGGGCGGTTCGCCGCGTGTACAATCGCGGTTTTCCCGTCTATCAGCAGCTATATCGGTCGCTTAAAGCAGACTTCAAGACCATCAGCTCGTTGGGTTGATCCGTTCGAGGGTTCTTTGTTCTTGTTTGCCCGCGTCTCAGTGAGGACAGTCTACCAAGTCCATGTCTATCCTTTACCTACGCGAAACCGACGTCGATCGCTTGTTGTCGATGCCCTGCGCGATCCAAGTGATGGACGAGGCCTTTTGCAGCCTGGCAGGCGGAAATGCGGACAACGCGCCGCGCGAGCGTGTTCGCGCCCCTGGTATCGTGTTGCATTCGATGAGTGCGGCCTTGGCTGACCGTCAGTTGGTCGGCTGGAAGCAATACACGACAACCGCGCATGGTGCTCGATTTCACGTCGGTTTGTACGACCAGCAGTCCGGCGAACTGTCTGCCTTAATCGAGGCGGATCGGTTGGGACAATTGCGTACCGGTGCGGTGACGGGACTCGCCGTGCGACATTTGGCGGTCGCGGAAGCCAATCAGGTCGGCATGTTTGGGTGTGGCTGGCAAGCCGAAAGCCAATTGGCGGCCGTTGCGACCGTGCGAAATCTGCGGCGAGCGTTTGTTTTCAGTCGCGACTCTCATCGTCGAAAACAGTTCGCGGAAAAAATGGCGACCCAGCTAAACATCGACGTGGTTGCCTGCGTCGAACCAAGTCATGCGGTCGAGGGCCTGCCGATCATCATCACGGCCACCACCAGTCGCGAAGCGGTGTTTGACGGCAGGCGACTGGCAGACGGAGCGTTGGTGTGCGCCGTTGGTTCCAACTGGTTGCAGAAGTCCGAATTGGATGCGGAAGTTTTTCGACGCGCTCGGCTGATCGTCTGTGATAACGTTGCCTGTTGTCGAAAGGAAGCGGGCGATTTGGTCCAGGCTCAGCAGGCAGGCGTGTTTGAATGGGACGACGCAAAAGAGCTGGCGGACGTGGTGACGGGCAAGATCGTGCGCAACAGCCTGCAGGACATTGTCGTTTTCAAGTCCGTCGGTATGGCGCTGGAGGACGTGGCGATCGGTGGCAAGTTGCTTGATCTTGCTCGGCAACACGGCATCGGCTCTGTGTTGACGGTCGCCCAGTGATGGTGCGCCCTGCGGCTCTACAAAAAAAGCCTGATCGAACTCGAAGATTCGACCAGGCGTCAATCTATGTGATGGCCGCTGTTGTGACTCAGTTGCCAATCGGTTCGACATCCGGATCCGCCGATCCAACTCCAACGGGCAGCGGTGTTGAATCGGCATCCACCTGCACGACGACAGGTGCAACGTCATCATTCTCTTCGGCTTCAGCGGTCGTTGCTTCCGTTGCCGGATCGTCGTTCGCTGCATCGTCGAGGGCTGCATCATCGTCATCTGTTTCGTCTGGCGTTGGTGCCGGCCGTGGATCCGTTTCCGCAGCCACCGGAGCGGCTGTTGCCGACCCGTTCAGTTTCGTTTCCACGGTTGCTTCTTCATCGTCGTCAACGGGATCGTCCGCACTGGCCAATCCAACGTTTTCAGCGATGCGATCAAGTGGTGCAGGGTCGACGGTGTACCACTTTTGCCGTGTTTCTTCATCGACGGATTCACGCCAGATGGCGAGGATCGCATTGATGTTGATGTGTGGGTTGCCGCGTTCGTTTCCTTCGGCACCGCCTTGCTTTGGAGCGAGCGGTACCCAGACCATGTCGATGATCGAGCTGTCTCGCATGTAGGATCCGCCCGTGATCTGACCGGCGTCGTTTAGATTCAACGTGTAGTGGAAGTACTTGACACGCTTGATCCGCGGACTCTCGAAGAATTCGCCGTCAGAGTCCTTGGCGTAGGCAATGTTCGTCTTTACTTCGACACGGTTATTACTTCGCTTGGCCGACGCGCTGGCGTAGGCGTACATGGGGTAGTTCCACTTCTCCTTGCCTGGATCCGACTCCATGCCGACAGGGTGTGAACCGCGACCAAGCCAGTTGCCCAGGATCGCATGCAATACTCCTGGATTGATGTTCGTACCATCGCCCGCCAGCATTGCCGTATCATTGTAAATGTAGATCTCCGCTAGCAGGGCTTTGATATCGGCCGTATCAAACTCGACACCGTTGCGGTAGACACTTTTCTGTGGCTCTGCATGTCGAATTGCAGCTGCACTCCACCCATTACAGTGGCCATGCCAGTTAGGCGTGCGGGCGGCGCCGAACGAAAAGGTGCGACCAAATAGACCTTTGAGTTCGGGCTTCTCCTTAAATGCCGTCGTGTCGTAGCGTTCGTACGAGGCAGCCGGTGTCCGACCGCGGTGAAAGGCGCGGTCGTATTTGCGCATGACCTCGATCGTGCCGCCTTGGGTGTCAGGGTAAATATGTCCCGAATAGGGAACGCGAAAACTCTTGACGCCTCCCTTTTCCGGCAGATCGGCGAATGTCCACGAGAATTCTGTACCCCAGAGCCGCTGGAAAACCTCATTCTGCGTCTTGATGTCTGCCTGATTGATAGATTGCCCAACCGTCGATAAAGCGATCGCAGCAACTAGAACCGATGTTCCCATGACTTAATTCTCCAGTGGAATCTGCTCGCGGGGAAGCCGATGTTCAGTTACTCAGTTACAAAGTGACCCAGATTAGTGCCCCCGACAGTCCGAGTAAGATGACTTGCTTGAAATGACGATCGGCCTTTCCGAGAGCATTTCTTTGGTGCGGAAATTTGGAAAAAACGTTTCGAGCATTACCAAAATTTGTGGCAATGGTAGGATCCGAAAAGACCGGAGACCGTCACTGCCTTGTTCGGTCCCCCATATCGTATGCAGACGGAATTTTCTGCCTAATCGTCACAACCGGTAGCCTTTGACTTCCTTCCATGCTGACCTACACTTCACACCTCATGGGACAGGTGTGGGGCAGTGACAGTTGTGATGATTCTGAGCTAGGTGCGGACCCCGTGATTGGGCCATTCGTGTAACGAATATGCTCGACCTAGCAGTCCCAACGGCGAACTCCACCATTTCTTGCGGCGGTGCCACGATTTTTCGATTCTGGCGTCCTGGCCATGTCGATCTCTTCTCAACAGACAACCAACGGGTGTGTCTTTGTAACTGAGTGCGGCTTTTCGCGTAACCGTTCACGGAGTTACGTTCAATAGGCTTGGGGCCGGTTGATTTTGCCGTTTGGCCCTGATGGATTTGTGAAGAAACGAAAAGAAGTTGCGGTTCTGTTTTCTGCACGTGGCGATGGCTGTCCACATTCTTTCGTG
>PVBE012191602.1_pt1 | contig 10082 bp, 9 predicted proteins | sample 1631181 | NCBI WGS metagenome assembly PVBE01 (sample SAMN08397723, study PRJNA350692) | Marine metagenome, whole genome shotgun sequencing project. | isolation source: water | place: Pacific Ocean | collected 2012-04 | reverse complement strand
GGTGTTTGTGGCGCAGTTGTTGCGGGCAAGGCAGGTGCAGCAAAACTTGATTGTCCTGGTACGTCTGCCCCAGCAGCTCCCCATGCTTGAGGAGATGTCTGAACGGGTGCTGCGAATGGACTGGTACCTTGCGCGGTGGCAGACGTATATCCAGGTTGCATCTGAACATATTTTGTTGAATAGACAGCTCGATACTGAGTGACAGGAACACTCACAGGCTTTTGTTGATAACTCGTGACAGGTTGCATGCACTCGACAGGACAACCTGTACATGGGTCGATCTCACAAGATGGTTTATACGTCGTTACAGGAACGCACTGATATTTCGTTTGATACGTTGTTTCTGGCACATAACTGACCTGTTGCACCGGAACCATAACTGGCGCTGGTGGAGGGGGCGGCGGAGCCGGAGCCGGAACCGGGACAGGTGCTGGAACCGGAGCATATACAGGAGCCACTGCATAGGCTGGTGGAGCCTGTCGAAAACACGAACAACATCCGGCGAAAAGGCCGGATAAACAGCACTGTGACTGTGCACTACAAATCTGCATTGCTCCAACCGTCATGCTACAAAATAGCAAAACGCACATCATGACACGTCGGATCACCATCTCTCACTCCTCACAGGGTGTATCAAAGGGCTGCCCCATCTGGGCAAGTCCCGCAACACCCAAGACTAGGTTGCACCATGGTGCAGGAGTTAAGAAAAATCTGCTTGCACATACAGAAATTCACTCTTTTATTGCTCAGCAACCACTTCTATCGATGTAACCCATACGACCTGACTGCATGGCTTGTCGACTTCGATCTTCAAATACGTCATAGAGACGAAAAAGGGCTTCTCGAAGATTGGGCTGGTACGACTCAAAAGCCGTTTCTATGTCTTTCTGCATAATAAGCGAACCCAACCACAATCGAGAATCTGGCAACTGTTTGATAATTGCCAGAAAGCTTTTGAGAGACACCTGACATGTCATAAGAACTGGGATGCTCATCACTCTATGACTGGTAACAACGAGACGACAGCCCCGTGATACTGCAAGACGGCATACAACACTGCCAACAGTACGACTCATTCGCTCCCAGCTATCCAGAAGCAGAAGATCATCCGGTTTACTTTGGAGAAGTATGCGAGCAACTCTTTGGAGATCCTGCCAGGTTGTATTTCTAAGGCTGTATCGTGTGACCGAGTGGTTACCCCTTAGGGCTTCGTCATAGATTCTTGATAAAACCGTTGTTTTCCCCGATCCATGGGGGCCAACAATTGCACCGATACGACCACACTGATCAAGATTATGGAGACATTCTCCAAGATCTATGCATTTTCCAGAGACATTCACCGGCACAATCTCACCAGGCTGAGTGAATCTGGTTGCAAAGGGATTCGCCAGCATCGTTATACCCCGACACCCTCTGTTTTGCGTGAAAGTACTTGATGAGCAGGTGGAATCGTCCCCAATTCAAATACGTGTTCTGAAACAAAGTCTTTTCCACTCAGAAAAAAGAGGCGTATTCGGACGCACCATCGCACCTTCACAATCATTCCTTCATACGACAATGGACTTGCTGGTAAATCAGTTTGAAATGATCCCTCAACAAGTTTTGACTCAGATGACTCTTTTTCTCCTACTCTTTGAAAGAAATGAACTCCTAAATCCTCCTCACCTTTCCCCTCTGTATACCATGCAACAGAATGTTCAATTGCTTTCAACTGTCCCCCTGAAAGATTCAGAACTTCATAGTGCGCCAGTAGGTTTTCATTTGGTTGATACCGTCGATCAATATGACTGAATTGAACATTCACTTTTGGCTGACTATGCATCTGGTCATACTGACGAGTCATCTTACTATATCCTGAGTCGTGTTATCTGGCGTCTCGTTGATATGTGTCTGTTGCTGATAGTCATCTCGCGGAAAGATAATCAGTGGAAAGACCCGACAAAAAGGAGGCCATCGATCAGGTACACCACGTACAACAAATCGCCAACTTACAACATTATGCTCAGATTCAAACGAATGCATGGCATCGATTGGCACTTGGATCATTGTTTCAATTTCAAAACGTGAGACTGGAGAAAGTTGCACATCTTGCCACTGCTTGATCATATGGCGTGATACCACTACTCGCTCCGTACGGGTATCTGTGCCTTGTCGATAGGTTGCTTGTTCCTCTAGCTCCATCGATATTTCAAGGCTCCGTAGCATCCCACTACCACCCTGCGCAAGAAGAACTTCATAGTGTTGCCCTGGACGAAGTGGGTGATCAGAAACCTCAATCTGGGTTGGACCCACGGACGTCGTCAGTACCAGACGTCGGAAGAAAAGCACGACACTCCCAACACCCACCACAGCGAAAGGAATAATCAGTGAAAATAGCAACCAATCAACTCGACCTCCCATGAGGTCAAGGCCAGCACCGATTGCCAAAACCAAAAGCACTGCATTCCAAACAACTGAAAAAAGTCCAAAACCTAATAATGCCCAACTCTCGGGGCTTTCAATAGGAAGACGATAGCGAAGGATTGTTCCTGGTGAATTAACGAGATTGTCACAGGCAGGAATGCCGGGAAATCCAGGCGACTCAAGTGGAGTTTGCCCCATAGATGCTGCTGGACCAGTACTTCTCACTGAGGCAGCCTTATGCTCTTCAGATTTTCCCCAAGACCTCACCGTCTTGTACAATCCGCTTCCACCAAATGCAACCAAAGCCCCAGGAAGCAATAAGGTCAGCAGCCACATCCACCAATTGTATCCTCGACTGAGGACTACGGTCATAGGTGAGTCAGGGTCATACCAGCAAGGGATTTCAGAGCCAATGGGAGGAAGATCCTGAAGCCTTGCTAATGCTGTCTCTCGATCTGATGTGACAGATGTGCTCGGTGGTTGGCTCCATGTCTCAATACGATTCTTATCCACTGGATAATTGACACGCAGGACTGGCGCCCATGCTGAGTGTGAGATATGAGGAGGATCGCTCACCAAGCGTCTTTGTAAACCTCTTCCAACAACCACGGCACGAGTTGAAAGATAATCGTGGTTGATTCGCCACTCTGGTACAGCTACACCCGTAATGAGCAAGGCTCCAAACACAATCCCTGCTAACAAAAGACATGCATAGAAAGCAGCCTCTCCCACTGATCCCCAGATCTGGGAACCTGTCCTTCGCTCACCACGTTTTTTTTCAAGGAATCGCGGCAGCCGCACCGTCTTCCTCCAAACGGCTTTCTAGACTGAACTCAGACGTGAATTCTGAGAAAGCCGAGACCTCACACGGGCAGGATCTTCAACCCGTTTATGAAATGTGACTTACTGGTTCCCGTTGTGGCTCACCTACCTCAACAGAACGATTTGCTCGAAAGAAACCAATTTTTTCCAATGACTTAAAAACTTCCTCTAATGTTTTTTCTCCAAAGTTGGAGATTGAAAGAAGATCAGCTCGCGTACAGTTGAGTAAATCATGAACAGTAAAAATACCCTTTTCTTCCAAACAGTTTGTTGTTCTCACCGACAAACCAATTTCAGCCGTGCTCATTTCGAGCTTCTCGGCCATTTCATCTCCCTGCGACAAATTTTTGAACGGAACGCGTGGCATGGGGTCCCTCCCGTGCGAATTGAATTGTGAAGTGATACAAAACATTGTTTCGTAGACTGTATCGATACAACAACTACAGTCATGAAGGGAAGAATATACTCCATTTTCACAATTGTCGACTACCAGAAGACTCTGCAGCGCCTTGAGTGACCGACGAACTCGCGACCCCACAATCCATCCACCCACACTTTTTCTGTGCTCAACCCACTTTCCTTCGATACTCTGAACCCTTCGCAACGTGAGGCTGCAACCCACGTTGAAGGGCCTCTTCTGGTGCTAGCAGGCCCTGGAAGTGGCAAAACTAGGGTGGTCACGCACCGGATTGCATTTTTGATATCTCAGGGTATCCCAGCCCACCAGATTGTTGCATTATCCTTCACCAACAAAGCTGCTGACGAGATGCGTCGGCGGGTCAGCGAGTTGGTTGGACCGCAGCCGGTCGAGATGGGAACATTTCATCGCTTTGCAGCTCGGCTCCTTCGAAGGCATGCTCAATTTGTCGGACTCACCAGTGATTATTCAATCCTTGATCCTGATGATGTCTCAAGCCTTCTTAAGCGAGCAGCCAAACGATTAGGTCTCACTCTACGGCACACACCAATCAGCCGAATTGCTGGCGTCATCAGTCGTGCAAAAAATGATCTTCTGACAGCCGAAAGTTTTGAACCTCACTGGGGACGACCTGTTGACGATGTTGTAAAAAAGATTTGGCCGGTATACCAGCAAATGCTTCAGGAGAGTAATGCGGTTGATTTTGATGATCTACTTGTCCATGTAGCCAACCTACTTCTTGATAATCCTGACTTGCGCAAAATACTTGATTCCCGACATCGATGGATCTTGGTTGATGAATATCAAGATACAAATGCCGTGCAGTATTCTATTCTCCGCGGTCTTTCAATTGATTTCCAAAACCTTGCGGTGACTGGTGATCCAGATCAAGCCATCTATGGTTGGCGAGGTGCAAGCATTCGAAATATTCTTGAATTCGAACGAGACTATCCCTCGGCAAAAGTTGTAAAACTTGAACATAATTACCGTAGTACTTCCAATATTCTCGGTGTCGCCGATCGCTTGATCGCTAATAATTCCAAGCGAAAACCAAAGCGACTTGTGACGGATGCAAAAGCAGGTGCATCCGTTCGCATAGTACTCGATTCTACAAGCCATGATGAAGCTGATCGCATTGCCGATGAAATCGTTTCCTCCATTGATTCTGGCACACAACAACCTCGAGACTTTGCGATTTTGTTTCGAACCAATGCTCTGTCGAGAGCGATTGAGGTAGCTTTAAGAGCGCGAGGAGTACCATACCAGCTTGTACGCGGCCTGGAATTCTTCAAACGCAGAGAAATTCGTGACATCGTGGCATGGCTGCGACTTCTAAAAAACCCTCGCGATGATGTTGCTTTTCTCAGAGTAATCAACGTCCCTGCACGTGGCATTGGCAAACGATCTCTCGATCACCTTGGTGTATGGGCTGAACAACAGCAAATGAGCCTCCTTGAAGCTATTAGGAATACCACAGAGATTCCTGGGGTTTCCAAACGAGCGGGAAAGGCCTTCACGTCTTTCATGATGCTTTATCGTGATTTGGATGCCCTCGCCAGACAGCTAGGAGACCGTGTTGCACCATTGATCGAAGCCATCCTTGATCGTTCCGGATACCGAAAAATGCTTCAGGCAGAAGAAAGTGCTGAAGAAGAATATGGTGAAGAGCGGCTCGCAAATGTGGAAGAATTAGTGACAGCAGCACGTCAACTCGATGAGTCTTTCATACCCAATAGTCAAGATGATGCCTTGGGCACATTTCTTGAAACCACGGCATTGGTTGCTGACACGGATGTCTGGGATGCAGAAGGGCAACATGTAGCTCTCATGACTCTCCATGCCGCCAAAGGCCTTGAATTTCCAATCATCTACATGATTGCCATGGAAGACGGAATCGTTCCGCATGAGCGCAGCCTTGACAGTGCTGACCACCTTGAGGAAGAACGCCGGCTTATGTTTGTCGGCATTACTCGTGGGCAAGAAGAAGTTCACCTAAGTTGTTCACGTATTCGAGAATATCGTGGTTCACGAAGGATAAATGCTCCGAGTTTGTTTCTCACAGAGATCACAGGAACTGAAACAATTGTAACTGGCACTGAAGCACCATCCGATGAAAAGAATTATCTCAATGATTCGTACCATGAGGATCTTTCCATTGATCATGATGATGAATTTTCCCAGGCTGTTGATCCAATCAGACGTAACGAATCTATTCAACACCGAAGTGATGGGCTTGTGCTTGACTTTGAAGAAGAGCAATTGCCGACATCTCGATCAAAAGATAGGCCTATTGCATCTCGCACTTCAAAGGCGGCCTCTGAACTGGCAAAAAAGCTGGAGAAAATGACGCAGTCCATGCCGGCCTTCTCAGAAGGGCAACGTGTCCGTCATGACGAATACGGCTTTGGAACACTCAACAGTATCAGTGGATCTGGACCACGATCAGTTGCCACTGTGGTTTTCGAAGGCGATGCAGGCATTCGCACATTCATCCTCAGCCACGGAGCACTCCATCCAGAATAATATGATGTGTGATGCTCTACTGCTGATCACGCCACCACTTGATTGTCTTTGACAGCCCACTCTGAAATGATTCCTTTGGCTCCCAATCCAAAAGTTCTCTCGCTCGAGAAATATCAATCCCTCGGCGTGGTTGACCATCTGGCTTGGATGAATCCCATCGAATCTTTCCTGAATAACCACAGGCCGAGGCTATTGTTACAATCAATTCTCGAATACTTATCTCTGAGCCACCGCCTAGATTGATTGGCAAGGGCTTTTCCATGCACTCTGCAGCCCTCACAATTCCCTCAGCAGCATCGTCAACATACAAAAACTCTCGTGTTGCACTTCCCGTTCCCCAACAGACGACTTCTTCGCGACCGTGTATGCGTGCCTCTTCACATTTTCGAATAAGTGCTGGAATCACGTGACTCGAAGTTGGATCAAAATTATCTTTTGGTCCATATAAATTGACCGGAACAACAACAGCACTGTTCAAACCATATTGACGTTGATAGCCGTCAAGCATGACAAATACTGCTTTTTTTGCGACACCATAAGGAGCATTTGTCTCCTCCGGATATCCATTCCACAAATGTTCCTCCTGAAAGGGAACTGGGCAGTACTTTGGGTACGCACAGACCGTGCCTGTGTGAATAAATTTTTGAATCGTATACTTACGGGCACACTCAACAAGATGAAGCCCCATTGCCATATTGGCATAAAAGTAACGGCCGGCATTGGCCATATTCGCTCCAATGCCTCCAACCTCTGCGGCAAGATGAATCACGATATCAGGTTGAGCATCTGCATACAGTCGCTCCACATGTGACTGCTGTGTGAGATCGTAATCTCGGCGACGTGGCACAATAATGCAATCGCTAGAGACCCCTCGAGCCTCGAGAATGCGACATACCGATGATCCCAGAAACCCGGCTCCGCCGGTAACCATGATCCTTTTTCGATGGAGATTCATCATAGGCAGACATCTTGATGCGTTTTCTTATTCATCAGCGATTTGGAATGTTGTCCCCGTGACCAGCTGCAAGTAGCACTTGCTCCTTTTGAGCCAATGCCATGTCTGCATCAACCATCATGGCTACCAATGCATCGAATGACGTTCGGGGCACCCAACCCAGTTTTTGGTTTGCTTTCTGTGAGTCACCCAACAGAAGATCCACTTCAGCCGGACGAAAATATCGTGGGTCAATCTCAACAAAATCCTGATAATCAAGACCGAGTCTACCAAACGTTTTTTCACAGAATTCACGAACTGAGTGGGTTTCATTCGTAGCAATAACGTAGTCCTCCGGCTCTTCTTGCTGAAGCATCATCCACATCGCCTCAACGTAGTCACCAGCAAACCCCCAGTCGCGTTTGGCATCGAGATTGCCAAGATAGAGGTTGCTCTGAAGCCCCAACTTGATCCGGGTTGCAGCTCTCGTAATTTTTCGAGTCACAAAGGTTTCACCACGTCGTGGACTTTCGTGGTTAAAGAGAATGCCACACGATGCATGGAGGCCATAGCTCTCACGATAATTAACTGTAATCCAGTGACTATAAACCTTCGCTACTCCGTAGGGTGAGCGTGGATGAAACGGCGTTGTTTCTTTTTGTGGTATCTCTACCGCTTTACCAAACATCTCCGAACTTGATGCCTGATAAAAACGCACCTGAGAGCCATTGGCATCCTGAAAATCGCGAATGGCTTCAAGCAATCGTAGTGTTCCAACAGCTGTAACATCAGCCGTGTACGTAGGCTGATCAAAACTTACTCGGACATGACTTTGAGCGGCCAGGTTATACACCTCGGTTGGTTGTATTTGACGAATCAAACGCGCTAAAGCATTCCCGTCAGCCATATCACCGTGATGAAGTACAAGAGATTGATCAGCATCGTGAATATCACGATACAGATGCTCTATGCGTTGAGTTCCAAAAGTACTCGATCGCCGAACAAGACCATGTACCTCATAGCCCTTTCTGAGAAGAGTTTCTGCAAGGTACGACCCATCTTGCCCAGTAATACCTGTAATAAATGCACGCTTTGATGAGACTGACATCGTTAAAAACATGTACTCCCAAGAATCCGATTAACCAGTTCTCCCAATATAAACTCATTTGATGATCTTACATCATGATCTCTATTTTTGATTAACCACATGGTGACAGCAAGAAGAAACTCCGGCAGCTACACAGGTTAGGTGTCGTCTGGAAAAACCCCATAAACGAGATCGCGTACGACGATGGACATTCCAAGGTCTCGATAGCTGCCGCAGGGAATCAGGCATCTCAGACGTGGAATATTGCCGAACGCCGAGATTGTAGTTCTGGAAATGTGGACAACAGGCCCCAACAAAAGAACGGTATCACCGCGCTGCACGTGATACGTGACTTCATGCATGAAACTCCCACTCATGGACCGACAATAAATGCAAAAAAGACAAGAAGTTGGTCTTCAAACGGTTCTATACGCATAATCAGGTGACCAGCTGGGAGTGACGCAGATTGACTCCTTAGGTTAGAGTCTCTCAATCTTTTGATGCCATCATGTCTCTCCCACTCGCTGATCCCATGCCTTCTGAAACTCTTCACCGCCGTCTTCCCGGTTGGGTCGGTGTGGCGATCCGTATTGTCATCACGCTTGGCCTCATGGCCATTATCCTGAAGGGCATCGATAGGGCATCATTCGTTAAAGTGATGAGCACAGTTCAATGGGAGTGGTGGGCTGGAGGTGTTCTCATTGCCATAATTGCCCAAGTGATTGCTGGGCTGCGCTGGTCTTCTCTTGCACGACCAATTGGTTTTTCCTTCCCTCACAGTTTTTTTGTGTGGAGATTTTTTGAGGGAATGTTTTTTAGCCTTTGTTTACCATCTTCTATCGGTGGCGATTTCATCAAAGCCTATCGACTCGCAGATTCTACTTCTCGTCGACTCCTTGCTGGTTGTACCGTCCTCGCTGATCGACTAACAGGCCTCACTGGGCTGAGTGTGCTCGGAGGAGCTGCTCTCCTATCAGTCAGATGGTCTTTGAATGAACTGGCGACTCTCGCTGTTGGCGGAGGACTTCTCTTCTTTGCTATTACTAGCCTCTGGTTCGGAATACGCTCACTTGACCGAATCATCTCAATCATGCCTGCTCCTCATGCTGTTCGAGAATTCATCAGCCAATTCCTTCCATACCAAAAGCGGCCACAACTTCTACCCACCGCAGTCGTTTGGAGTCTTCTCATTCAACTCGGAAATGCTATTGGCGTTTTGATGATTGCACACGGACTTGGTGTCACTCTTCCTTTATCTGTCTGGTGTGCTGTTGTTCCTCTTGTCATGCTGGCCATGGTGATACCTGTAAGCATTAATGGCGTTGGGGTTCGCGAGGGAGGCATGGCAATGCTCCTAGCGCCTCAGGGCGTACCGAGCGAACAAGCTGTCGCGATTGCTCTTCTCTGGTTCCTCTCCACTCTAGTGAGCGGGCTCATCGGGGGGATACTGTTTTTGCTTGATAAAAAAACAATACCTACGAGTGTTCTTTCTGAGTCTTCCAGTAATTGACTAGATGAAGTGCTGCAACCGTTTTGGCATCCTGAATACGTTGATCAACGCACATGGCAATCGCTTCATTCCACGGCACCACGAGAGGAGATATTTTCTCGCCCGGCTCTAATGCTTGTGGTCCTGGCTTGAGATTCTCTGCAATAAAGATGTGCATCCTTTCGCGAATCACACCTGGTGACATCCACAATGCACCCAGTGACGTTATCGTACCAGCACAGTACCCAGTTTCTTCACTTAATTCACGCATTGCAGCTTCAGACAACGACTCAACTCGGTCCAGTGTTCCCGCTGGTAATTCAATCAGCTTTTCTCCAACGGCAATTCGCTCGACCTCGATAAGACAAATTTCCTCTTTCGATACAAACGGAACAATAACCACACT
>PVBE010060928.1_pt1 | contig 10082 bp, 8 predicted proteins | sample 1631181 | NCBI WGS metagenome assembly PVBE01 (sample SAMN08397723, study PRJNA350692) | Marine metagenome, whole genome shotgun sequencing project. | isolation source: water | place: Pacific Ocean | collected 2012-04 | reverse complement strand
CCGACGAGCTGCAAGGACGCCTATCCAAGGAGCGCAAGGATTTTATTCGGCGCATCTATGGACGTCTCTACTCTAAATACGGAGGCGATAAAGCAGACTTCAAACCCGCGATGTAGCTCTCCAAAAGAGTTTTCAATTTTTTCGAGTTGATAGACCAGTCGTCCAAACGGGAAAATTGAACTGCGATCCTAGCTACGATAATCGTGTGCACACGAGCTTGTCGCAAGATCTGGGTCGGCTCTTATGGGCTGGTTTTATCTGCGAATCGGAAGACTGAAACGGCAACTCAGGGGGCCGCTGTGCCTAATGAACGGCTTTCATCTAACAAGGCAATAGCGTTTTCTTTCGCATCGTTGTTGTTTTGCGGCTGCACTGAAGATAGCACCGATTCAGTGTCACAAGCGTCGCGCTTCTTTCAGGATTGCGATGTTTGCCCGGAATTGGTTCGCATTGAGCCGGGTGTATTTCAAATGGGTACGGCCGAGGATGAGATTCTTCCTTCTGAATTTCCCCCGGAGCGGATAGAGGAGGAAAAACCTGCTCATTTGGTACAGATCGATTACCGATTTGCGATCGGCCGCCGTGAGGTTACGATTGGTGAGTTCGCCGAATTTGCCGAAGCAACTGATTTCAAACCTGGAGAGTGTTACGGGCTTAACGGTGATTACTGGGACATAAATCCCGCTGCGAACTGGCGCAACCCGGGGTTTAAGGTCACCAACGCTCATCCTGCAACCTGTCTGAGTTACAATGACTTTGCTGCCTATCTGCAATGGCTCAGCGCCGAGACGGGGCAGACCTATCGTTTTCCGACGGATGCCGAGTGGGAGTTTGTGGCACGTTCTGCTCTTGGCGACGAGCCAGCGCCCTCATCTTTGGGGACTCAAGCCTGTCAGCATCTCAACGGTGCCGATCTCCAATTCAAACAGGTGTTTACAGAAGATTGGCCGCCCGGCTTATTCGAATGTGATGATGGCTTCGCAGAGAGTTCCCCAGTGGGTTCATATGAACCGAACCGACTAGGAATGTACGACGTGTTCGGCAATGTTTCCGAATGGACCGAGGATTGCGCTTGGACCACTCACGAGGGTGCCCCCACTGATGGAAGCGCTCATCAATTAGAAGATTGCACGACTCGGGTGTTGAAGGGGGGGTCTTGGGCAGGTGGTCCGGGATTCTTGCGGCCCGCCGTTAGAGGAGGGTTCCCTATCGAATTGAACGGAGACGGCCACGGTCTGCGCGTGGTGCGTGAGCTCCGAGACTAGACCACCTTAGAAAATATTATAAGTTTGAAAAATCCTTCTTTAAGATAAGGATCCTTCTTTAAGATAATGTCGAGCAGATCATGGAAGCACCCCACGAATAAGTGGAGTAGTCCTTGCGAATAGAGTGCGAGGTCCAGAGGTTTGCGTCGGTCTATAACTGGTATCCATAGAACTCCTGTCGCGGGGCTTGATGGCGGGAGTGGGTAATTTGTGCCGCTTACCTCCAGATCCAAACACTCTTACGAACTGACATAGAAAGTTTATTCAGCTGTATCTATTCGCATACGTGTGTAAAAATGAGAGTGCGTCGACTTGATGTCTGGGAAGTCTTGTTTGAACAATAATGTCCAAGGGCTAGGTGAAGTCGCAATAAAGGCACAATGGAGCTACAGTCTGGCCCCATTCTTTCGTTAGGGCACAAAGGAAGTTTGAAATGGCGTTTGGTGGTGAGGGTGTTAGTCAATGAAGAGGAAGGATCGCGTGACGTCTCGTGATGTGGCAGCACTCGCAGGCGTGTCTAGATCATCCGTTTCACGCGCCTTTACTCAAGGTGCGAGCATATCGAAGAAGACGAAGAAGAGAGTGTTAAAAGCTGCCGATAAACTTGGTTACGAGCCCAACGTCATGGCACGCAGCTTGATCATGCGGCGGTCGAATCTCATCGGGATTGTTATGGCCGACTGGGTCAATCCCTTTTACACGATCATGTTAAGACAGTTTAGCGAGAAGTTGAGAGAGCGTGGTTATCAGCTCATACTGATGACCGTGAATGTCGAAGACGATGTAGATTCGACGCTGCGTCAGCTTCTGCAATATCAAGTTGATGGCGCGATTATTGTTTCCGCTTTGCCTTCATTGCGCCTTGGTGGTCAATTCATCGACAAAGGCATTCCAATTGTTCTATTCAATCGTCAGGGGCCGGGGATAGGAGCAAGTTCTGTTACCGGTGATGAATCAGCCGTAGGCCGCAAAATTGCGACAGTTTTGGTAGATGCGGGCTATCGGAGGATCGCCCTGATCCGGGGCAACCGTACTGTTCTCTCAGGAATAAGAAAAACGGAAGCAATTGTTAAAACGGTCAAAGCTCGCAAGAAGGGAAAGGTTATCGCCAGTCTTGCCGATATTTTTGGATATGACGCTGGCCGCGCCGCAGTTCTTGACTTGATGAATAACAAGTCTAAGCCTGATGCAATCGTTTGCTCATCGGATTTAACAGCGATCGGCGTGTTGGATGGGGCTCGGATTGATTTTGGTATTGATGTGCCTGAAGAACTTGGAATCATTGGATTCGGAGATGCTCCTGCTGCCCGTTGGGCATCGAATAATTTGACGACCGTGCGTCTCCCTGTTGAAGAAATGATCGATCTGTCGATTGAAACATTGCTCTCCCGGCTTCAGGATCCAAATCTTGAGCCGGTTTCGCTCACTGCAAATGCTAACATAGTCTTTCGCGGCACAACCCGTATCGTTGAAGAGCAAGTTTCCGACCAAAGTAAGTACGATCCACTCAAAAATCATTCGTTTGAATTTGTTGAATAGTATGTTTCAAACCACAGTCGATTGGACATAGCATCTGGCGCAATATGACGTGTGTGCTTGCAGCAGTGCCTTGCGTTTTGAAGAGACCGCGGGTTTGTAAAGTGGTTGTGTTAATTTATTCTTGTCAGCTGGTTCACCGGTGCAAAATAAAATCAAATAAGGGTGTTTAGGCATGACAAATGACGGCATACTTATTTTCGGTGCGACGGGCTCTGCGGGAGAAGAGCTTGTCCGAAAACTTCACCAAGAAGATCGATCTGTCTATGTTATGTCGCGCAGTGACAAGGGGCGGGAGATATTTGAAAAATTGGGTGTCCACATACTCAAAGGCGACGCCTTCAATAGTGACGATGTGTTAAACGTGACACGGCAGGCATCCGAAGATTGCCGTACGGTTGTAACCTATTTGGGGGGCTGGCCGATAAACGACCCGGAAACTTGGCCCGATTATGTTGGCAACAAGAACGTCATTGATGCAGCTAGAGAAGTAGGCATTAAAAGGGTCGTCTTAGTGACATCAATCGGATGCGGAAAAAGCTGGGACTATATTCCTGATACGAGCAACCTTATCACGGCCGGCATTTTGAAATTGAAGACGCAAGCGGAAGAATATCTGCGTCAAACGGATCTTGATTGGACCATCGTAAGGCCCGGTGGTTTAGGTAAGGTTGGATCGGTGCCCACAACGGGGGAAGGCATACTGACTGAAAATGAGGCCGTGAGAGGTTCCATCGCGCGTGATGATCTCGCGGACTTAACAATGCAAGTCATCGGACCTAAGGGTGACCTCTCAATCGGCAAGACGCTCGCTGCTGTTGCCACGAAACTTCAAGTATTCGAAGGTGAGCTTGCGCCGTTTAAATTTGCCTGAAGCCGAACTCCTATTTGGTCTGAATAATTCCGTATAAAATATTTTGATGGCTGTAAGAAAAGTCAATATTCCGACAAAAATAGCGTACGCCGTCGGCGAAATTGGCCCTGCTATCAAAAACGGCGGGTTTGAGATCTTTCTTCTATTCTATTATACGCAAGTCCTACAGCTCTCGGGCACGCTTGCTGGATTAGCATTATTCATTGCGCTATGTGTCGATGCGATTACCGACCCTCTTATTGGTATTCTTTCTGATAATCTAAAATCGCGCTGGGGCCGCCGGCACCCCTTTATGTATGCGTCAATTATTCCGTTTTGCTTGAGCTTTTTCCTGGTGTTCGCGCCGCCTGGCTCCCTTGGGGAAGTAGGACTGTTCATTTGGCTCGTTATCTTTGCAGTTGCTGTAAGAGCATCCATTACATTGTTTGCTGTGCCTTACTACGCAACGGGCGCGGAACTTTCCGATGACTATCTTGAACGCACGTCGTTGGTCCAGTACCGAACTATGGGGCTGGCCATTGGAAACATTATTTTGATTTTTGTTGCGTTCACCTATTTCTTTGCGGCCAGCCCGGAATATGAAAATGGTCAGCTTAATCCCGCTGCTTATCCAACATTTGCTGTTGCATTTTCACTCATTGCTTTTGTGGCCATGCTTATTTCAGTGTGGGGAACGCACAGTGAAATTCCCTATCTCAAGAAACCCGCCAAACAGGTGAGCCGAAAATTCACGTTTCAATTTGCAGTGAGTGAATTCTTCGGCGTCCTAAAGAGCTATGCGTTTAGATCAATTTTTATTGGAATGGTGTTCTACTTCACCATGAGGGGCGTGATGGCGGTTCTTGGGTTGCACATGGGGACCTATTTTTGGGAGTTCTCTCCCGGTGAATTGAGGAACATCAATCTCGGCCTTACGTTTGCTATGGTTGCGACAATCCCGTGCGTTAAGCTCGTGCACAAGTATATTGATAAAAAGACGGTTTTGCTTGTCGGACTCGCGTTCAGTTTCACTTTCATATCTGCGCCACCGGCACTGGCCTTGATGGGGCTTTTCCCGGAGAATGGCACAAACTTGCTGTTCTACGTGTTTTTCTCCACCTATGTGGTTCTCGGAATTGCGGCTGGATTCTTGGGCGTTACTCAGGCATCGATGATCGCGGACGTATCCGATGACTTGGAACTGATATCTGCGCGACGCCAAGAAGGAATTCTATTTGGCTATCTGAATTTTGCAGGCAAGACCGCGTCCGGCTTTGGCCATGCTTTGGCGGGTGTTTGTTTGGACTTTATCGCTTTCCCCACCGATGCTGCGCCCGGCGACGTGCCGGCCTCGACACTCGCAGAGCTCGGACTTCTTTACGGCCCAGGCATCGGCGTTGTCGGACTTATCTCTTTCTACTTCTTCTCTAAATACAATATATCACGAAAACGGCACGCGGAGATCCAAGTGGAACTTGGACGCCACTGAATGCTTCTAAATAATGCTGATAGCTTCGCGAAAGCTACAAGGTAACGAGACTCGAATAGTCAGTTAAGATCTCTCGCCACTCGAAACCCGTCGACGCTGCCCCGGTTGGCAGGATCGCCGCTGTGCTTGACGCGATCGGCCGACCGCACGGCTTGAGGCAAGTTGGTCCAGGATCCACCGCGCAATACGTGCCTTGCACAATCTCCTTCGGCCCACGCTGTGCCATCGGTTGGTGCGCCTTCATAGCTGTCATTCCAGCAATCTTGAGTCCATTCCCATAGATTTCCATGCATGTCATGCAATCCAAAGGCGTTGGCAGGAAAGAGACCGACTTCCGTCGTTCCTTCCCGATAGAGACCTGGCTCTTCGTCGGTCGTCGTTGAACTGCCGTTGAAATTGGCCTGATGGGTTGTGATATCTTGTCCAAACGAGAACGGCGTTGATGTGCCGGCTCGGGCTGAATATTCCCATTCGGCTTCGGTCAGCAATCGATAAGCTCTTCCTGTCTTTTTGTTGACCCAGTCAATGAATGCTTGCGCATCGTCCCAGTTGACGCACGTAACGGGGTGTTGATCCGTTTGTTGAAAATCAGGGTTTGCCCAATTTCGTGCAGCGTTCGGTTTCCATTCTGACCCGACCCGAACCCAGCAACCATTATCCGAGTCATATCCTGTCCCGGTTATGAACGAAGCATATTGTCCGCGGGTAATCTCAAATTTTCCGACGGCAAACGAGTTTGAAATTGTCACCTGGTGCCGAGGTCCTTCATCGTCCTCACGTTCCCACTCACTTGCTGGAGAGCCCATTGTGAAACTACCGGCGGGCATGACGACCATGGTTGGACAGTTGCTGCAGTCCTTGAATTCTTGACCAGGCCTGAGATCTGCGGGGCCTAGACAAGATGCTATGCTGGCGACCAGTGGCGGCAGAAGAATTAAAAGCCAATGACGTTTCATCTGTCTAGTCTAGTCATGCTGCAGAAATTATTTCGCAGGTCGGCGCTTCTGGAAGTCGATACTGTAGGTCTCTATCTACACTCAGTTCACTAGATCGTTTCAAGATTCCGGTTCAGGCTGGCTTAGAAACTTCTTTATGCACAGCTTGAGTGTGGCGAATTCAAGAACCAACCGTGGGAACGCCAGTCTCCGCCTGTCATGATCTAGTTGTAGATCGCAGCCTTCTGGGTCAAATCCGGTAAACTTCCATGGCCCAGCGGAGCAGCCCAATAGTTTGGTTGCGAGCGCCAGAGCTATCTCTGGATGATCGTTATTCATATGGTCAAGTGCCTCTTGCTCATGGAGACGCAGATTTTTGCCGCGCCGGCTCTCGACGTCGGCTTCGCCTTCCCGAATATCGAGAATGTAGTCGGTGATGTTGATTTCAATGTTCTTGCTGTTTTGTTCCTGCAACCAAACGGATTGGACATCGATCGTCAAAAGGAGAAGATTCTCATCGTTCAACGGGGCACTTAGTTCTGGAAAGCGTCGCCAGAAGCGCGCGGTTTGCAATTCGTCCTCTAGCACGCGTGCCTTGCCCACAAGTATAACGCTGCATGCCGGTAACCAATCGTCAGTGACATCGACTCCGCCGTAGGCCAGTTTGATTTGGGCGTTGTCGATGATTTGTTCGGCCATATCCGAACTATTGGAGATGCCGATGATAGGACGGCCGTCGGGCAAACATGAGCTGGGTACTGTTGCTGGCTGAGACGCTGTCGCGGACGCCGACGCTGGGCAGACTGCGGCGCTGACCGAGAGGCGTTGAATTGTTCTGGCAAGCTGAGCTGCGTCGGTGGATCTATCGACATCCAAGTTTGCAACCGTGTGCATAAAGTTCACGATAGTGAGATCGCTGAACATCGTCAAATGCGCCCTATTTCGAATCACCATGATCTTTCACTTCGTGTCTTGAACCGGCTTCGTTTAGCTTCACCGAAGAAGGGTCAGTTGAAGTGGCATCAGCGCGGCTTCTGGACCGGCACATATGTTCATAATTCTGACCAATTTAACAAATGGAAACAAATACTTAGCCAATTTCTGCCTCCATCGATCCAAGGAGGCCGGTGGAATATGGCCTTTCGGACCGGTTGGGACCTTTACATTTTGCTCAGAAATTGGCGGGTAAGGTGCTTCAGAGTTGCGAATTTATCTGATTTATGCGATCCTGCCCATATTGCAAACGTGTGCAAGAAGTATTAGATAATCCATCGTGAGCTCATCAAATTAGACGGGGAACACTGCTATGAAAGGCTTGAGATTCTTATTAGGAGCAGCCGCAATTGCATTACTCGCGGCGCCCATCGCGTCTTTTCCTACAGATGGCTGGGCGCAGGTCAGTGTAATCACCGTTACGACACGGAGACGCGAAGAAAATCTCCAAAATGTTCCGATTTCCGTTTCGGCGTTTTCGTCAGCCCAACTTGAAAAAGCAGCCATTCGAAACGTTCGTGATTTGGCAAGCTTCACATCGAACATGACATTTAACAGTGGCGAAGATGGGCGATTGAACATCCCGGTTATTCGCGGCATGGGCATGATTGATACGCGCGGCTGGGACAATAACGTCAGTATTTTTATTGACGGCGCTTATGTTTCTGGGCGAGCCGGTCAAAATCCCGGCATGTTGGACCTGCAGCGTGTTGAGGTTGTTAAAGGCCCGCAAAGTGCCCTTTACGGCCGCAACTCCTTCGCCGGCGCGATAAATTACGTTTCCAAGAGACCTGGCGATGAGTACGAGGGCAAATTCGAAGGCACCGCTGGTGATGACGACCTTTATCAAATCCAAGGCTCTTTTAGCGGGCCCATTCTAGAAGACAAACTTTTTGGCCGAATTGCCATCAGCTACGATCATGATGATGGAACTTACGACAACTTGGCTGGTGATTCGTTGGTCGGTGGTGATGGCTTCGGTGGTCATGAAACCCAGTCCGTAATGGGTACGCTTCGATTCACGCCCAATGAAATGGCAGATATTGTTTTTGACATCCTTTACTCTGATGAAGAAGTAGGTCAGAGGCCTGTCAATATTGGGGGGAATAATTGTGGTTATTTAGTTACTACAACGTCTTTTGATGTGGGAAAACCTTATTACCGTTGTGGCGAAATCCAGGGTGCACGTACAAATGAACTCACCATGTCCCCGGAGGCGTATTCGGCTATTGGAGATACCTTAAAGCTTACACTGAACATGGAATTTGATGTGGGCGACTATACCCTCACATCTATTTCATCCTACACGGACCAAGACAGTCATGGGAACATGGATCTTGACCGTGGCGTTAGGGATGCGGATCACTATGCGTATGTTACTAAGGCAGCCTACGATGCCATGACATTTGTCATTCCGAACCTCGTTTTACCTACTATGTTCGGGTCCTTTCCTTTCCTGCATCCCACTCCTGTTCCATTCCAGGCCGATACATATCTCGGGAGCCAGGCGCTTGACCAAGAATATTGGTCACAAGAGTTCCGTATTGAATCCCCCCAAGAAAACCGTTTCCGTTGGTCTGCGGGCGCGTTTTATTTCGAGTCTCAGAATATGGTAAACACGAGCTTTACTGTTGATGTGGCTGACGCTCTTAAGGCGTCAAAACTTTCCGTGGACGAGCTTGTTTTTGGGCTTCACGATCCTGCGAGCGCTTTAGGCAACTTCTTCATGGCGCATCCCCTCCTCGCTCAGCCGTCACTTATAGCCCGTCGACCAACGCTCACAACAGAAATCTGGACGGACGGGAATGTTGAGAATAATGGGCTAACTTCATCTGAAGAGAAAGGGCGGCAATTCTCAATTTTTGGATCTACTGAATATGATATTACAGATCGGCTTACAGGGACCTTTGAGTTTCGCTGGACAAATGGCAGGCACTCTCTGCTTAATTTGAGAGATGATTTCTTCTTTACACTGCTTTCATGGTCGGGGGCGCCCGCCATTAACAAAACAAAACATAACTATTTTGATCCTCGGATCACTCTTAACTATCAAGTTTCTGATGATCATATGGTTTATGCTTCTGCTTCTCATGGTACGCGCTCGGGTGGCGTCAATGGTAATTTAGGCTTTGGTGTAGATCCATTTTATGACCCGGAAAAGAACTGGACCTATGAGATCGGCGCCAAGACCACTTGGCTTGACGGTAGATTGCAGGTCAACGCTGCCGCTTTCTATATTGACTGGATAGATGCGCAGTTCAGGCAGATCATGGTGTCCAGTCTGGGTAGCTTCCTAACCAAGACGGCTAACTCGGAGGGCTTAGAAGTTAAGGGGTTTGAGTTTGATTTCGCCTTTAACCCAACAGAGAGCGTTTCAATCACTGGTGGTTATGGCTTTGCAGACGCTGAGTTTGCCGATGGCACGCTTTTTACGGGTGGCGGGGCATGGTGTGGGCTCGATACAGCAGGTACTACCACCATACCAGCAATGCTGCCCATGACCTGCACAAAGTCTCCCCTCAATGGCACCCTCTATCCTGATATGTCAGGTGCAATGCCAAAGCGTTCCAGTAAGCATACGGCAAACGCCGCTTTTGAATATATGCACGAAATTGCGAATTCAGGGCTTGACGGCATCTTCAGATTGGATGCGACCTACCGGTCCAGACAATACGTCGATGAACCGAATGTCGCTTTTGCGCCTGACCGGGTTGTTGTTAATTTACGGGCGGGTATTCAGACAGATAATTACGATCTGACTTTCTGGGTCACAAATCTTCTGAATGATGATAAACCTATTTATGCACAGCAATTCGGTACGAACTTCAATTCACGCCGGATGGTATCAAGTGTTGTGAATCCTCCACTGCGCCGGTTTGGTGTTACAGGACGCTTTCGTTTCTAAAGTGCACTGAAATAAATAACTCGAGTGCGCAATTAAAATTAGTTTTAAAATCTCAATCATCGAGCTGGATCATGCAACGATTCTTTCAATCTCAAACATTGAATTG
>PVBE011797034.1_pt1 | contig 10083 bp, 8 predicted proteins | sample 1631181 | NCBI WGS metagenome assembly PVBE01 (sample SAMN08397723, study PRJNA350692) | Marine metagenome, whole genome shotgun sequencing project. | isolation source: water | place: Pacific Ocean | collected 2012-04 | reverse complement strand
TCGCGCACGGCGCCTCGATACAACTTTCCAGAGAATGGACAGGCGAAATCGAGCCAGACGTCGATGACGACCGTCGCGCGCGCTCTGTCCCCTCGCACGACGTGCCCGAGCGGTCTCGCGGGCGTGGGTGGACCCGCCATGGGGACGACGGTCGATCGTCGCGCGCGATGGACGACGGGACGACGACGCGGGACGTCGACGAGAGGCGCGAGCGCGCGCGTCATGGAGTGACGAATCGAACGCATCGCTTCGGCACTCGTCGACGCGACGGCGATGACGAACCCGGAGTCCATGATGGCGGAGGCGCGCGCGCGAGCGATGCGCATCGCGGCGACGCTCGAGACGGGGACGACGACGACGACGGGGGCGACGAGGGGCGTTCGGGACGATTCCGAGGCGCAACGACCTCGCGCTCGAAACGACGTCGCGGACCCGCGCGCGATCGATCTGGACGACGAGAAGACTCGCGGGAAGACGATCGAGGTCGGTGCGCTGCCGGCGCTGGCGCGTCGCGCCAATCTCGGCGCGATGGGGGGGTACCATCCGGTGGATGCCGAGGAGACGCGGCGCGGGACGTCGACGCCGCCGCCGCCGAACGCCTACCTCGAGCGACGATTCGATCGGTTTTATCGCGACGTTCGAGGGTACGACGCGGACGCGCGCGCGAGAGCGGTGTTAGAGACCGCGTGTGGGACGTCGAATGGACGCGGCGCGACGGACGGTGGCGCGACGCGCCGCGCGCGCGGCGCGAACGTCGGCGCCGGCGCCGGCGCGAGCGCCGCGCGCGCGGGGGGATCCACGCGCGCGGGATTGGGAAGTCGTCGAGACAACGACGACGACGCGTACGCGACGTTTCGTAGTTCGCGCTCCGCCGCGTTTCATCGCGCGTCGGCGCCCGCGAGGTGATGTAATTCGTAGAATTCGTAGCGGCGGGCCGCGCGTCGGCCTCGGCGCGCTTTTTCAGTCCCGAGGTTCCGAGAAGGCGCGCGGCGTCGTCACACCCACGCGCGCGCGTCTCACTCGCGAGACACCGCGTTCTCGCGTGAACGCACGAACACACGACCGCTTCGCGCGCACGAGGCGCGAGCGTCACGAGCAGGCGCGCGTCGACGGCGTCGAACGTCCTCTTATCCAAACATGTCCGCGGTATCGACGTCATCATCCATCGGACGCGGTGCGTCGCGCGAGACGCGCGTGACGCGCGAGCGCGTCGGACGCGGTGGTGCGCGAAAGTCGTGCGCGCGAGTCGCGCGGGCGCGGGCGCGCGAGGAGGAGGCGCCGTGCGTTGGGAAGACGTTGGCGAAGAGTTTGATGGCGATCGCCGCGTCGGCGTGCGTGGCGACGCCGACGTTGGAGGCGTTCGCGTCGCCGATGGCGCCGATGGAGATCGGACAAGTCGCCGGATTGGAAGCGAATCCGGTCACGAACGCCAAGGCGCTGTTGCGTTACGGTTTGCCGATCAATAACAAGCCGATTCGCGCGGTGCAAAAGAAGCTCGAAAACATCAGCGACGACTTGCGCGTTCCTGGAGTCAACTTCCGCGGCGTCGAGTCCAACGTCAACGGTTCGTTGAAGATTGTGCAAAAGGATGGCGCCAAGATCATCGCCTCTCTCGCGCCGAGCAAGAAGGCGGACGGTGCGAAGGCTCTCAAGGAGCTCGAAACCTTGTTGGCGGATTTCCAAGTCGTCGTCTCGCAAAAGGACAAGCAAGAGATGCCGCTGCAGCAGCAAGAAGCGCTCTCTCTCGTCGGACGCATCGAGGAGGACATGGTCGATGGCTTCCCGTTCGATGTGCCGAAGCAGTACGCGGACAGACCCCTTCTCAAGGGCCGGGCGACGGTGGACATGTTGGTGAAGATCAAGGACAACGCCAACACGGATGGGGGCGTTTTGACGATCGTCTTGGATGGTTACAACGCACCGGTGACCGCGGGTCAGTTTGCGGATTTGATTAATTTGGGTTTCTACAACAAGATGCCGATTCAGCGTTCGGATGGCTTCGTCGTGCAAAGCGGCAAGCCGACTAACGGCGACGGCTTCAAGGTGAACGGAGAGGAGCGCACCGTTCCGTTGGAGATCATGGTTCAAGGCGACAAGGTTCCGGAGTACGAATTCACGCTCGAAGATCTGGGCCGTTACCGCGATCAGCCCGTGCTTCCGTTCAACGCCTTCGGTACGCTCGCCATGGCTCGTCGCGAGGCGGAACCGAACTCTGGGTCGTCACAATTCTTCTTCCTTCTTCGCGAGTCCGAGCTCACGCCGTCCGGTACCAACATTTTGGACGGTCGTTACTCCATCTTTGGATACGTGGTCGAGAACCAAGAGCTCCTTCGCGATCTCAAGGTTGACGACGAGATCGTCGCCATGAAGATTGTCGACGGCTCGGAGAACCTCGTCAACGAGACGAAGGAAGCGTTCGACCAAGAGCCCATCGAATAACCCAGCAACTAAACTCTCCGCGCGTGACAATCTCTCGCGCAATTCATAGCACCCGATTTTAACTTTTCCGAGCGATTTTCGATGTAATAGAATCCAATCGAAGCGCACCGACGCGTCTCCGCCGCCGTCCCAGCGTTTGTTTGAACAAACAGTTATCCTCTCGACACCGCGCGCCCGTCCCACACACCGACGCGCGCCCGCCCGCCCGCCCGCATGCCCACCGCGGACGACGACATCATCACGCGCGTCGTCGACGACGCCGTCGAGCGTTGCGATTTTGTCATCTCCGCCGACGCGGTCTCGCGCGCGCAGTCCGAGCTCTCGTGCGATGACGTCGAGCGCATCCTCTTACGACTCGCCCAGAGCGTCTCCAGGTACGCGCGTCCGCCGACGAGCCGATTCCACGTCGGCGCCGCCGCCATGGGCGCGTCCGGACGCGTCTACCTCGGCGTGAACGTCGAGATTCACGCCGTGCCCCTCAACCACTCCATTCACGCCGAACAGTTCTCGCTGGTCACCGCCGGGGCGAACGAGGAACGGAAAATTCTCGCCATCGCCACGACGGAGGCGCCGTGTGGACACTGTCGACAATTTATGAATGAATTGCGGGACGCGGAAAATCTTCGGTGCGTGACCGAGTCGTGGAGATGGCCACTGCGGGAGTTGTTGCCGCACGCGTTTGGGCCGATGGATTTACTCTCGCCGGAGGACGAGGGACGGTTGTTGTTGGAGGATCAAGGAGGCGTGGGCACGCGGTGGGGAGACGAACGCGCGACCGTCGCGCACGGCGATGGACTCGTGGGTGCGACGGCGTGCGCGACGCCGCGCGCGGTGGTGGATGTACTCGGACGGGATGAGACGTGGCGCGCGCTCGCGCGAGGCTGTCACCGAGCGCTGGCGTTCTCGTACGCTCCGTACAGTCGCTCTCGGGCGGGCATCGCCGTGCGAACGACGTGCGGGGAAGAATTCTTGGGGTGGAGTTTGGAGTGTGCGGCGTATAATCCATCCATGTCGCCGTTGCAGGTGGTCATAGCGCGCATGGTGGCGCAAGGGAAAGATTTATCCACCATCGAGTACGCCGTGTTGTCCGAATTTCACGACGCTCGCGTCAAGTACGACTGCACGGTGCGCCTGGCGCTGGCGAAGATTGCGCCGAAAGCGGGACTCGTCGTGCTGAATTATCACCGCGACGAGTGAAAAATTTGTAGACGATGAGACGTAGCGTCTCACGAATGTTTTAACAACAAGCTAGGGTATTCTATTAGTCGGAGAAGAAGACGATCGCTCACACCGGAAGCGTGACGTTGAAGTCGCCCTGCGCCATTGACAACACAAAGTAGTAGCAGAAGTCGGCGAGGATCCCCGTCTGGACGATCTCGCTCGTGACCACCATCAGAGGCCAGATGCCCTTGCCCAGAGCCGTTTGCAAGTAGGACTTACCGTCGAAGACTTGTAAGATCCAGTGCGCGCACGACAGAAATCGCGCCACGCCCAGGGCGAAGACGTAACTGGCGGTAAAACGCTCCACCACGCGCGCCTTTTGCATCATCTGCAACTGCGGCAATACACTAATCGCTTCCAGGTACACGCACGTCGCCCACAACACGCGATTAAACCACAAATGTTTCGTCGTCGGATGCGCGAAAATCGCCAGTCCCACGCACGGCCCGACGATGAGCGCCAACGGCGTCGGATCCAATACCTCGTTATACGTCGTTCGCACGCTCGTCTGCATCATCCTGCACACCCACAGCGTCGCCACTAACGTCAAAGCATCCAACAGCGTGTGCAAATCGTACTCCATCACGAGCGAACAATACAAACGAATCGACAAAAACGTCGCCGTGAGCTGTTGCGTCTTCAAGCTCAATCCGGCGCAGTTTTTATGTTTCAACAGCTTGTACGCCAAGAATCCGATCCCGATGAAGTGCACGAACTCGGCGAGGAGGAACAACACGTCGTGATCCTTCACCAAGAGCTTGATCGCGAGCAGGGACACCGCGAGCGTGGTGACGAGGGCGATAATCTTGTCCCTCGTGCTCGCGCGCGCCAAGAGGGCATCGATCTTCTTTTGCGTCGCGCTCGGGGAGTTTGAGCGATAGGTATCCATGGCGCGCGAGGGGAAGAGATGCACGCGAACCTTTCGCGCGACCGGTCGCGACGCGACGCCGCACGCGACCGCTCGACGACGGGCGGCGGGCGACGAGTGAGGAGACGATGTCTGGGCGGGTTGAAACTCTTGAAATTTGACGGGACAGCGAGCGAACCCTTTGAACGCGCGCTCGCGCTCGTGTGCTAATTACACGCGATCGACGCGACGTCGATCGACGGAGGTGACTACGATGGAGACTCACGGTTTCCAGGTTTTGAGCTCGCCCAGAGAACTAAAGGTGGCGATGAGGTTTCTTCGAGGATGGTGCGCGACGCCGAGCGTGGCGCTCTCGTGGAGGTTGAAGAGGGTGGTTTCGAGTTTTTTTGTCTCAGTGCTGAAACAAAACAGTTCGTTGCTCTCGCTCGCAGCGTAGATCCATTCGCCGCGAGGGGAGACGGCGGTGGCGACGATGGTGTGCGGGAGCGCCGTTTTGTTGGTCCAGTACGTCTCGACGACGTCGCCGGCGAGCGTGCAGACGACGACGGCGTTGGATTTCGAGGTGACGATGATGTGCGCGTCGTTCTTCGGATGAGGGACCGCGGAGAAGACAGCGGGGACGGTACCTGTTTGGTACGCATCATCGTCGTCGTCTCTGTTCGGATTCACCGGTGGCGGTGGTTTGAAGGTGTGCTTGCACTCGGACGTCTTCGAGTCCCACACTTTGACGGAACCGTCGCTCGACGCCGAGAGAACGTGCGCTTCATCGTCCGTGAACGCCACCGAGTTGACGTAGGACGCGTGGCCTCGGAATTCTTTCAATAACTTACCGCTCTTCAGACCGTGCACGCGAACGAGACCGTCGAAGGAACCGCTGAGCACTTGCGAACCGTCCTTGCTAAACGCGACGCTCGTGACGCCACCCTGGTGCGCCTTTTCAAACTTTCTCAGACACGTACCCGTGCTCACGCGCCAAACCTTGAGCTTGCCGTCCTGAGAGCCAGACGCAAGCATGTCCGAATCCTGACTGAACGCCAGCGCTAACACGGCTTCATCGTGCAACATCAACGCGTCCTCGGCTTGGTACTTTAAATCCTTTCTCAATTTTCCGCTGTACGGATCCCACACCTCGATGAAACCGTCCGCGGAGCCGGTGGCGAGCATGCCTCCGCACGGACTGAATTGTGCGCACTCTGGGAATGATTTCTTTGAAAACTTAATCCTCTTGTGAGACGTCGACGGACACTGCTCTTCCTCGTTCTCCTCCACCGGCGCCTGCCCGCGGAATAAATCAAACGCCGCTCCGGGCGGTAACGATCCCGTGCTCTTCTGCCATTTGAGCGCCTGACCGATGAGAGCCAAAAGTCTTGACGGTGGTACGACCGTCACCTCTCGCAACAGCGCCTCGGCCAGCTTTTCTCGTCGCTTCTCCTTCGTCGTCCCGCCGTACGCGTCCTCCGCCGGAAACTGTCTCGCACTCACGTAATGTTCCAACCGTCCATACCGACGACTTTGATCCGACTTCACCGCTCGCATGACGTGCGATTGACGCAAAATTGCCCTCGCCGTGTCCTGTTCCCCGAGTTCGCACATCTCCAGCGTCACGTGTTCGTACACGTCCTCGAGCACATTCTTAGGTAAACGCAGCGTCGCCAACTGCGGAAGCACCGCATCCCACCGTCCCTGCAACACATCGCGCCTGAACGCATCGACATCTTCCACTGCGTTCAGCGACGTGTTCGTCTCCGAAGACAGCGCCGCGTGCGTCTCCTCGAGACCGGATTCCTTCGCCCACTGCAAGACGATTTTAATGACATCCGTCGCCTCGACGTCGAGCGTCTCGTCCGCGCCCGCGATCGTGGTCATCGCGCGCGCCTCGCGACGGTGTCGTCGACCTCCCGCGTCGTCCCGCGCCTCCGACGCCTCACCGTCGGTCGCCGCGCTCGATTCTGCGGACGCGCTTCTCCGCCGCCGGGCCACCGCGAGTCCCGACACTCACCGCCGCCGGCGTGTGCGCGCGACAAACGACGAGAGAGACCGTCGCGCGCGAGCGAGAGATACGAGAGACAATCACCGTCGTCATGTCCCGTCCCGAGCTCACCGCACCCGCGGACGTCTTCTACAACGACACCGAAGCGCGCAAGTACTCGCAGAGCTCGCGCGTGATTGAAATCCAAGAGCGACTCACCGAGCGCGCGGTGGAGCTGTTAAACTTCCCGGACGACGACGTGCCGAGATTGTTGCTCGATGTCGGATGCGGGAGCGGGCTCTCGGGCGATCGGTTGACGGAGCTCGGGCACGTGTGGGTGGGGATGGACCTGGCGCAGAGCATGCTCGAGGTGGCGAAGGAACGCGAGGTGGAGGGGGACGTGTTGCGAAACGATATGGGACACGGCGTGCCGTTTCGACCCGGTGTGTTCGATGGGTGTGTGAGCATCTCTGCCGTGCAGTGGTTGTGTAACGCGGACAACAGCGCGCACGTGCCGCAGAGAAGATTGAAGAAGTTTTTCACGCAGTTGTACAAGTGTCTCAAACGCGGCGCCAAGGCGATTTTGCAAATTTATCCCGACGGACCGAGACAAGCGGAGATGATCACGACGGCGGCGCTGAGAGTTGGATTCAGTGGTGGCTTAGTGGTCGATTACCCGAACTCGACGCGGGCGAAGAAATATTTTTTAGTGCTCGCCGCGGGTCCGCCCGAGGCGTTGCCGCAAGCCAAGGGCGAGTTCGACGAGGACGACATCGAGCGCCGAGGCATGCGCATGGACGGTAGAAAGAGTGATAAGAGCGCGAAGTTTAACAAGTACGCGAAGAAAATCAAGGGCAAGGCTTGGGTTCACAAGAAAAAGGAGCAATACAGAAACCGCGGCATCTCCGTCGCGAACGACTCAAAGTTTACGGGACGCAAACGTAAAGATCGACTCTAGAGTTTCGCTCATCGCGTGTAGTGTAACAACAATCCGTACGAAGTTCATTTTATATTCACATGCATCGATCACGTCGATTCGACACGCCCGACGGCTTTATGCGCGCTCGACGTCGCGGCTCCGATGCGGCTCCGCTTCGCGCGCCAGCCCCAGTCGCCGCCTCGGAGTCTCGCGATATGCCGTATGCCCAGCTCGTGATCGGTCCGGCGGGCTCGGGGAAGTCAACGTACTGCTCGAACATCCAGCAGCACTGTCACTCGATCGGTCGCACCATACACGTCATAAATCTCGACCCGGCGGCGGACGAATTCAAGTACTCGGTCACGAGCGATGTTCGCGACTTGATCAACCTCGACGAGGTCATGGAGGAGGAAGAGCTCGGTCCGAACGGCGCGTTGATGTTTTGCATGGAATATCTCGAGGATAACCTCGACGATTGGCTCGCGGAGGAGTTGGAAGGGTACTTGGAGGACGACATGGTCATCTTCGACTGTCCGGGACAGCTCGAGTTATACTCGCACCACTCGGCGTTTCGAACGTTCACGAAACAGATGACGGATTGGGGGTGGAAGATGACGTGCGTGTACGTGCTGGATTCGCAATTCATCACGGACGGGCCCAAGTACATCGCCGGTTGTCTGCAGGCGCAGAGCGCGATGTTACACCTCGAGTTGCCGCACGTCAACGTGTTGAGCAAAGTGGACATGCTGGAGGATAAGTCCGTCATAGACCCGTACCTGACGCCGGATCACAGCGCGCTGGCGGATGAATTAGACGAGCGCATGGATCCCAAGTATCGTAAACTCAATCGCGCCATCGCGGGCATCATGGAAGATTTCGCGTTGATTTCCTTCGTCCCGATGGACATTAGCGACGAGGACAGCCTTCAGTTTGTCCTGTACCAAGTCGACAGCGCGATCGGTTACGGCGAAGACGCCGACGTGCGAACGAGTCGAGACGTCGAATACGGTGACCAACCAGATCTGAGCGAGTTAAGCCTCAACTGATGATATTACACTGGTGGTGGTGGAACTACAGTAGATGATAGAAACTAAACGCGGACGAGACTACCGTAGAGTCAAGTCAAAAGTCAACAGCGTAATAATGTTTGTAGTAGTAGAACAGAAAAAGCAGTGGTGGGATTGGAACGCGCGTATTAATGCGACGCGGCCGTCCCGTCGTCGAGAGTTTGCGCGAGTGCCGTGATATTCATTCTCGCTCGCGGTTCGGTTTTTTACTCGGCCGGACCAATCTCGGCGCACAGCTCTCGAAACGCGGCATCTCTCGAGAGATTGGGTTGTAAAAACAGCGCGCGCTCCAACGACGCTCGCACCGTCTCTCTCGTCTCCGTTTTCTTCGTCAGGTCCAGTCCCAACATCGCCTCGCTCAGCAAGACGTACCCGCGAAACCACAACGGCTGCGCCTCCACCGTCTTCTTCGCAGATTCCAGCGCTTCGACGAATCGTCCGCCCGATATCTCTATCGTCGCCTTCTTCGCATACAACGCCTGCGTCGGTCCGCGACCGTCGTACTCTTTGATTTCTTCCTCACACGCCGCCAACTCGCGTTCCGACGCGGCGGCGTCGGCGCCTCCCCTTTGACCGGGGCGCGTCTCCTCCATCTCCCCGCTCGGTCGTCGTCCTCCCTCCCGACGCTCTCGCTCGCACTCCTGCGCGATGATGCAATCCATCGTCATCGCATCGCTCTCATCGCTCGCCGCGGAATCCCCATCGTCCACGCTCTCCCACGTCCGCTTCCCCGTCATGGGCGTCATCTCATCTTCATCTTCATCTGCGTCTGCATCGTGCCCCATCGTCACCGTCACCGTCGTCTCCGCGACGTCCGACGCCGACGTCGCGTGACGCAGTCTCGACGGGGGACGGACGAAGGGATGCATCGACGCCTCCGCGCGGCGACGCGACGCGTCAACGTGTGACGATCGGATCGGAATCGTGTCGAGATTAATTAATTAATTGTCGAAATGAATGGCGCGTCGACCCTTCTCGAAGATTCTGTCGAGTCATGAACGGTGCGTGGGGGACTCGGTTCCGGGACACACCGTCGTCTGCTGACACGTGTAGGGTTTAGGAAATGTCTGCGCGCTCGCGAACGCGCGGTCACGCGTCGGAGGGAGTGGGCGCGCGAGGATCGAGAAGACCGCGCGCGCGGGCGTCGGACCACAGGGCGGTTGGGATCTTGGCGATGAAGTCGAGCCAGGCGATGGTCTGCGCGACCTCTTCGGGGGATTTGACGCCGACGGCGCACGCGTCGACGACTTCGGGCGTCGTCGCGAAGGCGATGGCGACGGCGGGGAGAGGGACGCCGTGCTCGTCGGCGAGAAGTTTCCATCGTTCGGTGCGTTGTTTCACCTCATCGGGAGGGGGGGCGTATTTGTAGTGCGATCCGCCGACGAGTAAACCGCTGGCGAAGACGCCGGCGTTGTGCACCCTGACGCCTCGCTCTTGACACTCCAAGAGCACGTCGTAACCGTCTTGGTCGAGCAAGTTCCACGCGCCCGCCATCATGACGGAATCAAACGTTCCCGGTGGGTTCTCGCGAAGCATTCGCAAGACGTACGCGGCGTCGTTCATACCGAGCGAAATCTCCGAGACGCGTCCCGCGTCTCGA
>PVBE011228313.1_pt1 | contig 10083 bp, 8 predicted proteins | sample 1631181 | NCBI WGS metagenome assembly PVBE01 (sample SAMN08397723, study PRJNA350692) | Marine metagenome, whole genome shotgun sequencing project. | isolation source: water | place: Pacific Ocean | collected 2012-04 | reverse complement strand
GCAATGCTGGCGTATTTGCCGCAGTCCTGCAAAGGGGTCGGGTCAACAAGGGTGATCCGATCTTCGTGAAATGAATTCGCTCAAATGAGGCGCATATTGTGCATGTCTGACTTGCCGTACATGGCCTTGCCTCTACAAGACGCGGAAGTGGGTACAACTGAATTTGGAAGGTTGCATGCCGCCGGGAAGCAGTCAAAAGGTGGAGGCGCACCTACAGGCGACTTTTGCCATCGGCGTGTATTGATGGCTTGCTTGACAAAAATGCTGAGATATTAAGCGTCGACTACGTTGCGATAGTGCTGGGCCGTTGTCGCTGATCGCCGTTTGAGGGGATCAATGCCCTGCGCTGTAATCCATCTGAAAGCTCTAACGTACAATCGCATAGGCTGGCTGTCGCGGGTCCGCCCCGGCGCGCAAGAAACCCGGCTTTGGTTCCGCAACGATAACTTCAACCGCAGCCGCATTTCTGGTGTAGTCCGGGTTTATATCCAGGCGATGACCTCGGCCTTCCAAGTCCTTCTGCACTGTCTCGCCTATGCGGTTCTCAAGGCTGACCACAGCGGGGTAGTGTTTAAAAGGGTAGAAAGAAGACGGGAAGCTGTGTGAAATCACCCGCGGTGCATCGATAGCGTCCTGAACATCCATGCCAAAATGGAAAATATTGACAAACACCTGAAGCATTGCCTGTACCTGGGCATCCCCGCCAGGTGCGCCCAAAGGCACAACGGTGCCATCATCGCGCAGGGCTATCGCCGGGTTGGGGGTCAGGCGAGGACGTTTCCCGGGTGCTACGCCACTGGGATGGCTTGGGTCTGTTCGTGACTGACAACCGCGCGCCGACGGAATAAGGCCGCTTCCGGGGACAACCGGGGTGCGCCACATCCCGTCCGAAGGCGTCGCCGAAAATGCATTGCCCCATTGGTCAACCGCACAAAGATACGACGTATCGGGGTCGCGCTCCGGAAGGCCATCAGTTACTGGGTAGGTAAAAGGCTCATTAACCCCGTTTGGCGATGGCATGTCGGGCATAGCCCGCTTGGGATCAATTCGTTTAAGCCAATCCCCTAAATTAGCTTCGCTATGTAGGCGCTCAAGGGGGACGTCAATAAAATCCGGATCGCCATAGTAGTATTCGCGATCCGCAAAGGTGCATTTAATAACTTCAATTAGCAAATGAAGGTAATCTGTACTGTTTTGTTCCAACCCGCCCAAACCGGCTTTTTCGATCATGAGCAGTGATTGAATCAGAGTTGGCCCCTGACACCATGGGCCACAGGTGAAAAGCTCGAAATCGCGCCAACGGCCCTGTATGGGGATTCCGATTTGACTGCGGAAATTTGCGAGATCATCGCGCGACAAGTACCCGCCTTCGCTCTGCATATGCGCAACAATACGCTCTGCAATGTCGCCCACATAGAACGCAGCCCGCGCCGCTTCTAGTCCGGCCTCTCGGCCGCCATGAGCCGCTGCCTTTTCCTCGTCAACCATGTATTGGATTGTTGCGGCCAGATCGGCCTGCACGAACCGCTCACCAAGGCGAGGTGGCCTGCCCTTGGGAAGAAAAATCGCTGCGTTGGCGGGCCAATGCCCCTCCTGCTCCGCATTTTGCTCAAGCGCCGATGCAAGGTACGGAAATACAGAAAACCCGTCGCGGGCAAACTCGATCGCTGCCCCCGCTACATCTCCAAATGACATCGTTCCATAATCACAAAGTGCGGTGATCCATGCATCCGGCGCGGCAGGCACAACCGTCCGCAGAACCCCAACGGGTATTTCACCGCCATGCTCACGCATGAAAACATCGGCTGGAAAGGACATGGGCCAATGGCCAAGCCCCGCAATGGTAACCACCTCACCACTGGCCATACGGATAATAATAGGTGCAACACCGGCAAAACTGACTTCATCAGCGTGTAGCACCGCTAGCGCCATGCCGGCGGCGCACCCGGCATCGATAGCGTTCCCCCCCGCCTCCAGGATCTCATTTCCGGCGGCGGCCGCAAGATAGTGACCGGCGGAAACGGCATGACGGTTCCCGTAGAGTGTTGGCCGCATGTGAAATCTTCCTCCCTGGATGAGTGGCGCAAATTTACCGAAAAAACTTCTGCCTTTACCCTAACTCGCACGTCCTGGGCGTATGGGTTTTACCAGCAACTGCAATACCCTCTTGCCGTCTTTGCTTACCATAGAGCCATGAGACATTACCGAAATTCAAAGTAGTGACCTGCCAGTACAGAGTCGCTACTGTGAGGCCCCCTTGTGTATGGGTAAAGCAAGGTGACGCTGCTTGCGGCAATAATCTCACACATGGGCCCATTAGCATTTTGGCCGAATCGAGAATCTATTCGTGGTTGAGGGCGAGCAGCATCGGAGGCTGTGGTTTATCCCTACCAGCTATTTCTTCGCTTAACACGTGGTAGCTCGTGTCCAACTCCTCGCCGGTCACGAGGTTGACTAACTTTCCTTGCTGGTCAAATACCTTATTGGAGAGTTGATCGTCGGGCCCAGTTGGAACTGTTTCGTTGTTTGCAACAATAAGCAGCACTTGCCCAGTCTCACATTCGGTCAATACAATTCTGTGCTGTCTAGTTTGATAGATAGATGGATTCGTAAGATGTCGAGGCAATAGGCTACCCAATGAAGATAAGACTCGACTGCCATCTTGTGGATTGTAGAGTCTATCCACAAGTCCGTGGCAATTGAAATATCCTCGGTCTAGTTGAACAAAATTATCTACAACGACAGAGACACCAGGATTGACTCGTGCCAGCAACGCGGCTTCAGCAACTCTGTCCAACTCATGTATCCGTGATGCTTCATCTGTCGGAGCACAAATCGGATTAAATCCAACACACGGTACATGCAATATCAATTGATAATCTGTGCCATTAAGACTACTTTCCACTGCCTCAAAACCATCGTAGGGGCGAACATCCTGCCTGACACCAAACACGAATCCGTCTACAGCCCGGTTCAAATCGGGCAGGCTCAAGGCCCAATCAATTTCCTCTGTCAGATCAATGTGCAATCCATGATGAGATGTCCAGCCCTGAACTTCCGGTCGAACTGGATTGAGGTAAATCTGATAGTCCGATAATTCTTGTAGCTTGGCCAGTGGCTCAATCAAACTCTGCCAGTCACTGAACAAAGCTACAATTTCTATTGCCGTTATTCCCGCTCCATGAGAAGCCAGTGCTGTACGGCGGTCTTTGCTGGGCATGCCGAACATAACCACAGTAAATTTGTGCCCCAAACCCATGAGCTCGGCTACCCGCGTCGAAAGTCGCGCGTCCATTATGTCTGAAATTGAAATACGGAAATTCCGAATTCCCATTTCCCACAAGGCTGACAATGGATAGTCATTTCGCACAAGCTTGCGTTCAAATATCTCAACGCCCCAAGGGGTCGAGATATCTGCCTCATCACACCATGGCATTCTCAAGTCCATAGTTAGCGACCCACCATGATCTCGCCAAGAGTGGGTTTTGTAACGATGCTCACCATTGGTACGGACCAAATGCGGAACATGCCCATCAGCAAATACATCTACCCAAAAAAACCCGGTTTTAGCCGTGTCGAAACGCCCCTTTTTACGATTCGTCGTGGTTCGGAAAAATTCAAGGTAATCATGCCTAACAATACTCGTCGACGGTAAGACAAATTGGTGCATCCCTTCGAGGTGATTGTAGAAAAAATTATGGACGTGCCCTGCGTAGAAACCTTCGACGTTGTACTGTTGTAGTAGGTCGAGCATACGGGACCGCCCAGGCTCATCAATATTGTCGTAATGTGCGGGCTCGTCCATCGTCGAGAGATAAAGTGGGTAATGTGAAAATACGAACGCCCGGTCTCCTGCGTGATTGCACAATGTCTGCTCGAGCCAGTCCCACTGCTCTTGCTCTTCTTCGAGGCCGGAATTGATCAACATGGAATTGATAACAATGAACAGGCATTCCTGATGCTGAAAATAGAAACGCTGTCGGCCAAAATGCTGCTCATACAGATTAATGTTGTATTTCGTTATGCTAATTTTCTGGTCCGATATAGGCGATGCTGGAAAGATTTTTTCACCTACATCGTGATTGCCGGGCACCAAGTAGTACGGCATGGAAAAAGTCTCAGACGCCTTATGGAAAGCCAATGCAGTGTTCCCATAATCGGGAGAGTTTGGTGTCGGGTGTGTAATATCACCTAAGTGAACAACAAAAGCGGGCTCCATCGAACTGACACGCTCAATCAGGTCGCAATACACGCTCGCGACATTGTTGCCCGTTTGATAACTGTCAACAATCACCCGCCCCTCTTCATCAGTGATGTGCGTGTCTGCAATGATCACGAAACTGAAGAGGGGGCGATCGGTATCACCGATCATTCACATACCTCCTAAAGTTAATCTAGTGCGCCGTACAAACACTGCCGAATCGTTGTGTGCCTACGCTACCGCAGTGCCGCAGCTCAAAATGATTGGTGACAAGGTATTGCCCATTATTTGTATTGGAACGATTGACTATTACCAAGCAATCATGAGTTAAACCAAATTGCGAGCTCCATCTATGAAGTCAACAACAAGCCACTGTCTACAGGCCAAACGACCCACACCTCCTCAGTACCATCTATCCGCGAGCGTGTGGAGTTTTGGCGTTCATTCAGGTTCGCCACAGTTAACTGACGTGGCAACCCTTCAATATCTAGGAAGTAATAACTGCGATCGCCGGCGTAGGACTCAGCTATCAGTTTTCCGCGCAGGCCGTTGTAATCGCCATCGGGCATCTCACTCGAGATCCGCAGTTTCTCCGGCCTAATCGCCAGCACTGCGCTCTCACCCAGACAGGCCTGGGCGGCCTGCCCCGCTGGTACCCTCAATCGACCCGCAGAGCCCGCGTCGATCACAACGCTCTCGCCGACGGCGGCCACCGCTCCTGGTAGCAAATTAATGTTTCCGATGAATTCGGCGACCGCAGTGCAAGAAGGAGTCTCATAGAGTGCGCTTGGGGTGTCGACCTGGACGATCTTCCCACTCATCATTACAGCGATGCGATCGGCCATGGTCAGGGCTTCTTCTTGATCATGCGTCACGAACACAAACGTAATGCCCACCTTTCTTTGTAACTGACGAAGCTCGACCTGCATCTCTTCGCGAAGTTTCTTGTCCAACGCCCCGAGCGGTTCATCAAGTAGCAGCACCTTCGGCTGACATACCAAGGCTCGCGCCAGGGCCACTCTCTGGCGCTCCCCGCCCGACAGTTGATGCGCAGCACGTAACCCATACCCTGGAAGTCGGATCAATTCGAGCATTTCATCCACCGTCTCGCTGATCTGCTTTTTAGTCATCGCCTTATTCAACAGACCATAGGCGATGTTTTCGCTGACGTTGAGATGGGGAAAGATGGCGTAATTCTGAAACACCATGTTGGTGGGACGCTGATTCGGCAGAATTTCTGACACCGGCTCGCGGTCGAGGAAAATTTCACCGGCATTGGGAATCTCAAACCCACCAAGAAGCCGGAGCAGCGTCGTCTTGCCGGAACCCGATGGACCTAAAATGGCAAAGAACTCGTTCCGGGCAATATCCAACGTCACGTTATCAACAGCCCTCACCGGGCCGAACATCTTAGATACTTCAGAAATTGAGATCATCGCCTCGAGCGGGGGCATTACTTTCTCCATTAACGTTAGGCCTTATCTTTCCCACGGCGTAACCATTCTGCGATAGAGACCAGAACGGCTGATACAACGAGAATGCAACTACCCAGCGCTAACACACCCGGCAGGAATTGGGGGAAACGTAGAAGACTGTACATGTAGACTGGTAGAGTAGGCTGATTGCCGCTCAGGAAAAACGCCTTCAGGAACTCATCGAAAGACACCAAAAAGCAGAGTAGCAGGCTGGCCAGCACACCGGGCATCGCCAGAGGCAGCGTCACCCGTCGCAACGTCTGCCAGGTGCTCATCCCAAGGTCATAGGATGCCTCCTCCAGGTTGCGGTCGAACCCTTCGAGCCTGGCGATAAGAACCAGCATTGAGAACGGTATGCTTATCAGCACGTGCGCCGATCCAACGGTCCACAGAGTTAATTCGATATCAAGGAATTGCCTGAAGAAGCTGAGCAGGGACGCGCCTAGAATAATGGACGGAATAATCAGAGGCAGCATGATGAACCCAAAAATCACGCCTCTTCCGCGCATTCCGTACCGGGTCATCGCCTTAGCTGCTAGAAATCCAAGAATGGTGCTGATGACGGCCGAGAACACGGCGATCTTCACACTTGCCCACAGCGCCTTCATCATTAAGGTATCTTCAATCATTAACACATACCATTTGGTTGTTAACGATTGCAGGGGAAAGTTCATATAAATGCTGTCATTGAATGAAAAAAGCGGCAGCAGCAGCACGGGAGCGTAGAGAACAAAAATGTAGAACCCCAGGATAAGGGGCACCAGACCGGGTGTGCGTAGTCGATCCATTAGGCTACGCCTTTTAATCGCTTGCGCCCGCCGGCAAGGAGTACAAAGCCGCATACAATCAGCGTTATTGACACCATCATTGCAATGGAGACTGCGGCAGCCAGAGGCTCGTTAGACATTTCGGTGAACAGAGACACGATAATGTTTCCCAGCATCGTACCAGAGACACCGCCGACTAGGGCCGGTGTCACGTAGTCGCCCACGTTACGAATAAACAGAAGCAAAGCAGCTCCAAGAACGCCAGGCATGGAGAGTGGCAGAGTGATGCGCCAAAAGCGACGCATAAATCCATCACCCAAATCGGAAGCAGCTTCCAACAACGAACGGTCGATTTTCTCCAGTGAAAGATAGATCGGTAGAATAGCGAAAGCTGCCCAGGCATGGGTCAGCGTCACAATGACAGCAGAACGGTTGTGCAGAAAAATATCGAGCGGTTCGTCGGTGAGCCCGAGGGTCATGAGGATCGAATTTAGCACCCCGTTATATTGAAGGATGACCTTCCACGAGAACACACGGAGGAGATAGCTGGCCCAAAATGGAATGGTGATGACGATCAGCCAAAATATCTTGTGCTGGTGAACGTGGAAGGCCATCACATAGGCGATGGGGTAGCAAAACAGAATCACGCTTACCGTTATCATTAGTGACATCCACAATGAGCGCAGTAACAGGGCTCTGTATATGTCGCCTTCTGGCGTGATCAGCAGCGAGTAATTGGCCAGCGTGTATTGCACAGCCGCGCCCGGCGCGGTGTCCACCCAGAAACTCTGCACGACCAGCGTCGCCAGCGCGACCATGAGCATGAAAAACATGAACAGCACCGTCGGGAACAACAAGAAATAACCGCGAAGATCTTCGTTTACGTACCACAACCGCCAAAGCCAACGTCTCAGGCTCGGCGGCGTCCGATCCACCGGTATTTGACCCAGGGTGTCGTTAGAATCTCCCATCTGCCTTAAAACACTGCCTTGTGGGAAACAAATGGGCCCGGGGCATTGTTTCAGCCCCAGGCGCGAAAGGACCTTACTTTATGACATCGCGCAAAGATCAGAATCCAGACTTCACACGATTGTAAAGGTCGACCATCTTATCCTTAGTTTCCTTCGGAACGGCCCTGGACCACAACCCTTTCTGGACCGCCTCGTTAACATCTCCAATACCGATACTCGCGATTGCTTCCGCACTTGCGACATCGAAGGACTTTTTGTTCGCGGCTCCATACCCCAGCTCTTCTATGATGGCGGCACCTGATTCAGCCGTAAGAATGGCGTCAAGAAAATCGTACTTTTCCTGCTCCGGTGCCGGACCGCCCTTGATCATCATGTAGCCATCGACCCAGGTCGGCGCCCCTTCTTTTGGCATCATGAAGCCAACCGGCACACCTTGCTTCTTCAGCGTCGCATAGGTGCTATTCCAGCCGCTCATAACAGCGATCTCACCACTGGCTAGTGCCTGCTGCGCATCGGCAGATGCCGTCCAGTAGAAACGAACCAATTCGCGCTGTTTCCGCAGCATGTCACCGGTCATTTTGATTTCATCATCGGTCATATCGTAGGCGTCTTTGGCCCCCCCATACAGGGCAGCAGGAAGCATCGCCCCCATAAACGCGTCACGAATTGCGATCTTTCCCTTGAGTCTCTCATCCCAGAGGATGCCCCAAGTGGCGTTCTCAGCGTAGTCAGCAGGCACCAGATCGGTGCGGTATACCACGGCCGTTTGACCCCATGCCCAAGGCACGAAATGTCTGTTGCCATCAGTCTCGAGCGCCTTCAAACGATCAAACAACATGTGCCAGTTTGAAAGGCGTGAAGCATCGATTTTCTCAACCAGACCTTCGTCCATCCAGAATGGCGCATGGCTCCATGAGGGCACGGCCAAGTCGGGTTGGTAGCCACTACGAACTTTCGCTCGAGCCTTGCCGTTTGACGAGAGCAGGGAAATCTCGGGCGACTTGCCATACTTATCTGTGAAGCTTTTGTGCAGTTCCGGGTTATCGTAGCCAGCCCAAGTGAAAACCTGGAGCGCCGGGTCCGCCGCCAATGCCGATCGGCCCATCCCGAACCCGGAGGCGGAAAGTATGCCAATCGATGCCAGTATTTTGTTGACCTCACGACGGGTTAGCGCGCCAGAATTCAACTTAGCTTTGAAGTCTTTGGAATTCATAGTCATTTCTCCCGAATTTTTAAAGAAATATTTAGTGGTGCGAATTGAGGTTAGCACCGGAAAGTGAACCCGAATACTGCGCATATTGCAGCATATTAGTGCATACTTGAGCGGAAAATGCGTCATACTGACCAATTTATAACACTGTTTAAAAGTAATCTATTTCGATCCACCGAATGTTCCCTAGCCTGGCGACACAAAGCGACCTGGCGAGATTCTGAAACTTTATGAGGAAGGAAAGGAGCAATGAAACACGAGTCCTCGAATCAAATGCCAGTCGACAATTTTGCTCAAAACCTACGGACTTTGTGCACTGCGCACCGTTCGGTTTCGGAGATTTGCCGACTGGCTGGGATCAATCGACAACAATTTGGACGATACCTAAATGGCAGTTACCGGCCTTCTCGTTTCAATATGCGGCGAATATGTGATTTCTTTGGTGTCCGTGAATCTGATCTCATGTTACCTGCCGTCGAGTTCGAAACATTTTTTAATTTGCATTTTATGGAAATCAGGCAAGGCGGCGCTGCAGGTTGGCTGGGGAGGGCCTTAGAGAATATAGTGACCATGAATGATCCCAGTCTTCGCAAGTACATAGGCTGGTATCACTCTTACTCATACTCTTTTGGATGGCCCGATTGGGTCATTCGATCGTTGGTAAGTGTTTACAAGCATCAAGGGCGAGTACTAAGCAAGACGATAGAACATCTAAGAGACCCATTACATGGCGCGCGTTTCGTGTACAAATACAATGGCATAGTGACCACAAGTGCGAATCGACTATTCATCGCTGAACATGACGCATTACAACATGATGACTTTTCGCTAAAGATTCTATTTCACACTCACCGAAGCCACGTTGATTTTCTATCCGGCTTGGCGACAGGCACGTCTAGTCGACCACATCGCCAACCAGCCTCTGCACGCATTGTCTTTCAGTACCTCGGGGGGACAATCGATACGAGAGCGGAGTTAAAGAAATGCGGGATGTTCGTCCCGAACCAACACAACATTAATCCCAAGATATTATCGCTTATTGACAATACACCTGGCGAGGGTGAAACGGTCCTGCGTGCGATAGGCCACTGAGGGAAGACTTCAGGGAAATGTTCCGTGAGACTAGGCTCCACCCATGGTGTTTGGTCGAGATGAAGATACATGCTGTCAAAGAATAATTTCAACAACAGGATCGAATCAAACGGCGACAGGGCAGACCTTTTGGGCAAGTTATTGTGGTCAGAATGAGGGAAGCTCGGCGTCAGTGGTAGTTTATTGCACCCGGCGGGAGCAAAATGGCCTGTTCGGATAACAAGGCTTATGTCGACCGCGCAATGGCGGGCTCGTTGGCCACGCCGAGGTACGACTCAACAAGTCCAGAATTATTGAGCAATTCACCCCCCTGCCCTTCCATCTCGATCCGGCCACTTTCCAGAACATAGGCATAGTCCGATATCTC
>PVBE011821900.1_pt1 | contig 10085 bp, 6 predicted proteins | sample 1631181 | NCBI WGS metagenome assembly PVBE01 (sample SAMN08397723, study PRJNA350692) | Marine metagenome, whole genome shotgun sequencing project. | isolation source: water | place: Pacific Ocean | collected 2012-04 | reverse complement strand
CTGGCGAATACGTCCTTGTCCACGACGCACGCCCGAACGACAGGCTCAACGCTCGAGCGACGGAACGCTTTCAGACCGTGCGTGTCCGACCCGCGGAAACCGAGCAGAACGCGCAGCAAGGCGGTGTATCCCATACTCGCGGCGTGGCGCACCCACGGTCGCTGGTCTTCCGCTCCGGCGAGCAGCTTGGAGCCGATCACGAAATCCGCGCTACCTGAGTCGAGCAGTTGCACGGCCCGGGCGTGAAAATCCGCGTCGCAAAGATCGATTTCCTCGCATAAGACGAATTCACCGCGTGCCTCGAGGATGCCTTCGCGCAGGGCTTTTCCGTAGTTGGGCTTGTCTACGGAGATGAGCCGGATCTCGGGGTACTTGGCTCCGAGTTGGTCGGCGATGGCGACCGTGCCGTCCGTCGAACCGTTCTCGGCCAGGATGACCTCGTAGCTCCAGCCGAGCGGGGCGAGACGTTCGCGGAGGTCGACGATTGCGGCGTGGAGAATGGCTTCTTCGTTGTAGACGGGAATGACGATGGAGATCCGCGGGATGTCGGGGATCCCGGAAGGTGAGACAGAAGCTGAGACAGCAGGCGCCTCGGAAACAAGCGTCAATCGCGCCCCAGCCGTCGCATCACCGTTCGCACTCACGAGAGCCACCTCCGGGCCTTCGTCGCCGCATCACGACCAAAAATCAGCGCGTCTTCCATCGACGAATAGTTCCAGCCGCCGTACCGCCCCGCCGAAACGATGCCAAGCGAGTCGAGATAGGGGCGGATCACTTCCAGAGCGCCGTAGTACTCGTGATCGAAGAGCACGTACGCGAAATCGACCTTGCGCAGCCGCGCGAACGCCACATCCGTCGCCGCGCCGATGAACCCCATCTCCGCGAGCGCCTCGCCAACTTCCGGAACCAGCTTTGCCATGTCCGGCTTGCGGCGGTCCGAGAGTTCCACGTAAAGGTTGGCCGCGCCGGCGGGCGCCATCGCGGACGAAAAGTGCGAGTAGCAGCCGACGCGATAGAAGGGGTACTTGGCCTCCGGCACGTACGCCCAATGATAATCGTGGGGGCAATCCGCGCTCAGCGCGACGTCCAGATAGTAGAGATGCGTGCAGCGCAGCCGTGACGCGGCGTCGCGGACCGCGTCCGGCAGATCTTCGATGAGTTCGAGCAAGACCGGGAGCGGAATGCTGGACAGCAACGCGTCGTAATGGACGGTCTCGTCGGCGAAGTGCAGTGTCTTCGCTGCCGCGTCGATTCGCGAGGGCGCGCGTCCGAGCTCGAGATGGGGGAGTTCCGCGGCCATGGCCCGGGGCAGGGCGCCGATGCCTTTCCGGGGATACACAAAGTGCGCGTTGTAGCCGAGCTCCCGGTCGTTCGCGCCGACGGCTCCGGCGATCACGTCCTCGAGTTTGGGCCGCGGGACGAAGCGTTCGCACCACTCGGCGGTGATCTCCTTTGGAGAGACGCCCCAGACTTTGGCGTTGTAGGGGACCATGAAGTGCTTGCTGAACCCCTTACCGAAGTGCTGGTCGCAATAGTCCTCGAAGTTCTTGGGGGCGAAGTTCTTCGGGGCGAAGTCCTTGGGCGCGCTCGCCGTAGAGTTCGAGTTGGCCGCCAAGAAACCCATCAGACATTCGTACGCCACGTCCGGCGGCAGTCCGTAGGTGTTGGCTTGAAAGGGGTAGCGCGTGTAAACGCCGTTCGACCAGATCCGGCTGCGTCGGTCGATGGAGACGTGGTCGTCGCCGATCCAGCCCATTACGCGCTCGCGCATCTCGGGATCGCGCAGATGCAGCAAGTGTCCGGTGCGGTCGAACCGATAGCCCTTCTCCTCGACGGTGATCGCGTGTCCGCCGGCGTAATCGAGCTTCTCGAAGATTCGGTGCCCGCAGCCCGCCTGGCCGAGTTCGATGGCCGCATTCATGCCGGTGAGCCCAGCGCCGAGGATGGCGACGGGAGTCTTGGCCAAAGTCTTGGACGGGGGCGCGGCGGGACTCATACGGGGCAGAACTACCTAGCCCGTTGCCCGAGCGGCGCCAATCTCCGCCTCGCTCATGCCTGGCTCCGGCGCGTCCCAGCTGGCCCGACCGGCCGGTTGTGGGCTGCGGTCCCCCTAACAATACTAATGAGCCGCGCGCCAGTCGGCCCCGTGACCGACGTCGACAACGAGCGGCACGTCCAGCTCGTACGCGCTCTCCATCGCCGTCTTCACCGCCGCCATGGCGTCGACCACCTCGTCCTTTGGCACCTCAAAGACGAGCTCATCGTGCACGGTCATCACCATGCGCGAGCCCGGAGTAACCGGATCCTTCAGCTTGAGCATAGCCAGCTTGAGAATGTCGGCGGCGCTACCTTGAATCGGCGCGTTCATCGCGATGCGTTCCGCGGCGAGACGTCGCGCGCGGTTGCCGCTCGTGAGTTCCGGTATCAGACGCTGCCGTTCGAGTATCGTCCGGACGCGCCCGCCCGCGCGCGCTTCGGCAAGCGTCTTCTCCATGAACTTGCTCACGCCTTCGTAGCGCCGGAAATATGCCGCGATAAAGAGGCTAGCTTCCATGCGAGGAATACCGAGCGCTTTGGCGAGGCCGCGGTCGCCCTGTCCGTAAATCACGCCGAAGTTCACGGCCTTGGCGCGGCGCCGATGTTCGGCGTCGAGTTCGCCCTCGCTCACCTCGAAGATCTCCATCGCCGTGCGCGAGTGGATGTCTTCGCCGGACCGAAACGCGTCGAGCAGCACGGGATCTTGCGAGAGGTGCGCGAGCACGCGAAGCTCGATTTGCGAATAGTCTGCGCTGACGATCTCGTGTCCGGGCGGCGCGATGAATGCCGCACGAATCGAGCGGCCGAGTTCCGTGCGGATCGGGATGTTCTGGAGGTTTGGATCCGTCGACGAGAGGCGCCCAGTAGCCGCCACGGCTTGGCGCCATTGCGTGTGGATTCGCCCGGTGCTGGGCTCGACCAGTTGCGGGAGCGCGTCGATGTACGTGCCTTTGAGTTTCGCGAGCTGCCGGATCTCGAGGATTATTTTCGGCAGCTTATGCTCGTCGGCGAGCGCCTCGAGCGTCGCCGCGTCCGTAGAGCGCGCCGTCTTCGTGCGTTTGAGCGGCTTGAGGCCGAGCTTGTCGAAGAGCAGGGCTTCGAGCTGTCGCGGGGAGTTAACGTTGAAGTCCTCGCCAGCGATTTTATGCGCTTTCGCCTCAAGCTTGGTCAGGTCCTTTTCGACGCGTTTTCCGAGTGTTTCGAGCGCTTTGGTGTCGACGAGCACGCCGTCGAGTTCCATGGTCGTGAGGATGCTGGCCAGTGGCAGCTCCACGTCTTCGAGCAACTTCGTGAGTCGCTGCTCGTCAAGTGCCGTTCGCAGCGGTTCTTCGAGTCGCAGCGCCACGTCGGCCAGTTCGCAAACGAAATCGCTCAGCTCTTCGGGGGTGAGTTCGTCAAAGGGCCGAGCCTTGCGCCCGCTACCGCGCGATACGGAAGTGGCGTCGGCCGGCACGATGCCTAGGTGGCGCTGGGCGAGCGCTTCCGCCGTATGGGGCGTATCCGGATCGAGCAGATACCCGGCGAGCAGCGTGTCGAAGCCGCCGCCCGCAAGGTCGAGGCCCGCGCGCTTCAGCACGACTTCGATGAACTTGAGATCGTGGCACGTCTTGCGGACGTCTTCGCTAGCGAGCAAGGCACCGAGATGCTCTCGTACGTCGTCGATCGTGAGCTGAACCGTGAGGACGCTGTGCCCGACGGGGATGTAGCAGGCCTTACCGGGGGCGAGCGCAATCGACAGACCCACGAGTGGTTCTCGCGTGGATTCTTGTTTGCGCGTTTGCACGGCAACGGCGATGCACTTCGCCTTCGCGATGCCCTTGGCCAGTTCCGCGAGTTCTTCCGGTTTTGTCAGGAGACGATAGTGGCGTTCGACTGCGCTCGTCTCCGTCTCGGTTGCCTCCTCTTTCTCCGCCTCTGGTCCGCTCGCCTTGGCCGCGGCCGCGGCCGCGGACTCGGACTCGGACTTGGGGTGCGCTGACTGACCGCCTTGCTTCGCGGCCTCGCGATCTAGCGCGGCGATGTGGCGAGTGAATCCGAGCTCTGTGTAGAGCTTTCTCAGGGTGTCGAGCGCGCGGCCGCGGTAGGCGAGCTTCTCGAGATTAAAATCCAGCTCGCAATCTTCCTTCAGCGTTACGAGGGTCTGACTCAGGAGAGCCTGTTCGTGGTTCTCTTCGAGCTTTTCGCGGAGCTTCTTGCGCTTGAGTTCGTCGAGGTGCTCGTAGACGCCTTCGAGCGTGCCGTAGCTTTGCAGCAGATCGCGGGCGGTCTTGGGCCCGACGCTGGGCACGCCAGGGACATTGTCGGAGCTGTCGCCCATGAGCGCGAGCAAATCGCGCATCTGTCCGGGGTCGACGCCGTATCGCTCTTCGACTTCGGCCGGCCCAAAAACGCGGTTGCGGAACGTATCCCACATCAGCACGTCGTCGCCGACGAGTTGAGTCAGATCCTTATCCGCACTGACGATGACGACCTTCAGCTTCTCTTCGCGCGCCCGGCGCACAGCGCTGGCGATCAAGTCGTCCGCCTCGACGCCGTCTTCTTGGAAGACCGACATGCCGAAGGCGTCGATGACGTCCCGGCAGCGCTTCATCTGCTGCGGAAGGTCCTCCGGTATCGGAGGCCTATTCGCCTTGTAGTCGGGGTAGATTTCCTTACGGAACGTCGGCGTCCGCGAATCCATCGCGACGCAAAGCAGCGTCGGGCGTTGCTGGCGGACGAGCCGCTCAAGCATATTCACGGTGCCGAAAACCGCGTGGGTGGGCTCCCCAGTCGGACTCGTCAGAGGGGCGATCGCGTGATAGGCGCGAAAGACATATCCGCTGAGATCGATAACGTACAGGACCCCGGGGCTTGCCGGTTCAAAGAGCCTCGTGGCCATGCCCGCGTGTACCAAATCCGGCCCCGCTCGGAAACGCCCCGGTTGGCCCGCGGTCCGATCTGGGGAAGGGAGGCAACATTCGGCGGATCGGCGGCATATCGGGGGAATGGGTCGCCTGCAAAACTCCCGATCGTCCCGAACCCCGGCATCCGGCCCGACGCTCCGGCTGAGGTGGCCCGGCCTCGCGATGCGAGAGCGTCAGCAAATGTCCGCCCCCACCGGTATCCGGACTCCGCGTGCCCTGGCGTAGCGCGGGTGAAGCCGGTATGTTCGGCGCGATGGCAGAGGCGGCAGCGACTGAGGAACTCGTAGGCGGAAAGTACCGCCTCACGCGGATCATCGGGCGCGGGGGGATGGGTACCGTTTGGGAGGGCGTGCACACGTCGCTCTCCACTCAGGTGGCGGTCAAGTTCATCGACACCGAGTACGCCGACAGCGAGGAGCTGCGCCGGCGCTTTGTTAATGAAGCGCGTGCAGCCGCACAGCTGCAGAGCAAGCATGTCATTCAGGTCCACGACCAGGGGGTGATGGAGGACGGGCGTCCTTTCATCGTTATGGAGTTCCTGACGGGGGAGGCCCTCGACCAGCGCCTCGACCGCCTGGGCACGTTGCCACCCAAGGACGTCGCCCGCATCGTGCTTCATATCTGCCGCGGGCTCAGCAAGGCCCACGCAGCTGGGATCATTCATCGGGATCTGAAGCCGGAGAACGTTTTTCTGGTTTGGGATGATGAGGATAACGAGGACATCGCAAAAGTCGTCGATTTCGGAATCGCCAAGTTCATCGACGAGGGGTTCGTGGGGTCGTCGGCGACGCGCACGGGTTCGCTCCTCGGCACCCCCTTTTACATGAGCCCCGAGCAAGCACGCGGGCTTCGGAGCATCGACGTTCGTTCGGATCTCTGGTCCGTTGGTGTCATCGCCCACCGCTGCCTCGTGGGGAAGCTGCCCTTTGAGGGTGAGGCTTTCGGCGACATGCTCGTCAAGATCTGCACGGGTGACACGCCGGTACCTTCAGAGAAGGCGGATGTCCCGCCCGGATTCGACGATTTCATTGCTCGAGCGCTGGCGAAGCAACCGGACGATCGGTTCCAGACCGCGCGAGAGCTTGCGGAGAGCCTTGCGGTGGTGTGCGGGCTTTCCATGCCGTCGAGCACGCGGGAGTTCACTCGGCCGTCGGCGGGCACCGCGCCCTTCCTCGATGGGGACGAGGCGACCGAGACCGGCTCGGCGCCGTCTGTGTCGGTGACGCGGGTCATTTTGCCCGTCCGGCGCCGCTGGCCGTGGGTGCTGGCAGCCATCGGCGCGCTTGGGCTTGCGTTGATCGCGATGTGGGCGTTCTCAACCGACGAGGGCACGGATCTGGTGGACCCGGCGATCCAGGCCGGCGCCGAACTCGACGCGACCGATGGAGTCGTCGTAGACGCCGCATTGGAACGCTCCAAGAGGCTTATCAAGCCGGCTTCAGGGGCCACCAAGCCCGTCTCATCCAAGGCATCAGCAAAGCCTCGCTCGACGAAGGCGACGAAGTCGTCCAAACCCCGCTCGTCGCGAAAGTCGTCGAAGGCCAGAAAATCCTCTTCCAAGCGCGGAACCGCCGGCAAGAAGAAGCCCCCCGAGTCGGTGAAGCCGACCGAAGAAGATCCCCTCGGTTACTAGGGCGTTGCGGCACTCCAGCCCGTCGGCCTGTTCCTTCCCCCCATGGTCCAAGGCCGGAAGGCTGCCGCAGTCCTTTACTCACGTTTCGACAGCCTGCTAAGGGGGAGCATGCCTTTCGGTGCACGGTTCCCCCGTCTTGCTCGCCCGGTGGCCACCCTGGCACCGCTGGCGGCGCTGGCGCTCCTTGCTGTGGCGCCGCGGGCCTCGGCGTCGCCAGCCGCGGATAAGGCGACGGCGCGCGCGCTGGCTACGGATGGGATTGCCCTCTACAAGAAGGGCGACTGCAAGGGCGCCATCGACCTCTTGGAGCGCGCCGAGCAGCTCTACTCGGCGCCGGTGCATCTGCTCTATGTGGCCCGCTGTCAAGCGAAGACGGGCAAGCTGGTCGAGGCGGCTGAGACGTACCGCACCATCAAGCGGATGAAGCTCCCGCCGGAGGCCCCGGAACAGTTCAAGGCGGCCGTGCAGGACGCTGACGGCGAGCTCCAGACCGTTGCGGCGGAGATCCCGCGCCTGATCCTCAACGTGGCTCCCCAGCCCGAGGGCGTGGCGATCACCATCAACGGCGATGAGGTGCCAGCAGCCATTCTCGGCGTCGAGCGGCTGACGAACCCCGGCGAGCAGAAGATCACGGTCAGTGCGCCAGGCTTCGAGCCGAATGAGCTGACCATCACCATGAAGCGCAGCGAGGTGCGCGAGCTGGAGATACCGCTCACGCCCACTGGCGGAGCCGCGGCAGTTGCCCCGCCAGGCGAAACGCCGCCAGGCGAACCCGCGGAGCAGCCCGACGAGGACGGCGAGTCTGATTCGGAATCCAAGGTCGGTCCCAACGGCATCGTCTGGTTCGTTGGGGCGCAGTTCGGCGCTTTCATACCCTCGGGCGACGTCACGAAGGACAGCCCGCTCACCGATCTCGTGAGTGCGGGCGGCGGCGCCGAACTGATCGGCGGTCTGACGTTCGCCCGATACTTCACGCCCTTTGCCTTCCTCACTGGTTACACCCTCACCCCTAGCAGCACCATTGCCGACAAGCTGAGCGGCGCCGCAGCGACGGGCGCCATGGGGGGCGCCGGGATGCGTTTCGGGACGCCGCGTCGCCAATTGGGCGGCTACGGCGAACTCGCCTTCGCTCGTAGCGGGATCACGGTGCAGGGCGACATCAAGCCGACGCTCACCGGGTGCAGCGTCAGCGTGACTAGCTCTTCTCTCCGTTTCGGCGGCGGAATTCTGATTCCCATCGCGGATATCTTCGAACTTTCACCGGCCGTGAACTTCACGGTTGGCAAATTCAGCTCTGTCAAGGTCAGCAGCGGCATCGCGTGCAACGTGGGCACCGGGCTGCCTAGTGGCGACATTCCCACCGCCGATCGCGGCAACTACGCCGTTGTCCAGATTGGAATCGGTGGCGAATTTGTCTTCGGCGGACACGAATAGCTGAGAGCTGGCATGGTCCGGAGGGGGACTCAGGAGGGCCGCTGAGAGCCTCTCCGGGGCGTCGATCCAGCCGCAATGCGGCACCTCGCGGCGTAGGTGTGCAAATACTATGGACTTTCCCGCACCGGAGGGTACCATTCGTTATCAAAGAGGATGACGCAGGTGGGCAGTTACACAGGCGACGGGGGACCATGACAAAGGCCGAGATCGTTCAGCACGTGTACTCACGGGTAGGCGGGTTTTCGAAAAAGGAAGCCGCCGACCTGGTGGACCTCGTTTTTGAACTCATGAAAGAGACCTTGGGGCGCGGCGAGCGCATCAAGATTTCTGGGTTTGGGAACTTCGTTCTTCGGGACAAAAAGCAGCGGCAGGGCAGAAACCCACAGACGGGTGAGCCGATCGTGATATCCGAACGGCGCGTGCTCAACTTCAAAGCTAGCCAGCTTCTCAAGCAACGACTCAACGGCGAGATCGGACCAGGCGAGACCGTGCCTGATTCCGAGGACGGCACGTGAATCGCGCGAAGCCCGCGTCGGCTCCCGTGAAGCTCTATTACCGAATTGGTGAGGTTGCCGGCATCGTTGGCGTGGAGACCCACGTCCTTCGGTACTGGGAGACGGAGTTCCGGACGATTCGCCCCGAGAAATCGCGGCGAGGGCAGCGCGTCTACTCACGCAAAGACGTCGAACGGCTCCTCAAAGTGAAGGAGCTTCTCTACAGCCAGGGCTACACCATCGCCGGTGCGCGCCGGCAGATGCGCGAACCCGGTACGGTTCTTCCCGGCGAAGTTGAGCGTAAGCAGAATGAGAATCTGCGTTCGGCGCTTCTTGATCTCAAGGCTGAAGTAATGTCTGAGATCGAGTCGTTTGACGGCGACTAGCAGCGTTTTCGATGCGCTACGGCTGCTTCGACCGATGGCTGCTGAGGGGCGCTTGGCGCTTGCCCCTCTTGGTCCGTACCCGGGGACTGCGCTCGCCGTCGGCGAGCTTGCTACCCCGGGCACTGCGTTTTTGTTTTGGTTGGTGGGTTTCGGCGTTGTTGCTTTGACTGTTGGGTAGGGCTTCGCTTGGCACCCCTCAGCAGCCACCGGCCTCGCTGCCTTCGCTCTGCCGGGTCCGCCCCCCCAGCGAGCTTTGGGTTGCCCGGGGTTCGGCGGGATAAATTCGACGCGCGGTGACTAGAGGTCTGCGACTTGGCGGGGGCTGGCGCGTGCAGTTGGGCTGCGGCGCCGCAGAACACAACCCCGCGAGCCAAAGGCGAGCGCGCGAAGCGGCGCGGCCCTGAGCGGAGCGCAGGGCCGTAAGAGGAGGATAATGGGCGGGGGCGGGCGGGTCGGATTCGAGACATCACACAGGATCCAAGAGACGCGAGACCTCCCCGGACACCTGAGTACGGAAGTCGCGGATTCAACCCGACCGTCAGCATGCAAGAGACACGGGACCCCACAGAACGCATGAGTACGGAAGTAACCGACCCACCCGCGCAAGTGACCGACCCACCCCGCTCGCTACCGTCACCCCCTCGCCGCCCAAGAACAAAACAAACCAACTCCCCGCAACGTGACCTGACAAAATATGTCCTAGTCGACAGACCCCGACGTCGTCTTCGGCTTGACTTCGCCTCCCATCCCGACGACATCCGGGGCTCCCCACACACTCTCTCTCCAAAGGAGCACTGGCCCATGGCCGAAGGTCTAAATCGCGTAATGTTGCTTGGTAATCTCGGCGCCGATCCGGAACTCCGGATGACGAGCGGCGGGCAAGCGGTCTTGAAGATGAGACTCGCCACGACGGAGAGCTTCCTCAATCGCGATCGGGTGCGCCAAGAGCGAACCGAATGGCATAACGTGACTCTTTGGGGGAAGCGGGGAGACGCTCTCAGCAAGTTCCTGACCAAGGGCTCCCGCATGTTTGTCGAGGGACGCATCAGCACCTCGAGCTACGAGGACCGCGATGGAAATAAGCGCTACCGGACAGAGGTCGTAGCTACCAACGTGATCCTCGCCGGTCGCGGCGGTGGCGGCGGTGGCCGTTCGGACGAGGGCGGCCACGATGATGGTGGCGGCTACGGCGGCGGCG
>PVBE011378814.1_pt1 | contig 10086 bp, 10 predicted proteins | sample 1631181 | NCBI WGS metagenome assembly PVBE01 (sample SAMN08397723, study PRJNA350692) | Marine metagenome, whole genome shotgun sequencing project. | isolation source: water | place: Pacific Ocean | collected 2012-04 | reverse complement strand
TAAACTCCATTAATTAAAATAGGATGGGCCTGAAAAAAGACCAAGGGAGACAATGATGAAAAATCAATTAATAGGTTATACAACAATAGGAACCAATGACTTAGATAGGGCTAAGGAATTCTATAACAATTTATTCAGTGAGATTGGGGCTGTTGGTTTTGCTGCCAATGACAGAGTTTTTTTGTGGCGTGTCGATGGTGGATCGTCCATGTTTGCCGTTGCCAAACCTTATGATGAAAAAGAAGCCACCGTAGGCAATGGCAACATGATTGCATTGCCAATGGATTCAAGAGATCAAGTGGATTCAATGTATGCCAAGGCTATGGCACTTGGAGCAACTGATGAGGGCGAGCCCGGAGAAAGAACAGACACCTTTTACGGAGCCTATGTCCGTGATTTAGACGGCAACAAATTAGTTTTCTATATACTCAGTATCTGAGTGATCAAAGTAACTCTTTATGATCTTGGCTAGCGTCAGGGTCGAGTAAAACCAGTCCTGCGTTTTTTATTTTCTGATTAGAGACGTTCTTTGGTCCCGGGCTTAGATTCAACCACTCAACATGTTCTAGACCTTCTTGGTCACAGACACTGGCAAAGAATTCGGCTTTCGATATTTTGACTTCATTGAAGAGGTTAAAGTAACCAGAGAAATTGTCATTGATGGCCAATGCAATTGCGCTGACAACATCATCACGGTGGATGATCATTGCATCAGAACTACCATCGAAAGGGACTTTTTGTCCTGAGAGCATGGTAAGCTGATTCTTCCATTCTCTTCCTGGGCCGTGAATAGTTCCTGTTCTAAAAATACAAACATTGAGTTGATCCCCTGCAAGGTCCATTAGCAATTGCTCGGTTTCCACATATACTGCTTGAAATGGATTCAATGGATTGGATGGTGTTTCTTCAGTGATTTGGTCTGCTCCACCACCGTCTCCGTAGGCGTTCAGAGAGCTAGTGAAAATTATTTGACGCAGGCTAGAATCAGATCCGATGGCATCAACCACACTTTCCGCAGTTCCCACATAGGCGTCTCTATAAAGATCTGGGTCCATAATTGTTTTTCCATCTTTCTCAACCATGCCTCCGGCAACCGTCAACACCAAAATATCTTGATTAGCCAGCAGCTCTTTCATTTGATCTCGATCACTACCGAGCATGACAAAAACCTTGTCTGCAATTGCTTCTAGTTCTTCTTTGCGTGATTCTTTAGTCGTCGTCACACTAACAGTATGACCAAGGTTTTTTAGATATTTTATTGCTGCCAACCCTGTATATGCAGCACCAACTATGGCTATATTCATAAACTTCTCTCCTCTATTTGAGTGCTTCGATAAATAGATTGGGCAATTTAGCATCGTCCCATTCTTTTGAATTTTTTCCTGTTCTTAGTATTACCAAAGATTTAGATGGAATGATATACAATCTTTTTTTACCCAGGCCATCCAGATAAAAAACATCGTCTGCCTTATATGGTTCCGAATGATAATTTGCAAACGTTGTCATTCTTGCATCATAAGGCCGATACTCAGCAAAATCGTTTCCCATCCATAATTGCATGCCGTAATTTACATTAGCTTTAGATGGTTGGATCATTTCTTCTATCCAGCCAGAAGGCATAATTTGCCTGCCCTGGAATACTCCTTTATGCATCAGCATCTCTCCAATGCGAACCATGTCTCTAATCGATGCCCACATGCAACAATCAGTATGTACCATACCCCCAGGTTTATCGACATAAAACAAGGCGTCTCTTGCTCCAATTTTTTTCCAAATTTTTTCTGAGAGATAATCACTGATTCTCTGACCCGATGCTCTTTCTATGATGATGCCAAGCAGTTGACTGTTGGGATTGACATGTGAGAATACTTGTCCAGGCATACCATCAATGCCAACGTCAATATTAGGTTGAATGATGTCCAGACCCATCATTCTCTGGATTCTTGCTGAGCTGGGTGAGAAATCATAGCTTTCTTGCAATCCGCTGGCCATGTTGAGCAAATCCCTGATTTGAATAGCTTCCTTTTCTGAGCCTTTCCATTCCACTAGGAATGTTGCTGCAGGAATATCAACTGAATCAATGAAGCCATCTGCTATGGCGTGACCCATGAGCAAGGCATTCATTGTTTTGGTCATTGAATGGAGTGCAAATAAACTATCAGGTTGTTTGTCATTCCAATAGTTCTCAAAGACGATTTCTCCTTGATGTTGGATAACCAAACCATCACTACCGTGAAGCTCTGCATAATCATTGGCCTCTTGAAATACATTCGGTGGTATTTCACTATCTTTCGATGTTAATAGTGCCTCGGAATAATTTCCTGAGATTGTTTCTTGAGGGGTGTACCAAGATAATTTTGGGTTGAGTGGATTACCCAGTAATGATGTTGTCCACCTCTCCCAGAACAAACCATAGGCACCCAATGTAGCAGGTAAAAAACCTCCAACAATGATGATAAAGATTCCGATACCCAACCATTTGAAAAATTTCTTGATCATGATTTTTCCTACTTAGTTTACTCCTTTGCTGATTATATTTGGTAGTTTCGCATCATCCCAGTCCCATACTATTGCTCCTGTTCTAATAATTACAAGATCTTTAGAAGGAATGATATAGGCTCGTTGGCCACCAAAGCCATCTAAAAATACAATATCTTCATCTACAAAAGGCTCAGAATGAAATCCAGTCGCTGAGCTTTTATTGTTATAGATTCTGTTTTCTTGGTATTCAGTGCCAAGCCAAGTTAAATAACCATAATTAGGGTTTAAATCTGATGGAGTTATCATTTCACGAATCCATGTTTCAGATACAATTCTTGAATCACCTAGTCTACCTTGATTTAGAATCAACAGTCCAATTCTAAGCAAGTCCCTGGCTGTTGCATCCAAGCAGCAAAACATTCTTGTTGTTGCATGTTTCTCTGCATCCAATGTCACAAAGGCATCGTCCTTCATATAACGCCATAAATTTTCAGACAGATAATCCGAGTAACTTTTCTTAGTGGCTCTCTCTAGTAACAGTCCGAGATTTTGTGGGTTAATACCATTGTAGGCAAATTCAGAATTTGGTGTTTGCTCTAGAGGTTGATTTAATGCGATGTTTTGGGTGTCATCTCCATTCATAAATTTCATCCATTCTCCCGTTGGGTTAAATGAAAAGGGAGGATACAGGATGCCACTGGATTGTTGAAGCAACTGTTTGATGGTAATTTGCTGACGTTCATCCTGAGCCCATTCGGATAAATAATTGGAGGCACTTTCATCCACGTTGTCGATCAAGCCCTGGTCAATGGCAATGCCGATTAATAGAGCCAAGACCGTTTTATGCATGGAGTTTGTATCTGATAGTGTTTTTTCATCATATCCAGGAAAATATTCTTCTAGTTGAAGTTCACCTTGATGAAATACCAATAATGCATGCGATTTGGTTTCCCTAGCATAGGCAGTTGCTTCATCCAGTGCTTGCTGACTAATTGTTTTTTCACCTAAATTATTTTTAATTGACAATCCATCACCAGAGGTGACAATTTTGTATACTCCTGTTTTTTTGCCCAGCAGCATACCTCCCAATCTACTCATAACAAGTGGTTCTTGTACGAATAGGAATCCAACGGACAAAACGATCGCCAACGTTATGATTAATAAGATTCTCTGAATGGTTTTGATCAATGTTTTCATGCCTTAAGATTGAAGTAAATATCCTATAACATTGAATCCACTAATTATATTAAATCAGGGAAATTATTAATTAATCCTTTTTATTTTGATATGGTATTCGATAGATTTTATTATTAGAAGACCATGATCCTAGACAAGAGACAGAGAAATAATTCCTTTATATTTCAGGCAATTATCATTATTGTTTTTGGAGTTCTGGGTTACTCTTCTGTTGCTCAACAAGTAGAAAATACCGATGCCGAACAGGATTATTGGAGCAATTTGTATCAATCTACAATTCGCTATACAGTCATGTTGGCAGAGAACCCTTTTGATCTGGATGTTTATTTTGATTCAACGGGTAGTGTCAGTACAAATTTAGAATATCAAGGTAGCTGGTGGGTGAAAGGCGATACTGGTGAGCAGTTATTTTGTTACAAAATTACATCCAGTCAACGGGAGCCGAGTTTATTGAGCGAATGCTTCCCTTTGATATTGATGAATAATCCGAGAATTGGTGCCAGATGGCCCTCTAAATTTGATCAGAATATTATGTATATGGCCGTGGTTGTTAAAGGCAGACCGCAACAATAGATCCTGTTTATTACCATTACTTATATTAAAATAATTTATATAATAAATTATTATCATAGTAATTTAGAAAACTCATATAAGTCAAATACTTGCAAGTCACACTGTTTAAGTATATGTGTAAGTTTTGTGTCAATTTTCAGTGAGTTTGAGAATGAGATGAGAAAAGAGAGACAGAAAATAGGAATTTTGAGAAGTAAGAAGAATGGAACTGTTTTCGGACGAAAAAGAACAATTACAGATGAGACAATACAAAAAGTTAAAGATTTTGGAGAAGAACTACACAATTAGAAAAGTGTATAAATAAATGGTGCAAACATTGAGCCCGGAGCAACTACCACTAAGAGACCCAAAAGAACAAGCACAATAATAATTGGTGCTAACCAAAATTTCTTTCTTTCTTTCAAAAATGCCCATAAATCTTTTAATAAATCAAACATTAGAATGGTCTCTCAAAATGGTTTTTTTTTGGTTTAATGCTATTAATTCTATAGGTATTTTTAGATTGTTGATACCTGTCATTTAATATATCTATTCTTAATAACTTTATAAGTAAAGATACAAAAGTTATCACTATAAAAAAAACAATACCGAGAATTATAAAATTAATAATATTTCCAATAAAAAGAGCAAATTTCATATATGGCTTATAAATATAGATAACTTTAGATGGGAGTATTAATGAGAAGGCTATTATGATAATCCCCGATCCAATGACGTAATAGTTTGGCATAATATTTAAATCCCATATCCAGGGAATGAAAATACCAAACATAATTGAGACAAGAATTCCCAAAATAATTCCAAATTGTTTTAGTTCTTTTTTAGTAAGATTTTTTTCTTGCTGCATATACTAATCTAATTCAAATTCATCTTTCCAAGCTTCATCTTTCTCCCAATGGGGTTGTTTTTGCTTTGATAAAATAAAGCTCCCAATAGCAAGGTAATCCATTTCTGTTCTCATAAAGCATCTATATGCATCTTCAGGAGTATATACAATAGGTTCACCTCTCACATTAAATGAAGTATTTACCAAAACGGGACAGTTAGTTAATTTATTAAACTCAGTTAATAAATTATGAAGTTTTGGGTTTGTATTTTTATGAACAGTTTGCAATCTAGCGGAGTAGTCAACATGCGTAATTGCTGGCAACATTGATCTCGCTACCTTAAGTTTCTCAACTCCAAATAATTCTTCTTCCTCTTTACTAATCTTCTTCCTAATATTTTCTTTAATTTCTGCAACTATTAACATATATGGGCTACCCCCAGAGTGCTCAAAGAAATTTTCTACTTCTGAGTCAAGGACAATCGGAGCAAATGGTCTAAATGACTCTCTGTATTTAATTTTTAAGTTCATGGTTGTTTGCATCTCTTTGTTTCTAGGGTCGCCCAGAATTGATCTAGATCCCAATGCTCTTGGTCCAAATTCCATTTTGCCTTGCATCCAACCAATAACATTTCCTTCGTTAAGCAATTCTGAAATTCTTTTCTCATATTCGTCGTTGGCTACAAATTCATAATTAGCATTGTAATTATTTAAAACCTCTTTAATTTCATCATCAGAAAAACTTCCTCCAAGGTATGATCCTTTCATGGAATCAGGTTGTTGTGGCACTCTTGGGTTATCTAAGTATTGATGCCAAACAGCTAAAGCTGCACCAAGAGCTCCTCCAGCATCTCCCGAAGCTGGTTGAATCCATATTTCTTTAAATAAATTTGATCGTAGTAATTTTCCATTTGATACACAATTCAGAACAACACCTCCTGCAAGACATAGATGCTCAACTTCTAGCTCATCTTTAATACTTTTTGATATTCGAAATACAATCTCTTCTGTAACTTTTTGAATACTGGCAGCTATATCCATTTCATGCTGAGTTAATTCATCTTCAGGTTTCCGTGGCTCAGCACCAAATAGATCATGAAATTTTTTTGAAGTCATTGTTAGCCCAACAGCATAGTTGAAATAAGCCATGTCCAGTTTAAACGTTCCATCTTCTTTGAGATCAATTAGATTTTCTAAAATAAGATCGTAATAGATTGGCCTACCATAAGGCGCCAAACCCATTAATTTATATTCTCCAGAATTTACTTTGAAACCAGTGTAGTAAGTGAATGCCGAATATAATAAACCTAGGGAGTGAGGAAAATGTATTTCCCATTGAGGCTTTAATAAATTATTACTACCCAACCATACTGAACTAGAAGCCCATTCACCAACTCCATCAAGACACAGAACTGCCGCTTTTTTAAAAGGGCTTGGAAAAAATGCAGATGCAGCATGTGAAAGATGATGTTGAGAAAATAGAAGTTTAGGTAAGTTTTCTTTTGTCACAGAAGGAAAAACTAAAAGCTCTTTTATTAGCACCGATTTAAGATATAGCTTTTCTTTCAGCCAAATAGGCATTGCAAGAAGAAAAGATTTGAAGCCTTTGGGAGCATAAGATATATATGTTTCTAATAATCTTTCAAACTTTATAAAGGGTTTGTCATAAAAAACGATATAGTCAATATCACTTAAATTTAAATTTGATGCTTTTAAACAATATTCAATAGCTTTTGAAGGAAAAGTAGAATCATGTTTTTTGCGAGTAAATCTTTCTTCTTGAACAGCCGAAATAATTTCCCCATCAACGAGAAGACTAGCAGCACTATCATGATAATAGGCTGAAATTCCCAAAATTTTCATAATTACAGTTTCATTTAAATCTTGTATGTCAAAAGAAGGACTATACTAGCCTAGAAATCAAAATAAATAAATTCTTGAGAGCTTCCAGTAGCTGTAGCAATTACAATGGTCCACAATAAAAAAATAAAAATATATAGATAAGCCTTGTTAGCTTTTTTTAACAGTAACCTTAAGTTAGCCTGAGTATCAAATCTATGAGAAACAGCAAATAAAAATAATAGCAATAATGGGTAGATATTTTCATAAAGATTAGAAATTATTAAATCAGCATTGAATGCACCATGAATGATAATAAAAGAATCTTCTAAATTATTTGCTCTAAAAAATATCCAAGCTAAAATTACAAAACCAATAGTTAATAGTTTCCAAAATACTGTGGGCACTTTATTGACTAAATGGCTGGTTGAAGAAAAGAAATGCACAGAATGATTGATTGCAATTCCAACTCCATGAAGAGCGCCCCATATCAAGAAAGTCCAGTTTGATCCATGCCAGAGGCCTCCTAATACCATAGTAATAATAATATTTAGCAAATGTTTAGACTTTGAATTTCTATTTCCACCTAAAGGAATATATAAATAATCTCTTAACCATGTTGATAATGTAATGTGCCATCTTGACCAGAAATCTCTTAGATTAATAGCACTGTATGGTTTATTAAAATTAAGTGGAAGCCTAACACCAAGCATCATTGCTGAGCCTATTGCCATATCAGTATAACCGCTAAAATCGCAATAAATTTGAAGTGCAAAACCAAAAATTGCTAGCCAATATTCCAATAAACCATGTCCCGTCGGGTCATTAAAGACAACATTTACGCTTGAAGAAATTCCATCAGCAAAAATTACTTTTTTTACTAATCCAACTGTAAATACTAATATCCCCAATACAAGAGCTGGATTTTTTTTCAAGGATGATCTAACAAGCTGAGGTAGCAATTGGGCTGGTCTAAGTATTGGTCCTGCAATTAATTGAGGGAAAAATAAGGTATATCCGATGAGCTGAAAATAGTTTTCTTCAATTGGAAATTTTTTAGTATATACATCTACAACATATGAAATCATTGTAAAAGTTATAAAAGAAATTCCTAAAGGCAAGACAAGTTGAAGGTCTCTTGGCTCCAGGTTCAATAAAACAGAGAGAATATCATTATAAAAAAAGTCAATATACTTAAAAATCAATAATGGAATTAAGAGCCCTATTATTATGACAGTCATTTTAATTTTCTTTTGCACTGGAGAGGAGTCACTTGAAGCCCAATAAGCACCAAAATAAGCAATTGTGCAGAGGGCTCCTGGAACCCAAATTAATATTGGATTCCACCAACCATAGAAAAATAGACTACCAATAATAATTAGAGGAGTAGAAAATTTTGCAGGAAGTATTTTGTAAAATAAAAAGTAAATTACAAGAAAGATAAAGAATTCAATGGTGCTAAAAATCATTAATCTTTAGAAGTTTAAATTTTCAAATATAGCTTTTGCCATGATCTCATGACCAATACTATTAGGGTGAGGATCCCCAGGCATTGCCCAAATCTCTTCTTGCGGTATTCCTTCAAAATAAAGGAGTAAATCTAAAAATTCTATATCAAGATCACTGGATAGATTTTTCATTTTCTCGTGAATGAATCCAAATGGGTAATCGATTAAATTATGAACATCTGGCGTCATTACAAGAAAAATATTAATTTTATTTCTATGAGCATATTGAGAAATTTTTTCAAGAGATTTCTTCATTTCCTCATAGCCTTCACTATCTTGTTCATATATTTTTTGATAATGACGCAATAAGCTATTTTCATCTCCTGGATGCAGTATTCTGTTAAATGCTATCATCAAAGTGACTGCGAGCTGACTATTTCTTAGTAGCCAATTTCCACCGCCTTGTGGCAAAATCTCAGCATCATTCACAAAATATTGGACTACAATTGAATCAGGCTTTAGGGATGAAAGGTTATTAGTGAATAATTCAACATATCTTACAGTATTATAGTTTCCTACACTTCCATTTATGACTTCATATTTTATTTTTTCTTTATTTAACATAGATTCGAGTCGCGAAGTGAGTGTTTTTTCTTCCTCTACTCCCCAACCCAAAGTTATAGAACTCCCAAGAAAAATAATCCTATTTAGTTTTGTTAATTGATTTATTTCAGAACCTCTAAGTCCATAATTATTTATCTTAATTTCGACTGATTGTAATTTTGCTTTTGAGTTCTTAATATGCTCATGTCCAAAGATAATATTTTCACTGGGTCTTTTAAGTTGTTTTGCATATTTCCACATCTCAATATCGTAATTTTTCATATCCAGATTTTTTAATCGAAGAAAACCCTCACCAATTAAAATTGCAATGGAAATAGAAACTAATAAAAGGAGACTTGAAAAAATATTATTATTAATAGAGCTCGAGGATTTTTTTTCATTTTTCATAAGTAATATTTTAGTTAATTCCCATTAACTCCCATCAAATGTCATAATACAATAGATATTCGAGTGCCTCATAATATTATAATGTTTGTGATTTGAGAGGAATGGAGTGTTTTTTAGCTACAAATTAGCTCTAATTCTTTTTTGGAAAGGTGGAACAAATGAAGGAAAAATATGAGTTGGATTAATTTAAATAAATTTTATAAAAATATTTTGGCACTTATGCTGGGTCTATTAATATCAGTGATAATCGCTGAAATTATACTTAGGATATATAATCCTATTCCAGCAACAGTAAAGGGAGATTCGATAGTTTTAAGAGCAAATTATAAGACCATATGGCTTAATAATACAGACAGCAGGTTTCCACCTGAAATTGTTGTTAGTGGAAATTCGTTAGGCATGAGAGGTCCTGAGCTGCCAACTACAAAAGCATTTAAGATTATTACTGTAGGAGGTAGTACTACACATAGTATTTATATACCTGATGGTAAGACATGGATTGATATTTTAGATCTGAAACTAAAAAATAAATATAATAACATTTGGTTAAATAATGCTGGACTGAGTGGGCACTCAACTTTTGGGCATATTATTTTTATGGAAGACTATATTGTTAGTCTTAAACCAGATATTGTTATCTTTTTACTTGGAGCAAATGATTTGGAAAGAAAAGACCCTCTTGATTTCCGACGAGAGCAAGAATTTGGATTT
>PVBE010157341.1_pt1 | contig 10086 bp, 9 predicted proteins | sample 1631181 | NCBI WGS metagenome assembly PVBE01 (sample SAMN08397723, study PRJNA350692) | Marine metagenome, whole genome shotgun sequencing project. | isolation source: water | place: Pacific Ocean | collected 2012-04 | reverse complement strand
TATAGGAATTGCATCTAAAGATAGTTCAATCGTAAAATTAAATGTTGCCTACCTAAAGAATTTGAAAACATGCGTTTCTGCCTACAACAAAAAACAAGAATTTAATGGTGGTTTTATAGAAATGAAAAATATGGAATGCGAAAATTACGATAAAAAAGCAGATGTTGATGTGTACTCAAAAATTCTTAAAAAAAATGAAATTTTAAAAGATTATGATTCATGAGTTTTAGAATTGAAGAAAAGCTTTATATTAAATCTGAACATTTAATTGACTTTAAACAATTTTTAATTAAACATTCCGCAAAACAGTTATATCAGCCAAGATTAATAAAAAGTCTTTATTTTGATAATTTGAATTTTGATATGTACAATGATTCGATTGAAGGAGTGGTTCCCAGAAAAAAGATAAGGATTAGAGAATATCCAAACACAAATGACAAGAATTTTTATTTAGAGATAAAACACTCGTCTGTAGAGGGAAGATTTAAAACTAGAGGAATAGTAAACAATAAAAAAGTTGATTATTATAAAAAAGCAGGGTTTTTTGATAGCCAATACGGAACCTGTTTGCCTAATTTTTATGTAAGTTATGAAAGAGAGTACTTTATAATTGGCGATGTAAGAATTTCTATTGACAAAAATCTTGTCTACGAGAATTATAGAACCAATAATGTTCATAATGATAGTAATACTATTGTTGAAATTAAAACATCTATAAAGAAAAATTTGGATGATCTGATTGAGCTGTTTCCTTTTCAAAGAATAAGATTCTCAAAGTATTGTTTCGCCGCAAACTCTCTAAAACAAACGGGATAGTCTAAAGCTTAATATTTTATATGTTCCTTAACTTCTTTAATATTTGAGTCTAATAAAATATTAATTTTGGATTTAATTTTTGCGCGTCTATCATTTGCAAAATATTCATCTCTAGATATTTTTATAAATTTTTCACTAAAATCTGAATTTTTCTCACAAAGTCTTTTGTCATTTTCAATTTGCCATATTTTTATATTGGTTTCCTTTAACTCTAAATAGAGATTCTCAATTTCTTTGGAAAAATTTATATTTTTCTTTTTAAGACCATTTAAAATTTCATATTCTTTTTTTACTTCCTTAAGCAAATTAGGGTTTTTTATTTTATTTAATTTGATTTCTAAAATACTAATTTTATCTAATAATTCGCCCTCGGATATTTCGATTAGAATTTTACCCATTTTAAAAAATTAAATGTAATTTTAAATTAAACTATATACAAGATTGAAAGATATAATATAATATTATTTTTATAGAAAATTGTGAAAAAAACATGATACCCTGGGCTAGACCAAACTATCACGGTTATGAAAAGAAGTATGTGAATCAAGTTCTAAAATCAACATGGTTAGGAGATGGAATTTTTATCAAAAACTTTGAAAAAATATTTTCTAAGTACATTAATTCAAAATCTGCAATTTCTGTTTCAAATGGGACAATTGCCATACATCTAGTTTATTTAGCTATGGGATTAAAAAAAGGGGATGAAGTAATTGTTCCTGGATTTGGATATCTTGCTGCTGCAAACGTTGCGCTTCAAATGGGAATAAAACCAGTATTTGCAGATGTGGACCTAGAAACTTTTTGTGTAACTGCAAAAAATATAGAAAAAAAAATTACAAATAAAACTAAATTAATTGTTGTGATACATACTTATGGAAATGTATGTGAGTTAGATCCAATAATAAAAATTGCCAAATCAAAAAAAATAACTGTTTTAGAGGACTCGGCAGAATCCTTAGGTTCAAAATATAAAGGTAAACAATCCGGAGGGGTTGCAGACATCGGTACTTATAGTTTTCATGCTACCAAAACTATAACTACCGGAGAAGGCGGCATGATAGTGACAAATAAAAATAAGGAATTTACAGAAAGATTAAGAGCTTTTAGAGATCATGGCGTTAAAGTCACAAGGTACTTCCACCATTTACCAGGTCACAATTTTAGATTGACTAATATACAAGCGGCAATCGGCTACGCTCAAATGGAAAACTTTTCTAAAATTGATACCGAAAGAAGAAGGGTTTATCGATATTATATTAAACTTTTTAAAAATATTGATGGTATAAGACCACAAATATTTTCTTCCCAAATAGATCCTGTTGTGTGGACATTTGCCATTGTGTTAGATCCTGAAGTTTTTATTCATAGAGATAAAATTATCAAAAAAATGAAGGACCAGGGAGTAGAAACTAGAAATGGTTTTTATTCCCCATGTCGCCTTCCTCTTTATAAAAAATACAAGACTTCCCACCTAAAAAACTCTAATAAATTATCAAAAAACATTATTTGTTTACCATTTTTTACAAGTCTAAAAGAAAAAGAAATGGATTATATAGCCAAAACACTTTTGCGCTTTAAAAGATAGTGACTATTGTTAAAAGCTATTTTTTTAAATTATAAAGGTGATCAAACCACTTTTCTAAATGCTCTTGAAAGTAAAAATCATATCCATAACCACCATTTGGATATACCGCAGGAAAGTCTGGAAAAGATTCCATAAGCCTGGGTACTTTTAGGCCTTCAGCAATCGTAAAACCAAAAGAAGAGTTACCTAAGAAAAATTTACTTGATTTTATAATTTGTGCAGCCTCTAAAAAATCCTTACAGTCCTGAAATTGAAGATTTGGAATTTCTTTTTTTAAATCTTCATATTCATGATTTAGGCCTATAAAAACTAAATCGTCATACTTTTTCGTAAACTTATAATTTATAAAAAGATTTTTTCTTCTTGTACTTCGCATTATTATAACTTTATTTTGAACAGTTTTACTTGGTTCAACAGTCAGGTAAGGAATCGACAAGTTCGTATGAATTCCAGTTAAATGAAAATACCATCTAACTTCATCTAAATTAAAATTTATAGGCATTTTTCTAAATAAATCTAAATCGACATCGATTTTTTGATCTTTGTATTTCTCAACTTTTTTCATGTAAGGCTGGTATTTTAAAAGGGGTAGAATCATGTCCACCATTTTATCGCTCATCCATATAGAATCACCCGGGTGTTTATAGCCTATCATATTTTGTGGCAAAGGCTTGTTCACTTGCAAATATAAATTACAGGCATGTGTTTTTGACAATTCTTTAATTATTGGCAGAGCATTTATTACATCGCCCATGTGTCCCGAATGTAAGAATGAAATTTCTTTTTCTTTTTTTATAATATTTTGAATTTTTGTGATTTCGTCCTCAAAACCAGACTTTAAAATTTGAATTTTTTTATTTATAGCGAGGTCGTTTTTATATTTTTTATATTTTTTTCTGTTGGTTAATTTATAAAAGATTTTCTTTATTAGCATGTTTATAACTAAAATATTTTTACTTATTTATATTGTCAATATAAAGCTTTTTCATGAACCAATATTACATTCAATTTTCTTGTGAAATTGACAAAACCCATGGATTTATTGGCCTGTCCTACAGGGTTCTGGCCTGTGATTTTCAGTTTAGAAAACCAATTTTGACACAAAGTTTTTATTTTGATACATGGTCATGGATATTAATATTACTTAATGTCTCTTATGCAAATAAAAAATAAAATTATTCATCTAAAAAAATGTAAAATTTGTGGCAATACTGATTTAAGGAAAATTATTCAGCTTAATAAACAATATATTTCAGCAACATTTGTAAAATCAAATAAAGATAACTCTTTATCTAAAATAAGAAGTCCACTTACGCTTGTGCTTTGTAGTAAGAAAAAAAATAGAAATAGTTGCGGACATTTACAATTGAGAGAAATAATAAATCCGGATTTGCTTTACAGAAAATATTTTTATAGATCTGCGACTAATGACACCATGCGCAAAGATCTTAAAGATGTTGTTGTACAAGCGCAAAAACTAGTTAAGTTGTACTCGGGTGATGCAATTGTTGATATAGGATCAAACGATTGCACATTATTAAATTACTATAATAAAAAATATAATTTGTTTGGTTTTGAACCAGCAAGAAATATAAAATTCATCGATAAAGGAAAAGATATTAAGATTTTTAAAAATTATTTTAATTCAGGCGATTTTTTAAAAAAAGTTGACAAAAAAGCTAAAATTATCACTTCTTGTGCAATGTTCTATGATTTACCAGACCCAAAAAAATTCGTTAAAGATATTGAAAAAATTTTACACGAAGATGGGATTTGGTGTGTGCAAATAAGTTATTTATTGTCCATGCTAAAATTTAGTAATTTTTATGATATTTGCCACGAGCATTTATCATACTATTCCCTTCATACTTTTGAAAAATTATTAAGCAATTTTAATCTTAAATGTTTTTACGCCGAAACTAATTCAGTCAATGGCGCAAGTATAAGATTATTTGTTTGTAAAAAAGATAATAGAAAATATGATTTAAAAAGATTTATGAATCCTATGAATAAACTTAGAAAAATGGAAAAAGCATTTAAACTAGATAAAGAAGAAACATTCATTAATTTTCAAAAAGATATAGATAAACTAAAAAACAAAACAAACAAATTTGTAGATCGAATTATAAAAAAAGGAGGCACAGTTCTTGCTCTTGGGGCGAGTACTAAAGGAAATATTCTATTGCAACATTTTGGACTAAATAAATCTAAAATACCTTTTATAAGTGATAAAAATCCAGATAAAGTTGGTTTGAGATGTTTAGGATCAGATATTGAATTAATATCAGAACAACTAGCAAGAAGAATCAATCCAGATGCCTTTATAGTTCTGCCATGGGCTTTTAAAAAAGAAATTATTAAAAGAGAAAAAAATTATATTAATCACGGAGGTACTCTAATGTTTCCGTTGCCCTTTCCTCATGTTATTACGAAAAAAGGTGAAAAAAAATTATAATAAAAATTTTAAATGAGAAAAAAGATTGAGTAATTTCTTCAAATATTATCAATTTTAAGTAAAATATTTACTAGTTTATTTGACGATTTATTGTTTAATATTTTAGTAGGTAGACCAATAAAGAAACCTAAATCTTCTATTTTTTGAGCTTGAATAAATTTATCCTTTTTATTTCCAAGCTTATGAAGTTTTATCGCAGGCTGGTTTAAAAAATTTCCGCTAATAATTGCTCTTGTTTCAACGCCTAGTTTATCTAAAAGGCTGAGATACTTTTTTCTTTTACCAAAATATTTTTTGTTCAGTAAAATTGGGAATCCAAAAAAACTTGGTTTAACATTCGGATTAATTTTAAAAAAAGAAAATTGACTATTCCATGTTTTGGATTTTTTAAGTCCATTTATTATTTTTTTGTAATTTATATTTCTTATTTTTAAGAAAGTTTTGAATCTTTTAAATTGGTTAAAACCAATTGCCGCTGTAATATCTGTAGGTCTTAGATTGAAACCAGAATTTACAAATATAAACCTAGGATCCAATCCCGGATTATCTTTTTCAATTTTTTTTTGATCTTTTAAACCTCTAGACCATCCGTGAGATCGCATAGCTTGTAACAATTCATAATCATCTCTGTTGTTGCAAACAATCATTCCTCCTTCTCCCGAGGTTATTTGATGAGAGTAATAAAAAGAATACGTACCAAAATCTCCAAATGTTCCTAAATATTTATTTTTGTAAGTTGATCCAAGTGACTCACAAGTGTCTTCAATTACAATAATTTTTTTTCGTTTAGCAATTTTTGTAATCTTATCTACTTCGGTTGAATTTCCAAGAACATGTACAAGCATTATTACCTTGGTTCTTTTTGTTATTTTTTTTATCAAAAGTTTTGAGTTAACATTTAGCGAGTCACTATCAACATCAACAAATACCGGTTTTAATCCAGCTTGGACAAGAGGCCATAGAGATGTTGGCCAACATACTGACGGAATAAGGGCTTCATCACCAACCTTGAATCTATTATTTCTCATGGGATTACAGGCTGCAAATGTGGCAAGTAGATTTGCTGAAGATCCAGAATTAACCATTAGTGCATATTTTGAACCTATTTTTTTGGCAAAATTTTTTTCAAACTTTTTTGTTTTTCTTGACATAGTTAATTGTCCAGAAACGATAACTTTTATGCCAGAAATGAGATCCTCTGAAGATAAAGCATTTTCCAACAGGGGATAAAAATATTTTGAGTTTCTTCTACTTTTTTTTTCGATAATTTTTTTGATGATATTTATTTTATTTATATTCATCTAATAATTCTACTATCATTTTGAGCATTAATATATTATTTATTTTTTTTAGAATTTGAAATAAAATTTTAAATTATAAAAAGGCAGTGTAGCTCAGTTGGTTAGAGCATAGGACTCATAAGCCTAAAGTTGGTGGTCTGAAATCTTGTCCGGCACCCTATATTAATTCTCTTTTTTTACCTTATAATTTTTTTTTCAACTTAAAAAAAATTCTTTTAAGTTTAGAATTCCATGATTTTTTTACTTGATTTTGTTTTTTAATACTTTGAAAATCTAAATTTTTTTCTTTGCAATAAATCAACCATTGATCGAAGTTAAAAGCAGGTTCCCAATTTAGAATTCGTTTTGCTTTACTTATATCATAAACACATGGAAAAAAGGCTTGTTTATAACCTAGATCAAAAATATACTCGGCATGGTCGGGCCAATACTTACGAATCAATTTTTTCATTTTTCCTCTGGAATCTATAAGATTTTTATCACTGTTCTGATAAGGCAGCTTGTTGGTGATGAAGATGGCTTCGAATCTATTCAAGTCGGATGCCCTTTTTTCATCGAGTAAAACTTCAACAGCAGCAACATGTGCATTAGCAATATCTTCAACCATAGCATGAGTGCCGGTCAAACGAAATCCTCTGTCTGGATCGTTCACCGGAAAAAAAGCACATGGCCGCAATGCCAAAGTTTGTATAGAACCACTGTCAGCAAAGCTGCGAGCAATAATCTCTTGAATATTTTTGCTCACACCGTATGAATCATCGGGCCAGCATACATAACGCTCATTAACGGGCCAATTTTCTTTCTGTAGCTCTAGGCTTAAGACTTCAATACTACTGGTTAAAACAATTTTATTCACACCTTTTTCTTTTGCTTGTTTATATAGATTTTGTGTTCCTTTAATATTTGTAATCAGAAACTGATTGTTCGTGGTAGGTTGCCCACCGGGTCTATTAACACGTGTTGTTTTACCTAGGGATGCGCAATGGCAAATAAGGTCAACTCCTTCAAGTGTTTTACTTAAAAGATCAATATTGTTGAGGTCAGTCTCGACAAATCGAGTGGATTTTTGGAACTTAGAATTAGTGCGAATATCTAAAGCAGTTAAATCGTACTTATTATTCTTGGCAAGAGCAGTGAGCAAATGAGTACCGAGGTAACCACTAGCACCTGTAATTAGAAGATGTGGTTTACTCATTAATTAATTTGTCACCAAGGTTTTTCTTGCATATGGAAAACGGTCAGATTAAAAATATTTGCGTCCGGTGGAGCTGTAGCCATGTGTAAGGCTGAAGTTGCAACCGTTTCCGGTCTTAACCAGTTGTCTCGTAAAATATTCGCATTAGGATTAGATAGAGGCGTATCAACAGTACCTGGACAAAGAATACCAACAGCAATTTTTGATCCTGATCCATGAAGTTGACGAGCAACGGATTCAATCATGGCACAAACAGCATGTTTGCTGGCTGTGTAAGCTCCACTTCCTCCACGTTCAGACCAATGAGAAGCCGTCGAGCCTATGGTAATAATCTTACCTTGGTTGCCATTAGCTTCCATTAGTTTAATAGCTTCCTGAATGCAGGTATAAACTGCACCCACATTTAGGTTCATTATTTTCTGTAAATTTTCTACGGAAAAATTTTGTATAGGTCCGAAACCGGCAGTTCCAGCACTATTGACGCAAATATCCGGTGATCCATAGTGCGAACTTAGCTCAGCGAACATTGCACTGACGATTTCAGGATTTGTGACATCACCAGCAAATATGTGGCAATCACCGTTTCCACGTTTAATTTCGTTTGCCAATGACTCAAGATCTTTATGGGTTCGAGCATTGATCAAAACTCGAGCTCCTTCATTAGCAAAACATTTCGCAATAGCTCTTCCAATTCCTTTACCAGCTCCAGTTACCAAAGCAATTTTATTTTTTAACCGTCCACTTCCATCATGTGCAGTATGGGATCTATCGCCTGAAAAATTAGTAACTGGTTTTGAAAATTTTTTTGAACTTACAGTTTTAAATTTTTTTAACCATTTCATAAATTAGGTTTTACTTGAGTTTGTATACTGTTTCAAGTCGCTAGATTTAAGTTTAGAATTGATTTTCCAAAAAGCCTATAATTAAGATTCCTAACAGCTTGGCACGCTAAAAATATGGACACAGAATCCATCATAGGATAAAGTGGGACTTGAAATTAGGGCTGTGTTATGTGAGATAACTAGCCGTAACAATAACTTGGCGGGGTAGCTCAGTTGGTTAGAGCACAGGACTCATAAGCCTGGGGTCGAAAGAGTCAGCGATAAGCACAACAAAAGATAGGCTTTATTAATTCCAGACAATAAAACTTTGCACCCTATTTGTATTTTTATCTTTTTATCTTTCTTTTAATTTTAAACAAAAGTTTAGCAATTTTATTAGATATGGTTATTTTAACTTTTCTCTGATTTTTTATTATTTGATCTTCCCAATTTTTTTCATCAGAATTAGGTATTTTTCCATTTTTATCCATCTCTTTAATAACTTTGCGCATTCCTGATTCTAATGATACTTTAGGCTTGAATTCAGGAACGTCACGTATCAACTTATCAGCTGAGTAATAAGTATGATGTGAAAAGTAGTTTTTGCATAAATCTAAACCAGGAACTTTCATTTTTTCTAAATTGGCTAATGGCACACCTACAAGTTCAACTTCGCGCCCTATAACTTTCATAGCAGTATGATGATATTCATTCCAAGTTATAAATCCTTTGTTTGCTAAAATATAGTTTTGTCCTATACAATGTTTTTTCCCTAAAACTCCAGAAAATGCCAAACCAGCATCATCAGCATAAATAAACTGATGAATAGCATTACCATCAGCACAAACTATAATTGGTTTTCCTTTTCTAACTCGATCTATCCATGAAAAATCTACGGAGGCAACCTGACGTATCAATCCTCCTTTAGGGCCATAAACGGTTGATGATTTTATAATAGTGACTGGAAAGTTATTTTTTTCATACGCATCCATAAATACTGAATCTGCCTCTGCCTTATTGTGAGAATAACCATCAGCTGGACGTATAGGATGATTTTCATCAACTGGAAATAAATTATATTTGTTTCCATAAGTTCCAACTGTAGAACACATTACAAAATGTTTTACATTTTTAAAAGCACGTATACTACTTTTAGCCTGCTGTGCGTTAAAGCAAAGCATATCTATAGCGGCATCAAAATTTTCTGATTTTATTTTATCTTCAAAGTCTTTACTATTTAATCGGTCTCCTTTTATTAAACGTACTCCATCAGGCAATCTACCTCTTATACCTCTATTAAAACAAACAACTTCATGGTTATGTTCGAGTAAAACATTAACTATACCCGAGCTAATGTTTCCAGTTCCACCGACTACACATATTTTCATATAATCCTATTTATATTTTTTCAGCTAACTCCATATTCTTAGTTGACTGACTCTTTATTGCGGCATCTATTAATGCTTGTGTATTTAAAGATTCCTTATAGTCAGAAAGTATATATTTTCGATCACCAGTTTCGATAGCTTTCAACCAAGCACAGACTTTATCTAAACCCATGCTATTTTGTGCTGGAAAACCTTCTTCAATTTTACTGCCGTTAATTATGCCTTCTATAATTTGTTCAGTTGCATTTGCATTAAGCCGAAGAGTTGGTCCAATAAGTTCAAGATCAAACTTAACATCGCCGTGACCACAATGATTAGTATGAGATCCGAATACACCATTATCAAGTTCGTAAATAAGTTGTAAAGCGTTTTCAGCATCTAAATCTTTACGGTAACGTACCATATTTTTTGCACCAATTGATGCAGCTCTAACGGGTCGAGGATTATCAAGTAAAAAACGAACACAATCTAGTAAATGAATAGCTTGATCAGAAAATGGCCCAGCACTAATTTTTTTTTGTAAGC
>PVBE012863698.1_pt1 | contig 10087 bp, 8 predicted proteins | sample 1631181 | NCBI WGS metagenome assembly PVBE01 (sample SAMN08397723, study PRJNA350692) | Marine metagenome, whole genome shotgun sequencing project. | isolation source: water | place: Pacific Ocean | collected 2012-04 | reverse complement strand
TGCTGCGGAGTATACTTCTTCATCTTTGAGTCTCCTTCCGACTCTAACGTCGGTTGAGACTCTCATTCAACTTGGATCAGTTTTCGGGGAGCAGGTCAAGTCAGTTTGAAAAGGAGACCCAATCATGTTCGAAACCTCACTACGCAAAGGAATGTTCGTTTTTGTTGTCGCCGCAATGCTTGTAGTGGCCCTGTGCTCGCAGCAGGGCATGGCGAATAATGTCGGCATCGAGATTCAGTTTAACAGCGAATGGACGAGCCTGGACCTCAGCGGCGGACCATTTCCCATACCGCTGGCCAGTGATCCGCAGAATCTACTCGGCGACAGCATCGACGGCTACGGTTTCGTAGATTCCGAAGTCTCGCTGACGCTATCGTCCCAGCGTGCAGTGAGCCCCGGTCCGCCAACCCCCGGCGAGATACACGCGTTTAAGGACATCGGCCTGGCCCCACCGGCCAACGCTCCGCCGAGCAACACACCCGCTGCTCTATCGGTAATCGACCCCGACGCGTTGGACGGGGAACTCTTCAACGTAAACAGCTTCTTTGACGTATTCTTCGACATCACGGTAACCGACGTGGACCGCCGCGCGGGGCGCGACTTCGCCGGCCAGCCCGACGGCGCCTCGCTGGCCCTGCAGGACAACGGGCCGGGCCACATGCAGTCCAACTACCAGGCGATATTCGACAAGGACGCCCCGAATTTCGGCCTGTTCCCGCCGGCTGAGATCGATCCGTTCATCGGTCTGTTCGATTTCGAAATATCCCTCGGCGGCGACATAAACGGCAACGGCGAGGCCGACAAGATCAAGATTGTGCTGGGCAGCCTCAGCGCCGGAGATCAGAACCGCCAGTTCATTACTCTTCCCAACGGCGTTGTGATCAACCAGTTTGACGCAGCGTCTTTCATCCAAGGGTTGGTTGTGGACGTATCGACCGACCCGCCGTTTATGATCGGAGCCAAACTGCCCAGCGGTCTGCCGGATCCTAATCAGTTCGGCGGTCCCACGACGGCCAGTTCGGAGTTATTGAATCCGATCCTGCCTGAGCCCACAACGCTTTCGCTGCTGGCCCTCGGAGCCCTGGCGATCATTCGCAAACGACGAACCGCCTGACGGCGAAGCTCGCGGCGCGGCGAAACTGCTTGTTCGCCGCCGGCCAATCATTATGATAAGCGGTATGAGAAGATTCATACACTATACCGCCGCGATTACAGCCACAGTGCTGCTCGCGGCGGTTCTTTGCGCCAGCGGATGCAGCAGCGGCGATTCGGAACCCAACGCCGCAACGCTGATCGAGCAGCTTGGCTCCAACGATCAGGACACGCACATCAAGGCCGCCTGGTCCCTTGCGAAAATGGAGACCGAAGCGCTGGCCCCGCTGGCCGAAGCGATGCAAAGCAAGAACAGGACGCTGGCTCGGCGGGCCTCTGAGGTGCTGATGACGATCGGAGCCCCGGCCGCCAAAACGCTCAAAGACGCCCTGGCCGACAAGGATTACCCCTGGCCCGAATCGGCCGCACGCGCCCTGGCAATGATCGAACCTCCATCCCAAGCCGTGATAGATACGCTTCTGAAATCGCTCAAGAGCGGAGACGCCGAGGCCCGGGCGATGACGGCCGACACCTTGGGCCGAATCACGATAGCCCCCGACAAAGTCATGAGCCCCCTGCTCAACGCCCTGCGTGACACCGACGAGAATGTCTGCAAAGCCGCGGCCTCGTCGCTGGCGGCGATCGGAAAGCCGGCTGTCGAGCCGATGATCCTGGCGATGAGTGACTCACGGGTGAAACACCGGCGGTACGTCGCGCTGGTGCTTTCGAAATTCGGACCGGCGGCGAGCAAAGCCGCCTCGCCGCTGGTCGAGATGCTCAAGACCGGCGATAAAGACCAACGAGGGCTGGCGATACACGTTCTGCGAAGGATCCGTCCGGAACCAAAGATTGCCATCGATCCGCTGATCGCCGCATTCAATGATTCGGAGGAAACCATCTCCGAGTCCGCAGCCCAGGTCCTGGGCGAACTCGGCGCCCCGGCGGTCGACGCTCTGACCAAGGCGCTGCAGGACAAAAAGATCACCCGCCCGGGCCATGCGGCTCTGGCGCTTGCCAGGATCGGTCACCCGGCCGCCAAAGCCGTCGATCCGTTAATCGTACTGCTGAAGACCGGCGACGAATCGGCTCGCGGACAGGCCGCCTACGCACTGAGCAAGATCGCTCACGGCAACCAGAAGGTTGTTTCGGCGCTTGTAGCGGCGCTGCAAACCGACCCGGGCGAGTACTCGGTGCAAATGTACGCCGCCGAAGCACTCGGCCGGCTCAGACCGCCTGCGACTTCGGCAATAGCAGCGCTCACTGAAGCGATGGAACATTCCCGCCGGGCGGTCCGTCAAGCAGCGTCCGAGGCGATTGAAGACATCAAGTCTCCGCCGCCGCTGGAGAAACAGGACCATTCAAAATGCGATCACGAGGGCCATGTGCACTGATAATCCTCCTCCTGTCGGTCTCTGCCTCGGGAGCTGTCTTCCAGTATTCCACGCCGGCGGCGACTGACAAGGCGCACAGCGAGGCGTTTCTCTGGATACCGCCGAAAGCCCGGCGAATCCGCGGAGCCGTCGTAGGGGGAATGACGCTGATGGAGCGAGAACTGGTCCGCGACGGGCTCATCCGGAAGGCATGCGCCGATCGCGGGCTGGCGATAGTCTTCCTCAAATGCGGACTCCGAAAAGTCGATCTGCAGAAGGTCCTTGACGACCTGTCCGAGCTGTCAGGCTACCGTGAACTGTCGAAAGCTCCGCTCATGTTCCTAGGACATTCCGCCGGCGGGCCGCAGGCCAGAACACTGGCGATCAAACACGCCGCCAGATATTTCGGACTCATCCTCTATAGAGGCGGTGGGCCCGGCAAGTTGCCCCCAGGCATTCCGATATTGATGATGCTCGGGCAGTTCGACGAGTTCGGCGGGACAATGCGCCGCCCCGACGGGCGTGAGCCCTGGCAAGGCGGCCGCGACGAATTGGCTAGATTCAGAGCCCGCAACAAAGCAAATCTCGCCAGCATCGTCGTCGAACCGGGCTCCGGGCATTTCGCATGGTCGGATCGCAACTCGGCGTATCTGGCGATGTTCATCCGCAAAGCCGTTGACGCGCGCATCACAGCCGACGGCGCCGTGAAAGGGATAGATTATCGCACCGGCTGGCTGACAAACCTGACGATCAGCTCATCAGACCAACCCAAGCCGGCGCCCCACGCACAATACGCCAGCGACAAATCCGCCGCCGCGTGGCATTTCGACAAGGAGATAGCCGAGGCCACAGTCGCATATCACGCCGGCGGATTCGGCAAGGCCGATCAGTTCATTAAATGGAACGATCCGCACTGGGTCGACGCCGGGGCAAGATTCTTCTTCACCAAACTCGATTGGGTCGGCGACGGTCAAACGCTCCAACTCCACCCGGTATACGCCAAAGCATATCCCGGGCAATACAACGGCCGCGGTCCTCGATGGCCCGATGCCGACAAACCCGTCGGAAGCTCATCGGCTCTGATACGCATCAAGGCCGTGAGCGGACCGATCGCCGCCGTAGGCGGACACAGGATCCGAATGGAGTATGATGCATTGGCTCCGGCTGGCCAGGGAGCCCGCGCGACCTTTATGGCCTACAGCCCTGGCGACAGGACCTACCGATACTCCGAACGGGTAGGCATGATGCCTCGAGGGTTCGCCGGATTGAAGAAAGGCAAACCCCAGAAGATTACTTTCCCGCCGATAAGAAACATGAAAGCCAATTCGCCTCCGATCAAACTGAACGCCGCCAGTGACTCAGGACTTCCTGTGGAGTACTATGTAGCCTGCGGACCGGCCCTGATCGACGCCGGCAAGCTGGCGATAAGCCAACTGCCGGTTCGGGCGAAGTTCCCGATCAGCGTCAAAGTAGTCGCCTGGCAGTTCGGCCGCGGCGTTGAACCGTTTGTAAGGACCGCCGAGCCGGTAACGCAGACTATCCTTATCAAAAAGCAATAACGATCAACCAGGAGTACAACACGATGAAGCGTCGCGAGTTTTTGAGAACAACCGCAGTCGGTTCGCTTGGCGTTTGGGGTGTCGATCTGTCGGTCGCCGCCAGGCCCGCATCCGCGAAGAAGAAGCGTCCGAACGTACTGTTCTGCCTGGCCGACGATTGGGGCTGGCCCCACGCCGGCGCGTACGGAGATCCCGTGGTCAAAACCCCCAACTTTGACCGCCTTGCAAGAGAAGGCGTGCTGTTCACCAACGCATATATCTCGTCGCCATCATGTACGCCCTCCCGAAACGCTGTGCTCACCGGTCAGTATCACTGGCGCCTCGACACCGGGGCGAGTCTGTACGGCTCGCTGGACCCGTCGACGCCGGTCTACCCCCTGCTGTTGAAGAAGGCGGGATACGCAATCGGATCATGGCGAAAGAGTTGGGGACCCGGAAGGTTGACCGGTTGGACCGATCACCCCGCAGGCAAGCCGTGCAAGGGATTCAACGCTTTCCTGGACGCCAAACCCAAAGACGCCCCGTTCTGCTTCTTCTTTGGGACCAGCGACCCGCATCGCGGATACAGGAAGGGCTCCGGCGCGGCCAGCGGTATGGACTTGTCGAAGATCAAACTGTTTGAATGCTTTCCCGACACGCCGGAAGTTCGCGGCGATGTAGCCGACTACTACTACGAAGTCCAGCGATGGGACCGTGACGTGGGCAAGGCGATCGCCAAGCTAGAAGAGATCGGCGAGTTGGACAACACGATAATCGTGATGACCGGAGATCACGGGATGCCGTTCCCACGATGCAAGGGCAACCTCTACGATTCGGGCTCTCGGGTTCCGCTTGCGATCCGCTGGGGGGCGAATATCGCCAAGCCCGGCCGAACGGTCGATGATTTCGTAAGCTTCTGCGACCTCGGCCCGACATACCTTCAGGCCGCCGGCGTCGAAGTGCCAAAGGTTATGACCGGCAAGAGCCTGGTAAGTGTGCTGAAAAGCGACAAACAAGGCGTAGTCGAGCCCGATAAACGCGGGTTCATAATGTACGGCAAGGAGCGTCATTGCCCCGGACAGGAAGGCCACAAAGGGGGATATCCATGCCGTGCGATCCGAGTGGACGGATATTTGTACATTCGCAACTTTAAGCCTGATCGCTGGCCAGCCGGCACGCCCAACTGGGAAAAAGCGGCGATCAAAGGGGCATGGTTGGCCGACTGCGACAACGGTCCGACCAAGACCTACATCACATCCAACAAGGACAAAGACGCCGCGCACAAACGCTACTGGGATTTATGTTTCGCCAAGCGACCCGAAGAGGAGCTCTATGACTGCAAAAAAGATCCCGAGCAGTTAACCAACGTCGCACCCGATCCAAAGTACACGGACATAAAGAAGAAACTGGCCGCACAGTTGATGGAGAATTTGAAACTCACCGGCGACCCGCGTGCAACCAGCGGCGGAGACAAATTCGACAAGTACCCCTACATCGGCGGAGCACCGAAGCACCCGAAATCTCGCGGAACGAAAAAGAAAAAATAACAGCGAGGCGCCCCCAAGACGTTGATCAGCCGCTCCAACTGTGTTGGCAAAGGAATCTTCATGAGAAAAGTGCTTGTCGTGACCGTTCTGGTTCTTACCGCCTTGGTTTATCAAATGCTCTCCAGTTTCGGCGGCGGAAACAACGACATTGCCATAACCCCCGAGCTTCAGGCGACGATCGCCGCGGCCGGCGCCGCCGAGAAGAAGCTATCGGCGCACCTTCAGCAGTATCTTGCTGGAAAGACTGTAGACGTAGATGCGATGCTCGAACAACAGGAGCAGACAACCACAGCCATCGTCTTTGCCGCCCGTAAGCTCGAGGAAATGGAGGGACCTGACGATGAACTGTGGCGTGAGTTTCACGCCAACTGCCTGGCTTGCTTCGCTCATTCGATAAAACTCGTCGACAGACACAAGGAAATTATCACTTACATATCCTTACACAATCCAGGCAAGGAAGCCGATTTCGAATTAGCCGTAAAACCGCTGCTGGAACTGCTTGAGGCGGGCAATAAACTGCAGGCCAATCTTCTCGCAAGTAAGCGCAAATTAATGGCCCGCAGGCAGCAAAAACAGTAGCCGCCGCGCAGACATTCCACCTACGGCTCCAGTCTATTGTTGTGCCTGCGGCCTGAGGGGCCTAGAATGCATATAGTCGCATGGAAAGGGATCGTATCTGATGGACATACGTATGGAGCTTTCAAGGGTGATCATCACCGAGCTGGGCGACCAGCAGGTGATCTTTCTGCGTGAGGTGGACGGCGAAAGAAGCTTTCCGATCATGATCGGAACAAATGAAGCGATCGCCATAGACCGACGCCTCAAGGGGATCGAGACTCCTCGCCCCATGACCCACGACCTGTTGGCCAACGTGATCGAGAAGCTCGGGGCCAGAATCACCAAGATCGTGGTCAGCGAGTTAAGAAACCATACTTTCATCGCCACGCTGCACCTGTCGACGCTATCGGGCGATATCGAGATCGATTCCCGCCCATCTGACGCCATAGCTGTAGGCGTAGCCAGCGAAACTCCTATCTACGTGGCCCAGGAGGTTCTCGAAACGGTCCTGAACCCCCCTGTCAGCAAGAACGCACGGTTGGACCTGCTCCGCCAGCGGCTCGAACTGCTCGGCGATCAGATAGCGGTTCTCAGCGAACGGCTCAATGACGACGACTTCCTGGCCCAGATGCCCGAAGATGTTGTCGACCGCCACCGCCAGCAACTCGACGAAATGCGAAACGAATACGATGCGATCATTCGAGTTCTCCGAAAACTCGGATGAATCGCCTGTATTGCTAACTGTCCAGTCTGCAAGTTCGATTCGATTCGATAAAAGGAGCTTCATTTGACCACCCGTACTTGCCTACGGAAACTGAATGCATATAATGCAAATTGAACGTTGGCTTGCTTGTTATTTTCTTACGCCGTACGGACGCGGCAGTGCCGGGGAAACACGATGAAAGTCTTTATGCTTGGCTGGGAATTCCCGCCACATATCAGCGGCGGTCTTGGGACCGCTTGTCACGGCCTGACCAAGGGCCTCGATGAGGTCGGCGTGGACGTTGTGTTCGTAGTTCCCACCGCAGTGCCTGTAGACGCATCAAGTCACGTGAAGCTGCAGAGTCCGGCGACACTCCCGCTGCTGAACCGACCCGCGGCCGGAGCGATCCCAGCGGTAAAAACCCAACAGGACGATGAGCAGGCTTCGCCTGACCCTACGATCCAGGAGCGAGTGTCCCGCCACGTTGAGCTTCGTCAGGTGTCGGCTCGTCTCCAGCCGTATCGCCAACCCGAACCGAGCGATCAGCCGGCGATTAGATCCCTGCAGGATGCACCAGGGCCTGGCCAGCTCGCAGATGGTTCGGCGCCCCAACGACAAACAGAACACTTGAACATACCCGGTTTGCCTGACGCCCAGAACACGGCGTCCCAGGAGCAGCCCAACTCAAGCGCCGGAGTCCATTATGACGGCGACCTGATGACAGAGGTTCAGAAATACGCCAGGTTGGCTTTGGAGTTGGCGGCCCACGAAGACTTCGACGTTATTCACGCTCACGACTGGATGACGTTCTCGGCCGGGCAGGCGGTCGCCGCCGCTTCCGGCAAACCGCTTGTCGTACAAGTTCACAGTACTGAATTCGATCGGGCCGGAGAGAACGTTAACCAGCAGATATATGAAATCGAGCGAACGGGCATGCACGCGGCAAGACGGGTGATCTGCGTAAGCTACCTTACCCGGGGCATCGCCATGTCGCGTTATGGGGTCAGCCCCGACAAGATCAGCGTGGTCTACAACGCTGTAGCCGCGGCCAACAACAACGTCACAAATGTCCCGGCGCCGATCCAGCATGACGAGAAGATTGTACTTTTTCTCGGGCGCCTTACCCTGCAGAAAGGCCCTGAGTACTTCCTGGAGGCCGCACGAAAGGTCATCGGCAGGTTCCAGAATGTGCGTTTCATTATCGCAGGCGGCGGAGACATGATCGACCGTTGCGTAAAACTGGCGGCTGACATGAAAATCGGGCGGTACGTAACCTTTACAGGGTTCCTCCGCGGAGACGATGTGGCCAGAGTCTTCAAGATGGCCGACTTGTACGTTATGCCCAGCGTCTCAGAACCGTTTGGAATCGCCCCGCTCGAGGCTATCTCGCATGACGTTCCGGTTATAATATCGAAACAGTCGGGCGTTTCGGAGATTCTGACTCACGCGCTGAAAGTCGACTTCTGGGACACCGATGAAATGGCCAACAAGATACTGGCCGTTCTTCGCCACGACCCGCTGCAACGCACTTTAAGGCAGCACGGGCAGATTGAAGTACAAAAACTTTCATGGTTGGACAGCGCCAAGAAATTGAGCAAAATTTACCATGATGTAGCTTCATAAGCGTGAGGTTGCTAAAGTAGGCCCGGGTTGCGGGTCAGTCCGCAGCCAAACCTGATCGGATGCAGGTCACAGTCATCCGGCTAGCAGGCCCGTAAGAGCGGGCGTCAGAATCCGCATATGGCATCAGTAGTTTTTTACTTTCAGGTCCACCAACCATTTCGCTTGCGTCGATACACAATCTTCGACAGCGACACCAGATACTTTGACGACAACCACAACGAGGAGATATGCTCCAAAGTTGCTGACAAATGCTACCTCCCTGCCAATGCGGCGATGCTGGACCTTATCAGGAAATACGACGGTGAGTTCCGAGTAAGCTACTCCCTGACCGGGACGATAATCGAACAGTTTCAGAAATGGCGCCCTGACGTGCTTGAGAGCTTCCAGGCCCTGGCTGAAACCGGATGCGTTGAGTTCATCGCCGAAACCTACTACCACAGCCTGGTCTTCCTGTATAACCGCCAGGAGTTCATCGAACAGACCAAGAAGCATCACGACCTAGTCTCCGAGCTGTTCGGCCAGGAGCCCAAAGTCTTCCGAAACACCGAGCTCACGTACAACAACGACGTGGCCCGAGTGGTCAGCGACCTGGGATACCAGACCGTGCTTACCGAGGGAGCCGACCATATCCTGGGCTATCGAAGCCCAAACTTCCTGTACCATCCGCCGAACTGCAAAGACCTCCATATCCTGCTGAAGAACTACCGCCTGAGCGATGACATTGCTTTCAGATTCTCCAACCACGGGTGGTCCGAGTGGCCTTTGACGGCGGAAAAATTCGCCAAATGGGTCAATCGGGTGAACGGGAACGGATATGTCTGCAATCTGTTCATGGACTACGAAACATTCGGCGAGCACCAGTGGCCTGAAACGGGCATATTCGATTTTCTGTCGGCTCTTCCCCAGGCGATCTTCGACGCCGGCGACAACGATTTCCTCACGATATCCCAGGCCGTGGAACGCTACCCGGCCGCCGCAGAGATGGATGTGCCCCACATGATATCCTGGGCCGACACTGAGCGGGACATTTCGGCGTGGCTGGGCAATTCCATGCAGGCCAACGCCCTTCACGACGTTAATTCGATGGCCGACGAAGTCCTGGCCAGTAACGACGCCGAACTCATCCACCAGTGGCGCCTGCTGCAGTCATCAGACCACTTCTACTACATGTGCACCAAGTGGTTCGACAACGGAGACGTCCACAAGTACTTCAATCCGTATGAATCGCCCTACGAAGCGTACATAAACTACATGAACATACTCGACAGCGTGCGAGCAAGACTCTAACGAAAACCGATGAATGCCGAATGACCTGTCTACCGACAGACGGATCATTCCCAGCCAGGTGCTAAAATGAGTGTTTATGAAGTCAGTGTTTGCGTGAATTTTCAGGCCTCACACGCCCTGCCGCTTGGCGACGGGCGCATGGAGCCGTCTCATGTGCACACATGGGAGATCACCGCAACTTTTCGTTCGGCGAGCATCGACAACGAAATGGGCGTTGTGATCGATTTCATCACTGTTCGAGACGCGTTGAACACAATCGCCTCCCGCTTTGACGGGGAGGACCTTAACGCACTGTGCGCTTTCAATGAGAGGACAACGTCAGCTGAGAACGTGGCCCAACGTATCGCTAATTCGCTGATGATCGAACTG
>PVBE012800936.1_pt1 | contig 10087 bp, 6 predicted proteins | sample 1631181 | NCBI WGS metagenome assembly PVBE01 (sample SAMN08397723, study PRJNA350692) | Marine metagenome, whole genome shotgun sequencing project. | isolation source: water | place: Pacific Ocean | collected 2012-04 | reverse complement strand
TGAATTTACCAACAACTCCATCGGTGGAGACCTCTATAACTGGGATTTCGGAAACGGTGAACAGTCGGATGAGTTTGAGCCCATCTATGACTATCCGACCTACGGTGGCTACTGGATCACACTTACGACCATCAACGAATTCGGCTGTGCCGACACTGCCATGCAGTATGTGGAACTGGAGCTGAAAACAGGGCTTTTCATCCCGAATGCAATGGCTGTCGGTGAGCCGGGCGAAGCGGGGATCTTCTTCCCCAAGGGAACCGGGCTGGCAGAGTATCACGTGTGGGTGTTTGACGGTTGGGGCAACCTGATCTGGGAATCGGAGGCGCTGGACAACGGCAGTCCTGCTGATGGCTGGGACGGACGGTACAAGGGGAAGTTCGTGCCTCAGGGATCCTATGTGTGGAAGGTGAACGCCATCTTTGAGGACGGTACCGTTTGGGAGGGAATGGAGTACTCCAACGGCAAGATCACCAACACGGGCAGCATCATGGTATTCTTCTGACAATGACCGGTAAATGGGACTGACGGAGGCCGCGGAGAGATCTGCGGCCTCCGTTTTTGTCAACCTGAACCCGTGGCGTACGACTCTGGTCTGAGACTTAGAATAGGGTCGGCCATGTGACCGAAACTACGTCCGACAATAGTAAAATCATTAGTTTTCAAGCGATATAAAACATATACAGATGGATAGGAGAATGAAGGTGCAGACGGATCTCAGCATAGCTCAGGGAATAAAAATGAGACCCATTCAGGAGATCGGTGCAGCGGTGGGTGTGGGGCAGGACGACCTGAGCATGTACGGAAAGTACAAGGCCAAGCTTCCGCTCAGGCTGATAGACGGCAAGAAGGCAGAACAGTCAAAACTTATCCTTGTAACGGCCATGACGCCCACCCCGGCCGGAGAAGGGAAGACCACGGTTTCCATCGGTTTGAACGAAGGTCTGAAAAGGATCGGGAAAAAGTCCATCGTGGTACTGCGCGAACCCTCTCTCGGGCCTGTGTTCGGAATGAAGGGCGGTGCTGCGGGCGGGGGCCATTCGCAGGTCATTCCCATGGAAGACATCAACCTGCATTTCACAGGGGATTTCAGTGCCGTGGAGAAAGCGAATAACCTGCTGGCCGCGCTTATCGACAACAATATTCAGAGCAAGAGCCGCTCATTGGGCATCGACCCACGCACGGTGCTCTGGAAACGGGTGATGGACATGAACGACCGGTCCCTCCGCCACATGGTAACGGGCCTGGGTGGTGTGGGCAACAGCATTCCCCGTGAGGGGGGATTCAACATAACGGCAGCTTCAGAAGTGATGGCGATACTGTGCATGTGTACCGGCATTGATGACCTGAAAGAGAAATTGGGCAATATCCTGGTGGGATTCACTTTCAAGAAAGAGCCGGTGTATGCCCGTCAGCTCAACGCGCAGAATGCCATGGCCATCCTGCTGAAACACGCCATCCGCCCCAACCTGGTGCAGACTCTCGAAGGTAATCCGGCCATCATTCACGGGGGGCCGTTCGCCAATATCGCACAGGGCACCAACACCATCCTGGCCACGAAAATGGGCCTTTCGCTTTCGGACTATGTGGTGACCGAGGCCGGATTCGGGGCAGACCTCGGAGCCGAGAAATTCCTGAACATCAAGTGTGGCTATGGCAACCTGAAACCCGATGCCGTGGTGGTGGTGGCCACGATCCGGGCATTGCGGCATCATGGCGGGGCGAAGAAGGAGGAATATGATGACCCAAGTGTGGAACGTGTGGAGAAGGGATTTCCCAACCTGAAACGCCATCTGGAGAACATGACCAAGTTCGGGATCACCCCGGTGGTGGCCATCAACAACTTCACATCAGACACGGATGAGGAGATCGACCTGGTGAAAAAACGCTGCGGTGAGATGGGGGTGACGGCCGTACGCTCCGAAGGCTGGGCCAAGGGAGGCGAAGGCATGATGGCTCTTGCCGAGGCGGTGGTCAACTCGGCCGAGAACGGTGGCAACGATTTCAAACCGCTCTACGACTGGGACATGTCCATCGACCGGAAGATCAAGACCATTGCCCGTGAGATCTATCGCGCTTCCGAAGTGGAATATTCACCTAAGGCACGGAGGGAGATGCGCAATCTCGAAGACCTCGGACTGGGCAACCTGCCCATCTGCATGGCCAAGACACAGAATTCATTCTCGGACAATGTGAAGCTGTTTGGGGCACCGGAAGGTTTCACCGTCACGGTGCGCGAATTTGAGATCGCGGCCGGTGCCGGGTTCCTTATTCCGATATTGGGAAAGATGATGCGAATGCCCGGACTGCCGGCCGTGCCTGCCTCCGAAGGGATGGACATTGATGATGATGGGGTGATCACGGGACTGTCCTAAGCCCCCTTATCCCCCGAAGGGGAGAGTTTTCCGCTTGGCCGGATAAAAGAGAAGCTGAAGTATGATCCGCAATGACGCGGAGTTTTCGCAGAGAACGCAAGAGGAGATTCTTCGCGAACTCTGCGGTTCCTTTGCGCCTCTGCGGTTAAATTTGAAGAATGGCCACATCCAAATACAGAGGACTGAAACACCGGAACGATCGGATTCTGGAAGTACACGATGACCTCACCGTGGAGGAGGCCCTGCGCATATCCATCAACGGAAAACCCCTGACCGTGACCATGCGCACCCCGGGCGATGATGTTGAGTTTGTTCATGGCCTGCTTTATTCCGAAGACATTTACACCGATGTCAACACTCATATTGAGACCATTCTGGAGGAGGAGAACAGCCAGGGCATTGTCACGGGCGTCAACGTCAACATCGAGCCCGGCAAATTGGGTGAGGGCTATCTGAACAGCCGGAGTTTCCTTTCGGTGGCCTCTTGCGGAATATGTGGAAAACAGGAACTCGATCTACCGGATCAACAAACTTCCGTTACGGAGGCGACCATCGGTGCGGAGTTGATCTTTCAAATGTTCGATATGATGAATTCCGGGCAACAGACATTTAGACGATCGGGCGGTTCACATGCAGCCGCGGCCTTCAGCGAGCAAGGAGAATTACTGTCGATCAAGGAAGATATAGGAAGGCACAATGCCGTTGATAAAGTTGTTGGCGATCTGATCCTCTCCAAGAATTTGGATAGCGCAAAGTGCGTCACTATCAGCGGTCGGGTCAGCTACGAGATCATCATCAAGACCTTCAGGGCGAGAATTCCGGTCTTGGCAGCCGTCTCCGCGCCATCCACCCTGGCTGTGGATTATGCCAAGGAACTGGGCATCACCCTACTGGCTTTTTGCAGGGATGATAAGCTGACGTGTTATTCGCACGCGCACAGAATGGTGCCAGCCCCCTCCAACTCCCCCAAAGGGGAAGGGTTGCCCACCGCGTCAGGCCATCAACCGATGGATCGGCCTGCCCCTAAACCGTGAAAAACAACCATTTATTCTTGTTTTTTCACGGTTATGGATCCTATTCCGTGAAAATGCGCATCTTTGTACGTGGCCAAGACGAAGGGCATATACAGGAGGATAGCAGAGCTTAGGGAGCGGTTCCATCAGTTATCCCCCAAAAAAGCAGCCCTGCTGCAACTGCTGGACGAGGCCGAGGTGGCCGAGCAGGTGTTCAACTCCAACGCCATTGAGAACAGCACATTGAGTCTGGAGGACACCGAGAAGATCCTGCAACAGATCGATCTTGACAGGTTCATTTCCGAACGCGAACTCTTCGAGGCCAAGAATCTGGCACGGGTGGTGTCCTACATGCACAGCAATGCCAAGGGCCGTGAACTGGACATGGAAACCGTGCTGCTGCTTCACAGGATGCTGCTCTCCAACATCCGCGACGATGTGGCCGGCCGTCTCCGAAACCCGGACGAATGGGTGCGGGTGGGAGCGCACATAGCGGCCGACCCCGCCCATGTGGCCGGTCGCCTCGAATCCATGTTCGCACTTTATCACGGCACCGAGGCTGAGCACATTGTGAGACGCATTGCCAGGCTACACCTTGAGTTTGAGCACATACACCCTTTTGTGGATGGGAACGGGAGGATCGGACGGGTACTCAACAACTACCTTCTTATCCGCGAGGGTCATGTGCCCATCAACATCAAGTTCATAGACCGGAGCATGTATTACGATGGTTTTCGTGAGTATGACCACAACGGAAAGACCACCATCATGGAGGAGATCGTGGGCAAGGCCCTCACCGGCAGCTACCACAAGCGATTGGCCTACCTCGCGAGAAAGGAGATCATCACCCTCAACCAATACTCAAAACGGGAGAACATCTCTCATTCCAACCTCATCAACAAGGCAAACCGACAGACCATTGATGCATTCATGGAAAAGGGGGTTTGGAAGATCGGGGTGTGATCTCATGGCAATCATCGGTTCTCTTTCCCCACATTCGTAATTTAGTTCTCATTCGTAATGCGAAACCTTCAATGTCAAAAAACTTAAGTGAACTCTCCGGCCGAAAGGGCGTAGTTGACGGCCTTTTCGAGAAGATGGGCAAAGCGGCCGCAGCCGATGGAACCCCATCAAAGGAGAAACTTGATGAGTTGGCCAAGGAGTTTTTAGTAGGTGCTTCAAGCACCTACGGAGCAGCCACTTTCTACGATTTCATGAAACCGGAGAACAAGGGCAAAAAGGCGTACGTGTGCAATGGCTCGGCCTGTCTGTGTGCTGGTACTCAAGAAGCCGTTCAACAGAAGTTGGAAGCGACCTATTCCACTGATGAAGTGGGTCATATATGTTGTTTGGGTCGATGTCATGAGAATGCGGCTTTCCATGTTAACGGTCAGAATTATTCCGGAGCGGACATCGACAAGATCCGTGAGATCGCTTCTGGTGCATCAACTCCTGACGATAATTATCATGTGCGGGCTACTGGAAAATCCATCCTCACAGCCGACCACAACAAGGCTGAGTTATTCGAGCTGATCAGAAAAACATTGAGTGCGGATTCTTCCGTTGCATTGGAAGATATCAAAACCTCAACCATCCGTGGCCGTGGTGGTGCAGGCTTCCCGATGGGAACCAAATTGGAGTCGTGCAGAAATGAAGCGAACGAAACCAAGTTCATCATCTGCAATGCCGATGAGGGTGATCCCGGAGCATACTCAGACCGCTACTTATTAGAGAAACAGCCGTTGTTGGTGCTGATCGGAATGATGGTTTCGGGCTACGTCATTGGATCAGAAACGGGTATTCTTTATATCCGGGCCGAGTATCCAGAATCGGTGGATATTATCGAAAAAGCCATTCGAGAGTTGACAGACAAAGGCTTGACAGGAACGGACATCAACGGCTCTGGTTTCAACTTCAATTTCAAGGTGATCAAAGCGCAGGGCGCCTACATCTGCGGGGAAGAAACTGCCTTGATCAACTCCATTGAGGGGCAACGCCCGGAGGTGCGGGTGCGCCCGCCATACCCGACTCAGCAAGGTCTGTTCAACAAGCCAACGGTGGTCAATAATGTGGAAACGTTGGCGGCAGTTCCGTGGATCCTACGGAAAGGAGGAGCGGCCTACAAGGCACTCGGAACCGAACGGTCTTCTGGCACCAAACTGGTCTGTTTGGACAGCTTCTTCAATAACCCGGGAATTGTGGAAGTGGAAATGGGAACATCACTCGATCAAGTGGTGAATGAAGTTGGTGGAGGATTCAAGGAGCCTGTGAAAGCGCTGCATATCGGTGGACCGCTCGGTGGGCTCGTGCCTGTTTCAAAGATCAAAGAATTGTCTATAGATTTTGAATCATTTTCCGAGGCAGGATTCCTGTTGGGACATGCTTCCATAATTTGTATTCCAGAGAAGATGCCAATGATCGATTACTTACTGCATCTCTTCGAATTTGCAGCGTATGAAAGCTGCGGAAAGTGTTTTCCTTGTCGTCTTGGCACTACACGGGGTCACGAGTTATTTCAAAAAGCCAACTCCGAAGATTACAGGATCGACATGAATCTTTTCACGGATCTATTGACCACATTGGAACAGGGTTCTTTATGTGCTCACGGAGGCGGAATTCCGCTTCCTGTAAGGAATGCACTTCAATATTTTGATGATGAACTGAAGGGCTATTTTGTCTGATGGAGCGAGTAGCCTACATAAATGACCAACCCTACCCCTTCAACAAAGGCGAAACCATGCTGGATTATGTCCGCAGGCACCTCACAGCAGACCTGATTCCAACTCTGTGTGACTCACCCAATCTCGATCCATTCGGTTCGTGCAGGGTTTGCTGCGTAGAAGTCGCCTTGGAAAAGGACGGCAAACGAAAGACCATGGCATCCTGTCACTCTCCGGTGATGGAGAATTGCTACGTCTATCCAGATAGCGAAGCCATTCAAGAACTCAGGAAGAATATTATTGAATTAGTGCTGACAGATCATCCGCTTGATTGCTTGACCTGCGAAGTGAATGGCAATTGCGAACTACAATCTGTGGCTGCTTCAGTCGGAATTACCGAGATCAGATATCCAGAAGGCAAGACACACTTGGATCGGAAAAAAGATGCCAGTCACCCATACATGACCTCCGATCTTAGCAAGTGCATCAATTGCTATCGATGTGTTCGGGCATGTGATGAAGTGCAGGGCCAGTTCGTGCTGAACATGGCCGGGCGAGGGTTCGATTCTCATGTTATCAAGGGAATTGACGAGAGTTTTATGGAGTCAGATTGCGTGAGTTGTGGAGCCTGTGTACAGGCATGTCCAACTTCAGCCATCTCAGATGTGTTCCTGAGCAAGTCAAACAGAACTTCCGAGAAAACCCGAACGGTCTGCACTTACTGCGGAGTGGGTTGCAACTTGGATGTAGCCACTTCCAACGGAAAAATTCTTTCCATTCAAGCCCCTTACGATGCAGAAGTGAACCAAGGCCACACGTGCCTGAAAGGTCGTTATGCGTTCAAATTCTATGATCATCCTGAGCGATTGCGCTCACCCATGATCAAAAGAAATGGTGAGTTTGAGGAGGTGAGTTGGGACGAAGCGTACGACCACATCGCTGGAAAACTGAGCGATTACAAAGAGAATTTCGGTTCGGATAGCATCGCTGGAATTTCGTCTTCCCGCTGCACAAACGAGGAGAACTACCTCATGCAGAAGTTTATTCGTGCAGTGATCGGAACAAACAATATTGATGGTTGTGCGAGAGTGTGTCACTCGCCAACAGCGCTCGGAATGCAGCGTGTTTTTGGAACAGGTGCTGCCACAAATTCTGTGGATGACCTGAATCACACCAATTGCATCATGGTGATCGGAGCCAACCCCACCAGCGCACATCCGGTAACCGGTGTCAAGTTGAAGCAATTCGCGATGAAAGGCAATCCCACGATCGTGATCGATCCACGGAAAACCGAGTTGGCCAGGTATGCCACGCATCACATTCCACTACGTCCTGGAACCAACGTGGCCGTACTCAATATGATGATGTATTTCATTATTGAGGAGGGGCAGATCGATGATGCTTTCATCAAGGATAGAACGGAAGGCTACGAAGATTTTGCGGGTCACATCAAGCAACTCGACATTAATGAAATGGAGCGCGTTTGTGGCGTTGATCGGAGCATTATTAAGGATGCCGCAATTGCGTATGCATCGGCTCCGAACGCCATGAGTTTCCATGGCTTGGGAGTTACCGAACATTCGCAGGGAACATTTGCGGTTATGCAAATTGCCGACCTCGCATTGCTTACTGGAAACATTGGTAGAAAAGGGGTTGGAGTTAATCCGCTGCGTGGTCAGAATAATGTACAGGGAGCAGCCGATATGGGCGTGCAGCCGCATCAGGGAGCTGGATATTTGGATGTTACCAACCCTGATATTCAGAAGAAATATGAGGCATTTTACGGAGTTGATCTGCCTACGCATGTGGGCTATAAGATCCCAGAAATGTTTGATGCCGCTCTTGAAGGAAAGCTGAGAGCGATTTGGATCATCGGGGAGGATGTGGTGCAAACAGACCCGAACACACAGAAGGTGATCAAGGCTTTGGAAAAGACCGACCTGGTGGTGGTTCAGGAACTCTTTATGACCGAAACGGCCAAGTACGCGGATGTCATTCTGCCAGGATCATCATTCCTCGAAAAGAGCGGCACCTTCACCAATGGCGAGCGCAGGGTGCAGTGTGTCAATCAAGTTGTGGAACCCATTGAAGGAACCAAGCCTGATGGGCAGATCATCATCGATATAATGAACCGAATGGGCTACACTCAACCCGACTACACGCCCGATGGCATGCTGCAGGAGATCTCTCAGATCGTACCATTCTTCGCAGGAATAAAGTGGGAAGAACTGGGCGAGAACGGCAAACAATGGCCGGTTGCACCGGATGGAACTGACACCCAGATCCTGCATACTGAATCCTTCAAACGAGGATTGGGATACTTTGAGTTCAACCCATTCCGCGAGAGTGAGGAGATCCTTCAGAATGGAAAAGAGTACCCATACATCCTCACCACCAACCGAGAGTTGGCTCACTACAATTGTGGGGCAATGACCCGTAGAACGGGCAATGTGCAGATTTTGACGGAAGACTCTTTAATGATGAATCCGCTGGATGCAAAGAACAACGCGATCTCCGATGGCGATATGGTCTGCTTGGAATCACCAAGAGGAAAAGTGGACATCAAGGCCAGAGTAACGGAAGACGTAAAGCCAGGGATTCTCAGTACGACATTCCACTTCCCTGAGATCATGGTGAACAACATCACATCGGACGTACACGATTCAGAGGCCATGTGCCCGGAATACAAGGTGGTTACGGTAAGAATTAGGAAGAGCAAAGGGAAATTCAATAAGGTAGCGAAGGCATCAGAATAATCCTCGAGGGTCATTTGCCGCCTCATAACCCTCATCCGCTCGGTGGCGGCCCTTATTATTTGCAGCTTCCACCGCAAGCGCATCCACGCGCTCATTGCCAGGGTTGTCCGCATGGCCCTTCACCCATTGGAACCTCACTTTGTTCTTCGGATAGATCTTCAAAAAGCGTCTCCAGAGATCCGCGTTCTTCTTGCCTTTGAATCCTTTTTTCACCCAACCGAACACCCAGCCCTTGCTCACTGAATCAATCACATATTTGCTATCGGAATAGATAATTACATCACGCTCGGACACTTTCAGCATTTCAAGTGCAACGATAACTGCGAGCAGTTCCATACGGTTGTTGGTAGTAAGCCGATAGCCCCGGGCCACTTCTTTCCGCTGGTTTCCGTACTGCAGAAGGATGCCGTAGCCACCCGGCCCGGGATTGCCGAGGGCCGAACCGTCCGTGTAAATGATTATAGGCCGGGTCTCTGACATTCCTTGACCTTAATTGATAATTTTCATTGCCCGTCCGCAGACGGGAATGGACAATTTACAGATGGCATCACCTTACAACTCAATTACCTATCACCGTTGACCCTGTCATTCTCAGGGCGGCATTGACTAACTTCGCCCCATGATCCAATCCATGACCGGCTTCGGAAAGGCGCAGGGCAATTATAGGCATACTGCGTATAACGTGGAGGTGCGGGCGGTAAACAGCAAGCAACTCGACCTCAACCTGAGGTTACCGGCCTTTATGCGGGACTCAGAATTGGGGATCAGAAAAAAACTTGCTTCCGAGCTGATCCGAGGCAAGGTGGATGTGGCGGTTCACCGGGAGGGAACGAACAGAGACAAGGTGCTGTCCCTTAACCAAGAGGTTTTTGACCGGTACTATGAACTACTGAATGGCATAACGGAGGAAAAGGAACTGGATCGTTCTGCGTTGTTGAGCAACATTCTCAGAATGCCGGAAGTCCTGAAACCCGAGAAAAATGAAAAGGAGCAGGAGGAGGCAGACCTTGTGCTTGAACTTGTCATGGAGGCTGTTGAGGGTTTCAGGGAATTCAGGGCCACCGAAGGCAGAGAGTTGGGAATCGACCTGCAGCATCGGATCGACAACCTCAGAAAGCTGATGGTTCGGGTAGAACCGTTTGAAACTGAACGGGAAGAGACGGTGCGCCAAAGGCTGACCGACCGGCTTTCGGAACTGAACCAAAAGGTTAAACCTGATGAGGACCGATTGGAACAGGAACTGCTCTACTATATCGAGAAGTTTGACATAACGGAGGAGAAGG